>Ga0070658_10002303_pt1 | contig 16027 bp, 11 predicted proteins | sample KBSC13metaG_FD_64664 | JGI IMG/M metagenome (GOLD analysis project Ga0070658, IMG submission 64664) | Corn rhizosphere microbial communities from Kellogg Biological Station, Michigan, USA - KBS C1-3 metaG | ecosystem: Host-associated > Plants > Roots > Rhizosphere > Soil ...
ACGGCCCGGCGCGATGGCGGGGCGCGCCATCCAGTCGGAGAGCAGATCGGGGGTGACGAGCGTTCCGTACGCTTCCTGCAGCCGCGATGCGGCGAGACTGTCCGGCGCGAGCAGTGAGACCGCCTGCATGCGCGAGCCGAAGAGCGTGACGAGACGCCGCACGGCCCGCTCGGGGTCGAGCGGCGCGGCGGTGTCGACAGCGGCGGAGGTGCCGCCCGCCGCAGCGTCCGGTCGGCCACATGCGGCGAGCAACGCGCTGCACACCATCATGAAAGGCAGCAGCCTGCGACGGGTCATCGGTGTCTCGCGTCGGGGCCGGAGTCTCGGCCGGCCACGATGTGGCCAGCCACGGAACTGCAATACTGGGGCGGCAGGATTCGAACCTGCAACTTCCCGGGTAACAGCCGGGCGGTCTGCCAGTTGACCTACACCCCAAGAAAACACGAACGCCCGCCGGCGGGAGGCCTGGCGGGCGTGGCAGCATCTCGAGAAGCGAGCGCGTGCGAGCTAGCCGGACCTCCGAACGGAGAACCGATTGGCATTATTGGCCGGCACGCTGACGCGACTCGCGCTCATGAATGCAGAGTACGGCTCGCCGGGGCCGGCGTCAAGAATCAACTTTGAAGTGCCGCGAGCGACATTGATCCCTCCCATTGAACCGATCCCGGAGCGATGCACGACGAGTATTCCCATCGCTGGCTGGTGCTCACCACCGTCGGCCTCGGCACCTTCATGTCGGCGCTCGACGGCAGTGTGGTCAACACGCTGCTGCCCGTGCTCAGCGAGGCGCTTCACACGAGCATCGCCGGCATCGAGTGGGTCGCCACCATCTACCTGCTGGTCATCTCCGGGTTGCTGCTCAGCGTCGGTCGCGCTGGTGACCTGTTCGGGCACAAGCGACTCTTCCTCGGCGGCTTTGCGCTGTTCGTCGTCGGCTCGGCGCTGTGCGGCCTCGCCAACTCGGCGCACGCGCTGATCGCGTTGCGGGTGGTGCAGGCGCTCGGTGCGGCGATGCTGATGGCGACCTCGCCGGCCATCCTGACCCTGAGCTTTCCGACGAGTCAGCGCGGGCGCGCGCTCGGAGCACAGGGAACGTTCACGTATCTCGGACTTACCGTCGGTCCCTCCCTGGGAGGTTGGCTGGCCGAGGCTTTCGGCTGGCGCTCGGTGTTCTACATCAACGTGCCGGTAGGACTCGCCGCCATCGCGCTCGCGGCGCGCAGCATAGCCGACGATCACGTGGAGAAGGCGGAGGAGCGCTTCGACTTCCTCGGCGCATCGCTGTTCACGGCCGGACTCGTCGCGCTGATGATCGCGTTGAATCAGGGACACGACTGGGGCTGGACGTCACCGCTGACGTCCGGCCTGCTCGTGATCGCGCTCGCGTTGCTGACGCTGTTCGTGCAGGTGGAGCGCCGGCGTTCAGCTCCCATGCTGGATCTCTCCCTCTTCGGCAGCAGGACGTTCAGCGCGTCGGCAGCGAGCGCGCTGATGAACTACGCCTGCGTCTACGCCGTGACCTTCGTGCTCCCCTTCCTCCTCATCCAGGGTCGGGGACTCGGCACGGCGCGCGCCGGCCTCGTGCTGACCGCACAGCCGATCGTCATGGCGATCGTCGCGCCGATCAGTGGGGCGCTGTCCGATCGCATCGGGTCGCGCGGGCTGGCGACGGTGGGGATGTTGCTGCTCGCTGCCGGGCTCGTGGCCCTCGGTCTGCTCGTGGCAGATGGCTCGCTCACGCAGATCGCGGCCGCGCTCGCCCTCTTCGGACTCGGCATCGGGATCTTCGTCTCGCCGAACAACAGCGCCCTGATGGGCGCCGCGCCGCGCAACCGTCAGGGAATCGCCTCGGGGGTGCTCGCTACCTCGCGCAACGTGGGCATGGTGCTCGGCGTCGGCTTCGCGGGAGCGATCTTCACCACCGTCACGGCCCGCGCCGCATCGCCATCGGCCGGCCTCGTTGCCGGCGTCCGCGCGAGCCTTTTATCAGCGGCCGGTGTTGCGCTCGTGGGAGCCGTCACCTCAGCGGTGCGCGGCGAAACGCGCCGGCCGGCCGCTGCCTGATCAGAGTTCCGGCGGCACGCCGTCGAAGAAATCCACGACGCCCGTATCGAGCGAGTACTCCGCGCCCACGACGAGCAGGCCCTGCTCCTGGATGAGCTGCTCGAGCACGCGCGAGCCGTGACGAAGGTGATCTGCCGAGGCGCGAATGTTGGCGCGAACAGCGGCACGCGACAGCGCGTCGCGGTCATTGCGCAGTTCCGTGGCGAACAGTCCTTCCACGGACGGGCGAACGCGGTCCACGATGGAGAGCAGGTTCCGCGACGCGTTGCTGTCAGGCTTCTCGAGCGCCTCGATGGTCGCCTGGATTGCGCCGCATTGCGTATGGCCGAGCACCACCACGAGGCGAGTTCCCATTCGCTCGGCAGCGAACTCCACGCTTCCCACCTGTGAAGGCGAGACGATGTTACCGGCGACCCGGATGACGAACAGGTCGCCCAGCCCGGAGTCGAAGATGATCTCGGCCGGCACGCGCGCATCGGAGCAGCCGAGGATGATGGCGAAAGGATCGGTGGCCTTGGAGAGTTTCGGGCGCGTTGCGCCCTGCATCTCCGCGTCGCCGGTCATGCTGCCGGTGAAGCGGAGGTTGCCAGCTTTCAGCCGCTGGAACGCCTCTCTTGCCTTGAGCTTGGGCATGTCTCGTCGTACTCCTGGGTTTCGGTCGCGGTTCGTATCAGTCATTCGCACGATAGTCGCGTGACCGCGGCGTGACAAATCGGTGCGAGAGTCATCCGGATCAATCCGACGAATCGAACATCGGCCTCAGAACCGGATTGACGTTGCCGTCTCGGCGAAGTCGAAGCCGATGCGCTCGAGCTCGCGCAACTCGTCAGCGGCGACGCGCAAGACGCCTTCCCGCTGGTGCGTGATGACGGCGAGCATCAGTTGGCCGTCGCGAAAGAGGATCAGATCCTCGAGCCAGCCATGCGGGTCGATCCGGTGCGTGAACAGCCCGTCGGGCATGAAGGCACGCAGCGCTGCAAGCGCCTCGTCATCGAGCTGCCACAGGCGCACGATCCGCGCCGGTTCATCGTCGGGCGCGAACGCAATGCGTCGGAGGTCAGAGGCGCGTTGCCGATTCGCAAGCGCGTCCTCGAACTGGTCGGCGCGCGCGCCTTCCCCTTCAGCGCAGAGCACGCGGACGCTGAGCTCGTTCGCGCCGTGCTCGACGCACCAGCTCGCGAGCCGCCACGACTCCTTCGCCCCGAGGATCGCCGGCGTGAAGAACCAGGATCGCGTCATGGCGCGAGCAGGCGCGCCAGCAGCTCGGGCATGGCGTGGAGCTGGTCGATGTGATCGGGCGCCGAGTTGCCGGCATAACCGCGCAGCTCGAATCGACCGGACCTCACCTCGCTGAGCTGCTGCATTCCGCGCGGACCCCAAACGAGGACCGGAGTACGGTGCAGCCCGAGCGATGCGAGCAGCCAATCGGCCGTCTCGGTGGTGCTCGCGAACGTTCCGGGAAAGATCTCCGAGTGCGTGACGAGAAAGCGCTTTTCGCCACGCATCGCCGCTCGCGCGAAGGCAGCGAAGGCGACGAGGTTCGTCGTGTCGAGCGAGCCACTGTCGGCGAGCACCTTTCCCTCCGGCACATATGACGTGTGCATCCCGTCCAGCAGGAGCACGGCGTCCACGCGTGCGAAGTGTCGCGGGTCGCGAAGGATGGCGCGGACGGCACCGTGGCCGGCGGAGAATGCGGTGAGCGTGATGTGGCCGATCTCCACCGGCTGCGAGCTCGTGGCGCTGATCTCCCGACGGACGGCAGCGAGCAGTGAATCGAACGCCGTCGGATCCCGGAACGACCGGTCGTAGATGCCGGAGCCGGCGCCGAGGTTGAGTACGACGGCAACCGCGCCGGGAGCGGCCTGGGCCACCGCCTGCTCGGGAAGCCATGCCGCGCCGAGAAAGTGGATGACGACGTCCACAGTGTCGCGCGCACGCGCGGCGTCCGGCATCCACATCTCCACGGTCTTGCCCGCGGGTCCCGCGAAGGAACGCGTCGTGCCGCCAGGATCGCGACGCACGAGGCGCTCGTGAGCACGCGTGGCGTCCGTCATCGGTGACGGATTCTGCGATGCGGGTGGCGGTGTGATCGGTGAGACCTGGACTGCCGAAGGCCGGCACGCGACTGCGCCTGCGCAGGCGATCACGACGAGCGCCAGCCGTACAGCCGACGCTTCGTTCGTCACGGCGCGGTCCACCTCACGTCCGCGCTCGCGTTCCCTGCCTCGTCCACTGCATTCACGATCACGCGCTCGGGGGCGCCGGAAAGCGCAATCGAGCGCTGGTCACCAAACACCAGCATCGAGTGCCAGCCCCCACCGATGCGTGCGCGTACCAGCCACCACCGGGCGGCTTCGCCGACAGCCGGCGTGATGTCGAGTGCAGCGCCACGCACGACGAACGTCGGCACGGGCGGAAGCGTGTTGTCGAGCCAGGACGACGTCGGCGCGATGGCGAGATTCGCGTACAGTGGCGCGATGGACGCGGCGACCGCGCCGCCGTTCTTCGTCAGCGTAGAGCCGGTGTTATAGAGCAGCTCTCCCGTCGCTCCAGGCCGCGCCCGCGTGAGGCGGATCTGATCCGGAATCTCGGTCGCGCTGAACGCTGTCGCCGTACCATCGTTGACGCGGTATGCCGCCATGCCCGGCCAGAGATTCCGTCCGAGAGTGTTCTGCGAGATCCACCAGTCGAGCAGCGCGGAGAAGCTCTGCTGCGGTGCGCCATCCTGCCAGTAGAGCTGCGGCGCGAGATAGTCCACCCAGCCCTGCTGCAGCCACTTCCGTGAATCGGCGTAGATGGTCGCGTACGCGTCGAGTCCCGCCACGCTCGGCGGATTGCCTGGCCGCCAGATTCCGAACGGTGAGATGCCGACGTCGATGTTCGGCTTGAGCGCGTGCACCTCGCGATACAGGCGCTGGATGAACTGATCCACGTTCCCACGCCGCCAGTCATCGCGCGCGAGCGTACTGCCGCTCTTCGCGTACGACGCGCTGTCGGGAAAGTCGAGCGTGACGCCGTTGGCGTCCTTCACCTGGTAGGGATAGAAGTAATCGTCCGCATGCACGCCATCGACGTCATAGCGCTGGACGATGTCCTTCACCACGGCGATCACTTCGTTCTGGACCTCAGGCTCGCCCGGATCGAACCAGAGCGACCCGCCGTAGACTCGCACCAGGTCGCGCCGCGAGTGGAAGATGTGGTTCGGCGCCAGTGACATGCTGTCGCTGGTGTTGCCGGCGCGATACGGGTTGATCCACGCATGCAGCTCGAGGCCGCGCGCATGCGCCTGCGCCACCGCATACGCAAGCGGATCATAGCCGGGATCCTTCCCCTGCACGCCGGTGAGCGACGCGGACCATGGCTCGAGCGGCGACGCGTACATCGCATCGCCGGCCGACCGGACCTGGAGAAAGATCGCGTTGAAACCGGTTGCCTTCGCGCGATCGAGGATGTTGTCCAGCTCGGCGCGCTGCTGATCGGCGGTGAGCGTGGGGCGCGACGGCCAGTCGATGTTTCGTACTGTCGCCACCCAGAGGCCGCGCATCTCATGCGTGATCGGCGGTGGTGTCGTGTCGGGCTGCACCGGAGGCCCGATCGGCGCCGTGGCCACCCGCGAGCAGGCGGCGAGGGCCACGAGCGCCACCGCCGTCAGCCAGCGCAATGCCGTCGCGGCGCGAGGGCGTCGCATCAGAGCGACGCCGAGGCCGGACTGTCGGGCTCGTCCGCCTGCTTGAGCGCTTCGGCGGACATCCTGAAGGTGGCACGAATCGGCACGCCGTTGCGCCTGGCCGGACGGAAGGTGGTCTTCTTCAACCACTCCGTGATGGCCTTGCGATTGTACTCGCCTGCGGACCCGCTGAGCGCGAGAGTGTTGAGGTCAGCCTTGCCGTTGGCTTCTACATCCACCGTCACGTTCACGGCGTAGATGGTATCCGCGAACGGCGCGGCGAGCACGAGCTGAGTGTTGCCGAGCGGAATGGGCGGTGAAACGCGATCCGGGACGGCGGGCCGCACCGACGACGAAGGCACCTGCGCGAACGCGACGGCCGGCAGCACGACGAGCGACGTCACGAGCGCGACATGACGGAAGGAACGAGAGACAGGGGTCATGATGATGATCTCCGGAGCACAGAGCGCCGACCGGCCAGGGTGGCCGCGGCGATCCCATTTCCAATGCAGGACGCGCGCCGGAACATAACCTTCCTCTCAGAGGCCGCGCACCTCCGCTGCCGCATCGAGCATGACGTCGATGTCGCGTGACAGCGCTCGCACTTCCTGGGTGGCCGAGGACACATCGGTGAAAGCCGACTGGAGCCCTGACGAACGAACCTTGATCAGGTCGAGACGCAGGCTGCCGAGCGCGAGGCCGGCGTTGTCCAGCTGGCGCAACAGCGCAGCGCGCCGATCAGCGAGCTCGCGAAGAGTGTCGCGCTGCCGGCGCAGCAGAGCGAGTCGGCGTTCACCGTCGCGCAGGTCGGCATCGCTCTCTACCCTGGCGATGCGCGCGTCGAGCTCCTCCACCTGGCGAGGATCGATGTTCGGCTCCAGGCGATGGAGCGACAAGGCCAGTTGTGCCACCTGGCCGAGCAGCGATTCGACCGTGGGGACGAGATCGGGGAGTAGCGCGCGGTCGGATTCCCTCAGGCTGGCGGCGATATCGAGAATGGAGGCGCGATCTTCGGCCGCGCGGCGAATCGCGGCACCGTGGGGCCCGTCGAGGATCTCGCGGGAGACGAGCGCCTCGAGCTGGTCCTGGATGGTCGGCGGTGGCGGCGGAGGCGGTGCTGGCAGCGCGTGCTTTGCGCGCGGCATGAACAGCACTCGGCGCAGGCGCAGGCCCGCAGCACGAAGCGATCTCCCACGCTTCCCGAACTTCACCCACATGTACGCCGGCACGATGGGTGACAGCACGAGCGGAGGCATCTCGTCCACGCCGGCAACGAAGCCGACGACCCCGAGCCCGGTCATCACGAGCGTGAGCCAGAAGTAGCCACGCAGTGACTTGACGCGGTCCAGCAGGTGTGTGCGGCCATTCCAGAGCCGCAGGTCCGCACGCTGTTCATCCGTGAGCGACGCGAGGTGCGACGGCACGAGCTCGACACCGCCGCGCGCTGGCACGGTCAGGGGCCGCTCGCGCTCCGGGTGGAGTGCCGGCGTCCCGCGCCTGGGCGAGGCCGACGCAGACTTCGTTTCCGGTCGTGCGTTGCGCGGCCGTGGCGTCGTGTAGCGCACCGGCTCGCGCTGCTCCACTCGCCAACTCGACTGGGGCACCGTCTCGTCGGAGAGAAGAGCGTCGCGCAGCGCGGTTCCGGTCGGCCATCGATCGTCGGGGGCCTTCAGCAGCGCACGCTCGATCGCGTCACGAAGCGCGGGTGGCGCGTCGGCGCGAAGCTCCACGATCGGCCGTGGCGCTTCCGAGACATGCTTCAGCAGCAACGCCATCGAGTTGCCCGCCGCGAACGGCACCCGCCCGGTGAGCATCTGGTAGCCCAGCACGCCGAGCGAATAGATGTCGCTCCGGCCGTCCACCTCGCGCTCGCCCATCGCCTGTTCGGGTGACATGTAGGTCGGTGTCCCGACCGCCTGGCCGGTGATCGTGAGCCGCGTTCCCGACTCGATGGCGCGGGCAATCCCGAAGTCGGTGATCATGGCGCGGCCACTGTCGCCGTCGAGCAGGACATTGTCCGGCTTGACGTCCCGGTGGATCACGCCACGCAGGTGCGCAAAGGCGAGCGCATCGGCAAGCTCGGCGAGAATCACGCGGACGCGCGCCACCGGCAGTCGCGGCTCGCGCGCCAGCAGCTCGGCAAGGTTCCCACCGCGTACGAGCGACATCACGAAGTAGGCGATGCCGTCGCGCTCGCCGACGTCGTGAATCGGCACGATGTGCGGATGCGCGAGCTGGGCCGAGGTCTGTGCTTCGCGCTTGAAGCGGGTGCGGATGGCGGGATCGTACGCCAGCTCGGGGGGCAGCGCCTTGACGGCGACCACGCGGTCGAGGCGGCGATCGCGTGCGCGATAGACGACCGACATTCCGCCGCGTCCGATCTCGCACTCGATATCGTACTGATCTCCGAGGGCGTCGACGACGCGCTGCTGGAGGGAAGACTGGGCGTCGCTCACGGCGTATCCGGCTCCTGGTTGAGACTAGTCACGCTGGAGCCCTACGATGGCAAATGGCGGAAGGTTTTGCTCCCGACTATTCTAACTGGATGTCAATGACCGACCATGCGCGGCGAGTCGCTGCCGCGCTGCTTCTTGCCGCCTGCTCGAAATCTTCAGCCCCGCCCGCTCCGCCGCCGCCGGAAGTCGCCGTCATCACCGTTTCGGCGCAGCCGATCGTGAACGTGATCGAGCTGCCCGGCCGGCTCCAGGCCATCCGAACTGCCGAAGTCCGGGCGCGGGTCGATGGCATCGTGGAGCGCCGCCTCTACACCGAGGGCACCGACGTCCGCGCTGGCCAACCGCTGTTCGCGATCGACCCGCGCGAGCTCCGCGCGAAGCTGAGCGCGGCCGAAGCAGCGCTGGCGCGCGCAGAGGCCACCGCCGCCAACGCGCAGCAGGACGTCACGCGGTACAAGGGACTCGTGGCGCAACAGGCGCTCAGCCAGCAGGAATACGATGCGGCCGTCGCGCGCCTGCGCACCGCCGAAGCGGACGTGGCGCAGTCGCGCGCACAGATCGCGGCGGCGCGGCTCAACCTCGGCTACACGACGGTGACCGCGCCGATCGCGGGGCGCGCCGGTCGCGCCATGGTGACCGAAGGCGCGCTCGTGAGCGGCGCCGCCGCCACTCTGCTCACGACGATCGAGCAGATGGACCCGATCTACGCCAACTTCTCCCAGTCGAGCTCCGATCTGCTCGCGCTGCGCAACCGGATTTCGTCCGGCGCCATCCAGGTGCCAGCGCCGAACAACGTGCCGGTGCATCTCGTGCTGGAGGACGGCAGCGACTACCGGCTGCCGGGCCGCCTGGACTTCGTGGCGATGAACATCGATGAAGCCACCGGCACCGCGGCGCTTCGCGCACTCTTCCCCAACCCGCAGCGCACGCTCCTGCCCGGACAGTTCGTGCGGGGGCGCATCGAGGCAGGCGTGCAGGCGAAGGGACTGCTGATTCCGCAGCGCGCCGTGACCGTCACGCCCCAGGGCGCGACGGTGATGGTGGTGAATGCGAAGGACATCGCGGAAGTCCGATCTGTGAAGGTGGGCGCGCTCGAGGGCGGCTCGTGGGTGATCCAGACTGGTCTCGACCCCGGCGAGCGGGTGATCGTGGACGGGCTCCAGAAGGCGGCGCCGGGCAAACCGGTCAAGCCGGTGACGGCGAGCCCGACACCGCCAGCCGTGCCGCAAGCGGCCGACACCGCACGCTGAGCGGCCACGGATGAGCTCCCGCTTCTTCATCGATCGCCCCGTCTTCTCGTGGGTGATCGCGCTTGCGATCGTCTTCGCCGGATTCATCGCGCTGCGGTCACTGCCGATCGAGCAATACCCGACGATCACGCCGCCGTCGCTCACCATCAGCGCCGCGTATCCCGGCGCTGATGCGTCGGTGCTGGCGACGAACGTCACGCAGGTCATCGAGCAGGAGCTCAACGGCGTCGAGGGTTTCCTCTACATGTCGTCGTCGAGCCAGTCCAACGGCACGGCGTCCATCACCGTGACCTTCCGCTCCGGCACCGACATCAACGTGGCGCTGATGGACGTGCAGAACCGGCTGCGGCGCGTGGAGGCGCGGCTGCCGGAGGAGGTGCGTCGCCAGGGAGTCCAGGTGGTGAAGGCGAACACCGGCTTCCTGATGATCGTCTCGCTCACGTCGAAGAGCGGCGCGATGAACACGCTGGAGCTCGGAAACTTCGCGGTGAATCGAGTCGTGGACGAGCTGCGCCGCGTGCCCGGCGTCGGCGATGTCCGCTCGTTCTCGTCCGAGTACGCGATGCGGATCTGGCTCGATCCGGCGCGCCTCGCGACGTTCAACCTCGCGCCATCCGACGCGCTCGCCGCGGTGCAGGAGCAGAACAGCCAGTCCGCGGGCGGTGCGCTCGGCGATCGGCCCCTCGCCGGCGGCACCGAGCTGAATGCGGCCATCCTGACCCAGAGCCGATTCACCACGCCCGAGCAGTTCGCCAACATCATCCTGCGCGCCAACCCCGACGGCTCCGTCGTGCGCCTCGGTGACGTGGCACGCGTGGAGCTGGGAGCGGCCAGCTATGGCTTCGACCTCGAGCTCAACGGCGAGCCGGCGGCCGGCATGGCCATCCAGCTCACGCCGGGCGCGAACGCGCTCGAGGTGGCGACCGCCGTGAAGGCACGCATGGCCGAGCTGGCGCAGAGCTTCCCCTCCGACATCGGCTGGAGCGTGCCCTTCGACTCCACGCCGTTCGTCAGCGCGTCGGTCAGCTCGGTGGTGGAGACACTGATCGAGGCGATGATCCTCGTCTTCCTCGTCATGTTCCTCTTTCTGCAGAACTGGCGAGCGACGCTCATCCCGACGATCGTCGTGCCGATCGCGCTCGCTGGTGCGTGCCTCGGCCTGTGGGTGCTCGGGTTCTCCATCAACGTGCTCACCCTGTTCGGCATGGTGATGGCCATCGGTATTCTCGTCGACGACGCCATCGTCGTCATCGAGAACGTCGAACGCATCATGTCGGAGGAAGGGCTCTCACCGTACGACGCGACGGTGAAGGCGATGGGGCAGATCACGTCGGCGATCATCGGCATCACGCTCGTTCTCGTCGCGGTGTTCGTGCCGATGGCGTTCTTTCCCGGCACCACGGGCGGCATCTACCGCCAGTTCTCCGTCACGCTCGCCATCTCCATCGCTTTCTCGGCGTTGATGGCGTTGACACTCACGCCGGCATTGTGCGCGACGATGCTCAAGCCGGTGCAGGCACACGGCAAGGCGTCTACGAATCCGCTGCGCCAGCAGGCCGACCGCTTCTTCGGGCGCTTCAACACGTGGTTCGCGCGCACCACCGGGCGCTACCAGGGCGTCGTCGGGCGGATTCTGCTCCGTCCGTTGCGCTTCCTCGCCATCTTCGCCGGGCTCGTCGCCATCACGCTGCTGCTCTTCCAGCGCCTGCCGGGCAGCTTCCTCCCCACCGAGGATCAGGGAAGCATCCTCGTCGCCGTCCAGGCGCCGCCGGGAGCGACGACCGAACGCACCAACGTGGCGATCGAGCAGGTGAAGTCGTTCCTGCACGCGCAGCCTCAGGTGCGCACGGTGATCTTCGTGCGCGGGTTCAGCTTCTTCGGCCAGGGGCAGTCGAACGCGATGGCGTTCGTCAGCCTCAAGCCGTGGGATGAGCGGCCGGGCGAAGCGAACAGCGCGCTCACCCTGGTGAACAAGGCGCTCGGCGCGCTGTCGCAGATCAAGGAAGCGATGGTGTTCGCACTGAACCCACCGGCCATCCAGGGACTCGGTGTGGCGAGTGGCTTCAGTTTCGTGCTCGAGGATCGCAGCGGTCACACGCGCGAGGAGCTGATCGCGGCGCGCAACCAGCTGCTCGGTGCGGCGTCACAGAGTCCGCTGCTCATCGGTGTTCGTCCCGAGTCGCAGGAGGATGCGCCACAGCTCCGGGTGCAGGTGGACCGCATCAAGGCTCGCGCGCTCGGCCTGTCCATCGCCAGCATCAACTCCACGCTCGCCATCTCGTTCGGCAGCGCGTACGCCAACGACTTCAGTCGCAACGGTCGGATCCTGCGCGTGCTCATCGCCGCGGACGCGCCGTATCGAATGACGCCGCAGGACGTTCTCGACCTCAAGGTGCGCAACTCGAGCGGCGAGATGGTGCCCTTCGGCGCGTTCACCACCGTCAGCTGGACGGCGGGTCCTCCATCGCTCCAGCGCTACAACGGCTATCCCTCGACGACCATCTCCGGCATGGCGGCGCCAGGCCGCTCGACGGGCGAAGCGATGGCCGAGATGGAGCGGCTGGCGAAGAGCCTGCCCCCCGGATTCGGCTATGACTGGACGGGACTTTCATTCGAGGAAAAGCAGACGGCCGGCCAGATCGTCGTGCTGATGGGCGTGTCACTCGTCGTCGTGTTCCTGCTGCTCGCGGCGCTCTACGAGAGCTGGGCCGTCCCGATCGCCGTACTGCTCGTCGTGCCGCTCGGCGTGCTGGGGTCGGTGCTCTTCACGATGCTGCGTGGCCTGTCGGCGGACGTGTACTTCAACGTCGGCCTGATCACGATCATCGGCCTCGCCGCCAAGAACGCCATCCTCATCGTGGAGTTCGCGATCGAGGAGGAGGCGCACGGCAAGAGCACGTTCGACGCGACGATGGCCGCGGTGCGTCTCCGCCTGCGTCCGATCATCATGACGTCGCTTGCCTTCATCCTCGGCATGGTGCCGCTCATCGTCGCGCGTGGCGCGGGTGCGGCGAGCCGTCACGCCGTCGGGACTGGCGTGGCGGGCGGCATGCTCACCGCGACGAGCTTCGGCATCTTCTTCATTCCGCTGTTCTATCTCGCCGTGCGCCGCTGGATAACGAGGCGGCGTCCGCCGTCACCCGAGGAGATTGCGCATCATCACGCCGATACCTCGCATGCGTAAGCCGGTCGCACTGCTCACGCTCGCCTTCGCGAGCGCCTGCCACTTCGCGCCGCGCCATGCGCCAGGGCCGCTCCCCACGCCGCCAGTCTACCTCGCGGCGACCGACAGCGACGCGGCGACCGGGGTGCCGGCGACCGAGGTCGAGTGGCGTGATTTCCTCCGCGACCCGCGGCTCGATTCCCTCGTCGCCACCGCGCTGCGCAGCAACCGCGACCTGGTGATCGCGGTCGAGCAGATCGAGGTGGCACGCGGGCAATATCGCATCCAGAGCTCGGATCGCCTCCCTGCACCGGTCGCGAGCGCGGGCGCGACGCGCAGTCACGCCGGCGAGGCAGCGACGGGGGTGCCCGGCGCAGTGGCCGTGACGTCGGATCGCCTGTCGGTGGGAGTGAGCGTGCCGGCCTTCGAGCTCGATTTCTGGGGACGCGTGCGCGATCTCTCGGAGGCGGCCCGCGCGCGCTATCTCGCTACCATCCAGGCGCAGCGTGCCTTCCGCCTGTCCCTCATCCAGGACGTCGCGTCCGCCTACCTCGCGTGGGTTGAAGCGTCAGAGCAGATCACGCTCGCCGAGCAGACGGTGCAGAGCCGGCGCGAGGGAGTGCGCATCGCGCAGGTGCGGCTCAAGGCCGGCCTCACCTCCGCGCTCGACTTCCATCAGGCCGAGTCGCTGCTGACCCAGGCCGAGGCGTCGCTGGCCGCGCTGAAGCTGCAGCGCGCACAGATCGAGAACCTGCTGTTCGTGCTCGTCGGCGGACCGGTTCCGGGGCCACTGCCAGCGCCGATGCCGCTCAGCGATCAGCTCAACCCGGTGACGCTCGCTGCCGGACTGCCGTCGGCGCTGCTGCTCGCGCGTCCCGACGTGATCGCCGCCGAGGAGCGCCTGCGCGCGGCGGAAGCGAACGTGGGAGCTGCTCGCGCGGCGTTCTTTCCCAACATCTCGCTCACCGGCGCGCTCGGTTTCGCGTCCGACGCGCTGAACACGCTCGTCGGCAGCGACGGGCTGACGTGGAGCTACGGCTCATCGATCACGGCGCCGATCTTCAATCGCGGACGACTGCACGGCAATGTGGACGTCGCCCGCGCGCAGGATCGCATCGCCATCGCCGATTACGAGCGCACCATCCAGGTGGCGTTCCAGGAGGTCTCGAACGGACTCGCCGGCCGGCGGTATCTCGCCGAGCAGGTAGCGGCTCAGGAGCGCGGCACTGAAGCACAGCGCCAGATCGCCGCGCTGGCGCACACGCGGTACCTCGAGGGAGTCGTGAGCTACATCGAGGTGCTCGACGCGGAGCGCAACCTGTTCGCCGCCGAGCAGGCCTTGTTGCAGCTTCGGCGAGTGCAGGCGCAGAACCTGGTAGCGTTGTACGTCGCGCTCGGCGGTGCGGCGACCGACGCGCCCGCTCGAGTGCCTTGACGAGGATATCGCCGCTGCGGATTCAGCGGCGACACGCGTCAACGCGAGTCACCGTCCCGACGTAAGACTTTCGGCAACTTTCCGTCCGCGATTTCCTCCCACCCGCCGCCCAGCCATGCGCCTGCGTCTCGCCGCCGCCACGCTCGTCCTCGCAGCCCTCCCGGCTGCCGCCCAGAGCACGCCCTGCACCCGCGCCACCGCACAATGCCAGGAGTGGGTCACCTACTCCGCCGGGCCGGCGCGGTCGCTGATCTACACCACCTATCGCCTCGACAAGCCCAATCCGAAGATCACCCGCGCCCTGATCATGGTGCACGGCGCCGGTCGGAATCCGGATCACTACTTCGAGACGGCCACCGCGGCGGGGTTCCTCGCGAACGCCCTGAACAACACGATCATCATCGCGCCACGCTTCGCGGCGGGTCGCGACTCGATGGCGCCGAACGAGGTGGAGTGGCCCGAGCGTCGCGACAGCTGGCGGTCGGGCGGGATGTCGCCGTCGAATCCCACACTCTCGTCGTTCGACTTCGCCGATCAGCTCCTGCGCAAGCTGTCCGACAAGAAGCTCTTTCCGAACCTGAAGCAGATCGTCGTCGCCGGACATTCGGCGGGCGGTCAGTTCGCCAACCGCTACGGAATGGCGAACAAGGTGGACGGCACGCTCGGCAACGTCCAGGTGAGCTACGTCGTCGCCAACCCGTCGAGCTACGCGTGGCCCGCCGCCGTGCGGCCGCTCGTCATGGGCGACGCCGATACGCTCGACGCATACAAGGCGTCGCTGGAACCGCACGCCGAGGAGGTCCACTCGCGCTTCACGTACGGTGCATTCGACGCGAGCAAGGTGCCGACCTACAACAAGTGGCCCGCCGGCCTCGAGGATCGCACCGGCTACACCGCCGGCATGAGCGACGACCAGCTCAAGAAAAACCTCGTCGCGCGTCCGACGACCTACCTGCTCGGCCAGGTGGACGTACTTCCGCTCGGTGGCTTCGATTCCTCACCGTCGGCGATGGCGCAGGGGCCAACGCGCCGTGCACGCGGCGAAGCGTTCTACAAGTACGTGAACGAGACCCTCGGCGCGAAGCACAAGGCGATCATCGTTCCGGAGTGCGGGCACAATGATCGGTGCATCTACACCACCGACATCGTCTTTCCCGTAATCTTCCCCTGATGAGCGCAGGCGCGCGTCGGTGCTCAGCCGCCGACGCGCGCCAGCATCCAGGCGAGGCCCGCCGGCGTGCGGTCGTGCCAGTAGCGCCAGCTGTGGGCGCCCGGCCACTCGCCATACTCGTGCGGAATGCTCAGTCGCTGCAGCTCCCAGTGCAGCGCGCGGTTCTCGGCCAGCAGCGCGTCCTCTGTCCCACAGTCGAAGCGGATCGCGGGTAGCGCAGTTCCCGCTTGCCGCAGTTGCTCGGCGAGCGTCGCCGGCTGGTACGAGCGCCATCGCTCCGCCGACGGCCCAAGCGCCATGAGCAAGCGCGCCCTCCACGATGTGGCCGGCGCGTGTACGGAGTCAGGTGAAGTCACGTAGCGTGCCGGCGCACTGAACGGATTGCTTCCGTCGAGCAGCACCGACACGACGCCAGAGTGACTCATCGCGGCGGAGAAGAGCTCCGGATGCCGCAGCGCCAGCGTGAGCGCACCGACGCCTCCCATGCTCAAACCGGCGATGCCTCGATGCGCGCGGTCGGCATGCGTGCGGTAGTGCGCATCCACATGCGCCACGAGGTCGCGCGCTATCCAGTCCTCGTAGCGATGATTGCGAACGCAGTAGCGCGCGGGATCTTCGGTCCTCAGCGTGTCGGCGCAGCTGTCGTACGAGCTCTCCACCGCCCAATCGGTCCACCAGCCATCATCGCCATCGGGCATGACGAGGATGGCTTCGCCCGCCCCTGCATGCGCGAGCGAATCAGCCACCGCATCGAGGCCACCCTTCGAGAGCCAGTCCGTCTCACTGCCGAACAAGCCGTGCAGATAGATGACGACCGGATA
>Ga0070658_10002304_pt1 | contig 16022 bp, 19 predicted proteins | sample KBSC13metaG_FD_64664 | JGI IMG/M metagenome (GOLD analysis project Ga0070658, IMG submission 64664) | Corn rhizosphere microbial communities from Kellogg Biological Station, Michigan, USA - KBS C1-3 metaG | ecosystem: Host-associated > Plants > Roots > Rhizosphere > Soil ...
GGCGGCGAGAGCTTGTGGCGGGCGCAATGGTCCGAGCGCGCCGACCCGTTCGCTCATCTCGGCCCGGCGCAGTCGATGCGCGCCAGCACGCGCGGCCCGGGCTGGCAGCGCGCCAGCCGCGACGGGCGCTTCAACGCACAGCCGCAGCGCATCATCGAAGCGCGCGCGTCCGCCGTGTCTCTAGGCAATCAAGGCCGCACCGATCTCTCGCTCGGCCAACGCGTCTTCCATGGCAAGTTCGGCTACGGCACCATTGCGGCGATCGAAGGCAACAAGCTCGAAATCGATTTCGAGCATTCCGGTCGAAAGAAGGTGCTGGACTCGTTCGTCAGCGCCAGCTGACGAAAGTGGGCGGCCCGCATCAGCGAGCCGCCCGTCGACCTATTGCCTGTTCGCGACGGAAGTCGTCGTCGAACCATTCAGCTTGTTCTCGTCCTTCACGCTGAGCTTGCCGTCGGCTTCGACGGTCATGGTGATCACGTCGGTGACCTTGCCGCCGCGCTTGTCGGTTTCCTCATAGCTGCCAGGCCCAAGCTTCTTCACCGAAGCGGTGGTCCCCCCGATGTCGCCCTTGATCGGAGTTTCGGTGCCGTCGAGCTTCGCGTCATAGCTTTGGCCCGAAGGCGTGCTCAGGTGAAGCATGTCATCGTCGGCACTGAGCGTGACCATCAGGCCTTCATCGGACACATTTGTCGGGGCCTGTGCCTGCCACGATCCGGAAATCGCATGAGCTCCCGCAGGTCCGGGGGCTGTGCGAGTTTCCTTGTAAGTGCCCGTGACCGGCTTGGTTCCGGAAGTATCGGAGAAGTTCACAGTGAGGGTCTTGCCGTCGGGCGAAACGCTGAACTTCTGCTCATAGGTCGTCTTGCCGCCTTTCTGGTTGGTCCGGGTGACGTTGTGATCGTCATCGACCTTGACCGACATATGGTCGGCATAGGGGCGATCGACCGGATGGAAAGCGCCATCCGCCGCGACGGTGATCGGCGGAGTGCACGTCGGGCAGGAGAACTGACCGCCCTGCAAGAGGAGTTGATCGGGCTTCATATCGATTTTGACCGAGGCGAGATCCGTCTTCCACGTGCCGTTGATCGGGTCGGCACCCGCAGCAGCCGCCGGCGCGGCGGCGTTGCCAGCGGCATTTTCGTTCGCAACCGTCGTCTGCCTGCAAGCCGAAAGCGCAAGCAATGATGCGGCGGCCATCGCCACCGTGATCGTCTTGTGCATTGGTAAGGCTCCCGTTTGTCGCCACGCCCCGTCACGATTGGCGGGTTCGTGGGGCCGGCGGCCCCGTCACGGTCGACCTTTACAGGTGACGGTGTCGTCAGGCGGCGGAGCTAATCACCGTCAACAGCAGTTGGCAAGCGATGTTGAACGCAAAGTTAACGCAGCTCTCGACGGCCTTAGATTTCGGCCTTCACCTGAGCGTGGTTGAGAAGCGCCACGAAGACGACGCCGCCGATGGAATTGCCGATGAACGCCGGAACGAGAAAATCGAAGAGATAATCGTTCCAGCCGATCCCTCCGTGCATTGCGGCGAACCCCGTCTCGACGGAACCGGCGATCACGTGGCTGAAGTGAGCAGCGCCGATCAGCCAGGTCACGGCAACGATCACGAAGAAACGGGTCGAGGCCGCGGCAGGCATTAGCCAGACCATCAAGGCGATGAGCCATCCGGCGAACACCCCTTTGATCAATACGGCGGCAAAGCCCGGCTCAGCCGCCTTCACGCCGAGCTCCGTGAACGCACGGACGGCGGCGGGTGGAAAAAGCCCGGGGATCGAGACTGCGGCCGCGAAGAGCAACGTCGCAACGATATTCGCGCCGAATACGATCGCCCAATAACGCCCGACGTCCCTGAACCCATGCGTTCCGTGAAGGACCGGCAACATGACGGTCAGGGTCGTCTCCGTGAAAAGCTGCTGCCTTCCCATGGTCACGAACACGAAACCCGTCGTGTAGCCGAGGCTCGAGACCAGTTCGCGCCACGGCGCGTCGGGGAGGGCTGCCTGCAGCAGTCCCTGCGCGAGCATCGAGCAACCCATGGTGAGCCCGGCAGCGAGCCCGGACCAAGCGATCGAGCTCGACGGCCGCTCGAGCTCCTCGGTACCTTCGAGGCGAATGGCCTCGTGGACGACCTTGGCCGTTGTGCTCGACCGCTCGTCGGCTTCCTCGACCTCCCGGTCGGAAAGCGGCGAGGCGCGCTTCTCATGCTGCAACAGCTGCTCGCGATCCGTCATGAGGCGCCGAACGCCTTCCCGGCTGGCAAGCTCCAACGGCCGTGGCTAGAGGCGGCTCATGTCCGAGACGCCCAGCGACCGTCAGGTTCACGACAATCCCGAGCAGCACCGTTTCGAGATCGATCTCGGCGACGGCACGATCGCCATCGCCGAATATGAGCTGCTCCCCGATCGGATCGTCTTCACGCACACCGAGGTCCCGCCGAAGCACGAAGGGCACGGCATCGGTTCAACCCTGATCCGCTCCGCTCTGCGCTCGGCCAGGGAACGCGGGCTGAAAGTGATCCCCGTCTGTCCATTCTTCGCCGAATATATGCGCAAGCATGTCGAGGAGCAGGATCTCCTCACCGGATCCTGGCGCGAGAAACTGGGACTTCCTGATCGTCCGGCCGTGTAGGCGACCGTCGGCTACTCGCGATCTTCGCCGAGCGTCCAGGCCGGTGGATCGCTGGCGGGGAAGGACTCAAGGTCGGCTTCGTCAACGCGGTCGTCATCTGACACAGGTGGCGAAGGCGGAGCCGGTCGAGACCTGGAGCGAAGCCATCGGCCGAGCGCAAAGACGCTTGTGCCCGCGGCGATTGCGGCAAGGGCGGCAGTGATTCTTCGGGCCATGACGAAAACCGCATAGCACGCGCGCGTGGCGTGCGTCCGGGCTTTTGGACGAAGAAAACAACGGTGGCCTGAGGAACCCGAATCGGGTGCCGTGCATTTTTTGCGCAAAAGTCAACAAGAATTTCAGGTGTGAAATGAAGCGTATAACCCTGGTGCTCGCGCTTGCGGGCATGAGTACAGCTGAGCTCATGGCGGCTTCGCCCGCTTTTGCCCTCGAAACCTACGAAGCCCAAATGGAAGCGAGCGATGCAGCGTCCCAGGCACGCATCGACATGCTCGAAGCCTTCGGTCCCAAAGTCCTCAAGCCCGGCCAATATCTTTGGCGAGACGTTCCTGCGGAGGCCGGAGCGGAGCGGGTCGTCGTCAGCCTCTCCGATCAGCTCGCCTACCTCTATCGCGGGAATAGGTTGATGGCGGTGTCGACCATCTCGAGCGGCAAGGACGAGAAGCCCACGCCGACCGGGATCTTCTCGGTGCTCGACAAGCAGCCAATGGGCCGTTCGAAGAAGTACGACAACGCGCCGATGCCGTGGATGCAGCGGATCGACAATTATGGCATCGCGCTTCACGCAGGTTACAATCCGGGCGTGCCCGCCAGTCACGGCTGCGTTCGCCTGCCGAGCGCATTCGCGAAGAAACTCTACTCCGTCACTGATGTCGGAACACCGGTTTATATCGGCGCGTAACCTTGCCGAGCGGGCCGCGCCGCGCATTGGCGCGGCCCCTGTCCGTCCGCATGAAACGGCTTTCGTGTCCCGATTGCGGACATCGCTTGTAGGGAGAAACGCCGTTTACCACATTGATAAACGGTAATTTTGAACGAACCGGCGACTGTAGCGTTATCGTCGGCAAAAGAGCTTTCAAAGGTTTTCGACGTGAAAAACTGGATCCTTGCCGGCGCCGCCTGTGCGGCGTTTCTGGCGACGCCCGTGCCTGCCCTCGCGGCAGCCGTTGCCGCCAATCCGGAGCTACCGGCACCGGGCGCGAGCGTTGGCGATCAGGCCGTGAGCAATTTCTATGCGGCGCGAAGCGGCGCTCCGCTATGGCTGCGCGGCGGCACGAACGGCAATGCCGCGTCCGCGCTTATCGGCGTCTTGCAGAAGGCTCCCCTCGACGGGCTGCCCAGCGGCCCTGCGATCGCGCTCCAGGCTCAGTCGCTGATGGCGCGTGCCAGCATGGGCGATACGGCCGCCGCCGAGCAGGCGGACCGCATCCTTTCGAACGCCTGGATCGCCTACGTTCAGGCGTTGCAGCGCCCACCGGCGGGCATGACCTACGCCGACAAATGGGTTGCGCCGCGGCAGGACACGCCAGCGCAGATCCTGACCAAGGCGGCCGCTGCTCCGTCATTGGCAGCTTATGTGCGCTCCGTTTCCGAGGTGAACCCGCTCTATGCGGAGATCCGCGACACCGCCTGGTCGAACATGCAGGCCAATGGCGGCGCGCTCGATCCCCGCGTCCTGACGAGCCTCGAGCGCGTCCGCGACATGCCGTTTCAGAAGCGCTACATCATCGTCGATGCCGGCGGCGCCAAGCTGTACATGATCGAGGACGGGCGGATTGCCGACACGATGAAGGTGATCGTCGGCAAGGCCGATCCGTCGACCCAGACGCCCATGCTGGCAAGCACGATCTATTATGCGACGCTCAATCCCTATTGGCATGTCGGTCCCGACCTCGTGCGCTCCCTGATCGCCCGCAACGTGCTCGACCAGGGCGTCGGGTACCTCAAGCGTCAGGGCTATGAAGTCATGGCGGCGGATCCGAACGACGACAGCCTGCTCGATCCGACGAAGGTCGATTGGCATGCCATCGCGGAAGGCCGCGAGAGGGTGCGTGTGCGCCAGCTCCCCGGCCCGGCAAACTCCATGGGGCATCTGAAGTTCGGCTTCCCCAACGCCGACGACATCTATCTGCACGACACGCCGGTGAAGACCGCCTTCAACTCCGACGACCGCAGCCTCAGCCATGGCTGCATCAGACTCGAGGATGCCGAGCGCCTCGGCCGCTGGCTGATGGGCCGCGATCCTGAACCGACGTCGAGCGAGCCGGAGCAGCATGCGCTTCTGCCATCGCCGGTGCCGATCTTCGTCACTTACCTCACTGCTCAGGTGCAGAACGGCCAGTTGGCGTTCGTCGACGATGCCTACGGACGCGACGCGCAGCGTCTTGCCCAGATCGCCTCTTCGTCGAACTAGGAGACGGTCAGCGGCAGCTTTAGATAGCTGATGCCGTTCGCATCCGCAGGCGGAAGCCGTCCGCCGCGGATGTTCACCTGGATCGCGGGATAGAGCAGCTTCGGGACCTTGAGCGTCGCGTCCCGCGAGGTGCGCATCGCGACATAATCCTCTTCGCCGACCCCGCCGCCCAAATGGACGTTGGTGTCGATTTGCTCCCCGACGGTGGTCTCCCAGGCGAAAGCGTCGCGGCCGGGCGCCTTATAGTCGTGGCACATGAACAGCCGGGTTTCGCGAGGCAGAGACAGGACGCGTCGCATGGACCGGTATAGTGCCCGCGCGTCGCCCCCGGGGAAATCGCAGCGCGCCGTGCCGTAGTCGGGCATGAACATCGTATCGCCGACAAAGACGGCGTCGCCAATGCGATAGCTGACGCAGGCGGGCGTATGGCCGGGCGTCGCGATCACTTCGATCTCGAGCCCGCCGAGGGGAAGCTTGTCGCCGTCCTCAAGCAAGCGGTCGAAGTCCCTGCCGTCCGGCTTCAGGTCCGTCGCTCCGAATCGCGGGCCGAAGACCTTCTGCACCTCGCGGATTCCTGCCCCGGCGCAAAGCTTCGCTCCGGTGAGTTCCCTGACACGATTGCCGGCCGACAAGTGGTCCGCGTGGACATGAGTTTCGAGCGTCCAGACGATCGTGATGCCGGCGGTATCCGCGTCCGCCAACATGCGATCGGCCGCTTCGCTGTCGATCGTTCCGCTGGTTACGTCGAAGCCGAGCACCGGATCGATGATCGCGCCGACGCCGCTCAGCGGATCGGATACGAGGTAGCTGACGCTATTGGTCGCTTCGTCGAAATAGGCCTGAATTCGCGGCGCGCCGGCGGCTCTCTCCTGCAAGCCGCCCTCAACCGCCCCTGAATGCACCTTTAGTTAGCGCTTTGCCCCGCGCCGGCAGCTCCACGGTAGAGAGCCGCGCGACGCGCATGCAGCGAGGCCAACTCCTGATGCCGGCGGCGGACAGCTGGATCCTGCGCAAGCTCCGCCATTTCGCGGCAATGCTGCTCACGTTCCAGATGGTAGGTCTGATGCTCGTAACTCATGTACGCCTCTGCCTTCTTACAAGCGGCAGCGTTTGGCGGCTGTCATGGGCGCAACGCCTGTATGGATACTCTGCGCCCGTAACCCGGCTATAACATCGGTCACGGGCGCGAAGCGAATCCCGCCGAAAAGTGGGGATTCCAGACCTATCGAATAAACTTGAGTTACAAACCCCGGGCTAGGCCGAGACCTCGCCCATCGTCGAAAGCTCCGGCCGCGGGACGCCGGTCGTCTTGAACTGCTCGGTCAACTCCGCCTTTCGCGCTGCCAGCTGCTCGCCCAACGCGTCCATGTCGAGGCCGGCTTTCTTGGCCTGCGCGAACAGGCCTTCCATCCGCTTTTCTTCTTCCTCGACGTGGTGCTCGATCTCCTCCTGGAGGACCTTCACCTTTGCGTCGTAGAACTCGTCATTGCCACCCGCGGCCATGATCTCGGCGATCAGCAGCTTGGCGGCATCGTGCTCGACATAGGATTCTTTGAGCAGGTCTTCGTCCACCTTGCCTTCGCAGGCCGGATAGAAAATCTCCTCCTCGATCTGCGCGTGCACCGACAGCTCGAGGCAGATTTCCTCGGCCAGCTTCTGCTTCCGACCGTCGCCGCTCGCCTTCTCGAACTTCTCGAAAAGCTCTTCGACCGTCCGGTGATCCTGCTTCAATAGTGCAATTGCGTCCTGCGATTTTGTGTCAGCCATGGGGCTCGCATCCTCCTGTTCAATTGAAAGCGAAACAAACTGAACGGCTTGGATGTTCCTGCGGCGATGCGTCACGAAAATGTAACAATGTCCGGGAGTTCGGCGATCGATTGGAAGGGCGTCGGCTATCTTCTGTCGATGGTCGGGGCGCTGCTTCTAGGCGCCATTGCCTGGCCCAAGCCCGACGATCCGGGCTGGCACCTGCCGGCCCTCATCGCCGGCGTCGCAACGACGATCGCCGGTTTCGGCTTGCGCTACGTCGCGCACCTCAAGCAGCGCAAGGAAATCGAACAGACGAAGCGCGAAGCCGAAAGGCGCTAACGCCGTTGCGCTCTCCCGTGCCGCGGAACGACCGCGGAATCCCCGCTGCCGCTTTCAATCTCGGGATCCGACGACGCGATTTCCTGGCTATTCGCTCCCGGCCCCGACCTCAGCTCCAGCCAGTCGCGGAACGGCAGATGATAGATCATGTCCATCACTTCGAACTCGAGCCCGCCAGGCTGCCACGTGTCGCTGTTCCATAGGGCGACCACGCCGCTCTTCTTGGCCGGATCGAACAGGATGAAAGAGCGATAGCCGCGGATCCCGCCGCGATGGCCGACGATATGGTGCCCGGCATAATCGTAGCTGCGCCAGCCGTAGCCGTACCAGGCGGTCCCGATGCGCTCTAGGAACTTACGCAACCGCCCGCGCTCGGTCGGGGTAACCACATAGGGCGCGTGGATGGTGTCGAGCAGCTTGGCATCGAGCACGTCGGGCATCTCGCCCATCTGCGCTTCCATCCAAAGCGCCATGTCCTTGATGTTGCTGTTGATGCCCGCGGCGCCGGGGACTTTGTAGTAGGTATCGACGATCGGCTCCGGCCGCCTGCCCGCGCTGTGCGGCTTCGCCCAGCTGGTGCTGGCCTGAAGCCCGGCCATGGACACGCTTCCGCTGCTCATTCCGATCGGGTTGAACAGCATGCGCTTGACGGCCTGCTCGTAGGGCATACGCGTGATGCGGCTGACCATCTCGCTCGACGCGTCATAAGCGACGTTCTGGTAGGACCAGCAGGTTCCCGGCGGGCATGTCGCGCTCAACTGCGACAGGCTGGCGCGCAGCATGCTCGGATCCTGGCCTTCCTCCAGCTTGTTGTCGTAAGCGTTGCGGTAAAGGCCGAGGCGGTGCGAAAGCAGGTCGCCGACGGTCGCCTTATATTCGTTGCCTGCGGGAAGCTTCAGGTCCGGCGCGTAATTGGCGACCGGTGCCTGGAGGTTGATCTTCCCTTGCTCGGAGAGCTTGGCGACCATCGTGGCCGCGACGCCCTTCGAGGTCGACGCCCAGCGGAAAACCGTTTCCGGCGTCACCGCATCGCCGGAGCCGGCGAGCGTCTCTCCATAACCCTTGAGGAAAGTGATCCGCCCGTTCTCGACGATGCCGACGGCCATCCCGACCATCGCGGGGTTGGTCATCAGCTGACGGATACGGCTGTCGAGTAGTGGATAATCGACGTCGCGGCGCGATTCCGTCGAAAGCGACGCAAGCTTGAAGTGGGCTTTGGCAAGACGAGCCGCCGACTGATCGGCCGCGGAATGCGGCCGCATCGCCAGAAGAGCGCCGCCCATCAGCAGAACGCCCGCAACCGCGGCGACTTTATTGCTGGTTTTCAATTCACTGCCACTCCCACCCCGCATCCGGTGTGACTTGCCGCCGCGGAGCGCTCAACGCCCTGTGAACCCGGTTGCGCCGAAGCGAAAGGGCGGCGGGATGAACGGCATTCTGGCGTTCAACGCACTGCTCGCTTAAAGGCGCCGTCATGCGATTTCTATCGACCCTCTTCTGGGTCCTTCTCGCCGTGATCGTGGTCCTGTTCGCCAGCCGCAACTGGAACGACGTCACGCTGAACCTTTGGGGCGACATCCAGGCGGACGTGAAAATCCCGTTCCTGCTGCTCATCGTGTTCCTGATCGGCTTCGTTCCGCCATGGGTGATCATGCGCGCGCGGGTCTGGGGACACCGTCGGCGCCTCGAAGCCATCGAGCGCCAGCAGGTGGCCGTGACGGCGCCGGCAGTGGAAGACGAAAGCCCGGTCATATGAAGCCGATCTTCGTTGCGATCGACACGCCCGATCTCGACCGAGCAACGCAGATTGCGGAAGCCGTCCGCGACGAAGCCGGCGGCGTGAAGCTCGGCCTGGAATTCTATTCGGCGCAGGGGCCCGCGGGCGTACGACACGTCGCAGAACTGGGCTTGCCGATCTTCCTCGACCTGAAGCTGCACGACATTCCGAACACGGTAGCCAAAGCTGTCGAAGCCCTGGCGCCGCTGAACCCTGCGATCCTGACCGTTCACGCGGCAGGCGGAAGAGAGATGTTGAGCGCCGCCAAGTCCGCAGCGCCTGCGAGCACCAAGGTGGTCGCGGTCACGCTCCTGACCAGCCTGGATGAGAGCGACCTGCACGACATCGGCATGCACGGATCGACCGCCGACCAGGTCGCGCGCCTCGCGTGGGTGGCGCGGGATTCCGGAGTGGACGGGATCGTCTGTTCCGGCGCCGAAGTCGCCGCTGCTCGCGATGCGTGGCCCGAAGCCTTCTTCGTGGTACCGGGCGTGCGGCCGACCGGCGGCGACGTCGGGGACCAGAAACGCGTTGTCACGCCGCGTCAGGCGCTCGACGACGGCGCATCGGTTCTGGTCATCGGCCGCCCCATCACCAGCGCGTCCGACCCTGCGCAGGCAATCCGCGACATCGCCGCGAGCTTGAAGAAAGAGACGATCGAATGAGTTGGCTAAGCCGAGTCCGCAGCGGCATCCCGTTCCTGCCGAAACGCCAGACGGTGGAGAACCTCTGGCACAAGTGCAGCAAGTGCGGGACGATGGTCTTCGTCAAGGAGTGGGAGGAGAATTACAGCGTCTGCCCGCGCTGCGATTTCCACGACCGCATCGGGCCCACGAAGCGCTTCGAGCAATTGTTCGACGCCGCGGAATATGAGCTGCTGCCCGCGCCCGAAGTGCGTGAGGATCCGCTCCGCTTCCGCGATACCAAGCGCTACACCGACCGCCTGAAGACCGCCCGCACCGCCAATGGCGAGCGCGATGCGCTCGTCAACGCCAGCGGCAAGCTGGACGGCCTAGACGTCATCATTGGCGTCCAGGACTTCGGCTTCATGGGCGGATCGATGGGGATTGCGGTCGGTGCCGCTTTCCTTGCGGGTGTCCGGGCGGCGATCGAGGAGAATGCGCCCTACATCCTCTTCACGGCCGCCGGCGGCGCACGCATGCAGGAAGGCATTCTCTCGCTGATGCAGATGCCCCGCACCACCGTGGCGCTGGCCGAGCTGAAGGAGGCCGGCCTGCCCTATGTCGTGGTGCTGACCGACCCGACGACGGGCGGGGTTACGGCGTCCTATGCGATGCTCGGCGACATCCAGCTCGCGGAGCCGGGAGCGCTGATCGGCTTCGCCGGCCAACGCGTGATCGAACAGACGATCCGGGAGAAGCTGCCGGAGGGCTTCCAGCGCGCGGAATATCTCCTCGAGCACGGCATGATCGACATGGTCGTTCCGCGCAGCCAGCTGAGGGACAAGCTCGCCCTGCTCGTCTCCTATCTGGCGCCGGAGTCGAAGAAAGCGGCCTGATGGCCGACTTCGCACGCTCTACCCATCCCGATGTCCAGGCGCAGCTCGACCGGCTCTCGAAGCTCTCGCCTGCCGGCGACCGGCTCGGCCTCGATCGGATCCTCGAGTTGCTCGACCGGCTTGGCCGGCCGCAGGAGCAGCTCCCGCCGGTCATCCATGTCGCCGGCACCAACGGCAAGGGCTCGACGGTGGCATTTCTCCGCGCTGCCCTCGAAGCATCCGGCCACGAGGTTCACGTCTTCACCAGCCCGCACCTCGTGCGCTTCAACGAGCGCATTCGCGTCGCAGGTCGCCTGATCGACGACGAGACGCTCGCGACGCTGCTGACCGAGGTGCTCGACGTGAGCGCGGGGATCGAGCCGAGTTTTTTCGAGGTCTCGACCGCGGTCGCGCTCGTCGCATTCGCGAGGACACCCGCGGATGCATGCATCCTCGAGGTCGGCCTCGGCGGACGGCTCGACGCGACGAACGTCGTCGAGCGGCCGCTCATCACGGCAATCGCGAACCTCGCGCTGGATCACCAGCAATTCCTCGGCAACGGCCTCACCGATATCGCCGCCGAGAAGGCCGCGATCGCCAAGCCTCGAGTCCCGCTCGTCACGCAGCTTTATCCGCCGGACGTGGCCGCGCGCGTCGGCGAGATTGCGCGCGAGAAGGACGCGCAGTGGCTGCCTCGCGGAGCGCTCTGGGATGCGATCGTCCGACAAGGAAAGCTCCGGTACGAGGACGAGCAGGGAACGCTCGATCTTCCCCTGCCCCGCCTTCCCGGCCGTCACCAGGCCATGAATGCAGCGCTGGCCATCGCAATTCTTCGTCATCAGAACGTGCTCAAGGTCCCAACGAGTGCGCTAAGCGCGGCGATGGGTTGGGCGGACTGGCCCGCACGGCTCCAGCGCCTCGCGCCCGGCCCGCTGGTCGGCGGCCGCGAGGTCTGGCTCGACGGCGGCCACAATCCGTCCGCGGCAAGGCAGGTGGCCGCGCACGTCAAGCATCATTTCGACGACGGCAAGCCGCTGCACATGGTCTTCGCGAGCCTGGCCACCAAGGACCCGCCCGGCATGCTCGAGCCGTTCAAGGACCTTCTCGCACGGGTTCATACCGTCGCCATTCCGGACCACGCCAGTTTCGCGCCCAGCGACCTCATCGAAGTCGCGGAAGAACTCGGATTCGCAGCCGACGCGCACGACAGCGTCGAGGAGGCGCTCCGCGCGATACCGGCCGACGCACGCGTCCTGATCTTCGGTTCGCTTTACCTCGCGGGACAGGTCCTCGCGGCCAACGACCAGGTGCCGGACTAGGCCTTCGCGGGTTCGTCCACTTTCGCTGCGGTCCCGACCTCGGCCCTCCGTCCTTCGGCCGAAACGCGCATCCATTCGAGAATGACGAACAGCACCGCAAAGGCGCCGGCCGCCGCCGTCCAGCGGAACACGGTGGCATAGCCATAGGTGTCGAACGCTTCGCCAGCGATCCCGCGACCGAGCGATCCGATCAGGAAGGTCAGCGACGACAGCAACGCATATTGGACCGCGGTGAAGCGCTTGCTGACGATACCGGACAGGTAAGCGACGAACGACGCGCCGGCGATACCGGTCGAGATATTCTCGTACGAGATCGCAAGCAGCAACCGGACCATGCGCTCATCGAAGCCGAACAGTCCGAACATCTGGGTCAGGCCGACGGTGCCGGCGACGGCATCCAGCCTCAATCCGCCCTCGGCGAGGTCGGCGTAGACGAAGTTGCCGAAGACGGGGAGGATCGCGCCGATCAGCACGGTCGGCAACCGCCCGACCCGCGCGAACAGATAGCCGCCGAGAGCGATGCCGAGCATCGTCATGAAGATGCCGAACACCTTGGAGGCGAACGCCACCTCGTCCTTCGAATAATGAAGGAAGTCGAGGTAGAAGGGGAAAGCGAAGCTCGACCAGATATTGTAGCAGAGCGTGTAGGTCAGGATCAGGCCGAGGACGATCAGCACGCCCCACCCGAGCCGGGCCGACAGCTCGCCGAGCGGCGCGACCAGCGCCACGTACAGATGGTTGAGCGCATTGCGCGCGGGCGTGTGGCGGTGATCGGCGGCAGCGAGCACGTAACGTTTGCGCGCACGCATCCAGTTAATCAGCGACGACACGATCAGCGGTACGATCACCGTCGCGAAGATGATCCACGGCCCGTAGAGCTTGGTGAAGTCGGCGACCGACGGCTGCTTCTGGCCGGGTGGCGTCGTCAGCATCGAGATCATGAAATGCGCGATTGTGAAGATCGCCCAGGCCCAGCTGACGCCGACGACGGTCAGCGCAAGCGCGCGCGCTTTGGGTTCCAGCGCTCCGGGCTCCTCCAGCTCCTTGTGCAGCACGTCCGTGTCGGGACGCGGCGTATCGGGTGCGCGTAGCGCGACGATCACCATTAGCGCGATCAGGGCGCCCATCACGAGGTAGACCAGCGACCAGCTCATTCGTGCGGCCATCACGAGGGCGAGCGCTCCGCCCACGATCGAAGCGATGCGATAACCGAATTGATAGATCGCCGAGAGAAGTTCGACCGGCGCCTGTTCGTCGGCGACATCGATGCGCCACGCATCAACCGCCACGTCCTGCGTCGCCGAGGCAAGCGCCGCGATCACTGCGAAGATGGCGAAGGTGCCGATGTTCGTCGTCGGGTTCGTCGCTGCCAGCCCTGCGAAACCGGCGATCATCACCGCCTGACAGAGTACGATCCAGCTCTTCCGACGGCCGATCGCTTCCAGCACCGGCAGCGGCAGGCGGTCGACGACCGGCGACCACAGGAACTTGAAGCTGTAAGAGAGCCCGATCCATGACAGCACGCCGATCGTGGCGAGATTGATCTTCGCCTCGCCGAGCCAGGCATTCAGGGTGCCGATCAGCAGAGCGTAAGGCAGCCCGGACGAGAAGCCGAACGCCAGCATGGTCGAAGACTTGCGCGAGGACAGCGCCGCCTTGAGCAGTTTCCAACCCTTCGGACGTGTCGCTGCCACCGTTCCCCTCCGTGTGCCCCAGGTTTTCCTGCGAAGGCAGGAATCCACTCGTTTACGAGCGCTGCGCTCCTGCCTTCGCAGGAGCACCCTAACCTTGTTTCAACCGAAGCCTAGCCCCGTGATGAACGGCCGGTCGGCTCAACCGTTCTCGTCGACGGCGATGAACAGCTCGACGCCCTTCGGCGGCTTCACCTTCTGGCCCTGCAAATGACGATCGACGCATTCGATCGCCTTGCACAGCTGCCGCGGGTTGTAGGGCTTGCGGACGCAGCCGATGGCGATCTCGCGGGCGCCTTCATACTCATGGCCGGTTGCAAAGAGCGTGGGGATGCCCTTCTCTTTCGCGGCATGCGCAAGGTCGATGCCGGTACGCTCGCCCGTCAGCCGCACGTCGCTGAGGATCAGATGCACCTCTTCCCGCTCCAGCACATCGAGCGCTTCGTCGAGATCGTCGACGGTCGCGACGATTTCGTACCCGGCATCGCCGAGGACGTTTTCATTGTCGAACGCGGTCAAGGGCTCATCCTCCACGATGAGGATGCGCTTGACGACCTGCTTACGCTTCCCGAACAGCATCGATACTCCAGCCTATGACTCCGCCCCCGAAACAACCGAAGCAACGAACGAAGCGCGAACCGTTTCCTCGCCGTCCACGCACGAACGGCCGCGTCGTGGCAAAGACGCCACAGCCTCGCGACGAAGGCGGTCCGCAGCGCATCGCCAAGCTCCTCGCGCGCGCCGGAATCGCGTCCCGACGCGAAATCGAGCGGATGATCGCCGAAGGGCGCATCGCACTCAATGGCGAAAAGATCACCACGCCGGCGACATTGCTTACGGACGTCGCGGGGCTGACGGTCGACGGCAGGCCGGTGCGGCCCGCGAAGGCGACGCGGCTCTATCGTTTCTACAAGCCGCCGGCGACGTTGACGGCCGAGCACGATCCCAAGGGTAGAGCGACGATTTACGACCGGCTGCCGAAGGGCTTGCCGAGGCTCGTTCCGGTCGGCCGCCTCGACTTCATGACGGAGGGGCTTTTGCTCCTCACCAACGACGGCGAGCTGAAGCGCCAGCTCGAGCTTCCACGGACGGGCGTGGTCAGATCCTACCGCGCGCGCGCATTCGGCGACGTTACCCAGGCGCAGCTGGAACAGCTTGCCGAGGGAGTCACGATCGAAGGGATCCAGTACGGATCGATCAACGCCAATCTGGAACGACGCACCGGCCGGAATTGCTGGATCGAAATGAGCCTGACCGAAGGCAAGAACCGGGAGGTGAGGCGCGTCCTGGCGCATCTTGGGATGCAGGTGTCGCGGCTGATCCGCACCGCCTACGGCCCCTTCACGCTCGAAGGGCTCGAGCCCGGCCACGTCGACGAGATCGATCCGGCGGAGCTGGAGCAGTTCCGAAGATCGCTCAAGTGAGGATCATCGCCGGTAAATGGCGCGGGCGCACGATCGAGGCGCCGCCCGGACAGGCAACGCGGCCGACCGCCGATCGGGTTCGCGAGACTTTGTTTTCCATGCTCGCCAGCCGACTCGGTTCGTTCGAGGACTTGCGCGTGGCGGATCTGTTTGCAGGCAGCGGCGCGCTCGGTCTCGAGGCGCTTTCGCGGGGTGCCGCGCACGCCACGTTCGTCGAAAGCGACGCGAAAGCGGCCGCCGTGATCCGCGACAACGCCGAGAAGCTTGGAGCTACAGTGCAGGTCCTCGGCAGCTCGGCCCTTACCCTGCCCCGCTCGCAACCGTTCGACCTTGTCTTCGCGGACCCGCCTTACGGCCAGGGCGCCGGGTCGGCGATCGTGAGTTCCGTCGAACAGGCCGGCTGGCTCGCGGCCGGCGGCTGGATGAGCGTCGAGACCAGCCGCGCCGATGAAGTGGATCCCGGCGGGCTGGTCGTCGAGGCGATGCGCGACGTGGGTCGCGCGCGCCTTACGCTGCTGCGGAGGCCTTAGCCGCCTTCCTGATCTCGTCGATCTCGGTGCTGAGACGGCGCCCTACAGCGGCCGCAGCAGCCTTGCCGGCCGCCTTCACCGCATTGCCGGCGCGCCTGCCGCGCGTGCTTCCGCCCGTGACGCCCTCCGCCGCGAGCGCCGTGAGGGCGGCCGTTGCCGCCACGGCGACGAGTTCCGCGACCAGCGGGCTCTGCAGCAGTTTCACGAACGCCTCGCTCGCATCGAACTTCTCGCCGGAGCCCGATCCACTGCCGCTGGAAGTGACGCGTGCAACCGCCGTGCCCGACTTCTTCGCACCGCTCCTGCCCTTCGAGCCGCCGCTCCTGCCGCCGCTGCTCGTCGCCTTCTTCGCCATTTCATTGCTCCTCGTGACCAAAGCTTCGAACGCTTAACTCACGCGATGCGCCGCCGTATCCCCGCGCTCCTTGTGGCTGCGCTCGCTAAGCGTCAACTGCATTGCTGTGTTGACACTATAATACACCGTCGGTATTCTGGTCGGAACAGGAGGAATGCCGGATGTACAGTCAGCAAGAGCTCGACGACGCGGTTGCGGCCGGAGTGATCACCGCCAAGGACGCGGACGCGCTGCGGGCCCATGTGGAACAGCAACGTTCGACGTCGCTCCCGGATGAGGAGCAGTTCCGGCTC
>Ga0070658_10002305_pt1 | contig 16020 bp, 10 predicted proteins | sample KBSC13metaG_FD_64664 | JGI IMG/M metagenome (GOLD analysis project Ga0070658, IMG submission 64664) | Corn rhizosphere microbial communities from Kellogg Biological Station, Michigan, USA - KBS C1-3 metaG | ecosystem: Host-associated > Plants > Roots > Rhizosphere > Soil ...
CAGGCCGGTGCGGAGCAGGTTGCTCGGGTACGACCAGCCGTAGAAGTAGCGGCTGATCTTCCCGTCGGCCGTGAGGATCACGATCATCGGCGGGTGGCTGAACTCGTTTTTGCCGTCGATCTTGCGGAAGTTAAAGCCCACCGCGTCGGCGACTTTCTTGATGTTGCCTTCCTGCCCGACGAGGAAGTTCCAGCCGGCCGTGGCGCCGGGCTTGTTCAGCTCGTCGACGTAGGTCTGCTTCTTCCGCTGGGCCAGGGGCCACTTGTCTTCGGGGTTAATCGAGAGGTAGAGGACGTCGTAGTCGGCGCCGATCGACAGGTCGAGGTTTTTGACGCTGTCGACGATGTTCTTTGAGATTACGTCGCAGATCATCGGGCAGCTGAGGTAGCCCAGTTGCAGGATGACGGGCCGGCCCTTGTGGAAGTAGTCGCCGAGCTTGACGTCGCGGCCGGAGGTGTCGGTGAAGACGGTGTCCAGCGGCAGGATGTCGCCGCGGTGTTCGGTGATGCCGACGCCGGCGGTATCGCGGGCCATTTTGGCCGGGACGGTCGAGAGCCGATCGGGCGGGGGGGCGGGCGTCGCGGGTTGGGCCAGAACGGCCGTAGGGACACCGATGCTCACGCCGGCGAGCGTGAGCAGGGGGAGCAGAAGATGGGCGAGCCCATGTTTTGGCATAGTTTTTCGCATCTTCGATCCTACGAAAGCCGAGCCGCGAGCGGCTTAGCCTTTTGCGGGTTTCGTGGTGGGCATTTTGCCGCCCTCCGCGATCACCCGTGCCATTGCGCTGCCTTTGCCGGCGCCGCCGGTCTCGGGGTCGTACACCGGGATCGAGGTCCGGCTCGGGTCCTCGATGTTCTTGACCTGGTCGGAATGGATCTTGTCGATCGTCCGTTCCTTGATCTGGTCCCACTTGCGGCCTTCTTCCTGGGCCTCAAGCACGTTGTAGTAGGCGTGAACGCCTTCGAAAATCGCGCCCGTGAGCAGCGTGGTCACGACCGCTGTCGTGATGATAACCGGAACGTTCAGGCCTTGTGGCTGCGCCATAATGTCGCCTCAATCTTTCGAAAAATCGCAAACTCACACAAGATTCGCCGACGCCAGGGATTCGTGGACGCGCGGGTCGGCAATCGGCCGCAACTCGGCCGAGGCCAGGGTGCGGAGGAAGCTGCCCAGCCACAGCACCGCGATACCGCCGGCCGCCAGGATTTCCGGGGCCGCGAACAGCGGGCTGTAGCTCTCTTCCGGGATCACCAGCAGGTACATGTCCACGAAGAAAAAGGCCAGCAACCAGACCGACCAGAAGGCCTGACCGAAGCGGTTGCGCTTGGCGTGGCGGCTGACCAGGCCCAGGAACGGCAGCACGAACCGGCCGAACAGCAGGGCCAGCACGATCGGCGAGTAGCCGGTCGCGTGGGCCGTCGTATAGCCGCGCTTGTCGTACCAGAAGGTTTCTTCCGGCAGGTTGGCGTACCACTGCAGCATGTACTGGCCGAAGCCGGCATAGGTCCAGAAGAAGATGAACGCCCACTGGAACTTGCCGATGTCGTGCCGGTGCTCGACGCCGACTGATTGCTTCAGGTAGCCGCGGTTCTGCAGCACCAGAATGGCCAGGGCCAGGAACGACCACATGGCCAGGGTGCCGCTGGCGAAATAATAGATGCCGTACATCGTGCTGACCCACATCGGGTCGAGCGACATGTACAGATCGAAGCCGAGGAAGGTGACGATCAGGCCGGCGGCCACCACCAGCGGGCCGGCGACTTCGCTCAGGCGGGCGCTGATGTCGATGTCACCGGTCAGGTCCTGCTTCACGCTCTGGCTGTAGTACCACCAGGCCATGGCGGCCATGGCGATGAGCATAATCGTCACGCGGGCCGCCCAGAACCAGGGCATCAACCAGCTATGGGTCTTTTCGGCGATGACTTCGTTGAAGGCCCGGCTGGCGCCTGGCTGAACCTGCTCGTTGGGGTACTTGGCCGTGGTCGATTCCAGCTGGCTGGGGTTTTTGACCTCCGGAGCCAGCGGCGTGTTCGAGGCGCGGTCCCACGAGTAGACCAGGGCCTGGGTTTCCGGCTTGGTGCTACCGTCTTCCTGTGGGACGTTGACGGTGACGGTGGGCTTCATCAGCCCCAGGACCACCAGCGGCAGGGTGAGGATCAGCACCAGCACCAGCTGCAGGGCCATCGCCTCGAGGATGCGGCGGACGTTGGTGATCCAGCCGGCCCGGACGAGATGGTTCACCATCACGAAGATGAGCGACGCCGCCGAGATCGCCATGGCGGCCGCCAGCCCGAAGAGGTAGGCGAACCAGAACCGCCGGTGATCCCCGCCGCTGGCGAAGAACGCGGCGATAATGCCGGCGACGCCGACCGCCATCAGGCCGAGGCCCAGGGTCTTGTTCGCCGGCTTCAGGCGAGTGATTTCGTGACTCAGATCAACGTGCCCGTGTGCCACGTTTCAGCTCTCTTTCAAATTCAGTGGGAAGTTAAAAGTGGGAAGTGGGAAGCAAGAGCTTCCCGATCACACTTCCCACTTCCCACTATCAACTTCCCGCTCACTTACTTCATCGCCATCGGCTGCGTAGCCGGGGCGACGGGGGCGCTGTTCGCCTGCGGGGCTTTGAACCCCGTGTGCGACAATTGCAGCGCCCGGACGTACGCCACGATCGCCCAGCGGTCGTGGGCGTCGGGGATCTGCGGACCATAACCGGCCATGTTGCGAATGCCGTTGGTGATCGTATTGAAAATGTGCCCATTGGGCCGGCCCTGGCGGACTTCGTCCGTCAGGTTCGACGGCTGCACCCAGCTCATGCCGCTGCTGACGGCCGCGTTGGCCTGCAGTTCCTGGGCCCGCTGGTTGATCGGGCCGTTGCCTTGGCCGTCAAAGCCGTGGCAGGGCATGCAGTAGGTGTTGAATTTCTTTTCGCCTTGCTTGAGCAGGGCTTCGTCGACCTTCACCGGGAAATCGTTGGCGAAGGTGACGTCCCACTGCTTTTTCCCGGCGTTCCACGTGCGGGTGTAGCCGTGGATCAGCATGTCGTTGCCGGTGACTTCACCCCAGGCGACGGTGCCGGGGATGCGCGGACGCTCGCCCCGGCCGTCGGCGAAGACCTCGGTCTCGTGCTGGACCTTGACCTTCACCTGATTGTCCATGTCCTGGATGAAATGGACACGCGGCAGCTCGCTGGTGCTGGTGCGGGCGTTCGACAGCCGGGCGACCAGCAGGATCGACCCGCAGGCCCCGAAGAGCACGACCGACGTCAGCCAGAACGGCGGCTTGGGAAAGCAGCCATTGATCAGGCGGCGGGAGCGTTTGGTGGTCTGTTCAGCCATGGAAAGCTCTAATTTGCAAATGCCAATTTGCAATTTGCAATTTGGCGAAACCGATCAATGTCCTCATTTGCAAATTGCGAGTCCGCAGTTTGCAAATCAATCACTCAGCAGTTGTCTTCCACCGTCTCGATGGTGTTCACGCGGGTGCTCTTGAGCAGGTCCAGCGTCTTTTGTTCGTCGTAATTCGGGTCGCCCGCGTCAATGACGATGAAAAAGCGGTCGTCAGTGGCCCGGCGGAACCTGGCCGACTTGAACAGCGGGTTGTACAGCATCGGCAGCTTGTTCAGCAGGAACATCGCGAACACCGCGGTGTAAGCGCTGAACAGGATCGTGCACTCGAAAATGACCGGGATGTTGGCCGGCAGCGACCAGAGCGGCTTGCCGCTGATGAAATACTGATAGCCCTGGAAGTTCACCCAGTCGAACGGCCAGGGGAAGGTGAGCGACCAGGCGTTGATCCAGGCCGTCATCACCAGGCCGAAGGTGCAGCCGGTCAGGCCCATCACCAGCACGATCCAGGGGAGGATCGTCGGCTTGATGCCCATCGCGTGGTCGATGCCGTGGATGGGGAAGGGCGAGTGAACGTCCCAGTACTTGTAGCCGGCGTCACGGACCTTTTCGGCGGCTTCCAGCACGCTGGTCACGTCGGTGTACTCGGCGCACAGGCCGACCACGCGCAACGCCTCGGCGGGCGCCGACGTGATGTTCGGCTTCTCGCGCTCGTGCAGCTCGTGCGAGGGGTACATTGTGGTCATGACGACTTACCTCTTTGCTCTCAGTTCCGCTCTTGGCGAACTTGTCTCAGCGTTGCCCTCAGACACTCTTCCTCAAGATCCGATTCCTTAGTGACCACCGTTGTGCTGCTCGTCCGGGCGGTAATCGGCCCGCGCCTCGTCGGCCGTCTGCTTGTGCGGCTCGTCGTGGTGAGCGTGAGCTTCCTTGGTCACCGACTTCACTTCCGCGATCGCGACGATCGGCAGGAACCGGCAGAACAGCAGGAACAGCGTGAAGAACAACCCGAAGCTGCCGGCGAACATGGCACAATCGACCCAGGTCGGCCAGTACAGCGCCCAGCTGCTGGGCAGGAACGTGCGCGTCAGCGACTGGGCGATGATCACGAAGCGTTCCCACCACATTCCGATGTTGCAGATGTTGGCGATGACGAACAGGGCCCAGACGTTCAGGCGGAGTTTGCGGAACCAGAGGAACTGCGGGGCAATGCAGTTACAGAAGATCAGGGCCCAGAAGCTGAAGGCGTACGGGCTGTTCCAGCAGCGGAACAGGAATTCCGATTGCTCGTAGTGGTTGCCGCCGTACCAGGCGATGAAGATTTCGATGGCGTAGGAGTACGAGACGATCAGGCCGGTGGCCAGCATCACCTTGGCACAGTTATCGATGTGCCGCATGGTGATGATGTCTTTCATCCCGAGCCATTCGCGGGCCGGGATCGACAGCACCAGCACCATCGCGAAACCGCCGAAGATAGCGCCGGCGACGAAGTAGGGGGGGAAGAACGTCGTGTGCCAGCCGGGGACCTGCGAGGTGGCGAAGTCGAACGACACGATCGAGTGCACCGAGAGCACCAGCGGCGTGCAAAGGGCGGCCAGCAGGAGGTAGGCCTTCTCGAAGCGGTGCCAGTGGCGGCAGCTGCCCGTCCAGCCGAGGCTGACCAGGCTGTAGCCGATCTGCGAGAGCTTGGTGGTGGCCCGGTCGCGCAGGGTGGCCAGATCGGGCACCATGCCCGTCAGCCAGAACAGCAGCGAACAGCTGGCGTAGGTCGACACCGCGAACACGTCCCACCACAGCGGCGAACGGCTCTGCGGCCACATGGCCATCTGGTTCGGGATCGGGAACAGCCAGTAAGCCAGCCAGACGCGGCCGATGTGCAGGGCCGGATACAGGCCGGCACATACGACGGCGAAAATCGTCATCGCTTCTGCGAAACGGTTGATGCCGGTGCGCCAGTTCTGGCGGAATAGGTACAGAATGGCCGAGATCAGCGTTCCGGCGTGGCCGATGCCGACCCAGAACACGAAGTTGATGATATCGAAGGCCCAGTCGATGCTGTTGTTGTTACCCCACACGCCGACGCCGGTCGTCAGCAGGTAGGCAACGCACATGACGTACACGCCCAGCATGATCACCGAGATCGTGAACCCGATGTACCAGCCGATCGGAACCGGCCGCAGGTTCACCTTGGTGACCGTGTCGGTAATGGTCGTGAAGTTGAGCCCGCCGACGACCAGCGGCGACCGCGTGCCTGGCGGTTCGGTCGCGACCGTGTTGTCGATCTCGCGGTAAACCAGCGATTGAGGGTTGCTGAAGATGGTCGCCATGTGCGTTAAACCCGAATGACGAAATCAGAAAACCGAATCAAATCCGAATGACGAAATCCGAAACGGGCCCGGCATCCGACTTCGTCATTCGGATTTGGGGCTTGGTTCGGATTTCTGATTTCGTCATTCGTCATTTTCACCTTACGCCTCGGCACCAGCCGGATTGCGGATCTTGGCCAGGTGGTGCGTGCGGGGCCGGTTGTTCAGCTCCTGCAACACCTGGTACGAACGTTCCGTCTGCTGTTGCTTGTAGACCAGCGAGTTCTTGTCGTTCAGGTTGCCGAAGATGATCGCCTCGGACGGGCACGCCTGCTGGCAGGCGGTGACGACGTCGAAGTCGTCCACCGTCGGCTGCGGACGCTTGCCGTCCAGCCACTCGATGCGGCGAGTGTTTTCGGCCGACTTGATGCGCTGCACGCAGTAGGTGCACTTTTCCATCACGCCACGCATGCGAACGGTGACGTCGGGGTTGAAGCCCAGCGCGCGGATCTTATCGACCGATTCCGGCTGCTGCGTATCGGGGATACCCAGCCACGGCTTACGCCACTCGCCGGGGATGCGGCTGTGGTAGTCGAGGAAGTTGAACCGGCGAACCTTGTACGGGCAGTTGTTGGCACAGTACCGCGTGCCGATGCAGCGGTTGTAGACCATCGTGTTCAGCCCTTCGCTGTCGTGCACGGTGGCGGCGACAGGGCAGACCTGTTCGCACGGCGCGTTTTCGCAGTGCACGCAGGTCATCGGCTGGAGCGTGATTTCCGGGTTCGGGTCCGAAAGCTGCTCTTCGTAAGTCTTGCCCGAGCTCTTGTAGTAGCGGTCGATGCGCAGCCAGTGCATGGATCGCGTCATGATCACTTCGTCGCGGCCGACGATCGGGATGTTGTTCTCGGCCTGGCAGGCGATCACGCAGGCGTTGCAGCCGACGCAGGTCGACATGTCGATGGCCATGCCCCAGGCGTGCGGGATGTTGAACTGGTCCGGCACACCCGGCTCGGCCTTCTTGTTCTGGTAGGGGCCGGGAAACAGCTGCAGGGGCAGAAGCTTTTCAGAGTTCTCGTGCGCGGCTTCCGGGTCTTTGATGTACTTCTCGAGCGTCGTTTCGTGAACGATCATGCCCGGCTCGAACTTCTCGCCGATCCGCTTCTGGCGAATCTCCATGCCCGTGGGCTCGATGATGTGGTGCTGAAGCGTACTGGCGACCGTGGCGGTTTCGCCGGTGTTGGTCACCGTTGCGCCGTAGGCGGCCCAGAGGTTCTTGCTCGTGCGGAGCTTGTAGGTGTCGTAACCCGGCCCGGTGCTGCCCGGCGTGCCGTCGCCGCCGCCGATGCTGCCGAAGCGATCCGACAGAAGGACCGATCCGGCGTACTTGCGGGCGTAGCCCAGCGGCAGGGTGATCACACCCTTGGGCTGGCCCGGAACGACGAAGGCCGGGATCTTGAGCGATTTGCCCTCGAGGGTGATCTCGAGCACGTCTTCTTCGTGGTTCCGCTGCTTCACGCCCAGCGCCTGGGCGTCGGCGTAGCTGATCCAGGCAACGTTGTCCCAGGTGACCTTGGTGATCAGCTCGGGCAGTTCCTGCAGCCAGCCGTTGTTGGCGAACCGGCCGTCGTAGGTCTTGCTGTCGGGGACGAACCGCAGTTCGTAGCCTTCCACCGCCGGCTCGAACGAGACCTGCGCCAGCTTGGTGTTGCTGAGCTTCACCGGCGTGGGCTTGGCCGGGGAGAAGCCGTCGTGCAGGATCTTTTGGAAGCTCGCGGCCGTCGCGACGAACGGCTCGTTCAGGCGCTTCGACCAGGTGCGGTGCATCAGGTCCTGGCAGCTGGCTTCGGGCTCGCCCGAGAGGATCAGCAGCAGCTCGCTCGGCGTCTTGCCGCCGAACAGCGGCTCGATCATCGGCTGCTGGAGGCCAATGCTGCCGTCCCAGAACTCGGCGTCGCCCCAGCTTTCGAGGTAGTGGGCACGGTTCACGTGCCACACGCAGGCATTCGACGTCTCGTTGTCGTACAGCGAGAGGTGGATGCTGTTCTTGGCCTTGCCGATCGCGGCGTCGAAGCCGAGGTCGGCCGGGGCGTCGTAAGCGGGGTTGCCGCCAAGGATAATGAGCGTTTCGACCTGGCCGGCGGTGAGGCGCTGGGTCAGTTCGGTGATAGCTTCGAGGTGAGTGGGGCGGTCCGCTTCGCCGATCAGCGACAGCGTGTTGTTCAGGGCCCCGATCTTATCGTTGATGGCGGCGATCGCGCCGAGCACTTCCGGCCGCAGGTGCTGACCACCGACGATGACGGCCTTGCCGTTGTTCTTCTGCAGATCTTCCCACACGGCGTCGATGTACTTGATCTCTTCCTGCTTCAGGCCGGCCTGGCCGCTGCCAAGTCCTGCCTTGAACGCAAGTTGCAGCACCATCTGCTCGATCACGCGGTTGCTGGCGGGGAACCGCTCGTCGCAGACCGCGCCGGTCGTGGTGTAGCGACTTTCGATCGCGTACAGCCGGTTCATGGTGCGGTGTTCTTCGTGGTCGACGCTCTTACGGCCCTTGGCCCAGTCGTTGGCGTGCTTGAGGGCGTTGGGGTGCTGGCCGAACAGGTCGGCGTCGAAGCTGACGATGACGTTAGCCTTGCTGAGGTCGTAATACCACCGGCCGGGCTGGCCGAAGGCTTTCTTGCTGGCCTCGCGCTCGTTATCGCGGCTGATGGCTTCGTATTCGTAGACCTTGGCGCCGGGGAACGCCTTCTGGAAGGCGGCCAGGCTGTCGCGGAAGGTCGGGCCGGCGGCGGCTTCGGTCAGGATCGCGATGCTTTCACCCTTGCCCTTGTTGGCGGCGGTGAACTCGCCTGCGAACTCCTTAAACGATTTCCACGAAAGGGGTTGGCGAACGCCGTTGCTCGTGCGTTGGATGGGCGTGCGGCTGCGTTCGGGGTCGTACATCTCCAGGATGCTCGCCTGGGCGAACACGCTGCTGGAGCCGAGCCGGCCGCCGAAGGTGGCCGAGAGCGGGTGGAGGGGGTTGCCCTCGATCTTGATCGGACGACCGTCGTACGTCGTGACCAGCAGGGGCTGGCCGATGCCGCCGAGCTCGAACACGCTGGCGTACTGTTCCGGCACGCCGGGGATGCGCCCCATGGGGCGGCTGTTCTGGTCGACGACGTTTTCCTTCGGCCAGCGGCGGCAACCCGTCAGGGTGATGCCGGCCAACGCCATCGAGGCGCCGGCGAGCTTCAGGAACTTACGGCGCGATGTGTTCAGCATCGCGCCGGGGTCGTAATTCTGGAATTCCTGGCCGATCTGCGCCTGCATCGCCGGCGTTTCGGCCAGCTCGCTGAGCGACTGCCAGTAGTCTCTTGAGGTTGGGCGCTTGTCGTTCATGGATGCAAGGATTAGCGGTGGCAGGTCGAGCAGCTGGTCATGTACTGGTGATCACGGATCCCGTACTTGGTCAGCAGGTACTTGCCCAGCATCGGCTGGGTGATCTGGTCAGTGTTGTATTGGGCCTGCAGGTCTTTGAAGACCTGGAAGCTTTCGGTGCCCGGCTGCGAGAGCGACAGGTCCTCGACTTTCCAGCCGAGGTTGGTCACCTGGTCACGCGGACGCAGCACGTTTTCGGGGTTGCGGTGGCAGCTCAGGCACCAGCTCATGGAGAGGTTCTTGGCCTGGTGCACGCCTTCTTCGCCCATGTGGTCGATCCGGCCGTGGCATTCGACGCAGCTGACGCCCTTGTTCACGTGGGCCGAGTGGTTGAAGTAGCTGAAGTCGGGCAGATCGTGAACCGTGACCCACTTCACCGGCTGGCCGCTGTCCCAAGCCTGGTGCAGCGGGGCGAGCTTGGGGGAATCCTTGCGGATATTCGTGTGGCAGTTCATGCACGTCTGCACCGGCGGGATCGCGGCGAAGCCGGCCTGGTCGACGGTGTTGTGGCAGTAGCGACAGTCGAGCCCGAGCTGGCCGACGTGCAGGGCGTGGCTGTACGGAATCGGCTGGACCGGCTGATAGCCGACGTCCGTCGTCTCCGGCGACATGCCCAGGGGAACGACCGCTTGAACGTAGATGCCGCCGAACACCACCAGCAGAATGATGAGCGGGAGCAGCAGGTTCGCTGTCTTCGGAAAGACGAATTTATTGGTGAGCTGATCAGCCATAGCAAACCGAGCCGTTTGGCTTGAAACGATCCGAGATCGAGAGTTCCGGGCCGGAGCCAACCGACCGTCGCCGCTTACAAATAACCAGTGGGGTGATGATCCGCAATCGCTGCGGGAAAACAATCTGCCTGCGCTTCAATGCGACATCACGCCACATAAATTTTCGCGTCCGAGAATGACGCGGATAGTAGGCATGTTCTGGCGGACAAGATACCTCCGGAAGAACAAAAATCGGCCTGATTTTTCGGCCGTAGAGTCGTATCCATAGCTTCGGCGGATACGACCTCCGTTGCAACGGAGACCAGGTTTCGCGCGGCGAGATATCGGGCGTTGGAGCAGCGAATTTTTTTGTCCGAAACGCGCTCCGTCGATGGTCAAGGTACGGCTCAAAAGCGATGGAGTGATTAGTTGAGATTTAGTCGCATGCGGAGCCGTCGCAAGGGATCGCGACCTGCATCGCCACCAACGACGACATCATTTTCGCCGGCGCCCTCCCTGCCGGCGTTCGCAGCGACGAGTCGGTCGTGGCCGATCGCCACGGCGGCGATGAGCTGACGGGCTTCGGGTAGAACGAGGTGATCTCGCCCGACGGCTGCACCATCGTCAGGTTCCAGATGCCCCGGCTCGCCGACGGTAAACATTGCTCGAGCGGTGTGGCACCGGGGAGGTGCCGGTAAGCTCGCGCCATTGCTGCGCATTTTGGCAAAAGATTTTCGCATTTACGCAACTGCATCTGAGTAAAGTAGTGCCCGCGGAGGAACGCCCGCCGGCACTGCCGTTTCGGCGGTCGGCGTGGCGATCCAGTGAACAGCCGAAAATTCCAACCCCGGAGCTCCATGCGCGCCGATCGCCGTGCCGTCGTTCTTGCCAGTCTTTCTGTTCTTGCCCTGTGCGGCTTGGCCCGGGCGGCCGAGCCGAAGCCGCTGGTCGATCTCTCGGCCGGTGATGCCGCGTCGAAGTTCAAGCCGACGAGCGGCGATGTCACCGTCGCCGCGGGTAATGGCGCCGTGAACGTAACCTTCCAGCCCGGCAAGGAAGGGTACCCCGGCGTCGACCTCGTCCAGGACGGTCCTCTTGATCTTTCGCAATACGGCCACATCGAAGCGAAGGTCACCAACACGGGCAAGGCGCCGATCCTGGTCGCCATGCGCGTCGACGGCGACGGCCCGTGGCAGGACAACCCCTGGAACACCGAGCAGACGTATGTGCAGCCCGGCAAGACCGGCACGATCACGCTCATCTTCGGCTACTCCTACGGCCACAAGCCCGCCTATGCACTGAAATCGAATGCGATCAAGGCGATCAAGCTGTTCACGGGGAAAGTGAAAGCCGAATCGTCCTTCCGCCTCGAATCACTTGTCGCCGCCGGCCAGCCAGGTGAAGTGCCGGCGGTCGATCCGGCCACCATCCGCATCAAGCCGAAGGACGGCCAGGCCCTGGATTCGAAAGTCCTCGCCACCGCGCCCACCGGCGGCACGGCCAAGGTCGAGGGTGACACGGTTACCGTCTCCTTCACCGCCAATGCCAAGGATCGCTTCGTCGCCATCAAGCCGCCGCAGGGCAAGTGGGATTTCCGCGACGGCACGCAGGTGCGGGTGAAGATCAAGAACACCGGCTCGGCCCCGATCACGCCGCGGGCCAAGGTCGAAAGCAACGGCGCTTACACAGAACCGGGCACGGTTGAGCCGCTCGCCCCCGGCGCCGAGGCCGAGATCCTCGTGCCGTTCGCCGCCAGCAAGCCGGTCGAAATCGAGGCGAATACCGGTACAAAAAAGGCGCCCCCGACCGTGAAGGGCACCGGGACGACGTTCTCCAGCAACGCCGTGTCGGCCGTCACCCTCGGCCTCGAGAAGGACGCCGCGCCGGCTTCATTCACGGTCGAATCGATTCTCGTCGAATCGCCCGTCGCCCAACTGCCCGACTGGCTCGGCCAGCGCCCGCCAGTCGAAGGCGATTGGAAAAAGACCTTCGACGAAGAGTTCGACGGCACCACGGTCGACACCTCCAAGTGGAACAACACCGGCCCGAATTTCTGGGACAAGCAGAGCCACTGGAGCAAGGACAACGTCATCGTCGCCGACGGCGTCGCCAAGCTCCGCTACGAAAAGAAGCGCGGCCACCAGAACGACGACCCGGCCGGCAAGGAAACCGAATACCAGTCCGGCTACCTCGACACCTACGGCAAGTGGACCCAGAAGTACGGCTACTTCGAAGCCCGCATGAAGCTGCCCAAGGCCCCGGGCCTGTGGCCGGCGTTCTGGATGATGCCCGACCGCGGCGAAGCGGCCGGCGAGCAGTGGAAACGCGCCAGCACCGACAAGGACGGCATGGAATTCGACATCATGGAATTCCTCTCCGGCTGGGGCGTGCACCGCTACAACATCGCCATGCACTGGGACGGCTACGGCAAAAACCACAAGGCCACCGGCAACGAGCACATCTATGTGCAGACCGACAAGGACGGCTTCATCACCTGCGGCCTGCTGTGGGAGCCGGGCAAAGTCACCTACTACGCCAACGGCCAGCCCGTGCTCAGCTGGAGCGACCCGCGCATCAGCACCGTCCAGGGCGACCTGATGTTCACGCTGCCGATGGGCGGCTGGGACAACGCGCCGCTGGATCCGAAGCAGCTGCCCGACGATTTCGTCATCGACTACGTCCGCTGCTGGCAACGCGCGGACATGGCCAGCAAGTAAGCTTCTCTGATCCCTTTTAAACTTTCCCACGTGGCCTGGTCGCTTAAGCGACCAGGCCACGCTGTTGATGGTTCACGCCACCGGCGGTTTCAGCTGCCAGCTCGCGAACGTGTATTCCATGAATTCGATCGCGTTCCCGTCCGGGTCGTTCGCCCAAGCCTGCAACGAATAATCCATCCCCTGGTGGATCTCGCCGATCTTCACGCCGCGGTCGAGCAGCATCTGGCGGAATTCCTTCAGGCCGGTGATTTCGAAGCACAGGTGGTTCATCTGGTTCCCGCCCCGCAGCGGATCGAGCGGGCCGCCCCATTGTTTCTGTTTGAGGGTGCGGTCGAAGATCTCGATAAACGTGCTGTCGCCGCAGGCGAGGTAGTACCCGAAGGTCTGCTTGTCGGCGTTGGTGAAGACGAACTGTACCGTCAGGTTCAGTTTTTCGGTGTAGAAGGTTTTGAGGGCTTCGAGCTGGTCGGTGACGAGGCACAGGTGGGCGAGCTTGCGGATCATTCGGGTTCCTCTCCTACGGAGATTTGTCGCGGATCGTGCGGCGTAAGTCGAGCGGCGGCCGATTCTTCGGCCGGAAATTGGGTTTGTTTTGTCGAAACCGATGCCGCGAAGCGGCGAGCTTCTAAGCCTCTCCTTGTGGGAGAGGTTGGGTGAGGGCAGGCCGAAGATATCGAGTCGAGTCGTTCATCCGGATTAATGGGTCTTGAGGCCTCTCTTCTCACGAAGTGTCTCCCCGCACCACCGTTACCCGTTCCAGGCGGCCCTCACCTAACCTCTCCCGCAGGGAGAGGCTACTGCCTCGCCGCTGCGCGGCATCGGGTTCGGCGCTGGAATCCTACCGCCGCCAATCCGCCCTGTCGGCCAAGAAATCCGGGGCCGAATCCGGTACCTTTCCCGTCCCGAATGAAGATCGTCCACATCATCACGCGCCTGATCGTCGGCGGGGCGCAGGAGAACACCCTGCTCAGCTGCGAGGGCCAGCACGCGCTGGGTCACGGCGTGACGCTCATCACCGGCCCCGCGATCGGGCCGGAGGGCTCGCTCGTGCCGCGGGCACAAAGCTTCGGCTACAAGGTCGAAATCGTCGACGACATGGTTCGCGCGATCGGGCGGAAGGATCTGAACGTCTATCGCACGCTCGTCCGGCGGCTCAAAGAACTAAAGCCCGACGTGGTCCACACCCATTCCAGCAAGGCCGGCATCCTCGGCCGCTGGGCCGCGAAAAAAGCGGGCGTCCCGCGGATCATCCACACGATCCATGGCTTGGCGTTCACGGCGTCGACGCGTAAGAGCGTGAACAACGCCTACAAGTTCCTCGAACGCCGCACGGCCCCGATCACCGACAAGATCGTCTGCGTCGCGACCGACATGGCCACCCAGTCGCTCGCCGCAAACATCGGCCGGCCCGAGCAATACGTCACGGTCTACAGCGGGATGGATACAGGGCCGTTCCTGAACCCGCCCATGCCGCGCGACGAGGTCCGCCGCAGCCTCGGCATCGAGCCGCAGCACGTCGTCGTCGGCACGATCGCCCGGCTCTTCCACATGAAAGGGCACGACGACCTGCTGGACCTCGCCCCGGCGCTGTGTGCCAACTTCCCGAACCTCCGGTTCCTGTGGATCGGCGACGGCTTGCTCCGGCCGACGTTCGAGCAGCGGATCGCGTCGCTCGGCCTGCAAGACCGGTTCATCCTGACCGGGCTCGTCCCGCCGACGCGCATTCCCGAGTTGACCGGCGCCATGGACATCCTCGTCCACCCTTCGCGCCGCGAAGGCCTCGCCCGCGCGCTGCCGCAGGGGCAACTGGCGGGTTGCCCGGTGGTGACGTACGACGTCGATGGCAACCGCGAGGGTTTGATCGACGGAGAAACCGGGTATCTTGTGCCGCCGTTCGAGCGCGGGGTGCTGGGCGAGAAGCTGGCCGCGCTGCTGGCCGACCGTCCGCGGGCGATCGGGATGGGGCAGCGGGGCCGGCAATTCGCGGCCGAGCGGTTCGATACCTCGGTCATGGTCGCCGCCCTCGAACGCGTTTATCAAGGAATCGAATGAACCGTCTCACGCGCGCCGCTTTGCCCGTGCTCTTGCTGCTGCCGACGCTGTCGCCGGCGGCGCAATCGGCCGAAAAGCCGAAGAAGGACAACAAGGCGGCCCAGCCGTCGGCCGTCCGCGATTTCGTCAACAGCGAGACCGGGCGCCTCGAAGGCGAAGTGGTCGGCCTGATCCAGCAGCACGCGGCCCTGGCGGCCGGCGCGACGGCGTGGCTCGATCTGCGCATCGATTCGCGCATCCTTTCCCGTTGGGTCTGCCAGCAATTGCTGAACGCCGACCCGAATTCGGATACGCAGGCGATCGTGTGGCTGCGGTACACCGATGCGCTCTCGCTCTCGGCCACGCTCGATGCGGCCAACCTCACCGCGGCCCCCACGCCCGCACAGGCCGCGGCGCTGGCGAAAATTCACAAGGCCACCTTCGACCTGAAAGACATCGAAAACACCGCAGACCTCGACAAAACCTTGTCGGCCTTTCGCGACCCGCTTTTCGCTGCCCTCAATGCCGGCAAGCCCGTCGACGTGCGGCCGGCGATGCCGAGCGTCGTCAACGCCGGCGGCGCAAAAGAATCGGCGACAACGACCGATGTGCCGCTCACGCTCGATCAGATGATGCCGCGCGTGACGCAGCTTTCGATCTCCGCGCCGCTGCGCCAGCAACTGATGGCCGCCATCTCGTCGGCCAAGGCGCAGACGGGTGAAGACGCCGAGAAATTGACCGGTGCGCTGCGCGACGCGATCGCGCTGGCGAGCGTGCTGCAGACGAACCTGGCCGTCGACCCGGACGCCCGCGCGAGCATGGAGCAGCAACTGGGCGAAGCGATCGCGCTGTATTCCGACCCGCGCCTGCGCGACGCCGGCCAGCAGCGACTGGCCGGGTTGCAGGAATACCGCCTGATCGCGACCCGGGTGGCCGCGATGAAGTTGCCGCCCGAGATGATGAAGGCGTTCACGCCCGCCGTCGCCTACGGCCGCGATCATCCCGAATCGATCGACACGATCCTGACGACGATTAGAAAGTTCGCCACCCTCGACGCCCAGATGGCCACCAAACGCCCGGCCCTGGCGACCGATGCGCCTTCCCGCGCGGCCGAGCAGCAATTGAAGAACTACGCGGTCGAACGCGCCGGCCTGCTCGGCGAAGTCGAAAGCATGAGCGGCGGCGGGGCGTTCAACGTCACGCCGGATAACCTCGCCGATCACGTCGCCAAGCTGCAGAAGATCGCCCAGCTGTACGACCTGCTGAAAAACCTGCCGACGATGCAGCAGCAGCTGTTGGCGTTGAAGCCCAAGCCGACCGGCGGCCTTGAGAAGCGAATCACGCAGGCCGTCGTTCACTCGGCGAATCTGGATGACCCGCAGCAGCCCGATTCGACGCAGTTGCTGATCAATGTGGCCGCCCTGGCGGCGAGCTGGCAGGCGGCGCAGGCGGAGGCGGCCAAGCCGATCGCCGACGAGCCGATGCACGTTTACACCGG
>Ga0070658_10002306_pt1 | contig 16010 bp, 10 predicted proteins | sample KBSC13metaG_FD_64664 | JGI IMG/M metagenome (GOLD analysis project Ga0070658, IMG submission 64664) | Corn rhizosphere microbial communities from Kellogg Biological Station, Michigan, USA - KBS C1-3 metaG | ecosystem: Host-associated > Plants > Roots > Rhizosphere > Soil ...
GTCGGATCTCCAGGCTTCGTTCAGGTCTACCGTCACCGTATCGCTCGCCATCGATACGCGGGAGCGCTTGTCGGCAAAGGTCAACAGAGCCCCGATTCCTGGTGTTTTCCCCGCGGGGAATTGAGCGTTGGCGGCCACTCCGTCACCCAGATTTGCAAGCACCGTCGGCGTCTGACCGACGATGGTATCCATTAGATAGTAACTCGCCGGTTCGGAGTCGAGGACGAGGTTTGAGGCGATCCCAACTCGACCTACCACATTGAAGACTCGCTTGGAAAGCTCTGCGGGCAGTACCCCGCGACCATGCCAGTCTCGCTCGATCGATCGCCAATCCGACAACGACTGAGCGTAGCGCGGTTCCTTCGGAAAGGCCGCGTCCACGTCCCTAATCGCGCTGTCGATTTCCGGTGTCGGCATCGACGGAGTGCGCCGGATGGCATCGGAGTTGCCGATAACGAGCCCCATCACGCGCGCCAGCCGTGCGTTAACGACGAGCCCTTGCCGCTCGACCTCCGTGACCGAGATCGTCCGGTTCACTTCCCTGAGGAAATACGCCATGACGACGCAGAGCGGCAGCAAAAACATCAGGCCGATCAAGGAAAACTTTGCGGCATACCGAAGCCGGTTCATGAATGCGGCTGCGGGCCGTAACAACTGCAACAAGCTGGCAACCTTCCCGGTTGGTTGGGGGCGTTGCGCGAGAAGACCGGTCAATTAGTCGATCAGGCGCTTCGAGCGCAAGTTGGCTGGAACATGTTAATGCTGAGTTGCACGCAAGACGCCGGCTTACCGCGAGCAAATCCGGCTCCACGAACAGACGACGTTCATGCCACTTACGATCGTTCGTCACAACGGGCGAGGAATCCTGTGCCGCTGTGGGTTCTCGAGGCTAATTATGGAGTCACAAACCGGTGCAACCATCGTCGCCATCGACGTTACTGTCCGAAATTGCCAAGATCACCCTCGCTTGCTGTCAATGTCACCCATTGAGGCGATGCGCGAAAGGTCGAAATTCCAGATAATCACCATGTTGATCCTACCATGTTCGGTCGCTTTGCGGAAGCCGTACGTGGACTGATCTTGTTAAAGAGTGCCTAAAACTGGAGCTTTTGTCGATGACACCATTAGATCTGAAGACGCAATACCCCAAACAGGCGCGGTCTGCGGCCAAGGCAGCAGAGCTGGCGCATCCTGCCTCCGGCGCCAAGGCAATCCGTGGCATACGGCGAGAGCACCGAACGGGTGATGCCGGCGGAGGTAGGGGCGACGCTCCGTTGGGGGCTGGCGAGGGGCTCTCGCCGGTCGCCTACATCGGATGGAATAGCGATTTAACCATCACGGAGTGGCATGGCGCGGCTAGCCGGCTGTTTGGCTATGATCGCAACGATGTCATCGGCAAGACCAGCTTGCTGGATCTGCTCATCCCCGAGGCATCCCGTGGCATCTTTCACGATAGCGTTTGCAAAGCCGCCGTCGGCGCAACTGCCCTTACGATCGAGACAATTTCACGCTCGGGCCGCGTGCTCATCTGCGATTGGTTTATGACGCCTACGATCGACGGCGTCGATGTCAAAGTGACGTCGACGGTCCTCGACGTCACCAGCCGCGAACGTGGCCGTCGCGCTCTGCGCGAGAGTGAGACCCGGTACCGACACGTCGTCGAGCAGGTTCGCGAGGTGATCTTTCAAGTTGACCTTGAGGGCTGCTGGACCTTCCTCAATCCGGCCTGGACACTGATCACCGGCTACTCCGTGGACGATTGCCTGCAGCGCAGTTTCCTCGAAGTCGTCGAGCCGGAAGACCGCGCGTGCACGCTACGGATCTTCGGCGACGCCGTCAAGGCCGATACCTTCGAGGAGAAGTACGAAGTGCGGATTCGGACGAAGTCCGATGAAAGCCGCATTGTCGAAGTCCGCGCCAGACGGCTCGACAACGGATTTATTGGGACGCTGTGCGATGTGACGGAGCGAAAACTCGCGGCGGAGAATCTTGCCGCCCAGCACGCCTTTTTGCGGAGCATTATCGACGCCGACCCGAGCCTGATCTATGTCCGGGATGACGAAGGCCGATTTCGCCTTGTCAACCGCGCCGCGGCGGAGTTCTTCGGAATCGCACCTGAGGACATGATCGGGAAGCGCGCCAGCGAACTAACCGACCACGAGATCGTCGGCGAGGGCGACTTGTCCACCGTTGTCGACGGCGCCGTCACCGACGTCAAAATGACCGATAGCCTGGGCCGTCAACGCTGGCTCCAACTCGTCAGGAAGACCATTCATCCCGCGGCTGAGGCCGATACGCAATGTGAATCCGGTGCCATGCCGGCAGCTCTATGCGGGCATGCCCTCGGTGTCCCGCCGATCGGCGCCGTGCTCGGTATCGCCACTGACGTCACCGATCGCAAGCGTCTTGAGCAAGAGCTAGCTCATCAGGCACTCCATGACACGCTGACCTCTCTGCCGAACCGAACGCTGTTTATGGACCGGCTGGAGCGAGCGTTAGCCGCCATGAGGCGGAGCAAACGATCGAATGCCGTTATCATGCTCGACGTCGACAATTTCAAGGTCATCAACGACGCCATGGGGCACGGCGCAGGCGATCGGTTGCTGATCGAACTGGCCGATCGGCTTCTTGGCTGTGTCCGGCCCGGCGACACCGTCGCTCGGTTCGGCGGCGACGAGTTTGCCGTGCTTTTGGAAGAGCTGGTCGACGAGCGCGACGCCGTTACCGTCGCCCATCGAATCCTCGAAAGTCTACAGCAGGCCACGCACCTCTCGGGACGGGAAGTCATTCCCAGTGTAAGTCTTGGCATCGCCATCGGCCATAGCAAGCAAGACACGCCGGAGGAACTTGTTCGCAATGCGGATACGGCGTTGTACCGTGTCAAGATCAGCGGCAAGGAAGGGTACGTACTCTTCGACCCGTCGATGTCGACCCAGGCCGTGGAGAGGCTCGACATCGAGACCGAGCTGCGGGCAGCGCTGGCGGGCGACCGGTTGAAATTGAACTATCAACCGATCGTCAATCTGAGCACGTCGGAGATTGCCGAGATGGAAGCGCTTGCCCGGTGGGACCACCCGCGACTCGGTCTGATTCCGCCATCGAAGTTCATTCCAATCGCCGAAGAGACAGGCCTCATTGTCCCGCTCGGCTTTTGGGTCATCCGCGAAGCCTGCCGTGAGCGTGCTCGATGGGTTACCGAATGCGGCGCCAATCCGGAGCTCACCATTGCCGTTAATGTCAGCCTCAACCAGTTGCGGCATCCCGACTTCATCGACGGCGTCCGCGCCATCCTCGACGAGACTGGCACGCATCCGCGCCATCTGAAGGTCGAGATCACTGAAACCGTGATGATGTTTGATGTCGACGCCATGATCGAGAAGTCATTGGCTCTCAAGAAGCTCGGTGTGAGCATCGCGGTTGATGACTTCGGCACGGGCTACTCGTCGATGGCGTACCTGCTCCGCCTGCCGATCGACACTCTCAAGATAGACCGCTTCTTCGTCAGCCAGATCGGCCACCGCCCCGAAGATGAAGTTGTGATCCGATCGATCGTAGGGATGGCCAAGTCGCTCGGCAAGACGGTAACGTGCGAGGGCATCGAGACGCCCGCCCAGCTTAGCGCCATCACCGCCGTCGATGTCGACTTCGGCCAGGGCTTCTTGATCTCGCGCCCCGTCGGCGGCGACGCGGTCGACCAACTGTTTCGTTCCGGTGTGCGCGACCTGTCGGCTCTCTCGTGACCGGCGAATGGAACCTCTTGCGAGGGGGCGTTGGTAAAATGAGAAGAGCGCCATGCACGGCAGCATGGCGCTCTTCGATTCAGGCTTGCTTCAAATCAATGCTCACCGAGTTGATACAATAACGTTCCCCCGTCGGCTCAGGACCGTCTGGAAAGACGTGACCGAGATGCCCCCCGCAGTTGGCGCAAGTCACCTCTATACGATGCATTCCATGAGTATGGTCGTCCGTCATCTCCACCGAGCCAGGAACCGCGTCATAAAAGCTCGGCCATCCGCACCCCGAGTCGAACTTGGTTTCCGACTGGAACAGCACGTTTCCGCAGGCAGCGCAAACGTACGTACCGTCGTCCTTCGTGTTCCAATACTTGCCGGTGAAAGGCCTCTCTGTGCCCTTTTGTCGAAGTATATGAAACTGCTCCGCCGTGAGATCCTCTTTCCACTGCTCCTCGCTCTTGTCTTTCAAATCCCCCATAGATAGCCTCCAGTTGATCCGCTTTCTACCAGTATAACGGTTAATGCAGGTCAATCGTTCGCACGGGCTGAGGGCGGCGGCAGGACTCTGTGTGTTGAGGCCACCCTGCATAGGCGAGAGGCAAAGTGACGTTCACGTTTGAATAGACTGGAGATTGACCTTGATTGCCAAGATCGACGAATAGTCGACCTCCAATCCGGTCAGAGTCGGTGATCGATACCAGTACACGTGGCGAAATAGCCAGCCGGACGTGTCGGCTTCAAAGCCCATGCTCGTGATTAGGCGCGGGCATTAGTGGCGGATCGTAAGCTTGGCAGAAGGAACGTCTGGGATATATTTAAATGTCCTGACTATCGCATCCACAGGAACTGTCGGGAGGGCTTTGAATACCCAGAAATTGAACATAAACGGGCAGGGCACCTGTGGGATGGTGGCCTTGGTTCCGTCGTAGGTCCAGGTTTTCGCCGCAGTGTTGGTGGGAGCATTCTCTGGGACAACCCCGTCCCAGACGGTCTCCGTAACTTGGGATGCGGTCCAGTCGATACGAACGGTCGCGACATCGCTCCCGGTGTAATTCCAATCATACTCGACGTTTGCACCCTTTTTCGCGCCCGGCGGCGGATAGATGTCAAAGTCACAGTTGTTGGCATTGGTGCTGGCGTTCCACTTCGAGAATTCAACGTCGATCTCGTTCTGGCCGTCAATGCCGATATGATTTTGCGGACCGTACGTAAATCCAGCCAAAACATCTTGCGGTTCCATTGCAGTGAGGGGGCCTGAAAACACCCAGTAGAAGTGACCGAAACCTAAGTTCTTGACGGTGGCAAGCTCAGCTCCCGCCCACTTGCCTTCCAGGTTGCTCAGCTTAAGATGAAGATATCCCTCGGCATCGATAGATACAGTGCTCGCATCGCCACGGACCAGACCTTGACCGATCTTATCACCCTGATTGACGTTCCAGGTGTATCCCTGCCAGTCGATTGTCTGACCGTGACTGGGCGCGGCAAGCGCGGCGAGGACGGCAATTCCCGCAAGAGATCTTCCGAATAAACGACACATCAATTTTTATTCTCCTCTAGTGAACAAGGTTATTGTTGGCAATGCCGTGGCACTACCACACCTGCGAATATACATGAGTACTTGAACTACCCACAATTTTTCTGCTGATCATTATTGACAAGTTGGCATAATCAATGTTACTATACGTATAGTATACCGCTAGTTTTCGCAGTTGTACACGGAAATCGATGAGTTCTGAAAATTACGTGAGGGCCGCTGACGTATAACCTTATTGTTATTGGAAGCTCGCGGATTCGCGTACCCGGCCTTGTTGAGGGATAAAGGGTTTTACTCGAACTACATTTGATTCTAATGCTATTATTGATAATCAGGTTTCGAATGGAGGAGGTGATAGAAAGCCAAGGGTTATTATCGTAATACAGATCTTAACTGCTATAGCAGCCTTACTTTCACCCTGGTGAAAGAGAAGAGATAAGTAAGACGTCATCTGTACTAAGGAGTGGATATGAAAGCAATTCGTCATTTGTTCGCGCCTCTAGCCGGCGCCATCGCGCTCTTGGCGGCCGGTACATCGGTTCACGCAACAAGCCTCAATTGGAAAGGCTACACCTGGACTATTTCTCCCTACGCTATAGGCTCCGGGATCGTAAGTGGCAACACAGCGGACGCCTTCGTCGATTCCAGCGGTTATCTTCATCTGGAACTGGCCAACATCGGTGGGAAGTGGTACGGTGGGGAGGTTGCCACGGTCAACAATTTTGGATTTGGGCATTTCTACTGGGTCTTCAACGCACCTATCCAAACCATGGAGCATCAGGATGTTCTGGCCGGCTTCACCTACGGTCCGCAGAACGGTCTCGGAAAATCCGGACAGAATGAGATTGACGTTGAGTTTTCCCATTGGAATAACGCATCCTGGTGGCCGGTTGCTGACAACTGCGATTTCGCCATTTACCCATCACCACAGAAGAAGGGAAAGGCGGGGCACGTCGAAACTGATTTCGCGTACCGGGGCACCAATCTCGTTACCTGTCGTATCGACTGGAGCGCCACCAGCATAACCGAGAGCCTCTGGTCGGGAGTTGTTTCTCCAACGGCATCCACGAGCACGGCCGCGAATACGTGGACATACAACAACACGGATGGGGTGACGATCCCTCAGTCTGCATGCCCGTTCCTGTTCAATATTTGGACTTATGGGATTGCCCCAACGCAACCCGTGGACGCGGTTGTGCAGGACTTCTCCTACAGTCCGTAACAGCTTGGAGGAACGTCCTTTGGATGGACGGTGAACTAGGTTCAGGTCACCGGTCACTAGAAGGTAGGTAGATTCGTCAATCGTCCGTTCCATCGGCCCACCGACCAATGGAACGGACACTATCTCAGGCGGCGCGTTTGACGCTGTCGAGCTCCGACAACGTTACGCGGTTGCGCCCGGCTTCCTTTGAGGCATAGAGGGCCTGGTCCGACCTCTTGAGGATCGACTCAACGCCCTCGTCCTCATCCGACGACAGCGCGACACCCAGGCTAATCGTCACCGCACGTTCTACCCACTGGAATTGTTCGACAGCGGCTCGTACCCGTTCGGCCACTTTGACGGCGACCTCGGCATTCGACTCCGGCATTAGGATCGCGAACTCCTCGCCGCCGTACCGTGCAACGAAGTCGGTATCTTTGACCTGACTCTGCAGGATGCCGGCAACGGAGGAGAGGACTCGGTCGCCCGCCTGGTGCCCGTATGTATCGTTGTATTGCTTGAACCGGTCTACGTCGAGCAGAATAACCGAGAAGGTGGATCCGTACCGGCGAGATCGACGCCACTCCTCGGACAACCGCTCATCCAGGCGTCGGCGATTCTTGAGGCCTGTGAGACCGTCCGTGATAGCCAGCAGTTCCAGTTGGGAGTTTTGGCTTTCGAGTGTATGGCGGATATCTCGGAGCTCGTCGTTCTGACATTCGAGTTCCGACTGCATCTCTTGAAGTTCGACGTGCTTGGATTCCAGTACCGAGTGCAGATCACGCAGCTCCACGTACTGCGCGGCCACCTCGGCTGTTCGATCGGCGACGTGCCCTTCGAGTATCCGATTGTAGCGCTGTAGTCTCCGATTTCTGATCGCAATAATAACCAGAGGGGTTAGGCAAAACAGAGTGACCAATACGCCTCTGAACCACAAAGTCTGATAGAAGTGCGGCTGGAGGACAAAGGCGAAGCTTGCCGTCCCGACCACCGAACCGTCGACGCTGTTGATTGCCTTTACCACAAAATCGTAGTCGCCCGGAGGTAAGTTCGTATACCGTATGGTTGGTTCGGATGTCGGAAGCGACCAGGATCTATCTTGGCCGATTAGACGATATTGGTATTGAATCTTCCCGGGCGATAGATATGAAAGACATGCGAATCGAAACCACGCGCTTCCGGGGCCGGGTTTGAGGGTAGCGGGCCGAGCCGGAGAAAGTGACTTTCCATTTACGAGCACGTCCTCCAGCACAACGGGCCGCTTGATCGTAAAAGGGTTCGTGTCCACATGGACTAATCCCCGCAGTCCCGCAAACCAGATACCGCCGTCGCCGTCGTCGGCTGCGCCTGGGTAGGTCGCGGCCACGCTTGGACCGCCGTCGGCGCCGAGGTCGCCGTTCATCGGGATGCATGTAAAGTGGCTCGACTTGTGGTCAAAATAGTCCGCCAGGCTCCGTTCATTGACCGTAAATAGCCCCTTCGAGCTACCGAACCACAACATTCCATGTCGATCGCGCACGATTTGATGGATCGAGTCGGCGTACAGTCCATCTTTAGCGGTAATGGATTGGAACTTGCCGTTGGCATACCGAAACAGACCCCAACCCCAGGAGGCGAACCATGCAGTGCCATCCGGACACGGTAAGATGTCGATAATGCAGGCGGAATGAAGTCCGTTTCCAGCGCCGAACCAGTCCGTTTTGCCGTCGTGAATGTGACCGACCGAGTCCTCGAGGGCGACCCACATATCGCCCCGGTTCTCCGCGAACGCAAGCACTCGTTGATGATTCGGTAACGCGTGGTCGACGTACGTCGACTTGATCTGGCCGCCAACGACACGGTAGAGGTAACTTCCCCGCATCCAGACCGGCCCCGAGGGACTGCTATAGAAATCGGAATACCAGTTGTCCTCGGGCGGGAAGAGCTTGTCCAGGACCTCGACGTGACCGTTCGAGTACCGATAGACACCCTTGCCGGGGATCGATACCCACAGTCGCCCCATGCCGTCCTTCGCGATCGCCCCAACGCGTCCGGATTGGAGGAGTGGGGACGCCAGCGGGACAAACTTATCGTCGACCAATCGTCCGACGCCATGCGACGACGAGCCTATCCACACTGATCGACTGCCGCGCACACTCGAAGTGGACGACGCGCCGTCGACCAGGACCGAGGTTATGTCGTCGCGCTGAAGGATCGAACTGGTGGCGATTGTCGTAGCCGGTAGAGGTCGAAGACAATAGAGACCATCATAGGTGCCGACCCAGACGACTCCCTCTTTGTCCTTCATCACAGGTACGGTGACGAACTCATCAGGAAGTGCCGCGGGTAACGGGACGAACCCGAAGTGATGGCCCGACAACAGTCCGATCTCGTCGGGCACTCCATAATGCACGAGCCATGTTTCACCGCCTTGATCCCCGTACAACTTATAGTTTTTGTCGTCGCCCGCCTTGTACGATTGGGTGAGGACCGCCGACGGATGGACATGCGCAGTGTCGACGGCAAAGATGGCGTGAGGGCTTTGGACCCATAGCCTGCCATTTATCACGGAGATGCCAGTGGCGTCAGAGGGGAAGCCGGCGCAAGCGACGCTGACTAAGCGGTCGGCGACGAGGTTGTACAGTTGCTTGCCGCTGCACCAGAGGGTCCCATTTTGGTAGGCAACACTGGTCAGGATGTCGTGCTGGTCACTCGTCGCGCAAATCGTGTGTCCATTGCGCGACGTAATCAATCGGCCGTCCTGGATCCAGCATATCGCGCCGTCCGGCAATACCGTAAAGACCAGCTTCCGCAGTGGGGTTGGTTTGCGGGAACCGCAGGTTGCGTATAGGTCGACTATGGGCTGAACACCGTTTTGACCGCATAGGTAAATTCGATGGTCGGTCTGACAATACACATGTCCGTCCTCGCCCAGACGGATGCACCGAATGCGGTTTCCGCTGAACGTGCTCCAGTGAGGAGTCCGATTGGTAAATGTGCCGTTAGAGTAAGACGCAAGGGTGTTTCCGGCGTGGATCCATATGGCGCCTGCTGCGTCTTCCACAATCTTGTGGACATTTTGACTCGGTAAACCCAGCGTATTGGTTGTGGTAAATGCCTTGAAATAATGCCCGTCGAATCGGCAAAGGCCTTCCTGGGTGCCCAGCCAGACATATCCGTCCTTGCTCTGGAGGATCGTCTTTACGGACGACTGCGGTAGGCCGTCGGCTTCACGGTAGAGGGCGCCGGAATACCGCGAACTCAATGACGATAGCTCAGCCCGGGGAGATGCCGGACAGGATCGGAGCCCAACGGTTATGCTGATTATTATCGTGGCCACAACCAGGACGATCCCGGTTGTGCCGTTCCTAGACAACATATAAAAACACTCATCATTGATTATCGTGCGGAGTAAACCAAATCTGTAGCTAACTTCAAACTCCGCGTTCGGTCTGCCGGGTGAAGCGAAGTCTACTTCGTGATATACTATACGTATAGTATATTGCGGTCCATGTTGGTGGCAAGTTTCGAGGAAGCAATTCTCGCCTCAACGGACTTCACCGGCAGCAGCGATGCGCTCACAACGAGGAGGTTAGTTTGTTCGACAACTCAACTGCGGAATCGAACTCCGTTATTCCCAAGCCCAAGTCGGTTCGCGCCGACGATGGGCGATTTGTATTACGGCCATCGACAATCATCCTGGCCGACACGAATGCGCAATCAGCCGCCAAGCTGCTCGCCGACACAATTGGACGTTCGACGGGCTACCCACAGTCGATCCTTAATGCTGGGCTCATCCAATCCGAATCGAATGCGATTTGTATGAGCATGTCGGACTCGGATGCGTTCGGCGACGAAGGTTATAAACTCGCAATTACGCCCGATAGCGTGACAATCTTGGCCGGCTCGCACGCCGGACTGCTCTATGGCACTCACACGCTGCTCCAGCTCTTACCACCTGAGATATTGTCAAAAGAACCGCTCAGCCCCAGGGAGTGGACTGTGCCGTGTTGCGTGATCGAAGACATGCCTCGATTTGTGTGGCGAGGGGCCATGCTCGACGTCGTCCGGCATTTTATGCCCCTGGCGTTTCTAAAGAAGCTTGTTGACGTTCTGGCGCTCCACAAGTTGAACCGGCTTCATCTTCACCTCACCGATGACCAGGGGTGGCGTTTAGAAATCCCCAAATATCCTCTCCTCACCGAAGTCGGAGCATATCGACGGGCAACGGTTGTCGGGCCTTGTCCGTGTGGGCCGGCGGACCTCGGCTTCGATGCGGATAGCATCCAACTCGATGGTCAACCGCATGGAGGGTTTTATACTCAAGCCGAGATGCGAGAACTGGTGAAGTATGCGAGTGAGCGCAATGTGATGATCGTTCCTGAAATCGACATACCGGGACATGCCCAGGCGATTGTCGCGGCGTATCCGCAATTCGGCTGTGTGGACGGTCCGGTCGAGGTGAGCCCCTTGTGGGGCATCCACTCGTTCGTCATCAATCCGGAAGAGCGGACATTTCAGTTTCTTGAGGATATCTTCGCCGACGTCGTCGACATCTTCCCGTCGCCCTATATACATATCGGGGGCGATGAGGTGGTCAAGGATCAATGGCGCGCGGATCCCGGTACTCAGCGCCGAATGCGTGAGTTGGGTATTGCCGACGAATCGAAGCTGCATTCCTACTTCGTAACCCGGATGAGCCGTTTCCTTACTGCTAAGGGCCGGCGGTTGGTGGGCTGGGATGAGATCCTCGAGGGCAATCAAGCATCCACCGACGCCGGCGACTATTGCCTCGCCGCCGACGCCGTCGTTATGTCGTGGCGTGGCGTCGAAGGGGGCCTTGAAGCAGCACGCAGCGGGCGCGATGCCATTATGGCTCCCCATCGAACTACCTATTTGAACTACTATCAATCTACTAAGGAGGATGAGGAGCCGCTCGCGTTTCCGCGGGTAACCCTGCTTGATAGCGTGTACGGCTACGACCCGGTCCCCGGCGAGCTGCGCGTCGAGGAGCGAGAGAAGATTATGGGACTTCAAGGCCAGCTCTGGACCGAGTATGTTCCCACGACCGATAACGCGGAGTACATGCTGTTCCCACGCTTCGCCGCCATCGCGGAGGTCGCCTGGAGTCCCATTGACGATCGTGACTTCGAGGACTTTCTCCGTCGCCTGGCCGTTCACGAAAAACGACTGGACGCGTTCGACGTCAACTACCATCGCCTGGCCAGAGTCGCGACCGTAACCTGACTTGATCTGTCCAATTGAGCGTCCACAATTAAACTTGAAAATGTGGTTGACATATAGCCCAGTCTATGATACTATACGTATAGCATTATGCAACTACACAAGCTAGCAAGGCGAAAAGGAGGTCATTGACGGTCATAACGCGAATGAATTGATGCATAACGAACGAACAAGTATTTCATTGCTTGCGCATCATTTGCCTTTTACTATTTCCATTCAGGAAAGGAACGATATTTAAATGTTTGGTATTCGAAAAAGCAGTGGTTTCACCCTCATTGAGTTGCTAGTTGTTATCGCTATAATAGCGATTCTCGCGGCCATTCTGTTTCCGGTCTTCGCCCAGGCTCGCGAAAAGGCCCGCGCCATTAGCTGCGTCTCGAATGAGAAGCAGATCGGTCTTGCTGCCCTGCAGTACATCCAAGATTTCGATGAGAGGTTTCCCATTTCCCAGTGGCAGGACTCGTCAGGCAACTGGCACGATATTGGCTCAATCCTGGATCCGTATATTAAGAACGGGTCTACATCCAGCAGCTCGCTCAGCGAAGCCGGCGGCGGTAAGAGTGGCGTGTGGAAGTGTCCCTCCTTCCCGGTTGATGAGTTCAACAATTACGGCGTTAACGACGAGCTCAGCCCCACTCTCGCGGAGATGGACCCGATCAACGGCAACAACTACAGTCCGCAGAGCCAGGCGGCGGTTCCCAATCCCGCCAGCGTGATCTATCTTGTGGAAAAGGGTGAGGAATACGATGGGGCGTCCTTCCCGATTTTCTTCACCGAGCACGGCGCCTGGAACTGGGACGGCACCGGCTTGGTACGCGACACGAGTTGGGGACCGGCTAATTGCGCAACTCCGGGCGCCACTGTTCCGTCCAACCCCCGGTTTGACTGGGACGATCCGATCGGCTCGGCTCCGTCCGCGCTGACGGCATCGATGCCGCATGGGTGGGAGCATCCCGGCGGTTCGCCGCGCTTCCGCCATCAGGGTAATTGCAACAGCCTTTTCTGCGACGGCCACGTCAAGCCTATCCGAAAGGGTCAGATGGAATGGTGCCAGTACATCTACGTACCGGGCGTTTCAATCTAAGCTACTCATCCGTTTAGTGCTGAGCTCTCTCCGAAAGGGGAGAGCTCATATATTGATCTGTACAAGGATGCTCTCGATGGTAAGCCGTAAGTTTTGTGTGGCCGTATGTATTGCTAGCCTTGCCGGTGGCATCGTAGGATGTTCCAGTGGACCCAAAGCGCCGACGCCGACTGAAGCCGCAATTGCCGCCCAAAAGGTCAATCAGGGCCAGCAGCAGCAAATTCAAGCGATTCAAAGCGATCCCAACCTGAGCGATGCCCAGAAGGCATCCAAGATTGGCGCTCTCAATCAGGATGTGGCTGGGCCTAACTTCGGTCGTGGGGCACATGGGAATCATTAACGCGGATTGCCACATCGCCGATTGACGACGACAGTCCCATCACCGTATGGCTGCCTCTCACAATCCATTCGACCGCGATAAACACCACCCACCAGATAGTCGAGAGTTGATGTCAAATCAACTCTCACTCCCCTCCGATTCATCGTGCTGTTCACCTCTCTAAATAGATCCTCGTAGTTTTACCTGTAACCCTTCGCGCACGCTTCGCCGACAATCCATTTGAAGCACGAAAAAGCCGATGCCGTGCTCAATTTTTCTTGTATCAATCGAAACGAGTGCAATAACGATGCGTAAACAGTTGGGTTTCACTCTTATAGAGCTATTAGTGGTTATCGGAATAATCGCAGTACTTGCGGCGATCCTCTTCCCGGTTTTCGCCCAAGCTCGCGAAAAGGCACGTTCTATCAACTGCGTCTCCAATGAGAAGCAGATCGGCCTCGCGTTGCTGCAGTATGTTCAGGACTGTGACGAAATTCTGCCGTTGGCTCAGTATCAGGATGTCGCGAGCAACTACCATGATATAGGCGATATCTTGAATCCCTACATCAAGAACGGTACCGCCAGCAGCGCTTCCTTGCAGGAGTTTGGCGGAAAGAATGGCGTCTGGCGCTGCCCGTCATTTCCCTCCGATCAGTACAACAACTACGGTGTCAACGATCAGTTGAGCCCCACGCAGGGAGAGCTTGGTCCAGCAGCCTCGGGCGGATATCAGATCCAGAGCGTCGCCGCAATCGGCGAGCCGGCGGGGAAGATATATCTATTGGAAAAGGGCGCGATGTACGATGCGGTCGGGTTCCCCGTCTTCTTCTCAGAGGAAGATGCATGGGCTTGGAACGACGCGGGTACGACGCGCACACACTTCGACCCCAGCGGAAGCTGTGCGAATCCGACGACCACCGACTCGCACTCCAACTCACGGTTCGACTGGGATGATCCGACTGGTTCGGGGCCGTCGCCTCAGACATTAGCCTTGCCCAGCCACTGGGTCGAGACGTCGGGCTCCCCGCGTTTCCGGCATCAGGGGATGTGTAACAGCCTGTTCTGCGACGGCCACGTCAAGGCAATCCGTAAAGGGCAGATGAGCTGGTGCCAGTACATTTATGTGCCTGGTGTGACGCAGCTCGTTTATCCCGACTAGTGCGGATAACCAAATTCTCCGGGCAGTTCTGGGCCGCGTTCCATGATCTGGAACGCGGCCCCATATTTGCTCACAGACGATCCTAAAAGATTCTCGCTATACGTATAGAGAAAGCAAGTATTACGCTCAGTTATCGTCCGCCATGCTAAGACCGATATGTATGGTGTAGTCTTATTGGACTTACATTATTGCTAGCGGAGTCGGCATTGTCCAGTATGCATTCAGTTTCCGAAGTAATGATTTTAATAGCACTTATTGCTATATTGGTCATGGAGTCGGAACGTAGATTCGCTGGCGTGGTCCGAACTTGAAGTCGAGGAGAAATAATGATGACCTTGCTGAGAAAAGTAGTTGTCGCATTCGCGGCGGTTTGCACCTTTCTAACGTTGGTCGTTCCGGCGAAAGCAAATCCCTGGGTGACGGCCTACTATCCTTCGTATGCTTTGAGCTCGATGCCGATCTCGGCGCTTAACTTGAGCGCGGTAACGCACCTTGTGTTCTACGATCTCTGGCCGACGTCGACCGGGGCCCTTAGCGATCCGAACGGTGGCGTCAACGCCAACGCGGCCGCTGTGGCAACGGCGGTGCATAACGCGGGCAAGAAGGTACTCATCTGTGTTGGCGGTGGCGGCACCGAGCCGCTCTTCGCCTCGGCGCTATCGTCCACCTCCACCCGGACCGCTTTGGTCAACAACATCGTTTCCTGGGTGTCGACTTACGGCTACGACGGGGTCGACATCGACGATGAGTCGCTGGCCTCGGGTGACGGTCCGAATTACCAGGCCTTTATCACGCAACTCCGCGGCGCGCTGCCGGCCGGTAAGCTCCTGACGTGCGCCTGCGAACCGTACGGATACGTGAACTTTTTCGCGGCGGTGCAGTCGAGCTTCGACCAGATCAACGTTATGACGTACGACATGGCCAATCCGCGCTGGACGGGCTATACGTGGTACGACTCGAATCTCTACACATCACCGTCGACGTTTCCCGACGGGGATACGCCTACGTCCTGCGCTGCGGCCGTGCAGCAGTATATCAACGCAGGCATCCCCGCATCTAAAGTAGGTTTGGGAGTCGCGTTCTACGGCGCAGTGTGGAACAATGCGACGGCTCCCGTGACTGTCGAACCGACCACGGACACCTTCGCGACGGACGTCAGTTACTCCTACATCATGAGCAACTACTATTCCGCAGGCGCGTACCACTATGACGTCAACGCGGACGCTCCGTACCTTTCGTTGACGTCAACCAACCAATTCGTCACCTACGACGATCCTACACTGTGCGCACACAAAGTGGACTATGTGGTGAACCACGGTATCGGGGGGATGGTTTGCTGGCAAATCGCCGAACAGTACATGCCGGATGGCTCGCAGCCGCTGCTCGGCGCCCTCTACAACCAACTCGTTGTCGACCACGCCCTGGCGGGTACCGCCCCGTCGAATCCCACGAACTTGGTGGCAATTGCCGGCAATGGTCAGATCAACCTCACGTGGTCGGCGTCCAGCGGCGCTACGTCCTATAAGGTTTATCGCAGCTCGACTTCCGGGACGGAAGCCTCACCACCGCTTATCACGGGCGTCACGGGCACGTCGTACATCAACAGCGGGCTGATCGCGGGCACCACCTACTACTACAAGGTCGATGCTGTTAACGCGAGTGGCGAAAGCGGTTTTTCGAACGAGGCGTGGTCCATTCCGACATCGGGCAACATCGCGCCGAACGGGTCTGGATACATCTGGTACGGAAATACATC
>Ga0070658_10002307_pt1 | contig 16006 bp, 13 predicted proteins | sample KBSC13metaG_FD_64664 | JGI IMG/M metagenome (GOLD analysis project Ga0070658, IMG submission 64664) | Corn rhizosphere microbial communities from Kellogg Biological Station, Michigan, USA - KBS C1-3 metaG | ecosystem: Host-associated > Plants > Roots > Rhizosphere > Soil ...
GCACCAACGATCGCGACATGTAAGTTCTTGCTCATAAAAAGGGCCGCGCACTGTATAGGCTCGCCCGCGCATTGCAAATCCGCATGCGTGTCATTTCACGCGGTTTTTGTTTTCGTCCGATGTGGATGCATCGGCACCTTCACGGAAAGGAAGATAGCTGAATGATAAAGGTTTACGTGAGAGCACGATGTTTAACGCAGGGCAAAATTTTCTGTCAATTTGGTGATAAATCCCCTTGCGTAAAATCGCGGGATGCGGAAGAGAGGGGGCCGCAAGGGCCGACCGTTCGGTCACGCTCTCGCTGGAGCGGCGGCTGCCCGATGGGTCGTAGCCGCGCGCCGGCGGGCGCGAGACGGCTGGAAGGCAGATTGAGCCCGGCCTCCTGGCAGGCCGATGTTGAGCCGCACACACCACCACCACGCAACGAAAGCCAGAAACGCGCACCCATTCCACGAGGCATGAACTACAGATTGATCGGCACGATTACCGCCACGGCGCTCGCCTTTGCGAGCTGCTCGAAACAGGCGAGCACCCAGACGGACGAAGAATCGACTCCGGCGCCCAAAGCCGCGGCGACACCGGCCCCCCGGCCTGCGGAGGTCGCCGTGACTCCCGCCACACCCGCACCCGCGACGCCCGCTCCCGCTCCGGCCCCGGAGCTCGCTCCCGAGGGCATCTTCTATCTCATCGTGGCCGCACGGGTGGAAACGCCCAATGGCGTGAACGGTTTGCCGCCGGGCACCGGCGTGAAACTGGTCCGCCCCGGCATCTACCTCACGCCCGCCGGCGAAGTGCACTTGAATCCGGAGCAACTGACCAATGACATGGCCGTGGCCCGGGCCGCGCGTGACGCCGCCCAGGCGGCACAGGCCGCGCTGCGCCAGCGCGGCGCCGCCGAGGCCGGCACAGCGGCGGTGCAAGCCCGCACCAATGCCGTGCAAAATCAGAATTCCAACGCGGCGGCGATCCTCGCCATCGAACGCCAGCGGCTCGAAACGCAAATCGCGGGATTGCGGACGCAACTCGTCGAGACGGAGCGGCAAATCGGCGTTCTCTACGAGAAGAAGTCGAAAGAATCTTTCGACCGGGTTGCCAAAGGCCGGACCATCGCTTCCACCACGGATCAGCAGATCGCCACCAGCCGAACGCAGGCCGATGCGCTCCGGAGCCAGATCGTGGCGGCGGAGAGCGAGCTCGCGAGCAAGCGTTGAGCGGAGCAGGCGGTGACTGAACGCTGGTGTGCCGGGCGTTGGCCTGCATAGTGGGGCTCTGAGCCCCGTGAGGAGACGTGCCCCCAAACGAATCGACCTGTGGCGCCTGATCCGCGCAGGGTGGATTGTGGCCGGTCTGGTCTTGGGATTGATCGGCCTCTCCACCTCAAGCGGGCGGCTGCCCCCGCCCGTATGGGCTCCCGTGGATCGTCTATTGGCGAATGCCGAAGCGTTCGTCGCCCGGAATCCCACGGACGCGGAAGGCCACTACATCCTGGGCCGGATTCATCATCTCGCCTTCATGTATGGGGAGGCGCCGTTGCCCGCCACGCAACGAATGCGAGCGGTGCCGGGAGACGGAATCGAGCGGCCAACGCTGCCGGACATGCCCTCGATGAACAGCAACCCCGAAGATCAACGGTGGGCAGAGGCAGAAAGACGCGCGCGGAAAAAGCTCGGCTTCTCGAGTGAGGCGGAAGCCGCGGCCGAGTTGCAGCGCCGGCGACAGCTTCAACAGCGGTATTTTGCACTGAGATCGGATTACAAACAGGTTCTGGACGAGGAGGGGTGGACGCCGCCGATCGGAGCTGCCGGGCTTCGGGCGCGACTGGGCCACGCCGAGCAGGCGATCAAGAATTTCCGGGAGGCAATTCGACTCGATTCGGGCGCGAGCTATTACCCGCTAGCCCTGGCGAGTTTTGCCGAGGACCTGGATCGGGAGGCCAGCCGGGCCGTGGATTTCAAGCTGCCACTCGCCATGCAGCGTCTTTCCGCGCGCGAGATCCGCGATCTCCTGCGCAAGGCCGTCACACTGGCGGCCCCGCCTGGTCACGATTGGCAGAAGTTCAGCAAGGATTTCAACGAGCATAAGGACCACGAAGACGGAGATTATCTTCAAGAGAATATCCGCTTCTGGCAAAGGCACGGGGTCATCTATCCGGAAGCGGCGCGGGCCTTTATTCGTGCCGCCTCACGCCCCGGGGCGCGTCTGAGCGGTGAGGAGAAGCGTTTCATAGCAGTGGTGAGGGTGGGCCTGGCCAGCCGGGATGAGTTCGACAAACACGCGGGCTACGCGATCTCTCCCGTGATCTTTTCGCTTGCGCCGGTGGCGGGCATTTCCGGCCTGCTGGCTCCGGGGTCCTCCGTGGATTTTGACCTCGGCGGCTATGGGGGCCGCGATCGCTGGCCATGGGTGAATCCGGCTACGGCTTTCTTTGTGTGGGACCCCAGCCACTCGGCCCGCATCACCTCGGCTCGGCAGATGTTTGGTACCTACACGTTCGGCATCCCGAGGGAGAATGGCTATCGCGCCCTCGCGGCGCTGGATGACAATGCGGATGGAATGCTGACCGGCTCCGAACTTCAGGGGATCGCTGTGTGGTTCGATGTCAACGGCGACGGCGTATCCACGCCAGACGAGGTGACGCCGGTGGAATCCCTGGGTATCACCGCCATCGCCGCGCGGGAAACCGGCTATGAAGGCATCCACCCGACGAATCCCCATGGCCTGCAATTGCGTGATGGCCGGTGGCTTCCAACGTGGGACTGGATGGTCGCTCCCAAGCCCCGTCGGTGAGGCGGGAAACCGAAACCATGCCTTCCATTGGGCAGCAAGCTTAAGTGAAGAATCGGCCCATTGTGCCTACGTCTTGCCATGGCGCAACTGGAGGCGCAATGTGGGCGCACCGCATCATGCAAATCCGCGTCCACGTTCCTTCGCAAACCCTGGATCTGATCGATGACTCCGGAGCCACCATCCGGTGCTACGCAATTTCCACGTCGCGCTTCGGTATCGGAACGGAGCCCGGAAGCTACAAGACGCCCGCGGGCAGATTCCGGGTGGCCGAGCGCATCGGTGACGGGGCGCAACCGGGCGAGATCTTTGTGAGCCGTGTTCCGACGGGGCAGTTTGGCGAGGAAGGCGACGAGAAGGATCACGTTCAGACCCGCATCCTGTGGCTCGATGGTCTCGACCCCGACAACGCCAACACACACGACCGCTACATCTACATCCACGGCACCAACGCCGAATCCCAGCTCGGCGTCCCGGCGAGCTACGGCTGCATCCGGATGAACAATATCGACATGATCGATCTGTACGACCGGGTGCCGGTCGATACTGCCGTGGAGATCCAGGCGTAATCAATGGACGCTGCAGGCGATGGGAGGAGCCGATCACTCCGCTCCGGGTGGATCAAGCAGGCGTTTCGGAAGATCGCGAAAGCCGTGAACGATTCGAACGATGTCGAGGACGTCTCCGCGAACGCGGTAGAAGACGAGGTGTTTATCGAATGGTCGATGGACCAGGAAAATGCGAATTCCTCCAAGTTTTGGGTGTGCGTAATGTGTCTCCTTTCCGATCCAAGGATGGGCGGCTAGTAGCTTTACCGTCGTCTTCACAGCCTCAGTGAAGCGTTGAGCTAATGCGATACTCTCTCGCCGCGCGTAGAAGTCGGCTTGGAGCGCGATATCGGCGAGTGATTCTGGCGTCTGGACGACGCGCAATTTCACGAGGAGCCGTGCTTTTCCCGGAGTGACTCGACGATTCGATCCAGGTTCGCTTCATCCCATGGAATGCGCGGGGTGTCGATCGCCTCAAGCAGGAGCCGTTCTACTTCTCCTTGATCCATGGCGCCACATACTTCCTGGCCTTGCCACGCGGCGAGCGCGGCGACCACCACCGCCGCCGGGCTTTCGAACTCGCCCGCCCGAAGCTTTTCGCGGACGAATTCATCCAATTCATCTGGGATCGTGATAGTCACGCTGCAAGGGTGCTCCCGTCGTTGGCGTTCGTCAAACCAGCTTTGCCTTGTGCTGTGTATTGTCCGAGCAAGCGTCACTCGAGATTGGGGCCGAGCCAGAGCGTTACTTCAACCCCTGTGGGGTAATGGCGTAGCGCTGCTCGACGGTCGCGTTCGCGAGTTCCGTCCTCGTGATCCCCGGCACCACGGCGCGGACGTATTCCACTGTCGTTTGTTCGGGGCTCACGGTCACGCGGAGATGTCCCGAACTGCCGAACACCGGGCCTTTGTAACCATACTCCTCGGCGCTCCGTGTGCCGCCCAGGGGGTGTCCGGGTTGGGGGACTTCCTGATAGACGATGCCGTCGAGGTCCTGTTTCGCGTAAATGTGATCGTGGCCGTGAAAGACGATGTTCACGTGGTTCTTGGCGAGCAGTTCGTGGATGGGCATCGGCCAGCCAGGGCGCTTTTCCTGAAAGGCCATGGTCCCGTCGGGATTGCGTCCGCCCCACTCGTAGAGCAACGCGGCTTCCGCTCCCCCTCGCGCGTCTTTGCCCAGGCCTCCGACGAGGTGGTGAAGAAAGACGAATCTAAATTTTGCCCGGCTCTTGGTGAGAGTCGTGGTCAGCCACTCGTACTGTTCGCGCCCCAGGGTGCGCGACCAGTTGTCGTCGCCGCCACGCTGGCGCGTCGTGAACCAGAATGGATCGAGCACCACGAACAGCGCGTCGCCCCACTCCCACGCATAGTAGTCCTGAAGCAGGCCGGCCTGAGGGTCCTTCGTCGCGTTGCCCGTGTAGAAGCTGTCGGGCACCGGATTCGGAAAGAAGCGCTTCCGCTGCGTGTTCGACCATACGGCCATGTTGTCGCCGGTGCCGTCCAGCCACCGCCCGGACTCGCCGTCGTGATTGCCCAGCACGAGGAAGAGCGGCGCGGTGTGCGCGATCCGGCCGAAGTAATAGCGCTGCGCCACATATTGCGCCGAGGCGGTTTCACGGCCGCGATGTTTGTCGACCATGAACGTGTCGCCCAGGTCGATGTGAAAGTCCGGTCCGTCGGCGAGCGCATTGGCCAGGGAGCGGAGATAGACGGGCGGTTCCGTGTTGTAGTCGAGATGAGGATCGGCTTGGACGGTGAAGACGAACGAACGGCCGGGCGCGCGCTGCGTGTGGAAGGAGCGTTCCGGTTCCGCAGCCCACGGACCGTCGCCTTCACGGGTATTGAGGCGGTAGAAGTATTGGGTGTCGGGCTGCAATCCCACGACGCTGACTTCGGTCGGTTGTCCCGCTTTCAACGCAAAGGCCGCGGTCTTTCCCGTGGGCGCGCCGGCTTTGGGGCCATACAGAATGAGGCCTTCCCGATCCGTATAGGCGAGGACGCTGGCGGCGACGGAGTTTTTCGTGGGGCGGCCCAGGACCACATCGAGCGGATGGGCTGGCACCTCGGTCTTGAACAAATACCGCACGTCATCGACCGGGGCATCGGGTGGGCGCTGGTCCCTGCGATTGCCACCGGGACCACGCGGCTTCTCGTCCGCGGACATCGCCATCCAGGAGGTGCCGAGGATCAATGCCGTAAACCCCAGAAAAAGGGTGGCTTTTATCGACGCGTGCATCGTGGAGAAGGATTGCCTCATTGCGGGAGCCCTTTCGTCCCGCCCTTGCCACCTCGCCGTTCCTGAAATGGCTGCGGATGAGCGGGGTCGAACTTCGGGTTCGGGGACGGCATTTGCGCGCCGACCGCCTTGAGGTATTCGGTCAGTCGCCGGTCCAGGTCCGCGGTTTCCCGGGCCTGATCTTTGGCGAGATCGTGCTGCTCGCCAATGTCCCTGGAGAGATCGAAAAGCATCTCAACGCCCGTTTCGTAGGGCCGGATGAGCTTGTCGTTCCCGAGCAGGATGGCGGACGCCGGGCCTTGCTCGTCCTTATCGTAATGCGGGAAATGCACGACGAACTCTTCGCGGGCCCGCTTTACCACCGCCCCCGGTGCGCTGCCAAGCACCGCCGCGAGATTCCCGCCCTCGAGATTGTTTGGCAACGATTCCTTCACTCGCGCCAATGCGGTGATTGTCGGGAACAGGTCGACCGTGCTGGCGCGCACGTGCGTGCAGGCGCCGGCCTTGATTCCCGGCCCGCGCACGATCAGCGGCACGCGGATGCCGCCCTCCCACACCGTCCCCTTGCCGTTGGTCAGCGGGCCATTGGCATTGCGGCCCTGCGCGCCGTGGTCGGCGGTGTAAATGAAGTAGGTGCGATCCGCGATGCCGAGCGCATTCAGCTTCGCCATGAGCATGCCGATCGTCGCATCCATGTCCTCCACCACCGCCGCCGAGCCGACCAGTCGCTGGTCGCGATCCGTCGTCGCCCGCTGGCGCACCGCCGCATACGTCTCCGGCCGGGCATCGGTGCCGCCGCGCCCCGCGTAGTGCGAGATTTGGAGATAAAACGGGCGGCCCGCTTTCGCCTGGCGCTCCATGAAATCCATCCCGCGCTCCGTGATCCCAAAGGCCTGCTTCGGATTGGGATTCTCGACGTTCTCCGGGCCGCCATTGTTGTTCGGGCCATCGTTTTCATCGAAGCCGTGCTTCGACGGGCTGACCCGGCCAACGTGCCACTTCCCGAAGTGCGCCGTCGTGTAGCCCTCGCGTTTCAGCATCTCGGCGATGGTCGTCTCCGCTTCCGGCAATTCCTGCATCACGGGCGCCGGAAGCAGTTTGCTGCCCGCCTCCGAAAAGCTGCTCTCGCCGCCGCCACGGCCTTCGCCCACGAAGGTCATGTGCAACGCCGCAGGGCTGCGACCAGTGAAGAACGCCGCGCGCGTGGGCGTGCAGCGCGGGGATGAGGCGTAGAAATTGGCAAAGCGCATTCCACCCGCCGCGAGCGCTTCCAGGTTCGGCGTGTGGGCGAGGGGACTCTTCGAGGCCGGCACGGCGTCATCCATTTGCACCGAGCAGGAAGCCCAGCCCTGCGCCTCGCCCATGATGACGACGAAATTCGGACGTACGGCATCGGCGCCATGGGCCGCCAGCGTAAAGCCGAGCAAGGCGAGCGCAACCCTTGTCGCGACGGATGGGGGGGTGTCTTTCATGCCGGCAGTCTCGCAGGTCGAACCTTAATTGGAGATGAAGCAACCAGCAGACAGGTTAGCTAAAATCTGCCCGTCCTCGTGGAACACCGCGCCAGCCGACTCCACGCGGATAAGCGGGCTCGGATCGAGAACAAGGTCGGCTTCATCAAAACCGGCTGGCTGGACACGCTCCCCACCGCCGCCGCGAAACATAGGATGCCGGCGATCAAGACCAGGACCGCTTCGCTTCGGACGCACGAATCGAAAGATTTGAGTCAACGTCCGAAGTGATCGCGGACCCTTGAGATAGATTTCGACTCGCTTTTCCCAGGCAACTTAGTGATTTTCGTGTTATGAAATTCCCTCCGACTCTTGCGGGTTTCGCCCTCATCCTGGTTTCGTCCCTGGCCCTCGCCGTTGGACCACATACCAACCTTAACGAAGCCCGCGATGCGTTGCGCCGGGCGAAATCCAGCATGAGCATCGATGACTTAAAACAGGCCCGAAAGAGTCTACAAAGTGCCGTGGAGGTTCAAGGTTCGCCAAAACGCAAAGAGGCGCTCAATGAGGTGGTCGAAGCGATCCAGGCACTGGAGAGCGGAGATCGGATCAAAGCGGGCAAAATGATGGACGAGGCGCTGAAATCCATCGATCAGGCTGTCGGTGTCGACTATCGAAAGAAATAAGCGGCGTCAGCGACGACAGTTCGCGAATGCCTCACGGGAATCGGAGCGAGAATAAATCCGCGTCGCTCATCTCGAATCGAAGTTGCACGGGCTTGCCCGCGAGGGCACTCACGTCGTCGCCGCCCTTCCATTTCACGATGCGGGAGATGTGGTCGCCCCAGATCGGCTCGCAGTCGTCAAGGCCATAGCCGGGGGTCGGTTTCCCATCCGCATCGCGCAGCTCCACCCGGATCTGGCCGGCCGCGCTCGTGGCGTAGTTGATCTCAAGCTGCCGGCCGGTAAACGTCAGCGGCCTCGTCACAAACTCGCCGCCGGCCAGCGGCGCGTTCACGGAGACGAAGCCATCGAGCCGCAGCGTGTAGCGGCGGCCGCCGGTGAGAAACATCGATAGCTCGGTATCGCTGGTCTGATGGATTCCGATGGCCGCATAGTTCGCGCGGTTCAGCCAACCGTCCTTGCTCAACCCCGGCCGGATGAAGCTCTGGGTGAACTCGCGGTCGTAGGTGTTGCCGCCGCGCGTGGTCATGAACAGGATGTCCGTGGCCGCTCCGCGCTTTTCCATGAACCGCGTGGGCATGGCGATATAGATTTGTGGGGCGCGAAAATAAGGCTGCGTGCAGGAAGTGTAGAGATGCTCGTTCGCTAAATTGGCCTGCATTTCGACGAATGGCGTCCACTGGAGAAAGTCGAGCGAGGTGGTGCGGGCGATTCCCCTCACGCCCTTGATGAATCGGCGGAAATAGCACACGTAACATTGCTCGCTCTCGCTCCAAAAGGCGTAGTTCTGCGAGTCGAAGTATTTGCCCCATTCCTCCGGCACCACGGGCTCTTCGCGCAGTTTCTTCCAGTGGATGCCGTCGGGTGAAACGAAAGCCTTCAGGCCGCCCGGCCCGCGCTTCTCGCGCGTTGCCGCCTGCTGGGGTTGAAACGCGATCCCACCGAGCGCCTTGTACTTTTGATCCGCGGGCACACCGGGCTTCGTATCGATGAATGGCGTGAAGTTGTGATTCACCAGGAATTCGTTCATGAGCACGATATTCCCTTCCGGAAAGCTCGGGTGCTCGAATAGGCCGAGGTTCGGCAGTTTCCAATGAATGGCGTCCGTGCTCTCGGCATAGAGCGTGACCTCGCCATCGTGGGCCGCCTCGATGCCGTGCGTTTTCCAGGTCACTTTCGGGTCCTTGTCGCCCCGGTAGTAGAACTGGAACTTGTCTGCGGCCTTCAGCACCGTCGCGTAATGGCCATTGGGCCGCGCGTCTTTGGCCAGCGGTTCCGCCAGGACGGGTTCGTGCAGTTTCAGGGTGCTATTCTTGAGTTCGCCCACGAGCAGGCGATCCACGAAGAGCTCGCGCCGCGAACCGATCGCCACCGGTTCATCCGCGGTTGTGGCCATGGGCCAGGCCGGCAGCAGGGCAAATAGGGCAATTAGGAGTGGGTTAGGTCTCATAGTGGGGTGTGGATGTCTCCAATATCGTTCGCGCTCTCGAATTCACTTTCCCGTCGTATCTCTGGAGCCTGTCAGTCCCGGCCCGCCCGCGGCGACGTAGCCGTGGCTGGCGCCGGTCGCATCGGGACTGATCCAGAAGGCATACAGTGCTCCGTTGCTGAGGGTGAAGCGCAGCTTGACCGATCGCCCGGGGAGCACGGCAAGGTCCGTGGCCCCTTCCCAGGTGATCTCGCTCCGCGTGCTGTCGGTGTGGGTGATCGTTTTGCAATGGGCGGCGGTGAATGGCGCGATGACCTCGCCGTGTTCGTCCAGGATTTCGGCCCGCAAGTCTCCCTGCGGGACGGCGACGTTTGCAAAAAGGTGACGCCCGTTGAACTTCAAGGTGCGGGTGGTGAGGGTACCGGGTCTGCCTGTGGTTTCCATGCTCGCAAAGCCGTCCCGGCGCAGGAAGGAGACGCCGGTCTGCTCCAGTCCCGCACTCCGCCCGCTATGATAGAAGAAGAGTTGGTCGCCCACGATACAGCAGCCACCGCCGACTGACTGCACGTTGCCCGCGTTCCACGCGGCCGCATCTTCGGAAACTGGGATGGCCGCTTCGCGGAACGGGCGGTCCCAGTGGAACCCGTCCCGGCTGAAGCCGAACATGATGTCGTTAATTTTCGGCCGCCCCGCGCGGGCATTATCGTGCAGCACACAAAACAAGCCGAGCATCACGCTCTCGTAGGGCGTGGCGTCGAGGTTGTAGAGTTCGGCTTTCATCTCTCCTTCCGGGACGCCGACCGAGTCGAGTTTGTCCGACGCCACCCAATGCACCGGCTCACCGGGTTTCGATTCCTCGGCATAGACGAAATTCGGCCACTTCGCCCCCTGAATGAAATCATCCGACTCCCAATAGCGGCGGCTGCGCCCAACAGGTTTGACGGGCCTGCTCTTGTAGTCCCACGTTTTAAAGAGCCCGTCGCGGATGCTGAAGACCCACTTCTTCCGAAATGGATTGTAGAAGAAGGTCGTGCGGTCGCCGCTGGACCCGCACCACACCGGTTCAGTCCAGTGGATGCCATCGGCGGACGTGTGGACGGAGCCCACATAGGTGTCGCGATTGAACTGGAAGAACTTCCACCGCTGAGCGGGGTCGGTCGCGTCCTCGTCCAGCCACACCACCGAGGAATCGCGCTGGGTCGAGAGCAGGACGATGTTTGTCTTCGGCCTCACATCCAGGACCGGTTTGTCCCAGTGCAGCCCATCCTTCGAGGTCGCATACGCCGTACAGCCAAAAGACGCGGCCATGTACCACATCTTGAAGATTTGCTCCCGCGGGTCCCACCAGACGCCGTCGCTGAACGCCATCGATGTCTGCGGATTTTGATAGATCTTTTCCCAGCGCTTGTCGGGCCGAAGCATCGGGTTGCCCTCCCACGGCTGGGTCTTGTGAAAAACGCGCCGCAGTGTCGTGTCCGCGATCAGGAAATCATCGACAAACAATTGCCGCCCCACGTCGATCGGGATCACGGCCGGCGGTGCTTTCAAATACGGGACCTCCATGACCTCGCCACTGCGGAGATCCTGGATCGGCCGGACCGGCGGCCATTGGTCTGGCAGGACGATGCCGTTGTAGAGAGTTTCTCCGGCCCATGCGGGCACGGAAAAGAAGAGGAACGCGAGGCAGGAGGGGAGTCTCATGGGGCAAACTCCGGCGATGATGGATGAAACGGAAAAAGACGCGATGAAGAAGGTGACGCGCCGGATGCCGTGTCATCACGGCTTCGCTTGCTTCGATGCCTTGAGGTGTTTGTCGAACCAGGCGAGCTCCAACTCCGTCACTTCCTTGAACTTCTCGGCGTACACACCGTAATGCCCGATCCCCGGGATGACGCGATAGTCCACCTCCGTGCCCCTGGCCTTGAGGATGTCGGCCACGCGTTCGCCGTTCTCCGCCGGGTTCATCAGCTCCTCGTTCCCGGCATCGATGATCAGCATCGGCACGGTGATCTTTTGCGCCTCCTTGATGACATCGAATCCAATGCCCTTGGCGGTGTTGTAGCGCATGTGGGCGTAGGCCGCCATCTTGCCGCCGGGCGCACCGTGCTCGTAGGGGACCGGCTCAGATTCTCCGCGCGCCTGCCGGGTTAGCAATTCGTAGGCGCGGCGTTCCGCCTCGGGTGGCTTCCCACCTCCCATGCCGGGCACCTGCGCGGCCGCGCATTTGACACGCGGATCATTCGCCGCCGTCCACGTCGCCAATCCACCGCCGTAGCTGGTGCCGATGATTCCGATACGCGACGGATCCACATTCGGCTCGCCCGCGATGAACGCGATGGCGGCGCGAATGTCCGCGCACTGATCCGCAAAATCCATCTGCCAACGAATGGCGCGAGCCTTGACCGTGACCTCGCCCTGGTCGTTCGGGGGCGGCATCGGCTCCAGCATCAGCAGCTTGCTCTCGCTCTCGCCCCAACCCCGGTAATCGAAGGCCAGGAAGACGTAGCCGCTGTTCACAAACATCGGCCCCATGCGTGCGGCACTGCTTTTCTTCGTGCCTCCCGTGCCCGCGATGAAGACGACGGCCGGCAGCTTCTCTCCGGGATGGAGGACGGTCGGCAAATACAGATCGCCCGCCATCCTGGTCCCGTCGCTCCAGATTGTGACCGGCCGGCGTTCGACGTTCTCCGGCAAGGGCGGATATGCCTGCGCCCTGGCTGCCGCAATCGACTTGTCGTCAGCCGCCAATAGCGGGACCGAAAGCATGATGGCGAAGAGCAAGGAGAGAGGTCTCATGAAGGCACGGGCTGTTTAGAGCTACTTAAACGGAGCGCCGGAGATGTCGAGGTCGGGTGTTGTGTTCCAACGTTTCTTCCAACCAGTCTTGTCGACCTTCGTCCGGAAGATGACCGTGTTGTCGAGATCGAGATCGTCGCTCCAGATGAACTTTGCGCCGGCGAAATCCGCCTCGTAGAAAGGTTGCTTCGGGTTCACGCGCTGCTCGGTGAACTCGGTGGCATTCGGCCACTTGCTGTCATCGAAGTCGGTCTTCCACCAGCCTTCCGGAATCGGCGTGTGTTCGACACGCGGGTTCTTCACGTCGCGATCGATCGGCCCCTTGAAGAAATTCTTCGCCTTCCACGTGGCGTTGCTGACCGTCCCGTCGGCGAATTTGATGATGAATCCGCCGTCGCCGATGTGGTCGCCATATTCGAGGCCGGTCTTTGGGTCGGCATTATCCTTGGCCATGATCGCGATCGTCATCGGATACTCGGGCAGGATGTCGATGGCCACGACGTTGTGCGGCGTGAATTTGATCGAGTCCACCGCGACGAGTTCACCGTTGATGAACATCACGAACCAGTTGTCGGCGTAGACGTTCACTTTGATGGTGTCGGCCATCGTTGGCTTGATGAGCCCCTTGTTGTCCGGACCGCCTTTCCCGCCACCACCGTCCCGGCGCGGACTATCCGGATTTGGGGCGCTATTGGCGGCCGATGGATTCGGGGGTGGAACTCCGGCGCTCTCGCGACGCGGCGGGGCCGATGGGTCGGGCCCGCCCGCGCCTGGCGGTGGTCTCCGGTCGCCGGCCCCAGGTGCGGCGTCCGCTCCCTCGCGGGAATACACCACGCTCAGGTCGGCGCTGGCGAGGACGAGATTCTTCATGGCGGCCGACAGCGCGTCTCCGGTCAAGGGTGATCCGGCCTTGAGCGGTGGTACTCCGGAGAGAGCGTAAAGGGTCAGCACGTACGTCTTTGCTCCCGGTCCCTGCGAGTGCGGCGGTTCGTAGCCGATCTGGCCTTTGAAGCTGGCGCCGAGGGTGCCGATGCCCCTCGCGTTCTTGTCGAGATGCGTGGTGCCCGCCGGAATATTGGTCAGTACCCAGTAGTACTTGGTGACCCCCTCGCGGTCCAGGTGGTGCATGATCAATGCGTAGCTCTTCGTCCCCGCGGGCGCGCCGGACCAATCGAGAGGCAGTGTGGAACCGGGGCCGTCGCCGGTGTATTCGACCGGCAGCGGCGCACCGTCCGCCACCGCGGAACTCCGGAGTGCAAATGAACCTGCGGGCTTGGTCGCGGCGAGGGGCGCGGGCTCGGGATTGGAGGAAGCCTGGGGTGGACGCGGCTCGCGGGGCTGCGGTGGCCGGTTGCCTTCGGGCCGGGCGTCTTCCCGCCGGGCGCCGCCCGCACCACCGGGACGTTCGCCGCTGCGATAGGTCTCGTCTTTTGTGGCGCCGTCGGCGTTTACGAATTGGAATTTCCAACTCCCATCCCCGGCGGTCGCGTATTTCACGGCGGCTGTTTTCCCGTTCACCCAGTATTGCAGCGCGTAGCTCTTTTCGTCGGGCGTCGCGGTGAAGGCGGTGATTTTCGCTCCGCGCAAGGGCGGCAACGCCTCGCGGATCGGATTGGCGCGCGGCTGGGGATCGACCTGTCCGTCGCGCTCCACCACCTCGCCGTGAAAGCCGCCGTTCACATACGGGTATTTTTTCGACGCGTGATAGTGATACCCGAGGCCCAAAGTGGTGTGCCCATCGAAGGCATCCAACCCGGACGGCGCCGAGCCGTCCGGTTCGGTGAGTCCGTAGATGGCGTAGCCGTCGAGGGCATACGCGATCGGTCGTCCTTGACCGGCAACGCTCTGCAAATGAAGCGGAGCGGCGTGATAATGGTAATCATCCGCGCGGCCGCAGTGCCCGCCCCACTCATCGAGTTCGCCGATTTCCGCGGAGATCTCTCCGCGATTGTTCTGCGGATTGAAAATGGGGATGCCGTTCACGGCCAGCGCGATGGCCCCGCGCAGGAACCGTCCCTTGATCGAGGCTGGCGTCTTCGAAGGCACCGGCACGAGCGGGAATTGCCAGGCATTTGTGCCCGTGTAGTTCTGGGGCAGGGGAACCTGCTGCTGCCACGCTGTGATACCCACCATCATCCCATGCGCCGGTATCCCATTGCTTTCCACGTAAAGGAACCGTTCGTCCCAGCGCACCTTTACCTTGGGGGCAAACATCTCGAAGGGCGCGGCCTGCGCTGGGCGATTGGCAGCGCGCGACGGACTTTGCGCGAGCGTGGCCTGCGCGAGGAGAAACTCCGGCGGCTTGATCGACCAATCGTAGTGCGGATGCTCCTCGCCGTTTGCCAGATCGTGAGCGAATGCCGACGCAATCACGCCCAGTAATGCCGCCGCCGCGATGGTGGCGGGAGAAAGTAGAAGGGGTTTCATGTGGCCAGATTGCCTGCTCGAACCTTTAGATGACGTGAAGCTTCAGCTTCATCGACTCTTAAGGTGGACCATTAGATACTCCCAACTTTTCATGCGAATCCTTGTTGTCGAAGACGAACCCGATCTGCTGCGGGGCCTGGCCAGGGCCCTCCGCGAGGAAGGTTACGCCGTGGACACGGCGGATGACGGGGAGGACGGCCTTTTCAAGGCGGAGAGTGTGGCCTACGACGCCATCGTGCTCGATGTGATGCTGCCCAGCCTCGATGGCTGGCAGGTGCTGCGACGCCTGCGCGCCACCCGCAAGACCCCGGTGCTTCTTCTCACCGCCCGCGACCGCACCGTGGACCGGGTGCACGGGCTCGACCTGGGCGCGGACGACTACCTGGTGAAACCTTTCGATCTGTCTGAACTGCTCGCCCGCTTGCGCGCACTCATCCGCCGCAGCGCCAGCATGGCCCGACCGGTGATCGAGATCGGCGACGTGCGGCTCGACATCGCCGCCCGCTCGGTGGAGCGAGCTGGGAAAGCCGTGGTGCTCACGGCGCGCGAGTATGCCCTCGTGGAATATCTTGCCCTGCACCGCGGTGAGGTCGTCACGCGGACGATGCTTTACGAGCATCTGTTCGACGAGAATGAGGATACACTTTCGAACCTGCTCGATGTCCACGTTTCCAATGTGCGCAAGAAACTGGGCCACGACTTCATCGCCACGCGGCGCGGCCACGGCTATTGCGTGGAAGGATGATGCGCTTTCCAAAATCCATCCGCTGGCGCTTGCAGCTCTGGTATGGCGCCCTTCTTCTCGCGGTGCTTTCCGGATTCGGCTTCACGGCATTCCACCTCGAAAAGGCGCGGAACTTCCGGAGAATCGATGAAGGACTGCACGAACGGATCTCCCTGCTCGTTGACGCCTTGCGCGCTGGACCGGAGCGCGGACCCGAGCGCGGGCCGGAAAAGCGTACCGTGCCGGAAGTGCACCTGACGCCCACCCAAGCAGCGCAATTCGATGAGCACGCCGGATACTATTTCGTGATCTGGATGCAGGGGCCGAAGCCCATTGCCGCCTCGGCCAATGCGCCGGCGGGCGTGCCGAAGCCCGATGGGCGCGATTCCGTGACGCGTTTGCGCGGCGATTTTCGCGAGTCGTTTCTGTTTGCCGCGCCGGTTAACTGCGTGCTCGTCGGCCGGTCGATCGCCACCGAGCAGTCGGAACTCCAGAGACTCGCCGCCGTGCTCGCCACGGTGGGAGCCGGCGTGCTCCTGGCTGGGCTGGGTGGCGGGTGGTGGCTGGCGAGCCGGGCGATCCGCCCGGTCGAGGAGATCAGCGCGGCCGCCGCGAAGATTGCGGCCGGCGATCTCGCGCAACGCATCAGCACGGCCGATACCGACAGCGAACTCGGCCGTCTTGCCGTGGTGCTCAATTCGACCTTCGCCCGCCTCCAGGGCTCGTTTGACCAGCAGGCGCGGTTTACGGCGGACGCCGCGCACGATTTGCGAACCCCCGTTTCGGTCATCCTGACGCAAACACAATCCGCCCTGGCGCGCGACCGGCCCGCGGCGGAGTACCGCGAAACGCTCGAGGCCTGTCAGCGCGCCGCCCAGCGAATGCGCCGCCTCATCGAGTCGCTCCTCGAACTGGCACGGCTCGACGCG
>Ga0070658_10002308_pt1 | contig 16006 bp, 16 predicted proteins | sample KBSC13metaG_FD_64664 | JGI IMG/M metagenome (GOLD analysis project Ga0070658, IMG submission 64664) | Corn rhizosphere microbial communities from Kellogg Biological Station, Michigan, USA - KBS C1-3 metaG | ecosystem: Host-associated > Plants > Roots > Rhizosphere > Soil ...
AGCCACAACCTTGTAAAGGATAAGATGAAAACAATAACAAGACCACGATGGCAGCAATGTCATGGTAAGATTCGATATATGGACAAACACCAAGCAATGCGTAAGATAGGTAGAATAAAACAGAACACTCCCATTAATGGAGTGATGACGCTCTATAAGTGTGAGCATTGTGGCAAATGGCATACTGGTCACGCTATTGGAAAGAACTACAAAATTGGCATCAAAGAGACACATCCGTAACAAACAATGTACGGGAAAGATGCAGTACGATGATCCTGTCTTAGCGAACAAGACTATTTATCGCTTGAAGAGACAGGGTTCAGATGGTTATTACAATGTATATCGTTGCAAGTTTTGCAATCATTATCACATCGGTCATGCAATCGGAAGGAACAGACACAGAATATGAGAGCAACCGTTATCTTATGTGGTAACAACAGCATCTGTGTTCAACGAGACGATCGGACTATTTATTATGTACCTCTCCCAAGCGAGATAGACTCTACTACAAACTTATTTGATTGGACGACGATCAATGCAACCGTCTCAAGACTACAAGCTATGAATGATGATGAGTTGGATGCGTACGAGATGGAAAACTTACTCTAAAGATAATCCCCCCTTCTCCTTTGGGAGTTGGGGGGATTTCTTTTTTTATGAGTTTAGATTTGTTGAAACCTTCGTATCTAATTCCTTTGTAAGATCCTCTAATTCTTCATTCGAAACGTTCTCTGAATGGATGAATTTATTATCAGCATCCTTAATAGCTAATATGATTTCATCAAGTTTCAAGTGAATTGCTAATGAATCTCGGTTCTGGGTGTTCTGGATGAGAAAGACCATTAAGAATGTTACTATCGTGGTGCCCGTATTTATCACGAGTTCCCATCCAGCAGAGTAATGGAAGAAGGGACCGCTTAATGCCCATATAGCTACAGTCAAAAAAGCAAGAAGAAAGATTATATAATGTCCACAAGCCATAGCTACTCTACTAGCAAATTTACTGAATCGCTCTGACATTTCTTCCGTCCTTTCTTGTCGTGATGGCTATTAGAGATATCTACTAAGTCCTTTAGAGTCCATCTAGACCTCTCCACCGATCTCTTCGTTCTCTCCAGAACGATCCCCAGGCAGATTGTCTCAACCAATAATTCTTTGATGGATGATCCCACGTATGAACGGGATTGCCGGTACACTGGAATCTATTCATTTCAACAACCCCAACATGGTTAAAGTCAGGATCGTCATAGGTTGCGATATGTTCTGCTTCTACTGTGGGATCTCCCATATCTCTATGGAATGGACAAAGGATTGTCATGGCTTTGGTGGATTAATAGCATCCACAATCCCTTGCAGTGGCTCAACATCTTCCAGAGAACCAAGTTTATCCTTGAAGAAGAGTGTATAAGCGGCAGTAGCCATCCCAAACAATACTGGAACAGAAAGAGCGAATGATTCAAAGTGATTGCCTACAGCAAAGTACTCTCCGACAGAGAGTATAAGACATATGGCAAGCGCCAAGGATCGTTTCAATGAATCCGACCAATGTGCCGACTTAAGGAATGTCACCAAAGGCGGTATAACGACCGCACCAACTATTGTATTGATAAGAATAATATCGTTTGCATTCATTTCATTAAAGCCTTTCTACGTCGCCCTTCTTGACGTACGTAATAATAGAAAATAATGCCGGTCATAGCATCAATAAGATACAGACCAGCGAGAAGGATATCAATATGACTTGTATTTGCTACGTAGATAAGCTTTAGAACGTAGATGTTTCGAAGAAGGACAGCCCAAATGAATATGCAGCTTCCCCAATCAAGTTTCCATCGATCATCATGCTTACCGTCCAAACAACGTTTATCATCAGTCTTTTTTCCCAAGAACCATTTGAATGGTTTTCTGTACGGTAGTGGCCATCCCCATCGTTTATAAGCAGGAATCGTTCCTCCTAGTGCTAGGAGAGTCAATACGAAACAGTACACGACAAGCGACCCGACTGAGATAAGTTGTTGGTTTGTCATTACTCCCTTTTCCCCCAGGTGTCTCCAAGGATATTGCCAGATTGTCTGGTAACAAGCAATTCTTCGATGCGTTCACGAGTTAATCTTGCTTTGAGTAATGACTCCTCAAGCTCTTTATCGAAGAGTGTCTCTTTTGGTTTGGGCTTAGGAGTTTGCTTACTCCCCTTAATCCATGTCTTCATATGGTCAATCATCCCCACCAAAAACTTCTCCTACTGTACTGTTTCCCTTTATCGGTGACAAATTAGCTAGGAATCTCTGTCTCTCTACTATCTCTCTGATTGCGACTTCGATTAATTTCATTTGGTTATATCCTTTACTGTCAAAGCTGCATCAACCACCTTGCTCATTAATCCTCTCTGAGAGTCAAGTTCTGCTTGTGCTCTCTTGAGTTGATCTTTTAAGGTTTCAACTTCGTTGTTATGACTCTCTTTGATGTTATCAACCTCTCGTTTGAAATAGCATCGTCCTGTAGAAAATGCCCAGAAAAGAAGAATACCCCCACCAAAGATGCCAAACTTATTGAGGAAATCAACGAATTCTACTGGCATCTTTAACTCCTTTTATTGTAATTACTTTACAATAAAATGTCTAATCTGGCTGAATCCTTAATCTTAAATACTGAATTAATGCAATGACACCCCAAACCATTAAGGAGAATTTCAAAGGATTACTCCAAAAGTGATTATGGAAGTCTTTCTCTAGACGAGCACGAGACAAATCAAGACACATAAGAGAAAAAGAAAGAAGCCAGAAACAGAAGCACCAAGGCCAGTTTGGAACAGGATGAAACCAAGGAAGACCTTCTCTATGATATGTATCGAAGAGAGAGAAAAGAAACCATATAAAAGCTACAACAGCAGTAACAAACAAAAATGACAAAGACCAATATCCCGACGGATCTTTTCCATTTGTAAAACCAAGAAGTACTGGAACAAGAATAGCGAATATTATTCCAATAATTGCGTTTGGTAGTCTCCATGGACCATCAGGCACTCTATTCACGGTGATAAATCTCATTATTCCTCTCTCCTAAAAGGCGTCAACTGATCTGCAATTAATGGATAATAACGAACGACCTTCTTTTCTAATTGATGACGTGTTGCTACTGAACGAGCGATCTCTTGTTCGACAGACGCTGTTAACGCTGCATCATGCTTTGGTAGATCACGGTGGCCTCTCCCGAGTAGCCAATCGAAAAATCTCATATTTACTCACTCTCATAGAACTTTAGTGGCTCAACATCAAGATTGCGCTCATGTCGAGTGATATGGTTTAAATCATGTGACCATTCTACCCTGCCACCCGGAAGAAGCATACAATAGGCAGAAAAGTATTCATTGTGTCGGTCTTCTTCATAGCCAACGATATGCACGATAGAAGAGAGATCTTCAACAAGTTGACCTCCACTTGTATCTGCGTGTCTTCGAATTCTATAGATTAATCGTTGATCTTTGGTAAGAAAGAGACTAAAGTTTCTGTAACCCAATTCATAAGCTTCAGGACTAGCAATAAGATGGAATTCTTTAGTATTCTCACGATCAATCTTATTTGTTGACCCGTCCTCATTATATTTTTGTACAATTGATCCATCCCTTAATATCGAAATCCAAGTATATCTATTATCTGTATATTGATTCATTATTACCTCAGATCGGGTGAACTCTCCAACTTCTTTGGTGGTTTCTTATTTGAAGGAGGCTTTGCTCCTTTATTTTTAATCTTCTTAAGTCCAGCGATAGTTATCACAGATCATGTACCTCTCCTTTCAGTTCGTTGATAATAGACGAAAGCCGGAGTAGGGAACTCCGGCTTTTTGTCAGTTTCCAAAGATTGAACTAATCTTTGTTGCCGGTTTTGGTTTTCCGTTTCCTGTGTTGTTTCCACCCTTACCACTGTTTCCAAGTGGTTTGAGTGTCTGGCCAACTGCACTTGATCCAATTGCCGCCATTTCTATCTCCTTTCTGTGGGGAACCTTTGATTTATATCAAGATGGCGACCCACCCAATTGTGGTGTGTGTCTGTCAAGTAATAATAGTTGATGCTATCAATACTGTCAAGGTTTAGCTTTCATCAAACGTCCATCGATAGGTCAATGTTGACTGTGTTCCTGCTACCGCAGTTGTTCCAATCTGCCACTGAATATAGATAAACGGTCCATACTGACCAGTTCCTGTAAAGGTTCCATTATCATTGGTCAATACAGTCGCTGATGTCGGCATTGTTGTTGTCGCAATAGTCGATATTGTCCCTATTGGAGTTGCATATCCTGTTGCCTGTGATCGTTCACCATAAAGGTCAGTAATTCCTGTTGAAGGAGTTCCTGCTGAACGGTGAAATCTCAGATTCGTTAGGTTGTTGTCTGGAGCTACAGTTACGTTGAGTCTATAGGCTTTCTCATAACTATAATTTGTTCCAGATGTTGGCTTTACCAACGGGTTTGATGTATCTGCTGTATCGTTATCTGCTGATTTAAATCTTACTGTAGTGACATTGCCCCAGGTTCCTGTAGAACCACCATGGCCTGTCTGAACTGCTACTGTCGCTGCCATAATTTCTCCATAACGCCTTAGTAAGGCTCATATATATAATGCCCTACCCCCTGTATATAAGTCTAATTAAGGCTCCAGGGGATAATTTCTATTTACTATTTGTTCTGTACGGGAAGTTGAATCTCTCGGGTAGAGACGTTTATTTGTTCCTTTGACAATTGCATCAGCATAAACAATAGTATCAGCAAAAACATATCCATCGGATGTTATTTCATTAAAATGTATATCTGTGATGATCGCATCAGCCGTTACTTCTTTGATAGGTACTGTATCAAAAATATATCCATCTGTATAAACTTGTATTTTGTTTGCTTTTTCACTGAGTCCCAGAACAGGTGATATCCCACCTCTCCATCGTTCGAATTGTCCATCGCCTATAAAATCCAATATCGCATTCCCAGCACGCCAGAAAGAAAGCGGAATATTATTATGATCAATAACTTCTACAGCGCCAAAAATCTCACCATAATGAGCCGCAATATCGCCACTACTGAGAACAGACGAATAAATGGCTAACGCATCTAGCATACCCGAAAAAGATGCTTCTCCATTATCCTCAAATTCACTAAATCCAACTTGCGTAACAGCACCGGAGAGACCAGCAATACTCATTGTTGAAGACGCTGAATAAATAAGGAGATTGTCGAGATATAATTTAAGAATCGCCCCATCATAGGTTAAAACAATATGATGGTATCCTCCATCGGCAAGAAACTCTCCGTGGATAAGGACTGGAGTTGCATAATCGGTAACATAAAGGAGCAATCCCTGAACAACATCATGGGTAATAACAAATCCATCTGATGTGCTCCAATCCGAATAGGCGAGCAGATGAACATTGCGCTCAGTATCATCGATACGAAAGAGAAACTCGTACGTCCAACTCGTTCCAATAGATCCAGAATGATCGACTTCCATCCCGTTCCAATTAAAAGTTTCATCTGAAGGAACGATATATCCGAATCCTGTGATACTCTCTTGATGAAAGATATTATCGTAATCGTGATATTCATCGAGAACAGGATCATAAACGCTTGGACTATATCGGTATCCTTCGTCCATCATTCCAGCACTTGAAAAGAAGTTGGGACCAAATCTAGGATCGCTCCCACGCTCTTCGTCAAAAGAAAAGAAGTCATAGATATCCGGATGAGCTTTGACTAAATCATCGTAAGTGCTCATAAAGACAACTCCTTTATAACCTTATCAGTCGATCAAGAGAGGCTGTATTATCTGCTTCAAATGAAACAACTATTATGCCATCAGCGGTTGCAGTAGTTTCAAACTCTTGAGCAGCAAATGATGTATTGGTAACTTCATAAATAACATCAGGAGCAACGGCACTTTCTATAATAAATCTTCCTGCTCCCTTTGAAACACAAGAAAATGTCGCAACTTCTCCAGTACTTACTGCAATCCTTGCTAATTCCACTCTGTGCAATGCACCTTGGATTTTCATAATAAGACCATAATCGGGATCATCAAATGCAAAATGAGATCCTGTTTTTGTTTCGGTACGATATCTATTTGATATCTCAGCACCAGAAGGTAGTGTTCCAGTAATAAAACCACTTACAGGGAAAATCCCGTCTTCATCAATAAGACGAATAAAAATACTTCCTGTAACTAACTTGCTTGCCGTAGAAGTACATTCAACTAGACGAGCATTACCTACAAACAATGATCCTGTATTTCCACTAATATATGGTCCATCTGTTGTTATTTGATATCCATAGAAATTATTTAGTCCACTCGCTGAATCGAGTGAGATAACTGATGGTGTTTGTCCTGTTGCTGTTTTTAATCTCCCACTTAACTGTATATCGTCAACAATGCCTTGTACTCTTATAAGGGATATTTTCGCATAATCATTAATAACAGATCCGTTGAATGATGTATTACCAGAGAGATTAATCGTTGAAACATTTATATTTGTTGAGATAATATCTGCTGCGAGTGATCCTGTTTTAACAATAACTCCTGCGGTATATGCCCCAGCAATAATAGTATCTCCATCAAGAGTAATATCTCCTTGGGTAACTAGTCCAGTACCAGCCCTGATAAGAGCAATATCAGTAGCATCTACATTTAATCTCATCCCTACAGAAGCAGTTTCATAGTCAAAGACTTGACTATCTGATACAACAAGATCACTAAGAGTTATTGTTGATGTCGGATCAGGAAAAATAGTATTGAAAGACTTCAATTCACCACTTGTTATATTAAGAGACGAATAAGGCTTAAGTGCTATACCAGCTTTACCTGAGCTTGAATACCCGCTCATGGAAACCCAACGAGAAAGACAAAAAACATAGACTCCTATTTCATTATTTCTACCTACACCTGATTGTAAAGTAACAACAGGACCAGAGACAGAAGAAACAACACAAACAGTACCCATCTGTGTATCTGAAGATGCGATATAAATACGATCCCCGCTTACCCAATTAGGTGTTTGATCAAGAGTAATTGTCGTTGAAAATTGAGTAGTCGCCTCTATTGTTTGGGCATAACGAGTTTTAGATTCCCCAGTCATGTTTATTGAACCGTAATTTATTAAGCCAGCATTCAAACCATAATTGATAGAATGTTTCTTTCCAGTATCAGGGATCATATTTAATGTTGAATATGGACTTAAAGATAGAAGCTTGTTTATATTAATCGTTACATCTTCACTTGCCGCCAGATTAAGTGTAGTATTGACTCCGAGATATAGTGCATCAGTTGTTACTGACGATCCTGATAATGTAAGAGTAGGTAAACTGATACCTTGGCTTTTTGGGATAACCATTAGAGGGCGACCATCGAAACTGACAGCAGGATGATCTGAAACAACAACACAATTTAATACACGACCAACTATCCCTCCAGCACCAACAGCATTATCCGTAACCAATATTCCGGAACCTTCTCCACCAGTAATGACAACTTTATAAGTATGTCCTTCCACCTGAGCAATTGGAGTTGTAAATCCAACAAGAAACCAGCCAGGAGATACACTCCCTACACTTGTCCAAATTGAATTTAAGGTTGTAGAACCTAGTACAGTAGATCCTTCTTGTACAGTAATTGTAAGAATATCGCCAAAATTTGTTGCCATATTCAAACATATTGCAATAGATGTTAAATTATTATCAAAAGTACATATATACTCGAAGGGGACAACAACACTACTTTTTGCATAACTTGTACCACTAACATTTTCCGCAGAGCTTATATACCAATCAGAAATAGATCCTAAAGAAGAATTATGTGATTTTACATATCTACCAGAACCAGCTTCAGCAGTAACCACTGCATCACAGAATACAGAATATTTTTCTGCTACAAGACCATCACCAAGCACTTGAGCAACTCTATCAAATATTGGAATAATGACATATCCATCTGATAAGACTTCAATAGTATCAACACCATCTTCATGAATATATCCATCTGCTGTAATGGTTACTGTGCTAGTTACCATGAAACAACCTTTAATGTTATCGTAAATACAGTATTTGTTGCTGAATCATTCGTAATGTTGTATCTAATAAGATTAGAGTTTGTTGTATCTACAAACATCCATCCACCATTATCAAAAAAGGGCATGGTGACGCTCGTAGTACCATATTGAACTGTCGAAGATGCGTCTTCATAAATGGTTAATGTTCCTGATCCTGTTCCGGTAATCGAGAGATTCCTAACATATCCTATATTTGGTCCTGCTATTGATCCTGATTCTGAACCACTTCCTAGAATTATATTAGTTGTGATTACGTAATTCTGGAACGAAGTCTGCTTAGCCTGACTCGTGGTAGGTAGTATTCCTGTTATTTGTGTTGCGAGATCAACTTTTGTAGAACTTGTATCTATTTTTGACCAGGGTAACGAACCAGTATGATAAGAACTATTTAATCCATGGACTGCTAGTTCAGAAGGAGCAGGGGGAGTAAAAGGAGTAGTCTCAAGATCTGTTGAATTATTAACACCAATTAATAGATACCAATTAGTCATTGATCCACTAATAGGAGCAATCCATATATTCTGTCCATTAACCAATGCATCAGATGTCCAGCATTGAACATTAACTGGAGTATTATCAGACAAGGTAGCAACGACAAACCCATACTGTGAATGAGGACTTGCATCAGCAATTGTTGCGATTAAGAAGTTTTGTCTTCTTTGATCTTTCTTTCTAAAAGCTTCTCTTAAACGATCATATTCTTGTTTTACATTCATGTTCACTCCGTTCACAGATTACACGTACCGTGTTGCTCTTTATCCTTGCCATGGGAACGATCCAATATTGAAACCAACCGCTTGCATTGTTTGCGTTAATGTATAACCTTTAGGCGATGCTGCTACTCCACCATCTAATCCAAGGTGAAGGTGGGCACCTGTTCCGGCTGTTCCTGAGTATCCAATCAATGTGTCTAACCCTACTTGTTGTCCTACAAGAACACTACGAGATGAAAAGTGGTCATAACGGAATGGACCATATTCAGGACTGACGATAACAATAGTATTAGGGCCATCAGCACTATCTGTTGTCTCTGATACAGTAACAGTTCCAGCCACCAAGGGATAAATAGGTGTACCAATCACAACAGCCATGTCATAACAGTCACAAATTTGGTGAGAATAAGAACCAAAAGGCCCTTGAGATATACTCATATTTGACTGATGCATAACATATTCAAGCATTGTTGTATAACCGCCAAACCCAGGTTGACCAGCAGGAGGACCAGCAATAAGAACACCAGCGGGAGTTGTACAATCGGCAGATACTGAATATACCTGAGTAGTAGGATCAAGCGTTATGGCTAAATCTGAAGCGACAGCCCCAAAGATAGCCCACATATCAGCAACATTATTTTCACTGGCAGGAGAATATATCTCCATAACATCTTTTAAAGCGCCACCAGTACCACGATATATAGGACCATCAAGAGTAGAAAATACAGCTTCTAATCCATCATCAGCAGTACAGAATTTAGCCCAATCTCGATCAGTAATAAACTGTGAACCACAATTTCCTGTACCAGTAATACCACCAAAATTATTTAGGGTTGTTGGTAAAGTCGATCCATCGGAACCTAATTGAGATTCTCTTTGTAAGATTGCAACAACAACTCCAGGATTAATAGAATATTGCTGCCCATATTGAATAAAGGCACTTCCAGCGCCATGTAGAGGTGAAATATTATTATTTGCTTGTTCAGAAGCTTGTATACGAGCATTAATACGATCTACTGATGGCCAACCACTACAGGTCCCACTTACATTTCCACTAAATGAACCAGGGAAAGAATAGGAACCATTACTCGGAGCCCCAAGAAACGCTGCTCCCGTTGAAACACATGTACCCCAAAGGATCTTGTCAATTGAAATGCTAATATCTCCTTGGCCTTGTACATCACTCGTGTACGAAGAAAAATGATTAATTAACCTAACAGCACTGAAGGAGTCGTTTTGTTGATAGAGATGTTGAGGAGGGATAACGCCACCTGGGAATGCGCCACCAGGGAGGAATGCATCATAATAAACACTTATATGTGTCTCTGAGTCTGATGAAGTTTCTGTTATTGTATAAATATCCCCAGGTTCCGCATTTACGAATGGACCAATAGGATTTCTACCAGTAACATCTCCTCTCGTAACTCCGTAACTGTTAGTTATTGATTCTATATACCTATCAGCTATAAAAGTCCCCCAATCGTGTTTATAAACACGATCATTCCCATACCAATCTTCACACCAAGTCGTTGAATAAGAGGAAGCTGCATCAGTTCCATTAACACAATTTAGCCCAATTCTCCAATGTCTTCCCAAGGGAGATGCAGCAGCAGTAAATGTAATGCTATTTGGATTATTTAGCCCTTCAACAGGAAGAAGTCCTACTCCCTGTTTTACAGTAGCTAATAATGTAGAAGGATAATTAAAGGGATCAATCGTTAATTGATGAATATCTGTTGTTGATGTCAGAGTTGTTCCAATATCCTCACTTCCTGTAAGTCCCTCTAATGAATAAAGTCTAATTTCTCCATCACCTACAGAATCACTCAAGAGTGAGATATCTAAGGTTCCTGTTACGGATGTCCCTAATGGTCCCACAGCCTGAAAATCAAACCAACTCACGCTCTCCTGAGAATTGCTAATAGTCCTATTTACATCTCCGCTATAAGACAATACACCACCAGAATATGATGCACTCAAAACACCTACTGTTCCACTTGTATAAGATGATGATGAATTTTCTGGCACCTCAGGAGCAGGATCTTCCAATGTACACATTACTCCATCAAATGATCCCTGAATGAAATCTGTCTCTCTTCCAGTTTCACGAAAATAATTGTTATTACACTGTACACAGGGAACAGAGGTATATTGGATGCCGCCAGTATCAAAGGAAGTAGAACCTGACCACGCTCCCCAGTTATCAGGATCTTGTTCCGCTTTTCCAGTACACGAAAGGGCACCAGCACTTGGGCCACTTGCATTCTGACTTGAATTACATGTAGGACAATCTACTGTCTTAGGACAATGGGGCTCTGGACAATCACAAGGAACACCATAAGTTAATTCCTCACCCGTAACGGTGGTTAGCCATGTAGCAGAAGCTAGGTTAAATTGATGACTAATAGAAGTAATAACAAAGATTGGCGCTCTGCCATTAGACCAATTGAACTTGCCGGATTTATCCTTAATAGGCATCTGAATGAGATCGTGTATCTCTAGATCATGTCTCCAAGCCATTTGTATACTAATATCATATCTACGATTTAAATAGGAATAATGATGAGCAGCTAAAGCACATAAGGTTCTATAGTCGTCATATTGATATCCTCTTTGTACAGTCCATTTTCCAGCAGATCCAGGGGATGGTCCATCACAAGGATAAGTTCCACAAATCTCACATGAACCATTAGAGAGCAACCCACAAAGTTTTACCCATGAAGTCTTAGCATTCATCGTTCTTTCAGTTACATCAATGCTCATAATCAGAGTAGGATCTACTAATGCAGCCTTTCTTGAAGCTTCATCGAACCAGTTCTTACCTCTATAATGTGGTTTAGGCTCATAACGTAGTCTTCCGTGTCTGTCAGTCCAAATAGCAGCAAAGTCATTGTTCGCCCATTGTTTGAAAGCATCATACATGACTCCTTCATTAGCGGTAGTAGAAGTCATTCTGGGACCAGACCAATCAAGAATAACATCATGTTTATCAGGGAAATCTGTATGCTCTTTCAATATATGATGTATACAGGTAGCTATTCGCATTGGCGGTCCACTCATAACAGTACCACCAAAATTGCCATATTGACTTGACTCAAAAAAAGCTTCTTTTCTCATTGAAAGTTTGTTTAAAATAAGTCCAGAGCTTTCAGCATTAACGACCATATCGGTTCCATCTTTATGATCAATTGTCTCAATAGAAGTAATATAACCATCAAAAACAACTTCACCATAAACAGGATCAGAACCACTCCCACCAACAGCAGGAGTAACAGCATCACACTCTTGCCAATGCTGCTTTACAATATTAACGTAATCATAATCAGATGTTCCGAGAATATCAGAAGATCCATCGGGAATGCAGTGACCAGCGAAATAAGAACAAATAGCACCATCCCACGAGTTATTGCATTCACGATAATTTATAGCGAGATGTAATGCACCGGCAGCAATGTTTATAGAAGGATCAAGCATAGTTGTATCGTTGGAAACACACGTAACAGCAGCACAACCACAAGCAATTTGAAACAATCCATAAGCATAAGGGCAAACACTATTGCCTGTTGCCGTCATGGCATTTGGATCACCATTTGATTCAAGATAAATAACTGCTTTAGCCAGATTAGGTGGTACTCCTTGTTTAGCACATTCATAAGCAACAGAATCATTCCACTGATTAACTTGGTCCCAATAACCACCAGTTGGATTACCTATGCCAGCTAATGAAGTAAAGCTTGTTGTATCTCCTGTAGAGTTTTGATGACCACTCGTTACTGTTGTTACATCCCAAATAGGATCAGGTGCCAATTCAGATGTATAGGCTGTTCTTCTTGCTAAATCTCTAAAAGCAGCTTCATACTCTCTTCTCCAAGAAATATTCGTATCATCATAAATATATAAGAGAATACCTTGAAATGGATTAATGTTTGATGTTGATGTCTGTACCAAGAATGACGTTTGCCATCCAGTATCTTGAGAAGCACTCAGAGAATTAAGTTGAGTGACGTCCCAATCAGATTCTCCTAAGTTGTTCAACACTCTTACATATCTGGTTCCTGTTTGTCCCTTTACAGTACAAGTAACGGTATAAGTTCCAGCACTTGTATATGTATGAGAAATAACTAAGCCTATTCCAGTACTAGAATCTCCAAAGTCCCAACTCGCATCAGTAGCAATAGTATCTTCGTCACCTTGAGAATTACTTGCATCAAATCTGATTGGCTGGTTTATAACCGCTACACGATTACCACCAAAATTCACTAAATAAGGTCTATCTTTAGGCCAAGTTTCTTTAGGAAGTAGTGTAGATTCATCAATATTTGGAGTAGAGGGATCGTCTGTTGGTGGCTCTGTCCACAATAAATCGCCTGTGGGCTCATAAGGGGGTAGCAGTAAGGCACAGAGTTTTCCGTGGCTTGCAGGGGTGTTTAAATGGATTCTGTGGCCTATGGCATCTTCATAGGTGCTTGTCCCAATAGCATGAACATTTGTAGCTACTACTTTAGGAGCAGCTTGAGAGAAATTATCCATTAAACAAACTCCATTAAACTTATCTGTGTTGTAAATTGTCCATTAGGAACGTTTACGTTATAAGTAATTGTGTTAACACTAAACTGTTTTTCCACCCAAGTGAGACCTCTATCAGGTATTTCTGTTGTAATAGAAAGACTATCTGGAACAGTAAATGCTCTGTTTAAAGGTAGTGTTACATTAATTGTTATCTTTCTATTTTGATCATTGTAAACATTCTCAATAATAGCATCTAAAAATGATTGTCTTGAAACATTAAGATCATTCTTCATATACCATGTTCCTGCTCCACTTCCTGGCGTCTCTCCTGGGAATCTTACTGTCCATTGTTTCCCCGTTCTTACTTGTGTTCCTGTTAATTGAGCCCAAATTACGTTTCTCATCATATCCTGAGAAATATCATAAGTAATGACATCATCATCTAGAAGTATGGCTCTAACAGGATAGTTACTATTCCACCATGTTTGGCTTCTTATATGAGGATTAGGTTCAAAATGAATACCATTTCCTTGGTCAGAGAACCACCAAGCAAATTCATTGTCCGCCAATGAGCCAAAGGCGGATTGCATTGATCCTTCTGATGTTGTAATAGCATCTAAAGTTTGTTGAGAGGTGTCATACCATGTATAAAAATCGTGTCTTTCTAGGATATCAGTGTAGGTCTGTAACCACCAAATAATAATGTCAGGCATAACCATAGAATCAGGACTCATGTCAAGAATGACTCCCTGCACAGGATTTGGTAAAGAGGGAGAGGCCGAAGCAGCATCAGCATCGATATAGACTTTGGACCATGTTTGGGTTGTATGAATGAATCCTATGTCCATTTGATCCATTACTGAACCTAAATCAAATTGGACGCTATGATTATTGGCGTCAATGTGAATAGAGCCCTGCTGGACATATCCTGAAACTAGTAGTGTCGGATCAAGGTCATATCCAGATACAGACTCTCTCTGCCAACCAGTAGAGGTTTCATACTCTTCTTCAATGAATAATCCAAAAGCTTGAAAGTCAGAAACATCCAAGACTTCTGATGAAGTTCCAGCCGTGTCATCAGAAGGGACAGCCGTAATAGAAGTCTTCCATCCACCAGAAGTAGTTCCACTAATAGACGCTACTTGAGTAATATCATACGTTGTAGCGGTTCTATCTGGTAGAACTCGTACCCATCGTTTCGCAGTAACTCCATCAACGCTACATGTAATTTCATATAATCCAGCATCTGACCACGTAACGCTTATTGGGCCAAAAGAAGAAGAGGTTGAAGGAGAAGCTGAAGGGAAAGACCACGAACAGGAAGAAACAGAACTATTATGAATCCCATAGCTTTTATTCGCATCGAATATAATAGGTTCACCAACAAAGGCTAATCGATGTGATCCGATGTTAACAATTGCACCAAAATCTGATTGCGTCTTTGTCCCAAGATAATTTAATGTTGGGGGATCGGTAGAAGCATCACTTAATAAAGGTGTAGATTGTTGAATCTCCCATGTTCCCCACTTGGCCAAATAAAGACGATATCGTTGACCATTTGATCGTAACAATGTGAGTTCATCTGATGTTAATGCAGCCATTATGCTCCTAATCTGGTAGAATTTTATTATGATGCGACGTCGAAGACCGGGACCTTATGGATGGACATGGAGTGATGCCCGGAAAATTGCCTTACGAAGAGATAAATATCGATGCTTTCACTGTGGAATTCATAAGAAACTCGCAGGGAGAGGCAATATGCATGTTCACCACATTATCCCATACAAGATATCAAAGTCCAATGTGTCGGATAATCTGGTGACACTCTGTCGTAAATGCCATGTTCAGGTTGAATGTGGGAAAATCAATCTTCACGGGACAACCTACACACAAATTAAAAGATGGAAAGATCTATGCAGTGTCACTTAAGCGAGTAAATTTAACAGCAACATTCATATAATAAACGATCTGTCTGGCCCCAATAATAGGTTCCTCCATCATGGCATATTTTGTTACCGTATCTCCTGAATATTTATCAATATAGGTCAATTGGACTTGAGGATTAGCAGGATCATATTGATCAATCAGATCAGTTAATCTATCTTGAAGCATAATAGACCATGTAAAGACAAAACTAGGATAACCCTGTCGGATAGGTTCACCTCTCAGGTTATACCCAACAATAGGAATGGGAGCTTCTTGATAGCCATCAGGTGGCCATAATGACACACCATTAATTGCAAATAACATTAGTCTTCAATTACCTTTCTAATTTCAGCGGCCACTTCAGCCTTCATTCTGTTAAGCAGATGTTCATCAATTTGAGCACCAGCAGCAATATTAATTGTCACTTCAACATGTTTATTACTATGGTGAGCCATATTGGTTGCTGTAGATGGACTTAATGTGAATCTAGGATCGTACTTTCCATTATCTACTAATGATCGAGCATGTCCAGTTCTGACATCATTTGTGGGAGCAAACTGTCTCATTTCCTGGATAGTCCGTGAAGCAGGACTGACGATGGTTCCCCGTGGTAGTGTAACAAACTCAGGACCTTGCTCACCGACGAGAGCCATTTGAGAACCAACATATCCACCTTCAGCGTGTGCAGACCAGTCAAGAATTTCAGATACGCCAGGAACATGACTGGCGAATGGTATCTTACCAACACTATCCTGAACGATTGATTTCAAGACA
>Ga0070658_10002309_pt1 | contig 16004 bp, 12 predicted proteins | sample KBSC13metaG_FD_64664 | JGI IMG/M metagenome (GOLD analysis project Ga0070658, IMG submission 64664) | Corn rhizosphere microbial communities from Kellogg Biological Station, Michigan, USA - KBS C1-3 metaG | ecosystem: Host-associated > Plants > Roots > Rhizosphere > Soil ...
CCGGGCTGCTGAACGCGTCGGGCAGCAGTCGGCCAGGAGCTGCCGGTGGCGAACGACCGCTTCGGCCCGTTCTACGACAACGGTGTCAAAGCAGTGCATCACGCCAGAAGCGCAATGGCACTTGGCCGCTTTGGTCACGTCCTTCCTTGATGATCTCTTCCAGAACGGCGAGCAGCGCCTCAGCATGCGCCCGATGGCCCAATAGGCACAACGATTTCAGGATGCGTGTAATGCGCAGGTCATTGTGGCTCTGCCTGAACGCCCAGTTCTGGCTGCGCCGAGTCCACTCATCCGCCTTCTTGATCACACCCGACGCCTCTAAGCGCAAACCATAGAACCGTAGCATGCGATGCATCGCGAGCTCCACTCCGGCCTTAACGCGCTCGTCGTCCTTAAGTTCCTCGAACTCGGAGCGGCTCGCCACCGGCGCATGTTTGTTGAAGGTGCTCGGCTCTGCCAGCGGAAACCACCATTGGATATAGTCATGCGTGCTTTCCAGCATCTCGTCGTCCCAGGCTAGCGCTTGATCCAATGTGCGTTGCTGGTGATCCATGCCGCCGTAGCCTAAATAGCTCCGAATCGAATCCTTTCCACTCGCCATGTCGTATCTCCGCTACGTCTTGTTGGCCACCAATTCCAACGCCTTGCGGACGCCATCCAGCGGCACATCTGGCGGATCATGTTTCGCCCGCTGGAAGACGACGATAGTGATCTTTTTGCGACGTTGCCGGTCAGGGCCATAGCGGGCGGCTTCCGCAAGCGCGAGGACCAGTCCCGCAAGCGCAAGCGACGGATCGATTCCACCATGCCCGGCTCCCAGTACCGGCATGACCACCTCGTTGATCCTCCTGTCCGCCAGCAACTCGAACAACTCCTGCACGCCGTCGAACACATAGGATATCCTGGCTGCCAGCCCCTGTCCGGCTCGCTGTGTTGTCGTGGAAACCAACACGATGGCAGCCGCGTTCTTCGATGGATCAGGAACAAAGACGGCTCGGCCTGGACCGTGGCTTTCGCCCGATTCCTCCATGGTCTTTTGCTGCCGCGTTCCGGTGCCGAATCGCGCCAGGCACTGCTGTCTGACCAAATCCGCGAAGGCCGATGCCTTTTCAGCGCAATGCCGGTTGAAATACACACCTAACGCGGTCCGGATGTCACTGGCGCATTGACCCGCAAAATACTCATCGCACGGCAGAGCTACCACCGTCTCCGGCCCCATCGGATGTTCTTCGATTCGCCCTGCAACGATGCTGATTTCGCTGGCGCCTACACGGGCCTTGACGCCGCCCGCACTTTCCCAAACATTGCCAGCGTTGCTCTCCTGCTGCGCGATAGCTTCGATGAACTTGCAAAGCATGCGATGCTGGATGGCCTGGTCGTCCGTCGGCTTGGCGATGGAGAAGTGATCCGATAAAGGTACCTTGAATGAATCGCCGAAATACGCGATCCCACTGAACGGCGGCACGACCTGTTTGAGCAAGCGGAAGGCCTTGAGGACCACCAACTGATCTTCTACCAGTTCCCTGCCATGGATCACCAGCTTGCCGCGCGCCAGCACATTGCGGAAATCACTGTTTAGATCGTTGAGCCAGACATTGTTTTGGCAGAACGCCAGAGCCTGTCCTTGGGCATGCCCCATGAATCTCGCTATGGGACTAAGCCAGTTGGCATAGGACGAGCCCAATGAAGGCGATGCGATTAAGAAAAGGCCCAGTTCCGCGCCACGCTCAACCAGTTCATCACAGCGCTGCACGACATAGCGCCGGACTACAATGCCGCCCATGCTGTGAGCAACGAAGACAATCTTGCGCGCCCGATCGACACCATCGAGATGCAGCCATTCCTTCAGGGCATCGACGACGTTCCCCAAGTTGTAGGAGCCGCTGAAGAACCCGGTGTGGTAGGTAAACTCATAGATGCCCACATTTCCCAGGGCCTCGTGCCTGGAAAGCAGCTCGGGCCAGTACGTACCATTCTGATGAAGCCAGCACGCTTCACCGTTGGACAGAACGCCATGAACGAACACCACGGCCATCGGTGATGCTGTCTCGCCCAGCTTCCTGATCCATCGCCCTTTCACGCCATCTCCCCCCGTTTATTCCCTGGTAGCCATCAGAATGCGCAGCTGATCATTGCAGGCAACAGTTCCCCAGCACGTCCCTTCACATTCCATGTGCAGACGCGATCCAATTCGCTTCTGGCTGGGTTGATCTGGATGACTTTGCGGCCAGCTCTACGCGCTATTTCTGGGAGCTGGGCGACAGGATAGACCACTCCCGAAGTACCGACCACAATCAGCAGATCACATGAATTGGATGATTCAAATGCCCCATCGACGATATTTGCAGGTAGCAGTTCGTTGAACCACACGACACCTGGTCGGACCATGCCTCCGCATTCCTGACACTTCGGCGGCGACAACCGCCGGCCACCTTCGGGTTCATCAGGGATGCCATCCGGCAATGAGAACGGATGCCCGCAGTCGAAACAACGCGGACAATGGAGGCTGCCGTGAAGATGCTGCACGTCGACGCTTCCGGCCCGCTCATGGAGATTGTCGACGTTCTGAGTAAACAATGACAGTTGCGGCACTCGGCGGGCAAGCTCGGCGATAGCCATGTGTGCGGCATTGGGCTGCGCCGAAAGTACCATCATGCGCCGCCATTCATACCACCCCCACACTAGCGCTGGATCGCGCTGGAATGCTTCGGCCGTGGCGAGCATCTCGGCATCGAAATGTTGCCAGAGGCCGGTTAATGCATCGCGGAATGTCGGTATACCGCTTTCGGCGGATACACCCGAGCCTGTCAGCACGACGATTTTCTGCGCGCCCTGTAGTGCAGCAATCATCCTGGGATCGAAATCAGTAAAGACCATCCTACCTCTTAAAATTTCCCTTTACGGCCTTATCCGAAACAGTATAAAGCCCTCGCTTGCTCATTACGTTGAGCGTTGAGCGGCCGTTTTCGGACGGTGCAGGTAGTCGCAGTGAAAGACGGCTTAGGGTCGACTGCCGCCGGCCGTATGGGGCAGCAGTCGGCCCAGATTGTGTCAAAACGCGCAGCCACCGGGAATTGACGAAACCTGTCTCGCCGCAGGTCGCGGCTTTTCGATTGCAGCAACCCGAACGTCAAATCACTGCGGAACATATCGCAAAGGTTGAACAAACCCGTACGGGCGTCACGCCCGCATCGCCTTCATGACCGCTTCTGAACCGAGTAGCTTGATCATTCGCTTCATGTTGTACGCCAGCACGTGCAAGCTCATCTCCGTGCTCACCCGCTCGATGGTCCGTGTCAGGAAATGAGTGGCACCCATCCATGCCTTGATCGTGCCGAACGCGTGCTCGACAGTCTGTCGCCGGATGCGCATCATCTCAGGCGCATGATCAAGTCGCGCCTGCATCTCATCAAGAACAGCTTCGTGTTCCCAGCGTGTCACGCGACGTTGAGGACCTGGCGTGCAGTCCCCTTTTAGCGGACATTGGTGGCAATTCGAACTCCAATACTTACTGATCTTCAGGCCGCGTTCAACGGTCGAGAATCGCCAGATAAGCCGCTCGCCTGCTGGGCACCGATATTCGTTCGTCTTCGCGTTGTAAGTGAAGTCATCCTTGCCGAAGCGGCCATGAGCCGTTGCGCTCGATGTCACCGTCTTCGGAACGAATACGCTTATTCCAGCCTCATGGCATGCGAGTATTTCCTCGCTCTTGTAGTATCCGCGATCCGCAATTGCGGTGAGCTTGTCGACGCCCATCTCTGTACGGGCAAGCTTCGCCATCGACGTCAGCTGATCACGATCAATGCCATCATTGGTAACGACGTGCGCCACGATCAGATGGTGCTTCGCGTCAACCGCCGTCTGGACGTTGTAGCCGACGACTCCCGTTCCTCGTGTCTTCATCGAACGGGCATCCGGATCCGTGAGTGATATCTGTCCGTCGGGTGCCGCGTTGAGTTGAACCTCGATCTCCTTGAGGCTTCGCATCTGTTCCTTCAAGGCCGCAATCTTCCCCTGCAGTCGCTCTGTCCTGGCCTTCGCAATCGCGGGCTCCTGACGATCCGCTGTGTCCATCGCCTCGAGATAGCGAGCGATACTTGATTCGATGTCGCGCATTCGTCGTTCGAGCTTGGCGCTCGTGAAGTTGCGGTCGCGATGATTCACCGCCTTGAACTTGCTACCGTCGATCGCAACGAGCGCTTCGGCGAAGAGGTCCAGACGCTGGCATAGCACGACGAACTGACGGCAGACGCTGCGGATCGCTTTGCCGTTGTCTTTACGGAACCGCGCAATGGTCTTGAAGTCCGGCGCCAGGCGGCCCGTGAGCCACATCAGTTCGACGTTGCGCTGGGCCTCACGTTCAAGGCGACGGCTCGATTGAATACGGTTCAGGTAACCATAGATATAGATCTTGAGCATCACCTCGGGGTGATACGACGGCCGACCGGTCAACGCTGGTTCGACACCTTCAAACCCGAGTTTATGAAGATCAAGCTCATCTACAAAGACATCAACTACGCGCACAGGATTCGTGTCCGTCACGTAGTCATCAAGCGCTTCTGGCAGGAGAAAGCTTTGCGTACGATTGTCGCCTTGAACGAAGCGCTTCATCTTGCTCATCCCCCGCTATCGGATGGAAAATTTTAACGCTCCAAAAATGCGTTTTGACACAGTCTGGGCCAGCAAGAGCCGTTCTATGGCGCGTCAATCAGGATGAGAATGCAGGCTCTGCGCCGGCGGTGACGGGCGTAGCCCGGAGCCGCCGCCGCAGCGTCGCGCCGTAAGCGCTCGGCTTGAGTGCAGAGCCTTTTCGGTGGTCGCGGTGGATCGGGTATGAACGAGTCTTCCTTGCAAGGGAGGCTCGCCGTGCCCGGACGACACGTCAACGACCACCAGATGAGGCTCTACATGAAGTACAGACGCACGGAAGGACCGTCCACGGCGGGCGCACGCGCGGGATTTAGCGTGGCCACGGCCTATCGCATCGAACAGGATTTGCGGTTGCCGTCGCAGAAGAAGGTGCCGCGCGAGCGCCGACGCCCGGACCCTTTGGCCGAGATCTTTGACGCGGAGATTGTGCCGCTGCTGCGCTCTGCTCCGGGTATTCGGCCGGTGGCAGTGCTCGAGGAGATGCTTCGGCGACATCCGAGTTTGTCGCGCACGGTGCGACGAACATTGGAGCGACGCATCCGCGATTGGCGCGCAATGCATGGCGAGGAGCACGACGTCATCTTCCGCCAAGTTCATGAGCCCGGCCGACTCGGGCTGTCCGACTTTACCGACATGCAAAGCCTGGGCGTGAGCGTAACGGGTGTCGCGCTCGATCACCGCCTGTACCACTTCCGTTTAGCCTGTTCAGGCTTCGAGCACGCTCACGTCATTCTCGGCGGCGAGAGCTAGTCGCGCTCGCCGAAGGGCTGCAGAACGCGTTATGGGCGCTCGGTGGCGCACCCCGCGAACACCGCAGTGACAGCCTGTCCGCAGCATCGCATTGACTCATCAGAAATGCAACTCGCGCTGACCTGTTGCCTCACGTAGTTTGCTACCCGCCGGATTGTCCGGCGGGAGCGACACGAGGTGACGAGGCAAATCAGCATGACGACACGCAAGGAGTTGGTCGCAGCATTGCAATTGCGGTATAGAAGCGCGACGTTCGGTGATCGGATCAGGATTCTCGACGAGTTCGTAGCTCTGACCGGATATCACCGCAAGCACGCCATCCGGCTGCTGCGGGAGCATCCCAGCGCGGCAAAGGGGGCGCGCGAGCGCAACCGGTTATACGACGAGGCGGTACGCCAGGCGCTGACAGTGTTGTGGGAAGCAGCCGACCGGGTTTGCGGCAAGCGCCTGAAGGCGTTGATCCCGAAGCTGGTTGATGCCATGGAACGGCACGGCCATCTCGAGCTGGATCCGGTCATCAAAGCCAAACTCCTTGAGGTCAGCGCGGCGACCATCGATCGCATGCTGGCCAATGCGCGTTTGCAGATCGACGGGCAGCGCAAACGCCGCAAGGGTGTGGGCTCGGCCATCCGGCGCAGCATCCCGGTGCGTACCTTCGCCGACTGGCGCGATCCGCCGCCAGGCTTCTTCGAGATCGACATGGTCGAACACTGCGGCGGCTCGAAGACCGACGGCGAGTTCGTCCACACGCTGACGTTGACCGACATCGCCAGCGGCTGGACAGAATGCGTGGCCATGCGTACGCGCAACCAGATGCTGGTCATCGAAGCGTTTGACAAGGTGGCCGCCGATCTGCCATTCGCGATGCTTGGAGTGGATTCGGATAACGACACCGCATTCATGAACCAGAGCGTCTTCGACTACTGCAAGGGACATGGTCTTGAGCAGACCCGCTCGCGAGCCTACAAGAAGAACGATCAGGCCTGGGTGGAGCAGAAGAACGGCTCCGTCGTTCGGCGGCTGGTCGGTTATGGTCGCCTGAGCGGCGCCGATGCGAGGAACGCGCTGGCGCAGCTGTACGCGTCATCACGGCTATACATTAACTTCTTCCAGCCTTCGTTCAAGCTGAAGTCCAAGACGCGCGACGGCGCGCGCGTGCACAAGGTCTACTTTGAGCCCGCGACGCCGTGCGATCGGCTTCTGGCGCACGACACCGACTACACATCAATATTCCCCGCCCGCAGCGCATTACTCTCGATAAACGCCCGCCGCGGCTCGACCTCGTCGCCCATGAGTGTCGTAAAGATCCCATCGGCCGCAATCGCATCCTCGATCTGCACGCGCAGCAATCGACGCACGTTCGGATCCATCGTCGTCTCCCACAGCTGCCCGGGGTTCATCTCTCCCAACCCTTTGTACCGCTGCTTCGACACATTGCGCTCGGCATCCGCAATCAGCCACCGCATAGCGCTCTTGAAGTCCGACACCGCCATGCTCCGCTCGCCGCGCTTAATCAACGCGCCCGGACCGATCAACCCCTTGAACGTATTCGCCGTATTCAAAAGCTGCTGGTAATCGGCCGTCAACAGAAAATCCGCATCGATCACGGACACCTTCACATTCCCATGATGGCGCCGCTCCACCCGCAGCGAATGCATCTCACGCAAACCGTCATACGCCGCATACACGCTTACCTCGGGCTTGAGCGGATCGCTGCGCAGCGCCGCCTGAAGCGTCTTCGCCGAAGCCTCGGTCGCCGCCTCGCTCGTCAGATCGATCGCAATGCCGTCCATGATCGCCTCGAGCGCCGCCGCGTCGAAAAGCCGCCGGCTCAATCGATCGACAACCCCCTGCGCCAATAAGTACGACCGAGCAAGCTCGCCCAGCGCGTCCCCGGCAATCGGCTGCGCGCCTTCCGCCGGCACGAGCTCCGAACCCTGCAACGCAAGCCGCAGCATATGCGCGTTCAGTTCCGCGCCATCCTTCAAATACCGCTCGTCCTTGCCCGCCTTCACCTTGTAAAGCGGCGGCTGAGCGATATAGATGTACCCGCGCTCGATCATCTCCGGCATCTGCCGATAGAAGAACGTCAACAACAGCGTCCGAATGTGGGCACCATCGACGTCCGCGTCCGTCATGATGATGATCCGGTGATAGCGCAGCTTGTCGAGGTTGTAATCTTCCTTGCCGATCCCGCACCCGAGCGCCGTGATCAGCGTCACGATCTGCTCGGACGAGAGCAGCTTGTCATAGCGCGCCTTCTCTACGTTGAGCACCTTGCCGCGCAGCGGCAAAATCGCCTGGAACTTGCGGTCACGCCCTTGCTTCGCCGAGCCGCCCGCCGAGTCGCCCTCGACGATGTAAATCTCCGACTTCGCCGGATCCTTCTCCTGGCAATCGGCCAACTTGCCCGGCAAGCCCACGCCGTCGAGCACGCCCTTGCGCCGCGTCATCTCGCGCGCCTTGCGCGCCGCATCGCGCGCGCGCGCCGCATCGACGATCTTGCCGCAGATGATCTTGGCGTCGATCGGCGTCTCCAGTAGAAACGATTCGAGCGCCTTCGCCACGACGTCTTCCACCGGCGCACGCACTTCCGACGATACGAGCTTATCCTTCGTCTGCGAGCTGAACTTCGGTTCCGGTACCTTCACCGACAGCACGCACGACAACCCTTCGCGCATGTCGTCACCCGACGTTTCAACCTTCGCCTTCTTCGCGATCTCTTGATCGACGATGTACTTGTTGATGACGCGCGTCATCGCCGCGCGCAAACCCGTCATGTGCGTACCGCCATCGCGCTGCGGAATGTTGTTCGTGAAGCACAAGACGTTCTCGTTGTAGCTGTCGTTCCACTGCATCGCGACTTCCACTCCCACGCTGTCCTTCTCGCCGGACACGTAGAAAATCGTCGGATGCAGCACTTGCTTGTTCTTGTTGATGTACTCGACGAAACCCTTCACGCCGCCGGCAAACGCGAAATCGTCCTCTTTACCCGTGCGCTGATCCGTCAACCGAATGCGCACACCGTTGTTGAGGAACGAAAGCTCGCGCATCCGCTTGGCCAAAATGTCGTAGTGATACTCAATGGAGCCGAAGATCGATACGTCGGCCATGAAGTGCACTTCGGTACCACGGTTCTCGGTCTCGCCAAGGTACTGCATGGGCGACACGCGTTCGCCGTCCACTTCCTCGATCACACGGTTTTGCAGCACGCCGCCGTGAAACTCCATGAAGTGCTTCTTGCCGTCGCGACGCACCGTCAGGCGCAGCCAGCTCGACAGCGCGTTCACGCACGAGACGCCCACACCGTGCAAGCCGCCCGAGACCTTGTAGCTGTTCTGGTCGAACTTGCCGCCGGCGTGCAACTCCGTCATCACGATCTCGCCGGCGCTGCGTTTCGGATCGTGCTTGTCGTCGCGCTTGATGCCGGTCGGAATGCCGCGGCCGTTGTCGGTGACGGAGACAGAGTTGTCCGCGTGAATGATCACGTGGATGTCATTGCAATAGCCCGCGAGGGCTTCGTCGATCGAATTGTCGAGGACCTCGAAAACGAGGTGATGCAAACCGGTGCCGTCCGACGTGTCGCCGATGTACATCCCGGGGCGCTTGCGCACCGCCTCCAGACCCTCGAGGATCTGAATCGACGAGGCGCCATAGCTGTTGTCGGGTTGCGTATTGTGCTGTTCACTCATGGATATCTTCCGGTTCTGCATTCACTGCGGTTGTGCCGCGCGACACTTCAAAAGCCCCCAAAAAAACCAGGCAGCGGCTCCGGTTTTTACGCCCCGCAAGCGGGACCGGCGGCAGGCGGCGGGTTTCGCGCGCCCTTCAAGAAACGCCAAAGGGGCACTGCGCCCCTTGGTTTGATCTCGGGATGGGTTCCAACTCAGATACGCATCGGCATGACGACGTACTTGAACTCCTCGTTCTCGGGAATCGTGATCAGCGCGCTCGAGCTTGCGTCGCCGACGCTCACCTGCAGCATGTCCACTTTCACATTCGCGAGCACGTCGAGCAGATACGTGACGTTAAAGCCCATGTCGATCACGTCGCCCTGATAAGCGATCTCGAGTTCTTCCTGCGCCTCTTCCTGATCGGCGTTCGTCGACATGATCTTGAGCTGGCCCGGCTCGATCACGCAGCGCACGCCCTTGAACTTGTCCGACGTCAGAATGGCCGCTCGCTGCAGGGAGCGCTGCAATTCGTCGCGGCCGATCGCGAACGTGTTCTTGTGCGCTTTAGGAATCACGCGCTGGAAATCGGGGAACTTGCCTTCGACGAGCTTCGAAACCAGCTCGACCTGCCCAAACGTGAACTTCACTTGCGTGGAAGCGATATCGATCGTCAACGTATCGTCGATGTCTTCGAGCAAGCGCTGCAGTTCGAGAATCGTCTTGCGCGGAATAATCACTTCCTGTCGCGGGAAATCGCCGTCGATCTTCATCGAAGAAAACGCCAAGCGATGGCCATCGGTGGCCACGGCCATCAACTGGCCGCCGTCGACGACGAGCAGCATCCCGTTTAAGTAATAACGAATGTCTTGTTGCGCCATGGCGAAATACACCATGCCCAGCAACTGGCGAAACGTCTTTTGCGGCACAGCTAAGCTCGCGCCGTAATCCTTCGCTTGCGCAACGGTGGGAAATTCGTCCGCGGCCAGCGTCTGCAAAGCGAAACGGCTCTTGCCCGATTGCACGGTCAAACGCTTATCCGCGAGCGACAGGCTCACCTGGCCGTCCGGCATCGCGCGCAAGATGTCGAGCAGCTTGCGCGCCGCCACGGTGGTCGCGACCGACTCGCCGCCGACGCCGAAATCGGCGCGCGTCGTAATCTGCAATTCCAAGTCAGTCGACAGGAACGACACATCGGGGCCGTTCTTGGTGATCAGCAAGTTTGCGAGGATCGGCAACGTGTGGCGACGTTCGACGATGCCGCTCACGGTTTGCAGCGGCCTTAAGAGGTTATCTCGTTCGGTCTTGACCAGTTGCATAGGGTTCCTTCGTTGATATGACGGCAAACTGCTTCACACCCGGCAGTTGCTTCGACAAAAGCGCCACTACCCCGTATTTCCTTGCGCACTTTGTCGCTCTGCCCGCGCTCTTGTCCCGCGCTTGCTTCCCCCGCCTTCGCCCTGCTTTCGCCGGGTACCCGGGCACGAGGGGCTAAACCTATATTGTGCCTGAAAAATACCCCGCTCCCGCCAAATCGGAGACGCTCGGCGCGTCGGGCCCACGAGCACGACCGAGGTGCTTAACGACGTCGCCGCGCGCGAGACGCCACCAAAATACGAATATGAGGCTAAACAACGCGTAAACAAGGGCTTTCGAGACGTTCATCAACGACTGCGGTCTCGGCAATGGCAAGGTTGGAAGCACGCGGCAGCGCCGCGTGTTCTGCGCTGGGTCGCTCCCTGCGCGCACATGATCCGTGCCGCGATCAGCGCGGCGGAACATGCTGAGAAATTCAAACGAGGGGGATCGAAACGGCTGAAACGAACGAGGGAAAGGCGACGCGACTGAATCGAACCCGTCAATGCCGGCACCCGTCCTACCCGCGGCCCGCAAGCGCTCAACCCTTCAGCGTTTGCTCCAGCACGTGCAGTTCATGGTTCAACTGTGGGTCCTTGCTGCGCTCGTCGGCGATCTTGCGCACCGCGTGCAGCACGGTCGTATGATCGCGGCCGCCGAACAATTCGCCGATCTCGGGCAAACTCTTTTGCGTGAGTTCCTTCGCGAGATACATCGCAATCTGGCGCGGCCGCGCGATGTTCGCCGGACGCTTCTTCGAATACATATCGGCGACTTTGATGTTGTAAAAATCGGCGACCGTTTTCTGAATGTTCTCGACGGAGATTTGACGGTTTTGTACCGTCAGCAAGTCTTTGAGCGCTTCCTTCGTCAGTTCGATCGTGATCTCGCGCCCATGGAACTTCGAGTACGCGAGAATCTTACGCAGCGCACCTTCGAGCTCGCGCACGTTCGAACGCAAATGCTTGGCGACGAAGAATGCGACGTCCTCCGACAAGTTCACCCCTTCCGATTGCGCCTTGCGCATCAGGATCGCGACGCGCATTTCGAGCTCGGGCGGCTCGATCGCCACCGTGAGGCCCGAATCGAAGCGCGAGATCAGCCGGTCATCGATGCCCGAAATTTCCTTCGGGTAGGTATCGCTCGTGATGATGACCTGCGCCTTGTTCGCAACGAGCGCCTCGAACGCATAGAAGAACTCTTCCTGCGTCCGCGATTTGCCCGAGAAGAACTGGATATCGTCGATGAGCAGCAGATCGAGTGAGTGGTAGTAGCGCTTGAAGTCGTCGAACGCCTTACGCTGGTACGCCTTCACGACGTCGGATACGTATTGCTCGGCGTGGATGTAGCGGATCCGCGCGCCGGCTTTGTCCAGCAAAAGCTGATTGCCGATCGCGTGAATCAAGTGCGTCTTGCCAAGGCCCACGCCGCCGTAGAGGAACAGTGGGTTGTACGAGATGCCCGGATTGTCGGCCACTTGGATCGCCGCCGCGCGCGCGAGTTGGTTTGCCTTGCCGGTGACGAAATTCTCGAACGTCAGCACCGGGTTCAGCTTCGAGCGCTCGTACATCGATTCGGGTTCCGCCCTGCCCAACGTGGCGCCCGAGCCGGGACGCCAGGTGCGGCGCGCCGCTGCGGCCTCGTGCGCATCGACGCTCGGCAGGTCGGGATCGGCGGCGTCATCGTGCGCGCCGTTCGGGCCGTTCGGGCCGTTCATGCCCGGCCCTGCCGCTGCGCCGGGGGTTTTCGGTATCGGCGCGACCGTACCATTGCCCGCCGCGGCAGCGGGGGCGCCCCCTTCGAGCGGCATCCCGGCGGCGCTCATTGCGGCCGCAGCCGACGCGGGTACCCGAGGCAACTGAACCGAGGACGGCCCGAGCGGCCCGCGCATGCCCGCCTTCGGATCGAGGACGAATTGCACATCGACGGGAGCCTGCCAAAAATCGCGGGCGAGATCGGCGATGCGGCCCGAAAACTGGCTCTTGACCCAATCGAGCTTGAAGCGGTTCGGCGCGGCGATGGACAGCGTGTTCGCGCTGGCGTCGAAGGCGACGGGAGCCAACGGTTTAATCCACGTCACGTACTGCTGGGGCGTCAACTCGCGCTCCAGCAGTGCGGAACAGTGTTGCCAGAATTCGTTCATCAAGGCGATATCTTTTAAAGCACGACGACTCGCAGCCGCCCTTCCCCACGCGTCGCGCGACGAAGGACCCGGTCCGGCAAAGCGAGCGAGCCCCGCAGCCCGTCGCCGCAAAGGCTTGCGGCGGGCCGGCTGGTACGGAGCGGCGTGGTGGTTTCTTGAGGTAAGGCGAGATTCTACCGCCAAACTTGAAGGGCAAGTGAGTTATCCACAGGGCCGCATCGTGCATGCGGTGCGCAGAGGAATTCGGTCTCGCGCGGCGCCCGTAAGCCGCTGGCGCGCGGCTAAAGTATTGACGGCCAAGACAAAAGCGGTTTAAATAGCGGGTTCCCGCGAAAGCGGACGCCCTTTTTTCGACCCCGGCCGTTGTCTAGCTAGTGTTCTCTAGTGCCGATGCGCGCGCGGTCCATTCTCAAGTGAGATCGACATGAAACGTACTTACCAACCGTCCGTTACTCGCCGCAAGCGCACCCATGGCTTTCGCGTACGTATGAAGACCGCCGGCGGCCGCAAGGTGATCAACGCTCGCCGCGCCAAGGGCCGCAAGCGTCTGGCCATCTAAGCCTGTCGAAGGCGACGCGCGCCGTGACCGGCGCCCGCGGCAACGCGGGGGTGGTCAGCACTTACTTGCCTCTCTTCATCGGCCCGGTTCCGTTGCGAGCGCTAGCCGCCTTCCCCAAAGCCGCGAGGCTTCTCAAAACGGATGAGTTCTCATCCGTTTTTCGTTTACGCCCGTGGCGCCGCTCGGCGCATTTCGTCGTTTACGCGAAGCCCACCGGCCAAGCTGCGCGTCTTGGGGTCGTCGTCGGCAAGAAGTTCGCACCGCGCGCCGCCACGCGCAATCTCGTGAAACGGATCGCGCGCGAAAGCTTTCGGGTGCGCCGCGCGCAGTTCGACGGCTGGGACGTGCTGCTGCGCTTGTCCACGCGCTTCGATAAAGCGACATGGCCGAGCGCCATCTCGGAACCGTTGCGGGCGTTGTGCCGTACGGAAATCGAGATGCTGTTAGAGAAAGTCGTGCGCGAGATCGAACGGCGTCGGGCGCATGTCCCCGGTGATCCCGTGCCGCCCCCGGAATCGGCGAAGGATTAGGAAGCCGAAGACAGGCGAGGACGCGTACGCTGGGCTTATGCCTTGCCCGCGCGCACTTCGCTGCTCGATAGGAGTTGGGCTCCCGAATGCTATGCAAACGGTACTGATCGCGCTGTTGCGTCTGTATAAGGTTGCCGTAAGCCCACTGCTCGGCAGCCGCTGCCGCTTTTATCCTTCCTGTTCGGATTACGCGCGCGAAGCAATCCAGTATCATGGCGCCGCGCGCGGGAGTTACCTCGCGGTGAAACGCTTATGCCGCTGCCATCCGTTTTCCGCGGGCGGGATCGACCTCGTTCCGCCCCCACCCCCGAAAAAGCGCTGAAGCGCCGCTCCATCGACTCTGAGACCACGCATGGATATCAAACGCACCGTCCTATGGGCGATCTTCTTCGTGTCAGCGATCATGCTGTTCGACAACTGGCAACGCGATCATGGGCGCGCGTCGATGTTCTTTCCGAACCCGACGCAAACTCATACGCAGACGAGCAGCGGCGCATCGCCCGGCACCGCGGGCACGCCGGGTTCCGAAGCGAGCGTGTCGTCCAGTGCCGCAACGCCCGCTGTCGGCACCGCACCGAGCCAGCCGCAGGCCGCCGGCCAGCTGATTCACTTCAGCACCGACGTGTATGACGGCGAGATCGATACGCGCGGTGGGACGCTCGACAAGCTCGTTCTGACGAAGAATGCCGATCCGAAGGGCGCACCGCTGAACGTTACGCTGTTCGATCGCACCGCGAGCCACACGTATCTCGCGCGCACGGGCCTCACCGGGGGCGACTTCCCGAACCACAACGACATCTATACGCCCGTTGCGGGCCCGCACACGCTCAGCGACGATCAAAGGACGCTGACGGTGTCGCTCGAATCGCCGGTTAAAGGCGGCGTGAAGGTCGTCAAGACGTACACGTTCACGCGCGGCAGCTACGTGATCGGGGTCGACACCAAGGTCGAGAACGTCGGCACCGTGCCCGTGAAGCCGAGCCTTTACATGGAGCTCGTGCGCGACAGCCAGGCTGTCGATACCCCGCGTTTCTCGCATACGTTCATCGGCCCGGCCGTCTACACGGACCAGCATCACTTCCAGAAGGTCACGTTCAGCGACATCGACAAGAACAAGCAGGATGTCGCGACCTCGGCCAACAACGGCTGGATCGCGATGGTTCAGCATTACTTCGCGACGGCGTGGATTCCGCAGCAAGGCGCCGAGCGCAAGATCTACGTTGAGAAGCTCGATCCGACGCTCTATCGCGTCGGCGTGCAACAGCCGCTGTCGACCATCGCGCCTGGACAGTCGACCGACGTATCGGCGCGCCTATTCGCCGGTCCCGAGGAAGAGCGTGTGCTCGAAGGCATCGCGCCGGGCCTGGAGCTCGTGAAGGATTACGGCTATGTGACGATCATCGCGAAGCCGCTGTTCTGGCTGCTCGAGAAGATCCACGGCGTGGTGGGCAACTGGGGCTGGGCCATCGTCCTGCTCACGGTGTTGATCAAGGCGGTGTTCTTCCCGCTGTCGGCAGCGAGCTATAAGTCGATGGCGCGGATGAAGGCCATCACGCCGCGTATGCAGGCGCTGCGCGAGCGGTTCAAGGGCGAACCGCAGAAGATGAATGCCGCGCTCATGGAGCTTTACAAGACCGAGAAGGTCAATCCGTTCGGCGGCTGTCTGCCGATCGTCATTCAGATCCCGGTTTTCATTTCGCTGTACTGGGTGCTGCTCTCGTCGGTCGAAATGCGTGGGGCGCCGTGGATTCTGTGGATTCATGACTTGTCGCAGCAGGACCCGTTCTTTATCCTGCCCGTGCTGATGGCCGTGTCGATGTTCCTGCAAACGCGCTTGAATCCGACGCCGCCCGATCCCGTGCAAGCCAAGATGATGATGTTCATGCCGATCGCATTTTCGGTCATGTTCTTCTTCTTCCCGGCCGGCCTCGTGCTCTACTACGTCGTCAATAACGTGCTGTCGATCGCGCAGCAGTACTACATCACGCGCATGATGGGTGCCGCGAAGAAAAAGCCCGCTTGAACGCGGCCGGTGCGCGGCCCAGGCCGCGCCTGCCGTAAGCGTCGCTACGCCAATGCAAATCGCCCGGTACCCGCCGAGCGATTTTTTTTTACGTCTTCCATTCTTCTGCTGTCCGGCACTACCGCTCGGGGCTGTCGCCGTAGAACTGCGCGATCAATTCCTGCACGAGGTACCGATGATGCGGCGAAAGCGATTCGATCTTCGAGGCCAGCTCGATCGTCTCGGGCGTAAGCGGATACTTTTCGTCGCGTGGAAGAGGTTTGGGCGTGGTCCGCGCCGCAGCGCTCGGCGGGGGTCCATAGTGAAGCCAGTGCAAATCGAC
>Ga0070658_10002310_pt1 | contig 16002 bp, 11 predicted proteins | sample KBSC13metaG_FD_64664 | JGI IMG/M metagenome (GOLD analysis project Ga0070658, IMG submission 64664) | Corn rhizosphere microbial communities from Kellogg Biological Station, Michigan, USA - KBS C1-3 metaG | ecosystem: Host-associated > Plants > Roots > Rhizosphere > Soil ...
CTACATCAACGCCCACGGCACCGGCACCCGCGAAAACGACGGCAACGAAACGTCGGCCATCAAGCAGGTCTTCGGCGACCACGCCCGCCAGATCCCGATCAGCAGCGTGAAGAGCATGATGGGCCACCTCATCGCCGCCGCCGGCGCGGTGGAAACGATCTGCTGTGTGCTCGCCCTGCGCGACCAGATGCTCCCGCCGACGATGAACCTGACGAACCCCGATCCGGAGTGCGACCTCGATTACGTGCCGAATAAGGCCCGGCCCGCGAAGGTGAACGTCATCATGAGCAACAAGTACGGCTTCGGCGGGCAGAACGACACGATCATCGTGCGGAAGTTCGCGGGTTAAGGTTTTTAGGGGACGCAGATACACGCAGATGAACGCGGATAAACGCAGATAAGAGGATTCTTATTTCTGAGAATTCATCTGCGTGTATCTGCGTTCATCTGCGTCATCTGCGTTAAAAACAAAACCTCGGCTACACTGGCGAGCATGATCGAACCGAAAGAATTCGTCGCCCGTCGGGATCGTCTGCAGAAGGAACTCAAAGGCGCCGTCGCCCTTGTCTTCGCCGGCGACGCCAGCGGGCACGGCGAGTTCCTGGCCGACGCGAATTTTCGGTATCTCACCGGCCTTAAGGACGAAAGCGGCGCGGCCCTGCTGTTCGATGCGTCGAACCCGGATCCGAAACGCCGCGTCATTCTGTTCCTCAAGCCCAGCAACCCCGAGGCGGAACAATGGACCGGCCTGCGACCCACCGTTAATAACGAGCTGAAACAGAAGCTGGGCATCCAAACCGTTCTCCGCACCGGCCACCTCCCCGCGATGCTCACTGCAGCGCTTCGCCGCACGAAGCAGGCCGCGTGCGTGATGCCATTCGCGGTCTACCCCGCCGCGGTCTCGGCCGACCTGGCGGCGTTCCAGCAGGTCGCGCAGCGCGTGCCCGGCGTGCGGATCGAAGACCAGACCGGCCTGCTCCTCTCCCACCGCGCCGTCCACTCGCCGGCCGAGCTGAAGCTGATCGAGAAGGCAGCCGAGATCACCGTGCGGGCGTATAACTCCGCCTTTCCCCACATCCGCCCCGGCCTGAACGAAAGCCAGCTGCAGCTGGCGTTGGAAACGACCTACAAGCAGCACGGCGGCGGCATCGCTTACGGAACCATCGTCGGCGGCGGCCTTGGCGGGACGGTGCTGCACTACGTCGCCAACGATCAGCCGCTGCAGGCCGGCGACCTGGTCGTCATCGACTCGGCCGCCAGCTACGGCGGGTACGCCAGCGACATCACCCGCACCTTCCCGGTCAGCGGCAAATTCTCGGCCGAGCAGCGCGAGATCTACGAAGTCGTCCTCGCCGCCGAATTGGCCGCGATCAAGGCCGCCAAGCCCGGCGCGCGGATGCACGACATCGACGCCGCCGCCCGCAACGTGATCGAAAAGGCCGGCCTGGGCGACTACTTCATCCACAGCATCGGCCACCCGCTCGGGTTGACGGTGCACGACGTCCTGCCGGATCACCCGATCGCCGCCAACATGGTGCTGACGATCGAACCGGGCGTGTATCTGCCGGATCGGAAGCTCGGCATCCGCATCGAAGACGACATCGTGATCACCAAGACCGGCAACCGGGTGATCACGGCCGGCGTGCCGAAGACGACCAAGGAAATCGAAGCGGCGATGCGAAAGTAGACGCAGATAGGCAGACGGAAATTTATCTGCGTTCATCTGCGTCCCCTCAGACTCTACGCGTTGAGACGCTTGAGAGGTTCCCCCTTCACCCTAGCCCTCTCCCGGAATACCGGGAGAGGGAACCAGATCGGTCGCGCGATGGCCGAAGCGGGCCACGAGGTTGATCGTCGCGGCCGGGCGGAGGCCGTCGAATAGTTCCAGCGCGGCGCGGTCGGCCGAGAGCGCGGCGATCGTCGGGCCGGCGCTGGCAAGCAGGCTCACGCCGGCGCGGGGGCGCAGATGCTCGATCGTCTGGCCGACGAAGGTGACGACATCGATCACGCCCGTCTCCGTGCCCAGCAGCAGCAGGCGCAGGCCGGCGACACGGAGTAGTGCGGCACAGCGAAGCGGCGTCGAATGATTGAAAGTAGAAACGGGTTCAAGCGTCGTACGGTCGACGCGCATCACTTCGCCGCCGGCCCGCACGATCGCGATCGTTTCATCGAGGTCCACCAGCGCAACAACCGGGGCCGCGTCGCTGTGGATCGTTTTCGGTGACGGCCCCGCCACGATCAGCTCGCCGCCGCTGGCCAATACCTGGCGATCGTCGAGGGGCAGCAGCAGGCGGGCGCCAGGGAGCGGCGTGGCCGCGGGTGGCGCGTCACTCCCGAGCGTCCACCGCACGATGCCGAGTTCGCTGTGCGTCGCGACGAGTTGGCGCTGGGCCGGGCTGAGGCCGATGGCGTTGAAGCCGCGCGGTGACGTCAGTCCGGCGATCGTGAAAGTCGCGGCCGGTGCTTCGCTGCCCAGCGCCTGCAGGGCAACGCCGCGCTGTCCGCCCAGTGCGAGCATCGATTCGCCATCCACGGTCACCGGGCGGCAGCTGCGCAGGTGGCCGATCGACGCCGCCGCCGGCATCGCGACGGCTTCGGGCGGTGACGCGGCGACGTCGATGCAGTTGGGGCCCGCGGCCAGGAAGAAATGGGTTGCCGTTCGCGGTTCGGTCTGCAGGAGTGTTGGCAGCAGTTCGGCGATATCGGTGACGCCCACGAACCCGGCCGCCCCGTCGGCGAGGCGTTTGCGAAGATCGGCCGCCCGGTCGAGCGCCGCGGTTTGACGGCGCGCGGCGGCGGCGGCGAGGCGGTCGGCCGCCAGCGAATCGCTCGTCGCTTTGACGACGATCGGCGGGAGGAATTCGAGGCCGCAGCCGAAGCCAATGGCGTTGAGGCGTTCCATGGTCGCGGCCTGCAGTTCGGCGGTGCCGTCGATCGACGCCTCGGCCGACCGATCCGCGACATAACGCGACACGTCTGGCTGCAATTGCTCGGCCAGGTAACGGCGGACGTCATCGAGCCCCACTTCGCTGCCGCCGAAGCGCTCGTTGAACACCGCCACGTCCGCCAGTCGCTCCAGCAGGCGAGCGGTGCAACTGACGGCGACGCTCACGCGGTGCCCGTCCGCGGCCACCAGGTCGGGCAGCGTGATCGACAGCGCGTGCGGTAGGTGCGAATACCGCGGCGGCGAAACCGAACGATCGGCAAGCGTGGGCATGGGCAGATTTTACCGGCTTGTGGGGCAAGGGGGCGGTTCGAAAATCGGCCGATTTTTTGGCCGACACGGCGAAATGGCGGCGGTAGGCTCGACGTCGGCTCCGGCCCTCATAGCCGATGCCCCGAAGGGGCGAGGCATTAGCCTCTCCCTGTGGGAGAGGTTAGGTGAGGGCAGGCGGGAACGAGCAACAAGTGAGCGTGGGAGACGATCGTGAGAATAGAGGCCTCTCTTCTCTTTCAGTCGAATGAACGCCTCGACTCTTTATCTTCGGCATGCCCTCACCAAACCTCTCCCACAGGGAGAGGCTTAGTGTCTTGTCGCTGCGCGACATCGAATCAAAACACGGACTGCGCCGGAACCAGCACTTAAACCGCAGCCCCGGGCACCGCGACCACCTTCGGCGGCGCCGTCTGCACCGTCACCTGCGGCTGGGCCGTCATCTCGGCGGCCTGCTTGTCGATCTGTTCTTTCAGCGGAGCGACCGTGTTCAAAATCTGCGTCAGCACCCGGATCTGCGGCTGCATCGCGTCGATCGGCACGATTTTTTCGTCCGGGTAGTAGTCGAGCATCGGCTTGGTGTCGCGCTCGTAAACGTCGAGGCGCTTCCGCACGACCGCGTCATTCGCGTCGTCGAAGCGGTTTTCTTTCAGGGCACGCCGACGCAGGCGCTCGACCATCTTATTCATGTCGGCCTGCAGGTGGATCACCTTCCACACGTCGATGGTGTCTTCCAGCAGCTTGGCCTGGTTCACGTTACGGGGCAGGCCGTCAAGGATGAGGATCTGCGTTTCGGGGAAGAAGCTGTTGGTCAGTTCCATGCCGGTGATGAATTGCTTCCACACGCGGATGACGACTTCATCCGGCACCAACTGGCCCTTGCCGGCGTATTCCCAGAACACCCGGCCGATCTCGGACTGCAGGTCGAGGCTGCGGAAGATGTCGCCGGTGCTGCTGTGGTAAAAGCCGGGGATGTTATCGAGGATGCGGCCCTGCGTGCCTTTGCCGCTGCCGGGGGCCCCGAACAGAAGCACCGCCTTGTACCGCGGCGTGCCGCCGTTCGCGGGCGTGTGCAGGGGGCACGTCGGGCTGGGGCAAAGTTGGGGATCGGTGACCAGGGTCATTAGCACTCCTCGCTCAAAGCTTCAGAAAAAGCTTAACGTCACGATAACACGCGACGCCCGGATTGGCAGCGGATGTGACAAAATGCTGCGTAGGGCGGGCAAAACCGGGCATTGCGGTGACTGATTTTGAGGGTTAGAGGGGCTTCTTCAGACGTCGCGACGTGAGTCGCGGATCAGGGGAATCCGCGACTTACGTCGCAGCGTCCGAAGCAGTTGCGAACGTCAGAACCCGTCGAATAACGTCGGTTCGGGCAAATCCGCGACGGGTTCCAGCTTGCGCCCAAGGTTGCCCGCGCTGTGGTATATCTCGCGGACGCGTTCCAGCGTGTCGATGTCGCCCGGCCCCTTGTCGTAGCGGATGCGCTTGATCCGCGGGAACCGCAGCGCGAAGCCGCTGGCGTGGCGTTCGCTCTCGGTGATCTGGTCGAACGCCAGTTCCATCACCAGCTGCGGCTTCACCTGGAAGACCCGGCCGTTGTCGCTGAGCGCGATGCTCTTGAAGAGCGTGGTCAGTTCGGCAATCTCGGCGTCGGTGACGCCGCTGTAGGCCTTGGCGAGGTTGACCAGGCGGTCGCCGTCGCGGACGGCGAAGGTGTAATCGCTGAGGCTCCCCCGCCGCTTGCCGTGGCCGTACTCGGCGGCGGTGACGACGCAGTCGAGCGTCGGCAAATGCGATTTGAGCTTCAGCCACGCTCCGCCGCGCCGGCCAGGCGTGTAGGGGGAGTTGGGGTCTTTGAGCATCAGCCCTTCGTTCCCGGCCGCGCGGGCGGCTTCGAAGGCGGCGGCGACGGCTTCGACGTGGGTGGCTTCGGTCTCGGGCAGCACAATGAGGTCTTTATATTGCGATGCGAGTTCGACCAACAACCGCCGCCGTTCGCGCAAGGGCTCGTCCATCAGCAGCCGGCCGTTGAGGTAGAGCAGATCGAACGCAATCAGCACGGCCGGATGTTCGCGGAGCACTTTCGCCGGCACTTTCTTTCGCCCGAGGCGTTTCTGCAGCTGCGCGAACGGGAGCGCCCGGCCGTTGCGCCAGGGGACAATCTCGCCGTCGATCAGCCAGTCGCCGGCGACTTTGGCGAGCTGGGCGACGACGTCGGGAAAGCTTTCATCGGTGCGGTCCATCGTGCGGGTGTAGAGCGCGATGCGATCGCCCTGCCCGGTCGATTGTTTATGGGCCTGCGTGCGGATGCCGTCGAGCTTGTCTTCCAGTTGCCAATCGCCCGGCGCGTCTTCCGGCCCTTCGATCGGTTGGGCGAGCATGAATTGCATCGGATGGAACAGCGTGAACTTCGCTTCCGCCAATCGCCCTTCCGCGGCCAGAGCGGCGGCGTGTTCCAGGTCACCCTGCAGCAACTGCGCCCGCAAGACGTCGGCCAGCGGCACGGCGAACGTTTCGGCGACGGCGGCCTGCACGATGCCTTCACGCACGCCGGTGCGCAGGTCGGAGAGGATCACCTTCGCCAGGTAGCACGCCTCGCGCGGCGTTTCACAGCGGGAGAACAGCTCCAGCACGATCGGCCGCTTCTCCATGGGCTGCGTGGTGGCGGCGAGGCGATCGAACGCGGCGGCCATGTCGCGCAGGGTCAGCGGCTCGCCGACGGGGATGAAGTCTTTCGGCCAGAGGTCCGATAACGCTTCGCCGATCTCGCCGCGCTGGATGGTCGTAGCCCGATAATCGGCCGGTGAAGCGCCTGTCAGCTGCAGCGCCACGTCGCTGACGATGCGCGAGCTCACCCCCAGCACCCGCTCGTCGCTCGCCTCAAACGGTCGGCCGATGCTGTAACGAATCGCGAGGGAAAGATCGGTGCGGTCCAGGGTTCTGAAAAGCTCCGCCAGCCGCTTTTGCTTCGCCAGCTTGCTGGTGGTGGCCGCGGCGTCGTCGAGGGCGGCGGCGAAATCGCGGAGCAGCAGCGGCATGATCCACTATAGCGCCAAGCCGGCGCGCTGGCGCGACGGCAAAATCTCGCGATACGCCGGGCCGACCCTTCGTTACAATGGCCGAATGACCGTCCGCACCACTCGATTCGCACCTTGCCTTGCATCTGCCGCATTGCTGCTGCTGAGCGCCGTTTCCTATGGCGATAACGTCCCGCCGCTGGGTGACCGTTTCAGCGGGATGTGGGACGTCTCGTTCAAGCCGTTCGCCGACGCCAAAACGGTCGACCGCCAATCGGCCCACGAGATCGCCCGCTTCCAGAACGCGGCCAAGCACTGGGAGATGTCGTTCGAGCGCGCCGAATTGCGGAACCCTGTGGCGTTGAAGGATTCGGATCGCGCCAACGGCCCCGTGATCCCCGGCTACCTGACGACCGCCGTCAATCAGCTGCGCTCGAGCAATGCCTCGACCGACGTGCTGCGCAACGAAGTGATCGACTTGGGCGATTTACCCGTGGGCGTGCTCGTCGCCAAGACCACCGACAAGGGCCAGCCGGTGCTGCTGCAGGAAGCGTTCATCCAGGTGAGCGACACGCTCTATTACTCGCTGGCGATGACCTCCCCCTACCCGGCCAAAGACGCGCAGAACGATCCGGCGTTGGCCGACGCGGCACAGACGTTCAAGGCGATCATCGACAGCATCGAGCGCGTCGACCTTTCGAACGTCCGCCAGGATCAGGACAGCCGCCTGATCCGCACGCGGGCGCTGTTCGTCAACTGGAACAAGAAGAGCCTTCTCGCAGCCCTGAAGCCGGAGCAGTTCCTGCTCTTCAAGCGCGCCGGCGAGCCGATCGGCTACGCGTATATCGTCGAGCAACCCGCCGACGCCGTACCGCGCCCCGGCGAAGTGCAGAAAGGCGTGACGGTCGCCCCGCAGGATGCCAGCGGCTTCCGCATCGGCATGCGCACGCACGTCGAGACCGAGCCGGGCAAAACCGTCGATTCCGAGAACTGGATGTTCACCACGTTCGACCGTCGGCACGAAGTCTGGTCGAGCGTCACCGTGGTCAACAACCCCTCGGCCGCCTCGGCGAAGGACAAGCAGACGTGGTTCTCCGAGGTCGGCGCCAGCGATATCCAGCGCGAGCGGGTGTTCGATCAGGGCCTGAAGGCGGACGACTTCAAAGCCCTCGACGAGAAGCTGCGCAAGGGCGAGAACAAGGGCGTGCCGTTCACCGAGGTCGACAAGTACCGCCTCACCGTCCGGACCGAAGGCCGCAGCGCCGTGGCCGAGCCGTTGAAGCGTGAGCTGCCGCCGTTCTACATCCCCCAGGCGATCGCTGTGCTGCTGCCGCGGATCACGCCGCTGAACAATCCGACCGGTTACCTGTTCGCCAGCTACAACTCCGACACCCGCGAGCTGATGTACCGCTACCTCGACGTGAAGCCTGAGGCCGACGTACGCATCAACGGCAAGCTGCAACGCGCCGTCCCCGTCGCCGACCGCTTCGGCCTGCAGGGCGAGCCGACCACGCACTACATGAGCCCAAACGGCGAGTACCTCGGCAGCGTGAACAGTTCGACCAAGCTGGAGATCGATCCGGTTGACCGCGACACCATCAACGCCACCTTCAAGGGCGCGAATCTGACGCAGCCGGGCGGGGTGAAGGACCAGTAACGCAATCGTCCTAGAAGCAGTTAGCGGCCTCGCTTGCGAGGCGATGTTCGGGAAAATCGCTTCGCAAGCGAAGCCGCTAACGTTTTTGCGGTGCTTGATCTGTAGACGTCGAAGCAACCGGCGTATCCGCAAATCGCAGGTAGCGCTTCAACTGCTCGGTCATCGCCCAGCCGATGCCGTTGACCTTGTACAGGTCCTCCGGCTTGCGGAACGGCAGCGTTTTCGGGTCGATCGCACGCAGGGATTCGCGCTTGGCGACGATTGCCCTCGCCCGCTTCTCGCCGAGGCCCGGTAGCGCGGCCAATTCGGTCCAGTCGGCAGTATTCGGGTCAAGCCGGTCGGCAAGCTCATTCCAATGATCGCCGCGCGGCGGTTGCGGGTCGGAGATCGTCTGGCGATCGAGAAACAATCGTATGCCAAGGTATACGGCAACGATGCCGATCAGGCCGATGAGCAGACGCCGCTGCTGAACCGTCAGCGCCAGCGACTCTTCGGCCCACCCCCGCTTGCCCATCAACCCTTCTTCGTCGGTCGGCCGAGTGTCTCGCGGAGGGTTTGCGACGCCCCCACGATCGGCTTGTGCTGCATCGAATCATCCAGCAGCCCGCCGCCCGGCAGCTTGGTGCTCAGGTCGCTGAAATTGCTCCAGCAGATGTTCTCGATGTACGGCTTGCTCAGAGCGATCCGGCTGAACTCTTCCAGCCATTTCGCCTGCCGCTGCGGCGAATAGCCGTCGCGTAACCGGCCGGCCTCGGGCGCGGCATGATCCGGCGCGCCGACGCCGGTGAGGAATACCGGCTTGCCGAGCGTGCTGAACTTGTCGAGCATGCACGACAGCTGGAACAGGTCCCGCGTCAGGCTGCCGCGCTGCGTGCTGCCGATCGTCAGTTCCAGGCCGAATGCGTCGAACTGGATGCCGCTCTGGGCGACCATGTCTGCGTACAACATCGGCGGCACGGCGGCGTTGGGCCGGGCGTGGTATTCGCCGAACGGCTGCTGCACCGTCACGATCGAGCGGCTGCTGGGCGCGATCGTCCGCACCTGCTGCACGAGCAAGCGCGTCATGTCGATCATCTGCTCGAACGACAGCGAAAAATTCGACGCCGCGTGCAGGCCGCTCGTCACATTCCACGCCGTCACCGCCCGGCGGTACCGGCTGACGACCTTGCGGACGAAGTCGTACGCCAAGTCGCGCAGCGTGTCGAAATCGTGTTCCCAGATGTAAAGCCAATCCGGCACGCTGTCGTTCGTCAGATCGATCAGCGGCCCGGCGATCACGAGCATGCGCTTCTTAGCCAGCGCCTCGACCCATTCGTCGAGCTGTTCGCTGATGAACACGTCTTCGGAAGGCTGCAGCGTCTTCCACGGCATCGGCAGCACGACAAAGTCGCAAAGCTCGAACACGGCCTCGCGGTAGAGCGGGCTCTGCACCGTCCAATCGACGACCGCGCCGAACAGGTGCCGCGGCAGCGAGTTGGTCGTCCGCCGGCGGTTCAGCAGCAGCTCGGCATGGAATTTCGCCAGTTCTTCCGACAAATCGAACGACACTTCGATCGACCGGTCCGCCAGCTTGGCGGCCACATCCGGCTTGTCGAGGTGGGCCAACGCCTGGGCGAACAGGCCCTGGGCTTCTCGGAAGGTGCTTTGCAGCTTTTCGGTCTTGGGAAAATCGAACAGGTTCCAGTCTTCCTGCTTCTGCACGATTTTCATCAGGCGGAAGCGGGCGAGTTCGACGTTGAGGATGTACGGCTTGGCCCGCGGCGGGAGGCGCGTGGTCTCCATCTGGTACGCCCCGCGCTGGCCGATGTCCCACAGCAGCGAGACGGCCGTCGCGTGGTCTTCGGGGCGCGAGACGTGCAGCAGGTCGTCCTTAAAGGCCACCTGCCCCGTCCACGGCACGCTCTCCGGGCCGACCGCCAGGGCGTCGATGGGGGTGAATCCGCGGACGCGTTCGCCGTTTTTGTAGATTTCGAACTTCAGCGTCATAGGTCCGCCGCCGCGCCGAGAACAACCGGCGCCGGCCGCCGCATCTTAGCGGCCCGCAAGCGCGTTACAAATCTCTGCGACCTTCCGCATCCGTTGCCGCGCGCGGGCGATGCGTTACATTGCCCAAACCTCATGCCGATGCCCCTTTACGTCGACCTCGACGGCACCCTCATCCGCGGCGATACCATGCAGCAGGCGTTCCTGATGCTGCTGCGCCGCCACCCGCTGGCGGCCATCCGGGCGACCCTCCTGCTGGCCCGGAAAAATCGCCCGGCGGCGAAAGAACTGATCGCCCGACATGTCGATCTGGAGCCGCGCCATTTCCCGTGGCGCCAGCCGGTGCTCGATTACGTCCGACAGGCCAAGAACGAAGGCCGCCGCGTCGTGCTGGCGACGGGCACCTGGCACCGCTACGCCGAAGCGGTTGCGGCCCTGCATCCGGAACTTTTCGACGCCGTCTACGGCACCGACAGCACCGTGAACCTGATCGGCCCGAACAAGCTGGCCCGCATGCGGCAGGACGCCGGCGATCAGCCCTTCGAATACCTCGGCGACAGCCACGCCGACGTCGCCATCTTCCACCAATCGGCCGTCGCCGGCTGGGTCGGCTCGAAAAATCTCAATTACGTCGCGACCGACACGACTCAACTGCACCGCCTGGAAACGCACCCCGACGATTCGCTCGTCGATACGCTCAAGCTCACCCGGCCGGCGTGGTGGCCGTTGGAACTGCTCGTCTGGCTGCCGCCGCTGATGACTGGCGCGCACGGTCACACGGCCCCGATCGAACAGGCCTTTCTCGCGTCGCTGAGCACGCTCCTGATCTCGGCCGGCGGGTACGTGTTCGATTCCATGCTCGCCATCGACGCCGACCGCGCCGACGCCGGCCGACGGTCACGCGAACTGGCTCGCGGGGTCGTCACGATCAAGCGGGCGGCGATCGTGGCGGCGGTGTTAGTGGTCCTTGGGCTGGTCGCAACGCTACTTGGCGCCCCCACCGCAAGGCGGCCGCTTGTGGTTTTTCTGTTGCTGACGGTGTTCACTGCGTTCATTCCACGGGAACAACGCGTGGGACGGGCACTGATGTTCGTTGCGCTTCTGATCTTGCGCCTTGTGATCGGTAAAACACTGCTTCGTTGACATTTTATTCTGGGTGCCACGATCTGGTACTCCAGGCCGTGCCGACTGAAGACACGGCCTGGAGTACCAGACCGTGGCACCCAGACGCTATACCAAAACTTCCCCGCTCTAACTGCCCGCGGCAAGGACGCCGATGGCTCCGAAAATCGCCCGCATTCCCCCAACCCCACCCTCCCGCTATAAAACCCCAATGAGCGACACCGCCCTCCTGCAAAGCTCCCTGCCCTTCCCCGTCCGCCGCGGCAAGGTGCGCGACGTGTACGACCTCGGCGAGCATCTGCTGATCGTCGCCACCGACCGCATCAGCGCCTTCGACTGCGTGATGCCCAATGGCGTGCCCGGCAAGGGCAAGATCCTCAATCAGCTGAGCCTCTTCTGGTTCCGCCGGACTGAATCGATCATCGCCAACCACCTGATCGCCACCGATGTGACCGATTTCCCCCAGCCGGTGCGAAGCTTCGCCGATCAACTGGTCGGCCGATCGGTGCTGGTGAAGAAGACAAAGGTGATCCCCGTCGAATGCGTGGCCCGCGGGTACATCACCGGGTCGGGCTGGAGCGATTACCTCAAGACCGGCGTCACCAGCGGCGTGAAGCTGCCGCCGGGCCTGAAGCAGTGCCAGCAACTGCCCGAGCCGATCTTCACCCCCGCCACCAAGGCCGAGAGCGGGCATGACGAGAACCTGGCGTTCGACGCGATGACGCAGCAGCTGGGCCCCGCCGTCGCGACTCGGCTGAAAGAGCTGACCCTGTCGCTCTACACCTCCGCCGCCGCGTACGCCCGGCAACGCGGCGTGATCATCGCCGACACCAAATTCGAGTTCGGCCAACTGCCCGACGGCGAGATCATCCTGATCGACGAAATCCTGACGCCCGACAGCTCCCGCTTCTGGCCCCTCGACGGCTACGAGCCCGGCCACGACCAACCGAGCTTCGATAAGCAGTTCGTCCGCAATTATCTGCTAGGCCAGCCATGGGATAAGACCCCGCCGGCGCCCGCCCTGCCCGAGGACGTGATCGAGGGAACGCGGAAGCGGTACATCGAAGCCTACGAGCGCCTGACCGGAACGCCCTGGCGCGAATAAATCCCTGTTTTTCCGCCGACAAAGCAGAACGGCGGCGGTAGCATCGTCGGAGCGTCGGCACTTTCGAAGACGCCCATCTGGTCCCTCTCCCTCGGGGAGAGGTTAGGTGAGGGGATCGAGCGTCAACACGCTTCCGACCGCCCCTCACGCCCCGCATCCGCACCCATCGTCTCCAACGCTGAGACGAATAGAACCTCGTCGCTTCAGGACATCAGGTTCAAGCTCTTTGACAACCCGAACTCTGCTCACGCCGGGCAACGCCCCGGCGCGGAAATGCAAAGCGCAGCGCGAAAAACGGGAATCGAAAAAACGAACCCAATTTTGCCATAAGTATTTTAAAGGCGAGCGTTTATGGCTGCGACATCGCATGTTTGGATGCCGAGATGGGGTACTCCGAATCTTGTGGTTCCGCAGCAAGATTTGGAGTACCAAATCTTGGCACCCAGATGCGTTCCCCAGACGCGCAGAGCAGAACCCGACTTGAAAAAACAAACCCAATTTCGCCCGAAGTCTTGAGGAAACCAATACTTATGGCTGCGTGGTCGCCGCGCTGCGCAGCATCGCCGGTTCGATCCAGTTTAGCCGGTCCTGCACGTCGTACGCCCCGCCGAAATCGACTTCGAGCGTGACCGTCTTCGCCCCGCTCACGTCGGCTTGCACCACCGGCGACAGCACCCCGGAGTGGAAATCCTTCGCTTCGTGGATGACCTTGTCATCGACCCGCACGCGTACGTTCACGTCGCCGTAGCCGAGGTTGCCGTCGAGGGCGTAGCGGGTGCGGAAGGTCGCATCGCCCGGCTGCACGGCGAAGGTCAATTTCGACCGGCTGTGCACGCCGATGCCGTGCCTGTAGGTGACGCCGCCGAAGCGGATCGGTTCGCCGACCACGCTGCGATCGAACTGAGCCGGGAAGTTGCCCTGGAAGAACGGCGTGTATTCGCTCGCGACCGGCTGGCGCGACGACAGCCAGCTGACGGCCCCGTTCGCGTTCTCGATGGCCGTCACCTGCGTCATCGGAATGACGGCATTTCGCCCGCCGGGGAGCGTGAGCGCGAGTTTGCTGTCGGCCTCGGTGACGGCGGAGCACGACACGGATGTTCCACCCGTCACATGCACGACCAACCCGGCCGGCGGTGCCACCTTTCGCCCTCCCGGCGGCGTGGCGAACAGCAGCGACGCGATCGAATCGGGCGACAGCGTCACCGGGTCGCCCTGCTGCGGCGTGAGGACGAAACCTTTGTCAGTGATGTCGGTGACGATGCCTTTGACCGTGTCGCCGGTGACGAGCTTGGCTTGATCCTCGGCCCGGTTGCTCGACAGGTCGGCCGAGCTGGTCTTATCGCGCAGGACGCCGGTGCACTGATCGAGCGGCACCGACACGCTGCCGACGCCGCTGGCGAACCAGACGATGTTGTTGCCTTCAAGCTTCTGCGGCGTGCCGACCAATCGATCGCCCCCGGCCGTGCACAGGACAAGGCCGCTGATCGTGTCGGGCTTGGTGGACTGTTTCGCCAGTGACACAACATGGGCAAGCGGGAGGACGCGCTGGCCGATCGGATCGGAGACAGTGACGCCGGCAGCATCGATTTTTACGAGGGAAACTTTCGCACTGGAAAAATCGTCCGTCGTCAGCGTGTACTGCTCTTCCGCCCGACAGAGGCCGGCCAATGCGAACGCGGCAAATGCAACCGAGAGAGAACGAATGTTCACGACCCCGGCCCCTTTCCGCTGTAGACGGGCAGATACCGGTTCGGCATCTGCAGGATCAGCAGCGCCATCGCGGTGGCGTATTCTTCGGTGTTGTCGCCGGTCCACAGGCCGGTGGATTTCTCCTGGCGCTGCAAGAGCGTGTCGCGGATGGCCGGGTACCACTCGGCCCAGTCGCGGCCGCCGCTGAGATACATCGCCTGCACGCCGTAATAGTGGCCGTAGTAGAAGTTGCCCTCCGCGTCGCTTCGGCCGTTGCCTTTGTTGGGGAGGAACTTGCGGAGGTATTCCAGGCCCTTGGTGATCTCTTTGCCCTGGTAGACGCCGGCGTAGAACAGCGACGCGATGCCGGCCCCCGTTCGCGCGAACCCACTGCCGCCGCCGTAGCCGCCCTGGTTGAGCTGGTAGCTGAAGCCGCCGTCGTTGTTCTGGCACTTGCGGACGTAGCCGATGGCGTTGTCGATGGTCGATTTCTCGACCTTGATGCCCGCGTCGCGCGCCGCCCGCAGGGCCATCACCTGGCAGATGGTGACGCTGATGTCGGCGTCGACCGGCGCGGGCTGATAGCGCCAGCCGCCCTGCTCGTTCTGGCAGCGCTCGATGAGTTTGACGGCCTTCTGCAGTTTTTCCTTCACGCGGTCGTCGCCGGTCATACCGTAGGCCTCGGCGAGGAAGAGCGTGGCGAAGCCGTGGCCGTACATCGGCGGCGAGGATTGGTCGGCACAGATCAGACCCGACTCCTGCGTGGAAGCCAGCACGAAGTTCAGCGCCCGTTCCACCACCGGCCCGTACTTGCCGCGGCCGGGCAGGTTGCCGGCCTGCATGAACGACATCGCGCACAGCGACGAGATCGCCACGTTCCGGCTCATCGCCGTGCCGAAGCTGCCGTCCTTCTCCTGCCGACGGGCCAGGGCGGCGAGACCTTTCTCGACGGCCCGCTGCTCGGCGTCGTTGAGCTCGTTGCCGGTAATCGGCGTCGACGGCTCGGCCGCCATGACGGGCGCGGCCAGGGCGAGCAAAAGAAGGAGGGACGTGCGACGCTTCATCGGAATTGAGTATAGCAGATGGGGCTTGGGGTCTGGGGTCTGGCCAGAAGGAAGAATTCGCTTCTCCGACCAGACCCCAGACCCCAAGCCCGATTTCACTGCGGCCGGCCTGTGCCCTTGGCGCTCAGGGCCCCGTAATAATCCTCAATAATCTTCCGGTACTGCTCGACGATATTTTCGCCCTGGCTCTCGATTACGGCCTGCCGCACCCGCGGCGTGACGTTACCCCACTCGGCCGCGGTTTCGGTGATGTCCTTCAGATCCTTCGGCTTGCTGCCGGCGCCGGCGGAGTTCTGATTCACCGCGCCCTGCGACGACTTGTTCGCCTGCTGACTGCCGCCCTTGTTCTGGCCTTGGTTGGAGGCCTGTTGCGGTTTCTCGCCCGGCTTCCCCTGCTCGCCCGGTTTGCCGCCGCTGCTGGCGGATTGCGATTGGCTGTTCTTATGTGCCAGGTCGATCAATTCATCGAGATTCTTCAGGATCCGCTCTTGAATCTCCTGCGTCACCTTCTGCGGATCGTGGTTGATCGCCAGCCGCTGCCGCGCGCGGGCCATCCGGACGCCGATGAGCTTGAACCCTTCGTCCACCTTCTTCTGCGTGCCGGCCCCGCCCTTGTCGTCGCCGAGGAGTGTCGCTTCGAGCTCGCCCTGGTCGACGTCGGTCGCGTCGGCTTCTTCGGGGAGCTGGTTCTTGTTGTCCGGCTCGGGCCCGATCTTCATTTGGCCCTTGCTGGCCTTTTCCAGCAGGCTGCCGAGCAGGTTGCGGAGCTGGCCCTGGCGATTGCCGAGTTTGGTGAGACTGGTGACGTCCGGATCTTTGTCGGCCGCGATTTTCTTGGTCGAGTGGTTGACCGCTTCCTGCAGCGACTTGGTCAGCTTCAGCTCGGCCTCGGTGGGCATGGTCGGCGCCTTGTTGCCACCACCGCTGCCGCCCCCGCCGCCGCTGTTGCTTTCGAATTTCTTGTCGTCGGGTTTCTCTTCGAGGTTTTTGATCATCGCGTCGAGCTGCTCGACGATGCGATCCTCCTCGGCCGTTGTCGCGACGGCGGTCTTGCCGACGGCGAGGTCGTCATGCACACCGACCATCGCGTTCTTGATGTCGCGATTCGCCCATGTGTAGACGATGCTGCCGAGCGTCGACAGGTCGTC
>Ga0070658_10002311_pt1 | contig 15999 bp, 12 predicted proteins | sample KBSC13metaG_FD_64664 | JGI IMG/M metagenome (GOLD analysis project Ga0070658, IMG submission 64664) | Corn rhizosphere microbial communities from Kellogg Biological Station, Michigan, USA - KBS C1-3 metaG | ecosystem: Host-associated > Plants > Roots > Rhizosphere > Soil ...
TGCCCCACTTGCGCGAGGTCATTTCGCTGGTGCCGAAAGCGGGCGTGACGGGCTGGGTCGAGTTCCTGTCGGGAGCACAGGAGGTGAAACCATCCGCGCTGGCCGGGCGGCAGATGGCGCTGGATGCCGATGATATCATCAATTTGCAGTACACTTCGGGCACGACCGGTTTCCCGAAGGGGGCGATGCTCACGCATCACAATATCCTGAACAATGGCTTCTGGGTCGGCGAGCGGATGCGGCTCACGCACCGCGATCGCCTGTGCATTCCGGTGCCGTTCTATCACTGCTTTGGCATGGTGCTGGCGAATCTCGCATGCGTGACCCATGGAGCGACGATGGTGCTTCCCGCGCCGCACTTTTCCCCGTTGCAAACGCTCGAGGCGGTCTCCCGCGAGCGCTGCACGGCGCTGCACGGCGTGCCGACCATGTTCATCGCGGAACTGGACCATCCGCAGTTTGGGGAGTTCGACCTCTCGACGCTTCGGACGGGCATCATGGCGGGCGCGCCGTGTCCGATCGAAGTGATGCGGCGGGTGATGCAGGTGATGCATCTGCCGGAGATCACGATCGCGTGCGGCATGACGGAGACCTCTCCCGTGTGCAACATGACCGAGGTGGACGATCCCATCGAGGTCCGGGTTGGCACGGTTGGCCGTGTCATGCCGCACCAGGAACAGAAGATCATCGATCCCGCGACGGGCCGCACGGTGGCGCGCGGGGAGGCGGGCGAATTGTGCTATCGCGGCTACCAGGTCATGCGCGGCTACTTCCATGATCCCGAGGAGACGCGTCGGACGATCGACGAAGCGGGCTGGCTGCATGGGGGGGACCTTGCGGTGATGGACGAGTGCGGCTACGTCCGGATCACTGGCCGCCTGAAGGACATGATCTGCCGGGGCGGAGAAAAGATTTTTCCGCGCGAGGTGGAGGAGTTCCTGTTCACGCATCCCAAGATTGCCGAGGCCTATGTGGTCGGCGTGCCCGATCCGTATTACGGCGAGCAAGTCGCGGCCTGGGTGAAACTCAAGGAAGGACAAGCCATGACGGGCGAGGAAGTGATCTCCTACTGCCGGGGCCGGATCATGGATTACAAAATCCCGGCCCGCGTGAAATTCGTGACCGAGTTCCCGACCACGGTCACCGGGAAGATCCAGAAATACAAGATGCGCGAGCTGAGCGGGCGGGAAATGGCGGCCCATTCTTGACCTGCGGGCCGCCGTGGCGACACTGCGGCCATGCCGATCGTCGTCCAGAAGTACGGAGGTTCCAGCGTGGCGGATGCCGAAAAGATCCGCGCGGTCGCGGCCCGCGTGATGCAGACCAAAGCGGCCGGTTACGATGTCGCGGTCGTCGTCTCCGCGATGGGGGATACGACGGACGATTTGCTGGCGCTGGCGAAGAAGGTATCGCCCAATCCTGACCGGCGCGAGCTCGACATGCTGCTGACCACGGGCGAGCGCATCTCGATGGCGCTGCTCTCCATCGCCATCCGCGAACTGGGTGGAGACGCGATCAGTTTCACCGGCAGCCAGTCAGGCATCGTTACCAACGACCGGCACATCGACGCCCGCATCATCGAAGTGCGGCCGTTCCGCGTGCAGGATGAACTCGCGCGCGGACGCGTCGTGGTCATCGCCGGCTACCAGGGCGTGAGCTATCGCCGCGAGATTACCACGCTGGGACGCGGCGGCAGCGACACCACGGCGGTCGCCATGGCCGCGGCGCTGGGCGCGGAGTGGTGTGAGATTTGTTCGGATGTCGATGGCGTCTACACCGCCGACCCGCGCGTCGTGCCCGCGGCCCGGCGGATCGGCACGCTAAACTACGAGGAGACGCAGGAAATGGCCGAGGCCGGCGCCAAGGTCCTGAATGCGCAGGCCGTCGAATTTGCCAAGCAGCATGGCATCGCCATCTACGCCCGCGCCACGGCGGGCCCGCTCCCGGGTGCGGATCCGTCGCTCGATGGCACAGTGGTGCGCAAGGATGCGCCGCGCCCGCCGGGCAGCGTCGCCGGGGTGGCGAGTGAAAAGGATGTATTGATCCTCCAGGCCCGGGGCCCCGTCGGCGATCTCCTGGGCTTTCTCGATGAACTGGCCGTGTGCGGCAAGCAGCTCCACATCGCTGGATTTGGCCCCTCGGCCGGGGGCGACGCCCCGTTGGCCGACGGTATCAACATGGTCCTCTCACGCGAGAATCTGCCGGACGAAGATCGCTTTCGGCGCGGACTGGCTCAGCGCTTCGGCGATGCGGTCCGGATCGTCGATGGAATTGGGGCGGTCAGCGCGATCGGCGCGGGTATCAACACCAGCTACCGCAATTTACGACTGGGTTCCGCGGCCTTGGCGGCGGCCGGAATCGAGACGTGCGGGCTCTCGACGTCGTCGTTCCGGATCAGTTGGCTTTTGCCGGATGCGGCGATCAACGAGGCGGTGCGCGCATTGCATCGGGTGTATCTGGAGGAAGCAGTGCAGCCGCTGCCGTAGGCTGAATCAGGGATGATACGGAAAGGGACAGAAGCGAGGCTGCGGTAATATGGAGTGCGGTGACTTGTCACCGCTTTGGTTTGCGGCGGAGCCGCGCTGGGGCTGTCGGACGGTGATGAATTGAATGACGACGTGACAGGCAGTTCGGCCAGTGCGGCTCCGCCGCAAACCAAAGCGGCGATAAATCGCGCGCACTCCACACGCAGGCGCCGCGCATGATCTGTGGTGAACTCAATACGCTCACGGCAGGCCAGACGCTTGAAAGCACGTTTCCAAGCACCTCGGAAAAGCTTGTGAAATATTTCACAAGCGCCGATTTCGGTGTAGTGTGGGGTCATTCCGGAAGGCTTTATGAAAATTCATCAACGCAATCTCCCGCGAGTGGTCATCATCGGTGGCGGCTTTGGCGGACTCGAGGCGGCCAAAGCCCTGCGCAAGGCCAATGTGCGCGTGACCCTCCTTGACCGTCAAAACCACCACCTCTTTCAGCCGCTGCTTTACCAGGTGGCGACGGCCGCCCTCTCGCCGGCGGATATCGCGGAGCCGCTGCGGCACATCCTGCGCAAACAGGAGAATGCCGAGGTGATCTTCGGCGAGGCGCAGCGGATCGATCCCGATCAGAAGTGCGTGGTCACCGCCGAGGGTGAGATTGCCTACGATTACCTCATCATCGCCGCCGGGGCACGCCACTCGTACTTTGGTCACGATCAATGGGAGAAGTTTGCGCCCGGCCTCAAGAGCCTTGACGACGCTCTCGAGATCCGCCGCCGGATGTTGCTGGCTTTCGAGATCGCGGAGAAGACCGATGATGACGCGGAACGCGACGCGGCCATGACCTTCGTCGTGGTCGGCGCCGGGCCCACGGGCGTGGAGATGGCGGGAGCCATCGCCGAGATCGCGCGCGTCACGCTGGTGAAGGACTTTCGTCACATCGATCCCTCGCAAGCGCGGGTGCTCCTCCTGGAAGGGGCGGATCGGGTGCTGCCACCGTTCACGCGGGATTTGTCGGAGAGCGCGCGCCGCCAATTGTTCGACATTGGCGTCGAAGTGAGGCTGCGGACGGTGGTGGAGAATGTTTCCGACAAAGGGGTGGTGCTCAAAGGGGGCGAGGAAATCCCCGCTCGCACGATCATCTGGGCGGCGGGCAACGCCGCATCCCCGCTCGGCGCCAGCCTCGGCGTGCCGCTCGACAAGCAGGGCCGTGTGATTGTGAAGGAGGATTGCTCGATTCCCGGCCACCCCGATGTGTTCGTGATCGGCGATTTGGCTCATTACGCGCCGGGCGGTGGCGACCGGCCTCTTCCCGGATTGTCGCCCGTCGCCATGCAGCAGGGGCGCCATGCGGCGCGTCAGGTCCTGATCCTCCTCGCGGGCGGCTGGACGGAGCGCTTCGAGTACTTCGACAAGGGCACGATGGCGACTATCGGCCGCAACAAGGCCGTCGCCGATGCGGGCTTCATGCGCTTCAGCGGGATCTTCGCCTGGTTGGCCTGGGCATTCGTCCACGTGCTCTTCCTCGTGGGCTTCCGCAACAAAGTGCTCGTGCTGATTAACTGGGTGTGGGCCTATGCCACGTATGGGCGGGGAGCGCGGTTGATTACGCGGGGCGCGGATCAGAATTAATCAGTGATCAGTAGCCATAATCAGTGTGCGCGCGGCCGCGCGAATTCCGAACTGATTACTGCTGCGACTGATTACTGATTACTCCCGCCTACGCCTTCAGCACCGCGATCAAGACCGTCACGCTGAGCATGCTAAACATCGTGGTGTAGAAAACGGCGGCGGCGGCGAATTGGGAGTCGGCTTTGAATTCGTGGGCGATCAGGGCGGTGTTGACGGCGGTTGGGAAGGAACTGCTGACGATCATGATCGTCGCTTCCTCGCCGGTGAAGCCGAAGACGGGCACGAGCGCGAAGGCGAGGAGCGGGGCGATGAGCAGGCGCAGGCCGAGGGCCCAGCCGATGCGCGAGAGGCTTTGCCGGGCGTGGGTCTGCGAGAGCTGCACGCCGAGGGTCACGAGGGCGAGGGCGACCAGGCTGTCGGAGATGTACTGGAGCGGCACCCAAAGCCATGTCCATTGCTGCACGGGCACGTGGAAGATGCGGACGAGGAACGCGGAGAGAATGGTCCACAACGAGACCTGGCGCAGCATGGGCAAGGCGATCCGCCATCCCTTGTGATGGGTGGAAGCGGCGAGAGTGAGCCCCACGGTGAAGGTGCTGATGTTTTGCGTGAGGACGATGAAGACCTGCATGAGCGGCCCGAGCCCGGGAAAGGCGAGCGCCATGAGCGGGATGCCGTAGTTGCCCGAGTTGTAGAACATCGTGGCAAGCTGCAAGGAGCGAGTCTGCTCGCGGGGATACTTGCGCCACCAGCCGATGAAGGCGCAGATGAAAAACATGCTGCCGATGATCGTCGCGGTGAAGCCCATGATCCGCGCCGCCTGCCCGCCATCGAGGTGCGAGTCGACGACGTGCACGAACATGAACGCGGGCACGAACAGATAGATGTTCAGCTTCACGAGCGTCGTGATATCCAGGCGCGCCCGGCGATCGAGCAGCCAGCCAAAGCCAAACAGGACGAGGATCGGTAAAAGGACTTGGGTGAAGACGGACCAGAGCAACACGGCGGGAGGGGGAGGGTGACCGGTACAAACAAAAAACGCGAGCGGTGAAGCTCGCGTTTTTTGAAAGGGCGTTGGCGGTTGCGGTTACTGGCTCACAAACTGCACGCGGCGGCCGCTGAGATTCGGCGGGAAGCCGAGAGCGCCGGGGAGGTAAGGGCCGGTCTGACGGCCGGGACCCGCTGCGACGTCCGGAGGAGTCTTGCCATCCTTCGGGTCCTTCATGTCCTTGCCGTCGGAGTTGTAGTTGGTGCGGGCGGGATCATACGCGGCGATGGCATCGGACTTCATTCCCACTTCGTAATTGTCAAGCGAGGCGCCGCCGAATGATTGCACTTCGCGGACGTTCAGCGCTTCGTTCGGGACGACCGGGGTCCAGCGCATGGCGAGCTTGGTGGCGTTCGCGGCGGGGAAGTCCACGCTCGAGCGGGTCGAGGAACCGTCGAGGACGATGCTCGCGTTCGGCGTGCGGCCTTCGAGAGAAGCCGTGGCGCTGGCGCCGGCGGCGGCGTCATCGATCGCAAAGAAATCCAGCCGGCCCTTCGACGTGCCGTCGCTGAGCAGGGAGATGCGGGAGATGGACTGAGGGCTGCCATAGCGCAGAACGGCGCCGGGCTCGGTGGTCGTGCCGGTGAGCGCGACGCCCGTTTCCGGGTTGTCGTCGATCGCCTTCTGCCAGGCCGTTGAGCCATCGGGCGAATTCGCGTAGGTCACCGTGCTGCTGGTGTAGAGCCCGTTGGCGTTGAACGTCGTCTGGTTGTTGATGTACTGCCCGAAGATGGCGCGGGAATCGATCGGGGTCTGGCGTTCGCGCATGCTATAGATCGTGGCGGGTTTCTCGCCATACAGATAGATGCTGTAGACCGGGCCGGGCTCGGCGATATCGGTCTCGATGAGCACGTACTTCGCGAAGCGGGTGAAAGGCTTGTCGAGCTTCTTCTCGTTGATCGAGTTAAACGGCACATTCTGCGCCAGCATCGCCCAGCTCTTGGCGCCGGGAGCGGCGGGCTCGTCGCCCGCATAGAGGGTGACCGTGCCTTCCGCCGGTTTGGCCGAGACGCTGAAATTGGAGATCAATTCCGGCTCCGCGAGGGCGAGCAGGTACTGATGTTTGCCGGCGAGGACCGGCCAGCCGGTGGTGATGTCCTCGTCAAGCCACGCGGCAGATGCTTCGGTCGGGACGTAGGTATTGGTCGCCGTGTTGTAGACGAAGAGGTTGGAGCCCACGTGCTGGCGGGCGAGGTTTTTCGGGTATACCTGATACTGCCTGGCGGCAGGATCGCTGTCGGCGGCGAGTGCGATGGATACGCAGGCAGCCGAAACGAGCAGAGCGAGCGACGTGGTCTTCATAAGAATGGCCCTTCTTCTAGCGGAGTTTAGTGGATTTGTGAAGGAATTTCTCGAACCTCGGTAATTCATGTGGTTCTGGAAATTTGAGCGAGTATGGTCAGTTCGTGCATTTACGCAAGTAAATTAATCATCATTTTGAGAAAACCTAAGGACCCGTCGCGAGACGTAATTTATGATTGAAGTTGGCAAGCCGGACCGAACCGGTTAAGGAACCGCCGTGGCTTGCTGCCCACCGCACTGCATGCCGAGCGTGCCCGTGCCGTTCGCAGGGGGCGGCCAGCCGTTAACTCCCTTTAACTGTGAGCACTACCGACCCGAATTCCCCCACCGATCCGACTGCCAGCTCCGCTCCACGGGCTCCCGGCGACAAACTTGCCGGGTGCTACGCGCTTTCCCGCAAGCTGGATGTAGGGGTGGGGACAGAGGTGTGGCTGGCGCACGATGAAGTGCTGGGCAAGGACGTCTCCCTGCATTTCGTGCCCGAGGCCATTCGCAAGGATGCTCGCGCGCTGCAGGAATTGCGGCAGGACATCAAGCGGAACCGGCAGCTCATCCACCCCAATATCCTGCGGGTCTATGATCTGGTTGAGGAGCCGGATTGGGTGGCGATTTCGATGGATGCCTTCGAGGGAGAATCGATCGCCGCGCGTCTCGGCCGGCAGGGAGACAAGCCCAGCCCTTTGGGGGAAATTCAGCCGTGGGCCGACCGCCTAGCGCAGACGCTTGAGGAAGCGCACAAGATCAATGTCCTGCATCGCGATCTCACGCCCGCGAATCTTTTTCTGACACCCGCAGGCAAGCTCCTCGTCGCAAATTTCGGCATCAGCCGCACGATCTCCGACGCATTGGCGAGGGCCGGGGCGGGGGAGGCGCCCGCCGTCGCTTACCAGAGCCCCCAACTGATCGAGGGCAAAGTGCCATTGCGGACGGATGACATCTATTCCGTAGGGGCCATTCTGTTTCGCGCTCTCACCGGCAAGCCGCCTTTCACGGGCCCGGACCTCGTGCAAAAAGTGAAGGACGGGGTATCCGCGGAAAGTCTGGCCAGCTTGGGAAATGCCGATTTGAGCGTGCCCGCGAGCTGGCGGACCACGGTCGAGGCATGCCTCAGCAAGAGCCCTGAAGCACGCCCCCAAAGCGGCGCGGAGGTCGCGCGGCGGCTGGCCGTCGGGGCGTCCGAGATTGCGGCGACTCCCGCACCGGCCCCGGCGCCCGCCGTGCCGCCTGCCGCGGAAGCTGCCCCAGCCGCTGCTGCGGCGACGCCTGTGATCCCCGCGGCATTGCCCCCCGCCGCCGTGGTCGAAAGCAAGAGCGAACCTCAACCTGCGACAGCGCCCGAATCGAAGCTCTCTCCCGCCGCGCCGGCGCCTGCGGCGGTCGAACCCAAGACAACCACGGCGACGCCCGAAGCCAGGCCGTCGCCCGAACTCCTGGCGCCGATGCCTGCGGCCGGGCCGGCCAAGCCTGCTCCGGAGCCGCTCAAATCCACGGGCGAGCCGCTCAAGTCTGCCTTGGAAGGAACCGCGCCATCCAAGTCCGCACAGTCCGCCGAGCCGCCAGCGAAGGAGCCCAAAAAAGAAGCCGAGGCGCCGAAGCCCGCTGGGCCGAAGGGGCCGGATCGTCCCTACACGACTGCTCCGCGTCTTTATCCGGAGGAGTCGAAGTTCCCCGTGACCGGCCTCGCGGTTGCGGCGGTGGTGCTCATCGTCATCTGGGTCATTTACCACTTTGCCACGTCCGAAAAACAGCAGGAGACGTCGAATTCGTACGATCAACCGTCCGAAAAGGCGGACGTGCGGACGTCGTCAACACCGGCCCCCGAGGCTACTCCGGCCCCTCCGGAGCGGAAGCCCCCGGTGGCCCAAGCGACGCCGGCCAATACGGCAACGCCTCCGCCGGTGGTTGCCGCTACGCCGAGCCCTGCTGCCACCAAGCTTCTCGCGGAGAAAACCGCCGCCTTGGAAAAGGCCAGGAGCGAAGCGCAAGCTGCGGAAAAAGCGCAGGCGGACCTGTCGAAACAGCAGGAAACCGTGCAGGCGAGCCTGGCGGCCGTGCAGAGGAGCATCGATGACAAGATCGCCGCCAGCAAGACGCTGAAGAAGGCGGCTGAGGACCTGGCCGCCCAGCGGAAAAAGCTGGAGGACAACAAGAAGGCGGCTGATGCCGCCGCGGCGGAGGCGCAGAAGGCCGCTGCCGAGAAGGCGCGCCTCGCCGAGGAGAGCGCGAAGGCCCTCGCCGACCTGGATAAAGCGAACGCGGAAAAGATGGCCGCACCGCAGCAGACAGAGACGGAGGTCGCGGCCCTGCAAAAGGAACTTGAGCAGAAGCAGCACGCGATCGATGACGGCGCGAAGGCCCTCGCCCAGGCGGAGGCGACGAAGAGACAAAAGCTCGCCGCGGTGGCGGAACAGGAGCAGGAAATCGAACACCTCAAATCGTCCGATGCCGAGAAGGTAAAACAACAGGAAGCTGAGAAAACGGAGAAAGCGAAACTCGACGCCGAACTGGAGGCGATGAGACAAAAGATCCGGGACATCGAGAACAAGCGGCAGCAAATGGAGAGCGCTGGCGGTGCGACACCCGGCCCCGGCAAGACTCCGCCGACTCCCGCGCCAGCGACTCCGATGCGGGCGACTTCATCCCCAGCGACGCCTGTTCCTACGACGCCGGCTGCGACCGTCGCGCCACTTTCGACCCCTTCGGCAGCCAAGGGCACTCCCAAGGCCGCCATCTCCACGCCCCCCCTGCCCACGCCAATCCGCGTGGGCCAACTGCCGAGTGGGACAAACCCTCCGCCGTTGCCCGAGGCGACGCCGAGGCCGCTCGTTGCGAGCAATACCGGCTCGCTCGCTTTGAACAATGCGGCGAACCCGACCCCGAGTCCGTCCGGGCCTTCCGGCGGTCCTGCGGTTGCTGGAGGAAACAGTCTGGGCATGAAGTTCGCCCCGGTCGGCGACGTGGATTTCTGCATCTGGCAGACGCGCGTGAAGGATTTCGAGGCTTTCGCCACGGACGTTCACTTGAAGTCGACATCGTGGAAAGGGCCCGGCTTCAAGCAGGGACCGGATCATCCGGTGGTCAATGTTTCGTGGGTGGAGGCGATGGCCTTTTGCAAGTGGCTCACCGACAAGGAGCACAAGGCAGGCACGCTCCCGGCCAATGAATTCTATCGCCTGCCGACCGACCTGGAGTGGAGCAAAGCGGTTGGGCTGCCGGAGGAGAGCGGCAAGACGCCGGAAATGCGCGATATGGGTGTGCCCGACGTCTACCCGTGGGGCACCGCGTGGCCGCCGCCGCCGGGAGCCGGCAACTACACCGGGGAGGAAACGGGGTCCGACGTGGCCATCAAGGGCTACGATGACGGTTTTGCGTGGACCTCGCCCGTGGGCAGCTTCCCGCCGAATAAGTATGGACTTTACGACATGGGTGGCAACGTCTGGCAATGGTGCATGGACACGTGGAATAGCGAGTCGAAAGCCAAGGTCCTGCGCGGTGCTTCCTGGTATAACGGGGCGCTCAAACTGAGCCTCCTTTCTTCCTGCCGTGTCCATGCGGCGCCCGACAGCAGCACGGACAACTACGGCTTTCGGATCGTGCGAGTGAAGGAAGACTCCCGCGCAGGCCGCACCCGATAGCCAAATAATCATAACAATCAGGTTTTGACGCACTTTTAGGATTGCCTTCGATGCTGTGACCTGAGATGCATCGCCCCATCTTCTCGACTACTGACGGTACTCTATGAAAAAATTCCTCGGCGCCTCTGTCATTCTCTTTGCCGTATTGGCTGTGTCCAAGCCGGCCACGGGCTATGGTCAGGACTTCTTTCGTGAACTGGGAACTTCGCGATCCTCCGGCGGATATGGCCCTGTCGTCCCCTCGGACTACAGCTACCAGGAAGGATCGCCGAGCGGGCTTCGCGAACTTCAACCGGGGCAGGATCTTACGTTGCCCGACGCGATGGGAGACGACCAGCGCTACAATTTCGCCTTGGGCAACTTCCGGTTCGGTCTGGCGGCAGGCGTAGGTATCGAGTGGAACGACAATATCCGGCTCTCGCAGAACAACCGGGAATCCGATTTCGTCTTCCGCCCGGTCCTGAACATCGATGCCACGTGGAAGATGAGCGATTTGAACACTCTGCGGTTCAATCTCGGGATCAGCTACGCGAAGTATTTCAGCCATTCCGATCTGGACAGCGACGGGCCCCTCATCTCGCCCACTTCGGATATCGCCTACACCTTCTTCGTCAGTTCGGTGAAGTTCACGATCCGCGACCGGATCAGCTATCAGGAAGATACTTACGACATTCCGGAGATCAGCGGTATTGCGAAATATGACCGCTGGGAAAACCAGGCGGGCATCGAAATGGATTGGGCGGTGAACCAGACCGTCAGCCTGTCCCTCGGTTATGACCACTATAATCTCTGGACGCGCGGCGATCAGACGGGAGATGTGTTCCAGCTTCAGGATCGCTCCATCGACACGGTCTTTATCAAGCCCTCCTTCCAGGTCAGCCCGGCGATCTCGCTCGGTGTGAATGGCTCCTTTAGCTGGATCGATTTCAAGAGTCAGGACCGTGCGGATGGAACCGACTTGCTCGTCGGACCATTTATCGAATGGCAGATTTCCGAGTTCACGAACCTGTATTTGGAAGGTGGATTCCAGAGCCTGCGCTTCAATGGCACGAGTAATTTCGACAACAATGCCATCGACCAGCTCGGACTGAGCGCGGCCGATGCGGCCTCCGTGCGCCAGGTCCTGGGTGACAACGAGGACTCCAACAACTTCTACATCAAGTTTGAGATCAACAATCGTCCCAGCGATTCCTTCCGGCACCGCCTCTCGTATTCGCACACTTCCGAAATCGGCTTCGCGTCGGATTTCTACAAGATCGATCACGTGGAATACAACGCCGACTGGAAGGTCATCCAGCACGCCGAGCTGGGGCCCACGCTGTTCTACGAGCACTACACGACCTCGGGCTCACTCGGCGAGAAGGCCGATCGCGTCGGGGCGGCCCTCGGAATTCGCTACCATTTCAACAACTCCCTCACTCTCGGTCTCGATTATCGGTATATCTGGAAGAACTCGAACCTCGACGGCGGCGACTACTACCAGAACCTCATCTTCGCGAGTCTCTACTATAAGTTCTGATCGCTCCGTCATGGCCCATGCCTAGCTCTCCCTTCAGCTTCGTCCGGGTCGGATCCATCCTTTGGATGGGGTGGGGGCTTGGAGTCGCCGGTGTCATGGCATTTGACGGTGGGGCGGGATCTGGAACGGGTTCGGTGCCGCGGGCGACGTTGCCTTCGGCGCAACCCGGTTATGCGCCCGAGTATCCGGGGCAGGAGCGCCTCGCGGTCGTGGATCCCGACAAGAAATTAACCGCCGGCGACCAGGTGACCGTGGAGATTGTCGAGGATCGCGCCGGCGGCTTCGAACGCGTGGTGACCGCGACCGGGGAACTCGATGTGCCTCCGCTCGGGCGGGTGCGGGTTTCCGGCAAGACCGCGAAAGATGCCGCGGAGGAGATCAAGAAGCTCCTCGAAAAGGACTACTACTACACGGCCACCGTGCAGCTCTCGATTGATCAGGTCAGCAAGACGCCGGTGAAAATGGGTGCGATTCTTATTTCCGGAAGAAAGCCCAATGTCTTACGGGCCCAAGGATCACAGATGTTGATCGCGGGCGAGCCACTGACCCTGGCCACGGCAGTTCTCAAATCGATGCCCACGGAATGGGCTGACCTGACCAAGGTGCAGATCACGCGTTTGAAGAAGGACGGAACGTTGGACAAGCTCGTGGTCGACGTGGACAAAATCATCAAAACCGGGGATGCGAAGTCGGATCCCGTGCTCCAGGACGGAGATCGAATTTCGGTTCCGAACAAAGGGATCGTTTGGTAATTTGAGGATCAGAACTTCGCGGGGCCGCTGCGCATGCCTGCTGATTCGGTGAGTAATGGTGGAAGTGGAACGTGCCTGGGCGATTCGTCGCATGGCCCCGCTGATCTGTTGCTCCCTCGGCCCCATTTCCCTTTAGTTCCACGCATCATGCCAAACTCGCTCATTCGATTCGCCAGTCTCGCCGTCCTCCTCTGGGCAGGGCCGGTGGTGGGGCATGCCGGAAACTCGGAGCCCGCGGTGAAACTGGAATCCGTCCAGGTGCAGATGATTGAAGATCATCCCGGTTCGGTGGTCGTGGATGGGGACGTGCGGAAACCCGGGCTTCAGATGCTGTTGGATGGAAAGGTTCTCACTTTGACGCAGGCGGTCCTCAACGCTGGACCAACGGAATGGGCGGACATGCGGAAGATCAAGTTGCGCCACCGGAATTTGAACGGGCCTGAGGATGTCTCCAACATCGACGTGGAAAAAATCCTCGAAGCCGGGGAGGGCAGGGATGATCGTGTGCTGCAAAACGGAGACCGAATCATCGTTCCCCGAAGAGGCCACGGGTTTTGATTTCATGAGAGTCGCCCTTGGAATAAACATGAGGCGGGATAAATTCCCATCCATTGGGCTCGATTATGGCTACAATGGAATTGACTCAGATTTGCAAGTTGCGCCGCTCTGATGGACTCTTGCCCGTTTGAATGTACCCAGAGAACTCATTTTTAGCTCCACGGTCTATGCCTAGCTCTCTCATTCGTTATTGCAGTCTCGCCGCCCTGCTTTTGGCGGCGCCCGTTGCCAGCCAGGCGCAAGGTTTCGCGTCGCCCCGAGGCCAAGGCGTGACCCCGTCGGGACAGCCCGGAATGCAAATGCAACCGGGAACGCAGCCTGGAATGCAGCCGGGTTATCCCGCCGCCTACGCGCCGGTGGAGCGGATGTCGATCGTGGACCCGAACAAGAAGCTCTCCGCCGGTGACCAGGTGACCGTCGAAATCGTCGAGGACCGGGAAGGCGGATTGCCGCGCGTCGTGACGGCCACCGGCGAATTGGACGTGCCGCCGCTGGGCCGGGTGCGGGTGACGGGCAAAACGGCGGCGGACGCCGCGGCGAGCATCAAGCAAATGCTCGAGAAGGATTACTATTACACCGCGACCGTGCGCGTCTCGATCGACCAGGTGAGCAAGGTGCAGGTGCAGCAGGGGATGATCCAGCTTTCCGGGCAGGTCCGCATGGTCGGGTCGCAGATGCTCGTGGCCGGAGAAGCGATGACCGTCACCGGAGCGATTTTGAAAGCCGGCGGACTGACCGAATGGGGCAACGCCAAAAAGGTCCAGGTCACCCGGCAGGGCAAGGACGGCAAGACGGAGAAGTTCGAAGTCGATTTCAAGAAAGTCACTGAAACCGGGGATGTGAATGCCGATCCTGTCTTGCAGGATGGCGACCGCATCTTCGTGCCGAAGGTCTTCGTCCGATTCTAAAACCACTATGGATTCCGCCAATCCGCAAGCTCCCTCCATGCCCCTGTCCACCGGACTGGGGATCAAGCTCTACCGCTACAAGTCGCTGATCCGCCGCCATTGGTGGGTGCTGGCTCTGACGATCGGCGTTGGCCTCGCTTACGAGGGCTTCGTCCTCTTCACCAAGCCGCAGATGTACGAGTCATCCGCGCAGTTGCTCTTGCGCGACGATCTGGTGTCGCCCGCGTCCCAGGATGTGAACAAAGTTCAGGATCCGTGGGGCCACATCTTCGATACAGCGGTGGAACAGATCAAGAGCACGAAAGTGATGGACGGCGCGAAGCAGGATTTGGCGCTGAACCAACCTCAATTGCCCTCGGGTAAGGTGACGATCACCCCATCGGTGCTGCCCCGGACGAATATCCTTGTCGTCAAGGGAATCGGAACGAGTTCGGAATACACCCAGCGATTTGTGGATACGGTGGTCGCCAAGTTCATCGACTTGCGCAATAAGATTTCCATCGACATCGTCGAGGGGGTCTCGGATGCGCTGAAGGAGCGGACGGAACAGTTGAAGAAGCTGCTCACCGGCCAACAGGCCAAGATGCAGGCGTTCATTGCGGAAAACAATATGCCCTTTTGGTCGGAGCAGGGAAAAACGGGCGCGGTGCAACTCTCCAATCTTAAGAACCAGCAGGCGCAATTGATGAACGAAAAGCAGCGTCTCGAAAGCTTGACGCCGGACGAACTGCTGCAAACGCCAATCTCGGGCCCGATGGGTTCGGGAGAGGCGCGTCCGGCTGGCAAGAGTCAATCGGGGGCGGGGATGGTGGAATCGACCCAGCGGCCGGAGCAGGGTTCCAGCGACACTTACACCCAATACTTGAAGGTGACACAGGAGTTGGTTCAGGCGCAGGCCGACGTCGAACAATGGAAGACGATTTGGAAACCCAAACATCCCAAGATGCAGGCCCTGCAAACAAAGGTGGACAATCTGCAGCGGCTGCTGGCCGTGATCAAAGAACAGAATTACAACGCCAGCAAGGGGCGGATTGCGGCGATCGCTGCCGAGCTGAAAGTGCTCGACAAGGCCATCACCGAACAGGAGGCGAAGGTGCTCGAAGCGAGCCGCAAGGATGCCGCCTACCAGCAGCTCCAGAACGACGTCAACAATACCCAGCGCGAACTCGACAGCATCTTTGGCAATGTCACCAAGCTGGGCAATGCCAAGGGCGCCACACCAAATCCGTTCATGGTTTCGCAGATGGCTTCCCCGCCCGTGGCGATTCCGCCAGGCACGGTGCCTCATCTCCTCATTGGACTGCTGGGCGGATTTGCGGTCGGAATGATCTGTCTCCTCCTGCTCGACAGGGCCGATGACCGCGTCTCGTCCTTCACGGAGATGCAGGACCATTTCTCCGAGCCGATTCTCGGCCAGATTCCGAACGTCGCCGACAGCCGCAAAGACAATGGCCTTCCTCTGCTTCTGCCCGAGGATGATCGCTACACCTACGCGGAAGCTTTCCGCAGCTTGCGTTCGTCGCTCATTTTCATGCCGAACCAGGCGGAGCTGAAGACGATCCTGATCACCAGCGCGATTCCCAATGAAGGCAAATCCACGATCGCGAGCAATCTCGCCATCACGATGGCGGCCTCGGGTGCGCGGGTGCTACTCGTGGATGCCGACCTGCGCCGCGGCGACATCGCGCAGCTCTTCGACATCGACGGGCGCACCGGCCTTTCGGACATCCTGCGCGGCAGCGTCCACTGGAAGGAAGTCGTGCTCAAAACCAAGCATCCGACGCTTTCGATCATCCCGCGCGGTCCGGTCACGAACCAGTCCGGCGAGTTGCTGCTCAAGCCCGCGCTAATGGGCCTGCTGGACGAATTCAAGGACTCCTTCGACCTGACGATCTTCAACACCGCGCCGATCCTGGCGGCGGACGACACGCCCACGCTCGCGCCCAATTTCGACGGCAGCCTCATGGTCATTCGGGCCAGCTTCACGTCCGCGCGCATGTCGAAGAACGCCTTGAACACGCTTTACCAGCGCCAGGTGAACGTCCTCGGTCTTATCCTGAACTGCATCGATGCCGAGATGCCGGACTACTACTACTATCAGTATCCGAAGTACTACGCGGCGTCTTGATTTGCGGCGTGGTTGGTGAGTTGCGGGGAGAGTAATCAGT
>Ga0070658_10002313_pt1 | contig 15993 bp, 14 predicted proteins | sample KBSC13metaG_FD_64664 | JGI IMG/M metagenome (GOLD analysis project Ga0070658, IMG submission 64664) | Corn rhizosphere microbial communities from Kellogg Biological Station, Michigan, USA - KBS C1-3 metaG | ecosystem: Host-associated > Plants > Roots > Rhizosphere > Soil ...
AAAGTCAGATTCTCCCAGCCCGCGTCCAAGACTACCACCCGCGCGACCTCGACCTGCTCATGTCCTCCGGCGCCGTAATCTGGACTGGTTGCGATCCGCTTGGCCAACACGACGGCCGAATTGCGTTGTATCTCGCGGAAGATGCCGAATATCTGCTCGGAACATCGACAGGCGCCAATCCGGACTCATCCCACTCCCGTCTCGGGAGGGGTGCCGAGGAACGAGGCGGGGTGGGTGACCTCCACGACCGCATCCGTCGACACCTGTCGACCCGCGGCGCGTCCTTCTTCCCGCAGATACAGCAGGCAACAGGCGGCTTCCCGCCCGAAGTCATCGAAGCCCTGTGGGACCTCGTGTGGGCGGGCGAAGTCACCAACGACACCCTTCAACCACTGCGCGCCGTCGTCGACGGTGGCGGTGGCGACAAGTCCAATACACCCGAAGCCCGCGCCCGCGCCAAAGTCCGCCACCTGCGCCCTGGTCGACGCGCACCCGCCCTGGCCGCCAACCGCACCATCCCTGCCGAAGTCGTCGGCCGCTGGTTCCTCGTCAGCGACCTCGTCCCTCTTTCTGCCGATCCTATCGTAGGACAGGCGTCCCTGCCTGTCGTTTCTCCGGGTGCCATCCCGGCCGCCCTGGGCGGGCATTCTGCCAGTGACGTCGATACCGCACCCGACTCACAAGTCCAGTCCCCCCAGGATTGGGGGCTAGGGGGCCGAATCCTATCGAGCGAGGTACCGTCCTCTGAAGCCGACGTCGACCCGCTGTCCCACACCGAGCGCCTCCACGCCCGGGTCAATCAACTCCTCGAACGATACGGCGTCCTCACGCGCGAGGCTGTGCAAGCCGAGGGCATCAGCGGTGGGTTCACCAGCATTTACGGGGTGCTCAAGGCAATGGAGGACGCTGGATTGATCCGTCGAGGCTACTTCGTCAGCGGCCTCGGGGCAACGCAATTCGCGCTTCCCGGCGCGGTCGACCGCCTTCGCAGTCTCCGTGAGCCGCCCGATCGACCCCAGACAATCATGCTCGCCGCTACGGATCCAGCAAATCCGTATGGAGCCGCGCTGCCCTGGCCAGAAGGCGAGGGACGTCGACCGATGCGACAGGCGGGCGCGTTTGTCTTCCTCGTCGACGGCGCATTAGCGGCGTGGATGCCAAAAAGCGAGCGTCAGCTCGTGACGTTTCTGGGCAACGTCCCGGACCGCGATCCCGCCGACGTCGGGTTCGAAATTGCAAAGACGCTGGCCGATCTTGTAACGTCTCTCCGCCGCCGTGCCGTATTGATAGAAGAAGTGAACGGCCACCCGCCACGCGAAACACCCATGGGCGCGGCACTCCTGGAGGCCGGCTTTCAGCAATCATCTCAAGGCTTTCAGAAGCGGCTTTAGCACTCAAACTCCCAAATGGTTATAGTGTGCGGTTAACCGTTAATTGAGTCTGCCTGTCGAGAATTCTGGGTATACTGAAAATCTGTCAAACGATCGCTTTTTCACCGTCGACATATGATTTGGGACCGCCTATTCAATCGTGATGCAGCCGCCTTCGCTCCGCATATGCCGGAGGTTGACCTGCAGAGCAATAACGACTCCGTCTTCACCGACGCGCGCAACGTGGGTATGGGGTATCGACGGCAAGGTGGCCAAAATGGCGAACGCTTCATCGCACTCGTCACGCCGGGGCGTCTCGTCATGCAGCTCGCCTGCCCGCTTCCCGGCGCACGTCCCATGCAGGTGATCATGGATATACGCGCACGCTATCCCGTCGAGCCGCCCGCCGTTATCGTGGCAATCGCCTTGAACGACATCCGGGCCGTGCGCGAGATCAAGGGGGCAAAGCGCGCGATACCGTTCCTCGACTACCTCCTCGACCTCGGCTACGCCGGCCATGCCGTCAGTATCTTCGAAGGACATCCCACGTCCTTCCGAGTTGCCGTCCGAGGCTCGGACCTGCTGGTTGTCGACGTCGCCATGATCCCGTTCCTGCAGCCGGACTGGCAAGCCGTCGCCAAGGAAGTCATGCGCCTCCCGCTGATCGAACTTCGCCACCGAGATGGCCGAATCGAAATGCTCGATCTTCGAGGAGGCTAGCCGGATAAGCCGTGTAACGGCGTTCTTCGCGCCCGGAGGGCGCTTGGCGTCTCGCCTGTTAGCCATGGGTTTTATACCCGTGGTTCCCGATGCTTAAGATCACATCTCCACTACCACATGCCTGAAGGTGATACACTCTATCGAACCGCGTTGACGCTGCGCAAAGCGCTCGCCGGACGAGTCGTCACCCGCTTCGACACCACGCTCGACCTGATCGCCCGCATCGACGCCCGCACCCCCGTCGCCGGCCGCACCGTTGCCGCGGTCGAGGCGCACGGCAAACATCTGATGATGGTACTCCGCCGGACCGACATCGCCGGTGACCCGATCGCCGTGCCCGATTTCCTTCACCTCGAACTGAACTCGCTCGATCTCGTCCTCCACACCCACATGCGAATGACCGGATCGTGGCACATCTACCGGCCGGGCGAGCCCTGGCAGAAACCCGAGAAAAACGCCTGGGTCGTCCTCCACACCGACGAGTTTGTTGCCCCTTGTTTCACCGCACCAGTCATCGAACTTCTCACCGCCCGCGAAACGACCCGTCACCCGCAACTGACGAACCGCGGATCGGACATCATCCGCGACGACTTCGATACCCAATCAGCGCGTCAGCGCCTGCGAGAACGTTCGGACATGCCCATCGGAGTGGCGATCCTGGACCAGCGCACAATGGCCGGCGTCGGCAACGAGTTCAAGTCGGAAGTCCTCTTCATCCGCCGCGTCAATCCCTTCACGCTTGTCCGCGACATCGACGATGCCACGCTCGACGGCCTCGTCGCCGAAAGCCACCGCCTTCTTCAACTCAATCGCACTACTAACGCACGCATAACCAGGTTCGGCCTCAACCGGAACGAGCGCCAGTGGGTCTATGGTCGCAGCGGCAGCCCTTGCCTGGTCTGCGGCGCAATCATTAAGATGCGTCGACAAGGCACTGAGGGCCGTTCCACCTACTACTGCCCCGCCTGCCAAGCTTGATCGCTAAATTCAGAATTTTTTCATAATCCCAACCTCATAATGGCTTCGAGGGCCATCATTCGTCGTCGAGCCTACCGACGTCGATGGTGGCTCTCTTCGGTTGTTTGGTAAAATGGAGGAATGAAGCCGCAACTCGTCGCCAAGCGCAATGCCGAGATCCGTCGAAAGGAAGACGCCAATCGGCTGAGCACGACCGCGCCCGACCCGGAAATCCAGCACTCCATCAGTTCCGACCGCGCCTCCCGCGCCCGCGAGATCACGATTGCCACCACGCAGGGGATCCTCGGTATCATTCTGGTTCTGTTCGGCCTGCTCTTCATCTCACCCGTGATCGGCTTTTTGCCGCTTCTTCTCAAGACGGGCCCGATGGCCGGCGCAATGGTCCTCTTCGGCGGGATTGGCCTGGTGATCTTTGTGCTCATCGGCGCGGCACTTGTCCGGATTGGGATTCGTATGCTGCGGGAGGCATGGTTCCAGCAAACCGTTGCGCCCGAGCTGAGGATGCTTCAGAAACTGTCATTCGACGCGGTGACGGTGATGGCATTCACGGTGGGGTCGGGTGAGGTCACCAATCAGGTTCTGTTCTGTTTTGAAACCGAGGTGGGAGCGTCTGGTATGCTCGCGCGTCTGGCGGAAGAGCTGTCCGACCCTGACATTCTTGCTGAGTTTACCGGCGACGCCGACTTCGTGCCCGACCGGCGTCGACGCATCCCGGAAGACCTGACCGACGGTCTGAACATCTATCTCGCCGACCTTCAAGTCAAGCATGTCGTGGTGAGCGGGAAGGTTAGGAAACGGCTGGCGCTGCAGTGTGTCGCGGAACCTGGTCCCGGAGGCCGAATCGTCGTCAGCCAGTAACAAGCACCTCGGATAAATCCCTATCGTGGGATGGGCCTCCCTGCCCGTCCGGGCGGTCAACGACCGCCCGGATCTAATTCTCTACTTCATCTCGACGTCGATGTAGTGCATATTGAAGCCGCCCGTGTCCTCAACCAGCTTCAGCACCTGCTTACCCGCCGGTAACGTCACCGGCGCCGTGGCGGTCACCGTCTTGAACTTCTGCCATCCTCCCGTATTCGCGAAGGTCACCGGACCCGTCAGATCCTTGCCGGTCGCATCCTCCAGATGTAGAGTGCCCCCATTCAGATCCGACGCAACCCTAAAGCTGACGATGTACTCTCCCGCCTTCTTCACGTCCACGGTGTACTTGAGCCATTCGCCCGCAGCCGCATAACCGACATCGTGGCCGTCGCCCTCGTCAGCGGTTTCCTCGATGTCGACGCCGTCGAGCAGGCGGTAGTAATGCCCCACGTTGATCGGGTCGGTATCGTGGTAGGCAAGCCCCTCGCCGCCTCGATCGTAGTTCGGGATTTGGACCTTGCCGGGGATCGACGCCGGCTTGCCGGAATACGGTAGCTCAATCGCCTTTGGCGCGACCGTCGAAACTATCTTTGTGGGGGACGACGTACCCGCCGGATTGACGGCGGCGAGCCGGTAAAAGTAGCGCTGACCTTCGCGCAGGCCGACATCCGTGAACGTCGACGTCTGCAGGCCCGCCTTGTACGGCGTCGACAGATCCACCTTCCTCGTCGTCGACCGGTACAAATTGTAGCCCGTCGCGTTGACGTCGCTCTGCCACCTTAAGATGATCTGCTTGCCGTCAGCCGAGGTCGCCGCAAAATGTGTCGGCATCGGTGGCTTCTTTGGCGTGCCCGAATACACGCGGACATAATCCACCAGCATCTTCATCGGAAATATCGTGGTTGAGTCCGGATTCCCCGGCCAGCCACCACCCACCGCCACGTTTAACAGAATGAACTCAGGATCGTTGAATGGATAGGGGTTGTCGCCGTACTCCGCCTTCGTATGGGTTTCGTACAGGTTGCCGTCGATGTAGAACGATAGCGAGTCGGACAGCCACCACAGTTGGAACGTGTGGTACTCATCCTTGAACGTGCCCGATGGAAGATCGTAACCGCCCGCAAAGTCGAAAGTGCCGTGGCCGCCCGCTTTCTGACTGTGCAGGCTCGCCTGATTGTGCGACCACCACGACTTCAGGCCGATGTTCTCCATGATGTCGATCTCGCCGCACGACGGCCAACCGACCTGCCCGATGTTGCTGCCCAGCATCCAGAACGCGGGCCATATCCCCTGACCATACGGCAGTTTGATGCGCGACTCGATGAAGCCGTACTTGAAATCGTGCTTGCCGCCGGTCGTCATGCGGGCGGAGTGATACACGCCGTCGTCGTTCGTCTGAAGAATCTGCAGCGCCTCACCATCGTCGGCCTTACGATCCGCGACAATCTGCGAATGCTCCGCATCGTCCGTGTAGATCTCTAGCTCATTGTTCGCATTGTTCTTGCCGATGTCGTAATGCCAATCGTCTTTGCTCGGTTGACTGCCGACCCCCTGATGAAACTCATCGCTCCAGGTCAATTTATAGCCCGCCGGAGGCGCGGCCTGTGCCATCAGCGGTGCGAAAATAATTGCATTTGTGGCAATAACAAGGCCAAGCGCCTTAAAACAAAAGGACATTGCGACGTACTCCTTAGATCTAATCCTGTCCATCCTGAAATCGATGTCAAACTCTTATTCTGGCTCGACGATTTCCAGCGGTCCCTCAATCCACAAAGCGCGCCGCTCCAGATTCTCGACAACGGTTTCCACTTCGATTGCCGACGTATCGACGAAGAACGCCCTGCCGCCAACCGCGCCGCCTGGCTTGAAGTCAGCATAGCGGACGTAGCCGGCGCTCGTCGACACATACCCGGCGACGTAATCGGGGTCGTCGGACCAGCACACCTCGGCGAGCACGCCCGACCAGATCACCTTCGTTGCCAGCGCCAGAGCCTCGCGGGTGCGAAAGTGACTCAGACCCGCGCCCGCCAGAGCCTCGTCGATCCCTGCCACCGCGTCCGGCCAATAGTCAAACCTCGACGCCCTGACGCCCCGCAGCGCATCCGGCGTCACATTCGCCCCCGTCGACGCGTCTATCAACATGGCGCCCCGCGCCGATTGGCCATTGTCGCCCCCGAGCGTGAGGAGGCGGAATGCGGTGTCAATCGCTGTGTCCGATACCCCTGCGTCTCCTAGCCGTATCGATACGGCGACCCGCGCAAGCGCCGCCGTCGACGGCGGCGCGAGGATCAGCCGGAGCACCCGCGTGGTCGACACCGTCGATCGCGCCACCAGCTCGACCGTCACCTGAACGAAATCCGGCTCGTCCGCCCGATTCCGCGCCCGCTTGGTCAACGCAGCAACCACTTCGTCGACGTCGCCAGCCTCGACCAGCCGCTCCGCCCCGGACACGTGCCGCCCATCCGCCGACGCCCTCATCCGGAGGCTATAAACAAACTCAGGTCTCATACCCCTGAGGTGGCTGGTGCGATAGCGGACGCCAAATCTGGTTCCCTCTCGTTTCCAAGGAGAGGGTTAGGGTGAGGTTGCTCTTCGGCCTTAGGAGAGGTACCGCGACCTACAATTTCAAAACCGAGGTCTTCCAGCATTCGGAAGTCGTCCTCGGCAGCCTGGCCCTTCGACGTCAGGTAGTCGCTCACGAAGATCGAGTTCGCCGGATACAGGCCCATCGGCTGCAGCGATCGCAGATGCACCTCGCGACCTCCAGCGATCCGTATCTCGCGCGCCGGATTGGCAAATCGGAAGAGGCTCAGCACCTTGAGGCAGTAGCGCGGGTTGAGGTTGCGCATGTCGCCGAACGGCGTCTCGTCGAAGGGAATAAGGAAGTTGACCGGGATCGAGTCGATCTCCAGGTCGCGCAGCGCGAAGGCCAGCGAAACCACGTCATCGTCGCTCTCGCCCATGCCGATCAGCCCGCCTGAACACGTCGAGATACCCGCGTCGTGCACCTCGTGGTTCGTGCGCACACGGTCCTCGAATGTGTGCGTCGTGCACATCTCGCCGTGGTAGTCCTCGCTCGTGTTGAGGTTGTGGTTGTACCGATCGACACCCGCCGCCTTCAACTTATCGGCCTGCCCATCCTTGAGAATTCCCAGGCACGCGCAAACGCGAATGTCCACCTTTTCCTTAATCGCCTTGACAGCGCCGGCGACATGGTCCAGTTCCCGCTCGGTCGGCCCTCGGCCACTGGCAACGATGCAGTAAGTGCACGCCTTATTCTCGGCCGCCCGCATCGCCCCCGCAACGATCTCATCCTGGCTGAGCAGAGGATATTTCTGGATCGGAACCTTAGACAGCTTGCTCTGCGAACAGTAGTGGCAGTCTTCCGGACACAGCCCGCTCTTGATGTTCATCAAATAGTAGAGCTGAACCTTATTCCCAAAATGCGCCTTGCGCACCTCATAGGCGGCCGCAAGCAGCGAAAGGAGTTCATCGTCGGAGGATTGCAGCATCGCGACCCCGGTCGCGCGGTCGATAGGGCTACCCGCCAGCACCTGCCTGGCGACATCGCCCCAAACAATCCCGCTAGGCCGGGTAGGACGAGAGACGGATTCGATACGGTCGATAGTGAGCATATGGGCTTATGATACTAGGAGTAGGGGTGGGAAGTCAAGGAATAGGTCGATAAGTTGAGCGTTGAACTGACTGGCAATACGGCCAAGTCTCAGGCCGCGCTGGTTACTCTGTCTTCTATGCTACAATGCCCCATCCCTCTTCCCCGGTCTGGCGCCGGCACATAGCCTCGTTCCAGCCCAACGTTCCAGCCGAACAACGCGATTACGCGGCCCTGCCCGCTATCTCACCAGTCGTACATTCCGAATAGGAGCAGAATATGAAGTTGACGAACAAAGGACTCGCCATGTGCGCGGTGTCCGTGATTACTGTCGGCTTTGCCTCGGTTGCGCTTGCGCAGGCAAGCCTTTCGCTCAGGGTGAACGGAAGGACCGTCTCGAATGACGTCCGCATCATCGACGGCCACCCGTACGTGCCGCTCTCCGACATGGCGAGGGCCATGGGTGGTTCTGCGGTCAAGCACCACGGTGGGGGCGGGTACGAGATCCGGATGGGCGATGGCGACGCGTCGACGCCCGACGCAGACTCATCGACACCGACCGCGGCCGGTGGCGCCAACGAAGTACGGGGCACTCGCGGCAATATTGGGCAGATGCTGTTCAATGGCAAGTGGCGCTTCTCGGTCCTCAGCGTCGACCGCGCTTCCTCTTACAACAGCACGTTCTTGGCGGACAGCCAGAACTTCTCACCCAACGGCGACAACGAGGACCTGGTTCTCGTGCGGTGTCGGCTCAAGAACGGGCAGAAGGACACCCAGTCGGCCATGCTCAGCGCCATCCACCCGCACAACATCGCCGTTACCGACAACGACGGGCAGGCATACTCCCCGCTCGCCTTCGACAAGCACGGTGGATCGACCGACGAAGGCCCGAAGATGATCCCCGGCTCCGCCACCGAGTTCGTCGCTATCTTCAGCGTGCCTAAATCAGCCGTCATCAAGGAACTTGTCTTTTCCCTGCAAACCGCCTACTCGGACACGCCCGATGGCGGTACCGACGTCCGCATTTCCCTGGCTCCGTAAGTGACATCGGCCGCTTGACTTTGTCGGGCGGCCGACACCATACTATCGGCCATGCTCCGACGCTTACCGCCCTGGGTTCCTTACGTCGTCCCGTTCGTCGTCTACCTCGCGTTGACGGCGGTTGAGGCCCACTACAAGGGGCACTATCCACTCTTCTACTCAGCCAAAATCGTAATCGCCGCCATCGTAGCCATCGTCCTCAGATCGCCGTCCACCGAGCGTAGATCGCTGCCGTGGGCGTGGATGGCGGTGGCGGTTGTTATCGGCGTCGTCCTCAACTTCGCCTGGTTCGCCATCGACCGATTCACCCCGCATCCGCACTGGCTCACGCAGATCATGGGCACAAGGGCCGCGTTCAATCCCAACACGCAGATCGCCGACCCAACCTGGCGTGTTGCGTTCCTCGCTATTCGGTTCAGTGGCCTGGTGCTCCTCATCCCGTACCTTGAGGAGCGTTTCTACCGTGACTTTCTGCTGCGCTACATTGTCGACCAGGACGACTTCCGACGCGTGCCCGTCGGGACCACGCAGCTCATCCCGGTGGTCTTCAGCACGATTCTCTTTGCGTCGACCCATCCCGAATGGCTCTCCGCCATCGTCTTTGGCCTCGCCATGTGCGCGCTGGTGCGATTCTCCAAAGATGTTCGTGTCTGCATGGCCGCCCACGCCGCCACTAACCTCGCGCTCGGGGTCACTGTCCTGATGACTGGCAATTGGCAGTACTGGTAAAAGGGTATACTCGGTCAACCGCTCAGGCTCCGCTATGAGCGAGCAAGACAGATGTCATAAGACCCTCTCCAATTCCGATGGGAGAGGGGGCAGGGGTGAGGTTCTTTTGACCGACGACCACAAGTGGAAACTGATCTGGCACGACGAATTCGACACCGAGCTGGGCGATACGCCTGATCCGGGACGCTGGGGCTATGACCTCGGCGGGCATGGATGGGGCAACAAGGAACTTCAGGTCTACACTAGTCTTCCGGAAAACGCCTGCATCGTGGTCGACGCCGACGCTGCCGCGGGCAAAGCCCTTGCTATCACCGCCGTCCACAAGCCGGACGGTGGATATACTTCGGCCCGCCTTGTCACGCGGAACACCTTCCAGTCCACGTACGGTCGCTATGAAGCAAGGATCAAGGTGCCGAGCGGACAGGGCATCTGGCCGGCATTCTGGCTGCTGGGCGGCGACATGAGCGAGGTCGGATGGCCAAAGTGTGGCGAGATCGACATCATGGAATGGATCGGCCGTGTTCCCGGCACGGCCTATGGAACGCTTCACGGGCCCGGATACAGTGGCAAGGATGGCATACAGGGCAAGTTCCCGCCCGTGGGCGAAGGTCTATTCAGCGGCGAATATCACATCTTCTCGGTCGATTGGTCCCCGAACCTGATCGTGTGGCATATCGACGGTGTCGAGTACCACAAGCTGACACCGGCCGACCTGCCGGACGGCGCACCCTGGGTGTACGACCACGACCACTACATGATCGTCAACCTCGCGGTGGGCGGGGACTGGCCCGGTTATCCGGACGACTCCACCCAATTCCCCCAATCTCTCAACATCGACTACGTGCGAGTTTATCAGCCCTCATCTTAGCCAATCGCTCATGCGGGCGCCATGCCGTTAACGCAGTTGGACACTGCCCCGTGCGGGCATGGCTTCGCCACAGTCAACGCTTCCAAGTCCGGTTCCACTGACGGACCGGCGTCTCCATAGTCAATTTCAAAATACTTATTGCGAGCCAATCGCGCTTTGGATAACGTAAGTGCAACCACTATTTACAGCAGGGTGTCGAGCTTGTCTCGACCCGGCCAAAGTGACCGCGCCCTGTTTTGCAGTTACCTCTCCAGGTCACTAAGCGACCTGTGATCGATATCACACCAGACGGTGACCTGCATCACAGTATGTTTGACGGGGGCAGGTTATATTGTGAGAACTTTGGAGGGCGAGGCTTGCAGCGAAGCGGAGGGACAATGAGCAGACGCGGGCAGCACTGGGTGACGCAACAGTTGCGCCGGGCGCTGCTCGACTTTGCGCATGCCCCGGAGTCCGAGCTGTCGAAAAGATCAAGCGCCGTCATACGGAGAGACGACCCGGTGGTGTCGCCGAAGAGGCCCAGCAATGCGTCTTCGGCGACGGATAGCATTGGCGACCAGGAAAAAAGCTAGCGGCATCAGGTGGCGCCGCGCGAGATCTTGCCGATCATGATGAGATGGTTCTGCACCGTGTCCGTGGTAATTCGCGCGACTCCCGCGAGCTGCATCATTTCTGTGAGCCGTTCTTGACTGAACAGATGAGTGTGCGGCAGGTGGTCCTCGCGGGCCGGCACCGAGATGATGACACATCGGCGCGCCACGCGCACTGCCTCCGCGAGCGCCTTCATCGCCTCAGGGACATGCTCGATGACCTCAAGGATCGTGACGACGTCGAATGAGGAATCCTCGAACGACAATCGGGTCGCATCTTCGATGCCCCCGCGAAGCCGTTCGATACCGCCGCGTGACACAGCCTGGACGACGCCGACTCGGCCCTCTTCCTTGTCGACGGCAGTCACCCTCAGATCGGGGAAAGCGTCGATAAGAGGCCACAGAAACGTGCCATGTCCGCTCCCGACGTCGAGAAGATTCGTAGGTTCTATCCCCTGAAGGATAGAGAGAACTTTGGCGACGCGAGGCAGCTCGTTGGTCCGCTTGAATCGATGAAGCCTGAGGCCGGCGGCGATGCCGGATCGGACGATCTTTTCGAGATCGTCGTCGGTAAGATCCTCAAGTGGAGCATCGAGGCGGAGACTATCATCGTGCGGGTAAGCCAGCAGTGGATCCCGATTAACGCCCCGCACAAACGCTGCGGCAAGGCGGTCGAAGTAAAATCGTGGTTCGTACATCAGATGCATATTACCACGATTGGCTGCCTTTGGCAAAGTTTGCAAGCAGGCTAACAGTTCCGCCCAGCCATTGTCGACGAGAAACCAAGTTGATCATCCGTGAACTTGGATGGTCGAACAGTGTTGACACTTGCCACAAGCCCCTCGCCCATTCCGATGGAGGGGGTGGCTGAGCCGGGGTGAGGGTTGTACCACGAGGACTAAGATTGACAGTAACCGATATGGAACGAATTGCGATTGTCGGAACAACGGGGTCCGGCAAGACCACACTGGCCCGGCAGATAGCGGAACGTCTCAAATGTCACTGCTGTGAGCTCGATGCCATCAATTGGCAGCCAAATTGGGAACAACTCGACGATGACCGGTTAGTCGAGCGCGTCGGCGTCGTGGTCGATAAAGACCGCTGGATCATCGAAGGCAACTATCCGTCCGTCCGCCCGTTGATCTGGGAGCGGGCCGATACGCTGGTCTGGCTCGACTATCCATTTCCCATTGTCTTCGGAAGACTGCTTAAGCGGACCATCCACCGCAACGTCACCCGAGAAGACCTTTGGAGCGGCAACCGCGAAAGCGTCCGGCGAACGCTATCGCGCGAATCGATCCTGCTGTGGTGCCTCAAAACCTACGGGATGCGGCGTCGACAGTATTCTCAATGCGTTTCCGAACCCGGTTACTCCCATCTCAACGTGCTCAGATTCCGCCACCCACGGGAGGTCGAAGACTGGCTCCAAAGCGTCGCCCAGTAGGCACTCCCATCTCAATCCCCGGTGCCATGCCGTTAGCGCATTTGGCCCCGGTCCCTGGCATTAGTTTTGCTTGAGTTGTTGAAATATTTCAGAAATGTTGACAGTTCGCCCAACTGTATGTCAAACTGAACTATGCGGCCGTCAGGCAGCAGATCTTGGGAGGGCATTATGAAGGGGCTAATTACGTTCACGACCGGTTTAGTCAAGGCGACGGCCTGCATCGCGGCGGCGATACTGACATTGTCGACAGCCGCCGCCGCGTCGACGTCGCATGGATTCCGAGTCGCCGGCACTCAAATCCTCGGACCGGATGGGCGGCCGTTCATCATTCGCGGCGTCAACGTTCCCGGCCTCAACTCGCCCTTCCCCTACAAAACCATCGGACATACCCATCTGATTGCCGATGTTTGGAAATTTAACACAGTTAGGGTCAATTGCAATCTAATCGCGCCCAGCGGCGCGTATCACTATAGCGACGACGTCGATGCCATCATCCGCGCATTCACCCAGCGACGGTCCAACAAAGTCGTAGTGATCGTCGAATCTCACGATCTGACGGGCGACTTTTACGGTCCTGGCAGCAGTCATAACCGGCCGACGCTGACCGATCTTGCGGCGTGGTACAAGAAGCTAGCCGCCAAATACAAGAACGATCCTTACGTCTGGTTCAATGTCACCAACGAACCCGGTCCTCTTCTTGGCAACGAAGCGAAGTGGTTCAACGAGCACGAGGCCGTGATTCGAGCGATCCGATCCACCGGCAACACCAGCCCGATCGTGTGCGACGCCGCATACTGGGGGCAGGACATCAACAACGACCACTTCGACCGCAGCGATAGCGCCATCCTGACGCTCGGTCCGCGCCTGCTCGCCCAGCCCGCTCCGTACAGCAAGAACATCGTTTTTAGCATTCACCTGTACACCGAATGGACTCGCCCCAAGAACATTCAGCCGGTAATGGAACAGTGGTTTGCTCAAGCCCGCAAAGAGAAACTGGCGGTGATTGTCGGCGAATGGGCGTGGGGAAGCTGGGATCCTAAGGGCATCATCGACGTCAGCCGCGCCCCCAAAGCGTTCTTCGCGTTCGGTCCAAAGCAGGGAATTGGTCGGATCTACTGGTCCTGGTTCGGATCAGATAATCCGTTGTGCCGGCACAAGATGGATCCCAAAAACCCAGGCCACGTTGCGCACGATCCATTTATCCAGAACTGGGACGATGCTGGAGGCGGTTGGGAGATCGACCGCACCGATGGTCGACGCCCCACGAATCTAAGCCCGGCCGGTATGGTCGCCTGGAGTGACACTCATCAGTAAGCGGTCACCGAGCGGCAATTCGACCGGATCGCGAATGGAGTATAATGTGCACGGCCGTTTCATTCTTAAGGCCGGAATCATTATGAACAGACTGCGCAGACTTGCTACCGCGACCGTATCGGTCGCCCTATTCATCGCCAGCATACTTCCTGCATCCGCGTCGGGCGATCAAGCCGTGCAATCGACGCCGTCGAGTCAGGGCCTCACAATTGTCGCCCAGGCGTCACAGCAGACCTACGCAGTTGGCGACGATGTTAAAGTCGACGTCATCCTTCGCAACGGCGGCACGAGCGACGCCGTCATCGGAGGCAGCGCCTTCGATCTGTCGAGCTTCCGCTTCGTCGTTCTCGACCCGGCAAGTCACACGCTAACACCAACTGCTTTTGCGCGGAAGCTTCTAGCCATCCCCACTAAGGTGAGGAAGAACACGCCGATTAAGATAGGAGCCGGCTGGCAGCGTCGATATGAGTTCGAGCTGAGCAAGATGTTCACTCTCACCCAGCCCGGAATGTACTCAATCGCTGTTAAGCGGGTGGTCGTCCTGAGCGGGAAGGTCGTGCTCCTCAACGGTGACCCAATCGCCATCACGCTCACCGGTGCAACGGCTCCGACGACTCATACCACGGAAGCACCGCCGACATCGACCCAGCCGAAGCCGGCCGCCCGATGGACAATCGCTTTCGTTCGGTCGGGCGATATCTGGATGGCCAACGGGGAAGGCAACGAACAGCGCCTCGTCATTAAAAACGGGGCAGCCCCTTCGTGGTCCGCGGACAAAACGGTACTCGCATTTGCTCGCAAGGGGAATGTTTGGATTTCCGATCCCAATGGCCAAAACCAGAAGCAGCTGACCGATTCGGCCTCTCTTGAGGCGGGAGTCAACCCTGTCTTCTCGCCCGACGGCAAGTGGATCGCCTATCGAAGCTGGAGTCAGCGTGCGGGGATCATGGTGCGGGAAGTGTCAATCGACGGCAAAACGGACAAAGAACTCTTGCAGGACGGTGAGGATCCGGCCTGGTAGATAACCGTTACCAAAGCCGCGTAGCGGCGTTCTTTGCGCCCGGAGGGCGCTTGGCGCCTCGCCTGTCAGTCACGGGGTTTATACCCGTGGTCTCGACTATGCGGGCAAGCTCCTTAACTATACGCAGGGAGGGCGCGCCGGCGTTCACCGACGCTCCTCCCCTGGCGTTCCGTTATTTCTTCGCGATCGAGAAACCCAGGCCCACGATCGCCTTCAACGTCTCCATCGACGTACTGCGATCGTAGTCCTTCTCCTGTTCGGAAAGCTCCTCGTAAGAGACCAGACTCGGGTGATGCTTCAGCGTATCGTCTCGCTTAGGGCCAAAAGTCCACCCTTGCGACAATCGCTGTTGAGCCCAAACGTCATGGGTGTTTTTTGCCAGCATCTCCGTCAATTCAAGAAGCTCTGTGGTCAGTTCGACCTTTGACGTATCGAGCGGCTTCGGTTGATATGCCATTCCTATTCCATCCCTTGTCAACGATAACGGGAATGCGTCTAACGTTTCTCGCGACTACCGTCGTTGCGCTTCCCTTCAGCAATTTACTTTAATCTAACTTAGTGATCGTTACCGCCGGCTTCACCAACTTCTGAACCGAAAGCGGTACTACCTGATGCCCCACTGTGTCGACGGTTAATCCGGTCTCCTGCTCAGCGTCATACAGCAGACTCGACGGATCCTCCGCTAGCATGCCGCGCAGCTCGTTCATGTTCCAGACACGAACCGCCCAGTCCTGTCCTCCGGATGCAAGCAATGTCCCCCGGTTGTTGTAATCGACGCCCCACACAGGCCCGTCAGTGCCACGAAGCGTAGTAGGCGACCCGTTGACATTGCTCATGTCCCAGATCTTGACCGTCGAATCGGCCCCGGCGCTGGCGAAATATCGATTTCCGGGCTCCACCGCGATATCCCAGATCGCTCCCTGGTGGCCCTGGATGGTCGCAATGTCCTTCTGCTCCGGAATATTCCAGATGCGGAGCGTGCCATCCTGGCTACCGCTGATGAGCTGCGTTCCAGACGGGTTGAAGCCAATGCCCCAGACCCCGTTCGTATGTCCACGCAGAGCCCCCGTCGACTTCAACGTCGACGCGTTCCACATCCGGACACGTCCGTCCTGGCTTCCCACCGCCAGGGTGTTGGTACGCGGCTCGAAGTTGAAGGTCAGCACCGTATCGCCCGCGGGCAGAGTGTTCTTCAACTGGTAAGTCTCGGCGTCATAGATGCGGAGGTACTTATCGTCGCAACCCACGGCGAGTTCCTTGCCGTCGGGTGAATACTGGACCCATCGAATTGGCCCAGGATTCTTGATGATGTGGAGGGTCTTCCCCGTAGCCACATCCCACACCCGACAGGTCGCATCGCGACTGCCCGTAACCATTGTACGGCCATCAGGCGTAAAATTGACGCTTTCGACGCCGTTCGTGTGTCCGACAAATGTTCGGATGC
>Ga0070658_10002314_pt1 | contig 15992 bp, 13 predicted proteins | sample KBSC13metaG_FD_64664 | JGI IMG/M metagenome (GOLD analysis project Ga0070658, IMG submission 64664) | Corn rhizosphere microbial communities from Kellogg Biological Station, Michigan, USA - KBS C1-3 metaG | ecosystem: Host-associated > Plants > Roots > Rhizosphere > Soil ...
GCGCGGCCGATCATTAGGCACATGCGTTCCTGGTCGTATTTGCTGAGCGCGTACACGCTGGCCAGGCATGGTCTGTGAGCGTTCGACGCAGTCGGTCACGTCGCCTTGCGGACCCTTAGGTGTCGGTAACCCGAGAAATCTCTTTGGGTTACCCGACACGAAACGATAAAAGTGCCCGTTGGATGACGAAGCGAAATCGGATGACAAACGGTTCATCGGTAGGAAAAATCACAGAAGTCCACATTCAGTTTGTCGACTTCTCAGTTCGTGCCTTACGGCTTCCGGAGAAAAGCCTCACCCCCGCCCTGCCCCGGCCCGGGGATTGAGGGAAAATCCCAATCCGGCATCGCCCGCGAATCCGTTCGCCAAGCCTGCATTTTTCCCCGTGAGCGATAGATTCCACTGAAGACGGCCTTTCGCTCGACCTGAGCGAAATGTGTGCAATAATTGATTGTCGGATGGGGGCTCAAGGATTTTCTGAATGACCGATCTGCCTCGCACCACAGCTCACCTGGAACCGCGTTCCTGGTTGGCGGCCATCGTCGAATCGTCGGACGACGCAATTGTCTCCAAGACGTTGGACGGCACTATCACCAGCTGGAACAAGGGGGCGGAGCGCATCTTCGGCTATACCGCCGAGGAAATCATCGGCAAGCCGATGACCACCATCTTCCCGCCCGAGCGACTGGAAGAAGAAACGCACATCCTGTCGCGCATCTCTCACGGCGAGCGGGTCGAACACTTCGAAACCGTCCGCCTGACCAAAGACGGCCGACGACTCGATATTTCCGTCACCATCTCGCCGATCCGCAACTCGGATGGCGTGATCGTCGGCGCTTCAAAGATCGCGCGCGACATCACGCGGCAGAAGCAGTCGGAACGCGAACTGCGAATCGCTCACGCCGCCGCCGAAGCCGCTCGGCGCGAAGCCGAAGCGGCGAACCACGCGAAGGACCATTTTCTGAGCATCCTTTCGCACGAATTGCGCACGCCCCTGACCCCGGTGCTGGCGGCCGTCAGCCTCCTGGAAGCGGTTCCCGATCTGTCGGTCGAGGACCTGCATGAGCAGCTGGCCATGATCCGCCGCAACGTCGAAACCGAGGCACGTCTGGTGGATGACTTGCTCGACATCACCCGGATCGCACAAGGCAAGATCGAGCTTCATCCTGAACTGCTCGACGCACATAGCGCCCTTCGCAATGTCGTTGCGATGATGCAGAGCGAGATCGACCGCAAAGGGCTGGCGGTGACGCTGGCGCTGCGCGCTCGGCACCATCATCTGCAGGCCGATTCGGGGCGGTTTCAGCAGATCTTGCTGAACCTGATTTCGAACGCCGCCAAGTTCACGCCGCATCAGGGTGAGATCCTGATCCAGACGTCGGAAGATACGTCGAACGACCGGTCGCTGGTCATCCAGATCCGGGACAACGGCATCGGCATCGACGCCATCACGCTGCCGCGGCTCTTCAAGCCGTTCGAACAAGGCGAGCAGACGGTGACGCGGCGATTCGGCGGACTGGGCCTGGGGCTGTCGATCGTTCGCTCGCTTGCCGAATTGCACGGCGGCACGATCTCGGCTTACAGCGAAGGGAACGGCAAGGGCGCGACCTTCACGCTTCGGCTGCCGCTCAGTTCGAAACCCGAATCGACCGGGCCGACCGGCGGCGAGCAACCCATCGGCCAACCCAGCCCGGCCGATCTGCGGGTGCTGCTCGTGGAAGACCACGAGGACACGCGCCGAATGCTCGTCCGCGTGCTGACGAGCTTCGGCTGCAAGGTGACGGCCGCCCAATCGGCACGGGAGGCGTCGCTCAGGTCGGAGGAGCAGGATTTCGACCTGCTCGTGAGCGACATCGGCCTGCCCGACGGCAGTGGCCTGGATGTCATCCGCCAGGTGCGCCAGCGCCAAAACATCCCCGGCATCGCTCTCAGCGGCTTCGGCCAGGACGAAGACCTGAAGCGCAGCCGCGAGGCCGGCTTCACCGAGCACCTGATCAAGCCGATCAACTTCCAGACGCTCCGCGACGTCGTCCTCAGCATCCGCGGCTAACCGAGCCGCAGACGGCCACTATTCCCACTCGATGGTCGCCGGCGGCTTACTGCTGATGTCGTAGACGACGCGGTTCACGCCACGCACTTCGTTGATGATGCGGTTGCTCATCGTTGCCAGCACGTCGAACGGAATCCTCGCCCAGTCCGCCGTCATGAAATCCTGGCTCTCGACGGCGCGGATGGCGACGACGCTTTCGTAGCTGCGGCTGTCGCCCATCACGCCGACAGTGCCGATCGGCAGCAGCACGGCGAAGACCTGGCTCGTCTTGCGGTACAGGTTGTTGGCCGTCAGTTCTTCGAGCACGATTTCGTCGGCATCGCGGAGGACGCGTAAGCGTTCTTCGGTAATCTCGCCGATCACGCGGACGGCCAGGCCCGGGCCCGGGAACGGGTGGCGCCAGACGAGCGTCTCGGGTAAGCCGAGGGCTTCGCCGACTTTGCGGACTTCGTCTTTAAAGAGGTCGCGCAGCGGTTCGACCAGTTCGAAACCCAACTCCGCCGGCAGGCCGCCGACGTTATGGTGCAGCTTGATGTTCGCGGCCGTTCCGGCGTAGCCGTGGCCGGATTCGATGACGTCGGGGTAGAGAGTGCCCTGGGCGAGGAACTTGGCGTCTTCGAGCTTGCCGGTCTCGCGCTTGAACGCGTCGATGAATTCCTTGCCGATGATCTTGCGCTTCTGCTGCGGGTCGCTGACTTCTTTGAGCGCGCCCAGGAACTGCTCGGCGGCGTCGGCGGTGCGCAGGTCGATCTGGAAGTGGTCGCGGAAGGTGTTTTCGACGAACACGCGTTCGTTTTTCCGCAGCAGGCCGTTGTCGACGAAGATGCAGGTGAGCTGGTCGCCGATGGCCTTGTGGATCAGCGCCGCGGCCACGCTGCTGTCGACGCCGCCGCTCAGGCCGCAGATGACTCTGCCGTTGCCGACCTGGTTGCGGATCTTCTCCACGGCCTGTTCGATGAAGTTGCCCATCGTCCATTGGCCGGTGCAGCCGCAGACGTGGTAGAGGAAGTTCTGGAACAGCACGTCGCCGCGCGGGGTGTGCGTGACTTCGGGGTGGAACTGCACGCCGTAGAACGGCTTGCTACGGTGACGGACGGCCGCGTACGGACAGGTGCTGGTGACGGCCAGCGCCTCGAACTCGGCGGGCAGCTCGTGCACCTGGTCGCCGTGGCTCATCCAGACGGTGGTTTCCTGCGGCAGGCCCTTGATGAAGGCGTCGTCGGACTTGATCTCAAGATGCGCCCGGCCGTACTCGCGCGCCTTGGCCGGCTTCACGCCGCCGCCGAGCAATTGGGCGGCCAATTGCATGCCGTAGCAGATGCCGAGCACGGGCACGCCCAGGTCGAACAGGCGCGGGTCGCAGCGCGGCGCATTCGGTTCGTACACACTGCTCGGGCCGCCGCTGAGGATAATCCCCTTGGGGTTCATCAGCCGCAGGTCGTCGATGGAGATATCGGGGCGAACCAGTTCGCTGTAAACGCCCTTCTCGCGCACGCGGCGGGCGATCAGCTGGGCATACTGGGAACCGAAATCGAGGATCGGAATGATCTCGCTTTGCGTCATAGGACAGTGATACGGGAAGCCGCGCGGGAATGCAAAAATCGGAAGTCCGAATGACGAAATCCGAAAGATGCGGCAAGGTCTCGCAGCACCGAGCAAGGGGAGGCCCGGTCTCATCCCTTCGTCATTCGGATTTTTCGATCTCCTCGCCCGTGATCAGCGACGCATCATCGTTCTTCACGCTGTTCACTTTCGTACTGATCGGGTAGCTCTCCAGTTCCCCGTCGTACGGCTTGAGCAGGTCCATCACCGCCCCGCCGTCGTTTTCGGGGCTCAGCCAGCGGTCGAAATCGGCTTCGTGCAGCATCACCGGCATGCGCTGGTGGATCGGTCGCATCTGGTCGTTGGCCGTGGTGGTGATGATGGTAAAGGTGTCCTCGGTCGGCGCGTCGGGCGACGGTTTCCACCGCTCCCACAGGCCGGCGAAGGCAAACAGGCCGTCGTCCGGGCGGTGGATGAAGAACGGCTGCTTCGGCGGCTTCTCCCCCTGCCATTCGTAAAACCCGTCGGCCGGCACCAGGCAGCGGCGGCGCTGCATGGCGGCTTTGTACATGCTGCTGCTGAGAATCGTCTCGGCCCGGGCGTTGATCGGCTTGATCTTGGGCGCGCTCTTCGTCCACGACGGGATGAGGCCCCAGGAGATGCTGCTGAGCGTTCGCCTGCCTTCGCGGTTGAGGCGCACGACCGGAACCAGTTGCGTTGGCGCGATATTGAAGCGCGGGCCGTGCTCGGAGAATTCTTCGAACGTCGGCGTGATGGCAGCGTCGAAGATCGCCTTCACGCGATCGGCCCGGCGGAGTGTGTAGCGGCCGCACATGTCGGAATTGTAGTGGATGTTTACGCGACCGGGAGGGTGCCACGGACAAGTGCGATTATCCGTGGTTCACTGGCGATCCCGGGGGACTTCGACGTGGAGCGGGGGAACCACGGGTAAGAGTACATACCCGTGGCACCCGTTGTTTCGGATCTTCAATTCCACTTCCGGAACACCGGCTGCACGGGCCGGCCGACGAGGTGCTTGTCGACGCCGTCGTTCAGGGCGCGCTGGTAGACCTCGCCCGCTTCGCCGACGGCGTCGACAGTCTTCGCGATGTCCGCGTCGCTGTGGGCGGCGCTGACGACGAAGCTCGGCGAGATGATGCCGCGCTTCAGCAGTTCCTGCAGGAACAGCGTGCGGTACGGCTGACTGCGCTCGCGCTTCTCGTCGAGCGTGCCGAACATCACCAGTTGCGGCTTGCCGGTGATGGGGATGAAGTCGCTCAGTCCCTTCACGGCGATGATCTGCTTCAGGCCCTCGCGCAGCTTTTCGCCCTGCCGGATCATGGTGCCGATTGGGTCGGTCGCACCGTACGCATCAATCGTGGCCATGCAGGCAGCCAAGCCCGGCGTTTCGGCGCCGTGGGTGAGGCTGAGGACGAAGCAGCGTTCGCGCTCCCGTTGGCTGATGCCGGCCAGTTCCATGTATTCCCGCCGGCCGCACAGGGCCGAGACGCTGAAGCCGTTGGCCATGCCTTTGCCGAAGGTGCTGAGGTCGGGCTTGAGGTTGTACATCCCCTGGGCACCGTTGTTGGCCCAGCGGAAGCCGGTGATCGTTTCATCGAGCACGAACAGAGCACCGTTCTTGTGGGCCAGCTCCTGCAGGTCGTGCAGAAAGTTCGGCTTCGGCGGTTCGCCCGTCTCGGCCTCGGTGATGATGGCCGCGATCTGGTTCGGGTACTGGTCAAACAGGGCCTGGGCGCTGGCGAGGTCGTTGTATTTGAATTTGACCGTCTGCTTCGTGGCCCATTCGGGGATGCCGGCGTTCATCGCGGTGACACCGATGAACCAGTCGTCTACGCTGAAGAACGGGTGGTCGCCGCAGACCATGACCATTTCGCGGCCGGTGTAGGCGCGGGCGATTTTGAGCGCCCCGCTGACAGCGTCGCTACCGTTCTTGCCGAACTTGATCATCTCGGCCGTGGGGATCATCGCCAGCATCTTCTCGGCGGCGGCCAGTTCGATGGCGGCGGGCCGGGCGAAGTTGGTGCCGTCGGTCATCGCGGCGTGGGCGGCGTCGACGACGGGCTTGTAGCCATGGCCGAGCGTGATGCTGCGGACGCCGGCGCCGTATTCGATGAACTCGTTGCCGTCGAGGTCCCACACGTGACTGCCGCGGCCGCGGGCGATGACAGGGCACATGTTCTCGGGGTATTGGTCGTCGCCCTTGGCGTAGGTGTGGGCCCCGCCGGGGATGACGGCGTGCGCGCGGCGCTGGTGCTCGATCGACTTGGCGAACGACATTTTTGGTTCGGTGGCGGCAGAGGTCATGCTATTGGCGCGATCGGTTCGATCCGCAGGCCACTTTACGAATCCGGCGGACCGAACCAATCAAAAAGTTGAGATCCGCCGAATTAAGTGAACATTTCGGCTCTAGCCAAGGCCGCCCGACGGCCGATAATGTTCTGAAGTGCCAGCTGACATGGAGGTCGCTGCGTGGGTGATGTGCTGGAACAATCCGAAGTCGACGCCCTGTTGGCCGCCGTGGACGGTGGCAACCTGGGCGGCAGCGCGCCCTCGGCCGCGGGCGGTGCGCCGGCGGCATCGAGCTCCGGCAAGCCGTTCCATGCCACGCACCAGGATGCGGCCGACGTCCTCACCTACGACTTCAAACGCCCCGAACGCGTCAGCAAAGACCAGATGCGGGCGCTGGAGATGCTCCACGAAGGCTTCGGCCGAAACTTCGGGGCGGCGATCAGCGGGTATCTTCGCACCATTATTGAAGTTAGCGTCGCTCACATCGAACAGCTGACGTACAGCGAGTTCATCCACAGCCTGCCCAACCCCACCTGCTTCAACCTGCTGAAGGCCGAGCAGCTCGACGGGCAGATGTGTCTGGAGATCAGCCCGCTCATTATCTACCCGATCATCGATCGGTTGCTGGGCGGTTCAAACGCCGATCTATTCATCCCCCAGCGCCCCCTTACACAAATCGAGCAGCGCCTGGTCAGCCGGATTACCGATCGCGCAACTCAATTCCTGAGCGAAGCTTGGAGCAATCTGACGCCGGTGACGTTTAGCGTGCAGGATTTCGAATCCAACCCGCAGCTGGTGCAGATCGTGCCGCCGAACGAAACGGTGGTGGTGGTCGGTTTCGAGTTGCGCATGGGCAACCGGGCCGGCACGATGAGCCTGTGTATCCCGTACAACGTGATCGAACCGATCATGAACCAGCTCAGCAACCAGAACTGGTTCGCTTACCAGCGTCGCGGCGCCCCGGCCGATGCGGTTCGGCAGGTGCAGCAGACGGTGCAGCGGGCTCCGGTCGAACTGCGGGCCATCCTCACGCGTACAAAGATACGGCTCAGTGAGTTGATGGCCTTGGAGCCGGGCGACCTGATCACCACGGACAAGCCGGTCGATAGCGAAGTGACGATCCAGATTGAGGATCGCAACAAGTTCCATGCCAAGATCGGGCAGCGGCGTGGGAACCGGTCGGTGCAGATCAGTCGGGTGGTTCCGGAGGCCCAGCCTCCCGTCGCCGCCCCGGTCGACGCAAAACCGGCGAAGTAGCCCCACCTTCACCGCGGCCGTTCGCCGCTGCCTGAGCGGGCGTTCCGCCTGTGGCTGATGCGGCAATCAGCAGTGCATGGGCCGTCTATAAGGATGTTAGGGATAACCGCAAAAGGCCCCTACTATTACTTGTGGTCACGTTGCGGACGCAACCGCTATGAATAGACATTCATGGCCGCAAAACGCAGCTTTTCCACACCGAAATCCGACGCCCGCAATCATGCGTAAAATATTGCGTGAAGCGGAGTTAGATATGACCTTAGGTGGGCCCATTTGGGATTTTTACCAGACAGGAAAAATTTTCTATCGTTCGCTTTACGCAACGCTATACTTTCGTCTTCAGCCAGCGGCGGCTGATTCGTCAAATTGTTGAAGAACCGCAGTTTTCGGGCAACCGCAGGGAAGCGGTCACGGGAGCGAACGTCTTCTGAGGCAATGGTCTTTGGGCCAGACCGTCTAACGACTTAGGCGATGGATTTTTGACGAAGGAACCGGCGCCGCAACCCAATTAGAAGCCTTTGGAAAGGCACGTCCATGAGTAACCGCACCAAGCAACGTCGTTGTACTGGCCTGACGCTGATGCTTTATCAGCGCACGCTGCATCCCGAACTTTTCAAGATCCACGCCTCCGAGCAGGTCAGCCGTCGCATGTACGAAGCTGACGTATGGCTCGTCGACGGCGGGCACGTGATCTCGTTCTCGACCGGCAAAAACGCCCTAACGGAAGTGATCGTCAACAGCGCCCCGGCCCTCACCGACCGTGGCCTGATCCAGACGATCCCCTGCCGCGGCGAACGGTACTTCGAGCAGCAGTTCGGCAACATCAAGTACATGATCAGCACGCAGGAAGAGCAGCTCACGCAGACGCTTTACGACGCCAGCCGCGCCGAAATCCGTCAGTACGCCATGAAACGCGAACTGATGATGGCCGACGTCCCCGCGGCCGCCGACGGCTCGCACGGCGGGTTCCTGTCGGTGCTCGACATCGAACGCCGCAGCCACGAACTGCTCGTTCAATCGTTCCATCTGTTCGATGACAGCCTGATGGTCATGAAGACCCAGGGCATCTTCGAGGTGTCGAGAAGCAAGGAATAAGCTTCCCGAAAGTGCAGGAGCCACTGCCGCGACCCCGGAGCCTAAAAACTCCGGGGTCGTTGGCGTTTTGGGGGACGGGTCGATAGTCGATAGCTGATGGTCAATAGTTGGAAAAGGCCGCCTTAGCGCGGTCTTCAACTATCGACTATCAACTATTGACTATCGACTTCCGCCCCACCCGGTTATCATCATTCGACCCCAAAGGTCGCGTGTCGTTGGAATCCCGCCCGCCATATGTCGGGCCTAACGTCAGGACACCTCGCCTATGGATATTGCCGTTTCCCCCGGCGCTAGTCCGCTCAGCGCCGCATTGTCCGCGAACGTTCTCGTTCTCAATAAGTTTTACCAGGCCATTCGCGTCGTGAACGTGAAGCGGGCCTTTTCGATGCTGGCCAAAGATCAGGCCGAGGTCGTGCACATCGAGATGGCCCCCACCGGCCAGAGCGTCTGGCAGAATCTCGATCTGACCGAGTGGACGGAACTGAGCCTGCTCAAGCGAGAGTTCGAGCCCGACGGGTTCGACTGGATCCACACCGTGCGCTTCGCGATCGCGGTGCCGAAAATCATCCGCCTGCTCGGCTACGACCGCCTGCCGCGGCAGGACGTGAAGTTCAACCGCCGCAACATCTTCGCCCGCGACGGCAACAAGTGTCAGTACTGCGGGAAGAAGTTTTCGACGAGCGAACTGAGCCTAGACCACGTTGTGCCGCGCAGCCAGAACGGCAAGGCCACCTGGGACAACATTGTCTGCTGCTGCGTGAAGTGCAACGTCAAGAAAGGCGGCCGCACGCCCGAGCAGGCGAAGATGAAGCTGCTGGCCAAGCCCGTGAAGCCCCGCCGTTCGCCGGCGATCGGGTTCAAGCTGGCCGATGCGCGGTATCACTCCTGGAAGCAATTCCTGGATGAGGCGTATTGGACGGTGGAATTGAAGTAACGTTCTCATTGTAAATTCGAGAGCCTTTCGACGTACGGGGGGCCGACTTAAGTCGGCCCCCCACACCTTTCGCCCGAACAACGCCTACGATCTGTCAACCATATCTGTCAGGGGAGCCCACTATGCCCATGTCCGCCACGGCCTTAGCGAATTCGATGATCGAGGATGAGGACACCGATCTCGAAGAGCTGCAGGTCCACGAACTCGCCGACGACGCCGCCGCCAGTGATGAGGCCGCGATCGCGGGCCTGTACCAGCAGTTCAATTCCGACTTCGACGACGTGGCCGCCGAGCTTTCGGTGCAGTACGGCGAGCCGGCGTACGCCGGCGATGTCGATACCGATGCCATCCCGCTCAACGGCGTGTTCCGATACGCGATCTGGAATGTCGAGGACAAGCATTTATTCCTCGCGGCCGCTCACCAGGACCGTGAATCGCCGATCGTGCTAATGCTCGGCACCACGGCCGGTGTATAAACGGACGGCATGAACGTCGTCAGCTTCGGCGAAATCCTCTGGGACATCGAAGGGGCCCACCAGACCCCCGGTGGCGCGCCGGCCAACGTGGCCTTCCACGCGCGGCAGCTCGGCGCCGACGCGCACATGATCTCGGCCGTGGGCGATGACCCGCTCGGCAAGGCGCTGCTGGATTTGCTCGATCAATGGCAGGTCGACCGCAGCACGGTGAGTGTTCTACCGCATCGCCCGACCGGTACCGTCCGCGTCACGCTCGATGCCGGCGGCTCGGCGACCTACGAGATCGTGCAGCCGGTTGCGTGGGATGAGATACCGCCGCCAGCCAAACCAGTTGCGGCCGATGCGTTCGTGTTCGGCACCCTGGCGCAGCGATCCCCTACCAGCCGAGAGACGCTTTCGGCCCTTCTCGATCAACTGCCGCGGACAACGCTCCGGGTGTACGACGTAAACCTCCGCCCCACCGCCACGGACGCGGAACTGGTGAAGGCGTCCGCCAAACGCTGCGATCTACTGAAATTGAACGACGCCGAAGTGCCGTTCGTTGCCGACGCGCTCGGCCTGCCGCACGATCAGGACAGGCTTATTTCGGGCCTGCACAAGCTGGGCATCCGCTACGTCGCCCTCACTTGCGGCAGTTCAGGCAGTGTCGTGAGCGACGGCCGCACCATCTCAAAGCTGCCGGCCGCTCCGACGAAGATCGCCGATACCGTCGGCGCCGGCGACGCCTTCACGGCCGCGCTGGTCACGCAGCTGTTGGCGGGCGCAGCGATCGGAGCTGCGCACGCGAAAGCGTCGGCGGTGGCCGCGTACGTCTGTTCGCAACGCGGCGCAACGCCGACGCTTCCGGCTGAACTGAAATAACGGCCGCCACTATCGACGCGGCGGCATCGTCGTCAGACCCTGGCTCTTAACCTCGGGCGATCCGACGGCGGCCCGCATCTGCAAGGCGTCATTGTCCGGGCCGCGCTGCTTGCCGCCAGAACGATCCGCCGGCCGGTCCTCTCCGGTCAGCGGCCGCTCATTCGGGTAGCGGCCCTGGCTGTTCTGCTTGTACGACCGCGGCGCATCCCCCGACGGCGATTTGGCGGCTGCATTCTGGGCGGCGGTGTGTTTCCGATGATTCATTACAACTCCTTTCGAATGATCGGTGAGCGCCCGCACGAGTTGGGCGCGATTCATGATGCTACACGCCGCCGCCTACCGGTTTCCCTGTGAAATCGATTAAATCCGGCTTCTGAGCGCTCGACGCAACGGAATCGGGCGTCAGCGGAATCGGGTGTCAGCCACGCCCCCACCGGGTCGATGAAAGTCAAAAATCCAAACCGCCGCGATGGAAGCGGTTCTGCGCGAACAGACGAAGGCCCCAGGCACGCCAGCCGGGCGGCACCGGAAACGGCAAAGCAGTAGGTCGGCGAGAATTGCCGCTGCGGCAACCTCCTGTAAACGATTCCGCCGCGCAGTAAGCTGGAAGCGTCGTCATCCACCCGCATGCGCCGGCCGACCCTATCGATCTCCAATGCCGCCCTCCCGCTGCTCGTCGTCGGCGTCGTGATAGCGTTGCTGGGGATCATCGGCTGCACGCATCCTGTTCCCGAGGTTGAGGCGACACCATCACCGCAGCCGCGGAGCAAGCCCTACCTCAACATGCCGCCGACGGCCGCCGGGCTTCTGCCGCAGCATTTGTCGCAGGTCGGAGCGTTTGCCGATCTACAGTCGCTTCGGCCAAGGGCCGGGCTTCGGCCGTACGACGTGAACGTGTCGTTCTGGTCGGACGGCGCCGGGAAACAGCGTTGGATCAGCCTGCCGGCCGGATCGGCGATCACCTTCTCAGCCGACGAGTGGAAGTTTCCGCCGGGCACAGTGTTTGTGAAACATTTCGAGCGAGCAGCCACCCCGACATCCCCGCCGCGCCGGTTGGAGACGCGCGTACTCGTGTGCGACGCCAACGGCGGCGTCTACGGCGCGACCTACAAGTGGCGGGCCGACAACAGCGACGCCGATCTGGTGGAAGAGCCGGAAACGCTGCATCTCGACGGCGACGACACCTGGTACGTGCCCGGGCGACGCGATTGCCTCACCTGCCACACGGCGGCGTCCGGCGGCGTGCTCGGCGTGAAGACGCGACAACTCAACCGCCCTCTACCCGGCAGCGGCGAAAATCAGTTAATCGCCTGGAACCGAGATGGCTACTTCGGCAACAGTGCGGCCGGTCTCGATTCGAACCAACTGCCACGGCTGGCACCGGCGGATGCGGCCTCGCGCCCCATCGCCGACCGCGCCCGCTCGTACCTCGATGCAAACTGCGCCCAATGCCACCGCCCCGGCGGCGTGGCCGGTTATTTCGATGCCCGCTACACGCAACCGCTGCGCGAACAGAACCTGATCGACGGGCCTGTGCTGATCAACTTGGGCCTCGATCACGCGAAGGTGATTTCGCCGGCCGACCCGTGGCGTTCGATCGCCCTGGTGCGTGTGGAGACGAGCGACCGCACGCGCATGCCGCCGCTGGCGCACCAGAAAATCGATCGCGGCGGCGCGGCCCTGCTGCGGCAGTGGATCGCGAGCCTGCCGGGCACGCCGGTGTTGCCACCGCCGTCGATTTCGCCACGTGGCGGAGAATTCCGGAACGAAGCAGCGGTTTCACTAGCCGACGCCGACGCGACTGCCACCATTCATTACACGCTCGATGGTTCGCTGCCGACGAAATCGTCGCCGATCTACTCGACACCACTTCGCCTGACCGACCCTGCCACCCTTCGCGCCCGCGCGTTTCGCGACGATTTCAAGCCGAGCGTCGCCGTGCAGGAAACCTTCATCGTGAGCCCGTAGCCTCCGGCACATCGACCACGGTCACGCCCCACGGGCTGTCGCCGGCGGAGATTCTTGCGATCTCTTTTTCCGCCTTCGTATCGATCACCGACACATCATTCGAGGGCCCGTTCGCGGCGAAGAGCCGGCTGCCGTCGCCCGACATCGCCAAGCCCCACGGCCGCTTGCCGACCGCGATGGTGTTCAGCACCTCGAGCGACACTGTGTCGATCACCAGCACCGAAGCGCCGCGGCCGGTGGTGGCGTAGAGTCTTTTCCCGTCCGGGCTGACGACCATTCCCATCGGCCGGGCGCCGCGGGGCAGATCGACCGTGCCCAGAACCTTTTCAGCCTTCACATCAATAACGCTGAGTTGACCGGACGATTCCGAAGGCACAAACGCCCGTGAACCGTCCGGCAGAAAGATCGCGTTCCGCGGCCGCGGCGGGACGTTCATGTTCGCCGTGACTTTGTAGCTGGATGTATCGATGGCGAACACGTCCCCGTTTGTTTCGCAGGTCACGTAGACCTGCCGCCCGTCCGGCGAGACGCAGACGCCTTCCGGCTCCTTCGCCACCGGCACAATGTGCTCCACTCGGCCTGTATCGATGTTTGTCACGCTCAAGGTGCCGACGTCTTCGTTCGAGATAAACAGGTGCTTTCCGTCGGCGGCTACCGCGAATTGTTCCGGATCGCTACCGGCGGGTAGTTTCTTGACAAACTTTCGCGACAGAAGATCGACCACCGCGATGCCGTCAGCAGCGTGATCCGATTTCTCGTCGTCGTCATCGTCGTCCTGAAAAATCGGATTCCCCCTCGCATCCAATTTCGGTGGTCCCTCGATCGGCCGACCGCTGACGGCGACGTAGAGCGTGCGGCCATCGGGCGAGGCGTGGATCCCGCGCGGGCGTTTGCCGACTGGAATATGCCCGACGACCTGTTGAGTCGCAGGATCGATGAGGGTGATGTCGCCACCCTTTTCGTCGCTCACACAGACCAACTCGCGGGCGAAGCATGAAACCGACATGAGAAGCGCCGCGCAAATCATTCTGCCGAACATGGTTCCCAATATACCGGCGCAACTAATCACCGCGCCTCCGTTTGTCATCGGCGTTTTTCCTTATAGCCCGGCTAGGTGAGTCCGGTTCTATAGTTCGGTGCGGATATGACGGAGACACTTCCACGATCTCGGTTTGGTTGCGTCTTGGTATTGGTCGTCCTGCTCGCGGCCGTGAGCGCTCGCGCTCAATGGAACGACGACGACCAATGGCCGATGGCGACGAAGGATTACGCGAACCAGCGGTACAGTTCGCTCGACCAGATCAACACGGAAAATGCGAAGAATCTGAAGCTCGCTTGGACGTTCTCCACCGGCGTCTTCCGCGGGCAGGAAGCGGCGCCGCTGGTAATCGGCGACACGATGTATGTCGTTTCGCCCTTTCCGAATTACCTGTACGCGCTGGATCTCACGCAGAACGGAAAACTCAAGTGGAGATACGACCCCAAGCCCGAATCGGCCGCCAAGGGTGAGGCGTGCTGCGACTGGGTGAACCGCGGCGCGGCCTACGCCGACGGCAAGATTTATTACAACCTGCTCGATTGCACGACGGTGGCCGTCGATGCCAAGACCGGCAAGGAAGTCTGGCGAACGAAATTCGGCGACATCAACCTCGGCGAGACCGTCACGATGGCGCCAATGGTCGTGCGCGACAAAGTCTACGTCGGCATCAGCGGCGGCGAGCTCGGCGTGCGCGGGCGCTTGACCTGCTTCGACGCCAACACCGGAAAAATCCTCTGGAAAGCCTGGAGCACCGGCCCCGACAGCGATTGCCTGATCGGCCCGCGCTTCAAGCCATACTACGCCAGCGACCAGGGCAAAGACCTTGGCATCAAAACATGGCCGCCCGATCACTGGAAGATCGGCGGCGGGACGATCTGGGGCTTCCTCTCCTACGACCCGCAAGCCAACCTCATCTACTACGGCACCGGCAACCCGGGCAGCTGGAATCCCGAGCTTCGCCCCGGCGACAATAAATGGTCGTGCGGCATGTTCGCTCGCGATGCCGACACGGGGGAAGCCGTCTGGTTCTACCAGACCAGCCCGCACGACGAGTTCGACCACGACGGCGTTAACGAGTGCATGCTCCTCGATCTGAAAATCGACGGGCCGGACAAACCGGCACGCAAGGTGCTGATCCACCCGGGTCGCACGGGATACATGTACATGCTCGATCGGCTAACGGGCCAAGTGCTCTCGGCCCCGCCGTTCGGGCGCGTGACGGCGGCACTGGGCGTCGATCTGAAGACCGGGCGCCTTATCGTCAACAACGAGAAGAAGCCGACCGCCGGCAAGGTCATCCGCGACGTGCAGCCGGCCCCGCCCGGCATGAAAGACTGGCAACCTACGGCCTACTCGCCGAAGACGGGCCTGCTCTACGTGCCGCACCAGAATTTGACGAGCGACTATGAGGCCACCGACGCCAATTACATCGCCGGCACACCCTACCTCGGCGTGAACGTGCACATGTACGCCGGGCCGGGCGGGTTCCGCGGAAAATTCATGGCGTGGGACCCGATCGCACAAAAGGAAGTCTGGTCGATCAAGGAAAAATTCCCCTGCTGGAGCGGCACGGTCGTCACGGCCGGCGATGTCACCTTTTATGGCACGATGGATCGGCACTTCAAAGCCGTGAATGCCAAGACCGGCGAGGTGCTGTGGGACTTCGTCACCGACAGCGGCATCATCGGCCAGCCCGTGACTTACAAGGGGCCCGACGGGAAGCAGTACGTCGCGGTCCTGGCCGGCGTCGGCGGATGGTCGGGCGCGGTGGTCGCCGGCCAGCTCGATCCGCGCGATCCGTCGGCGGCCCTCGGATTTGTAGGCGCGATGCAGGATCTGCCGAACCACACCCCACCGGGAGACAAGCTTTATGTTTTTTGCCTCCCGTGAACCACATTCTCCTTCCCGCCGGACCTTCCTGCGATGGACCGCCGCGGCCGCGTTGTCGCCGGTGATCGCCCGGGCGGCGTGTCCGTGCAATGACGACATCAACGCGCCGCAGGACGCGAATGCGTCCGCTACGCAGCCGGACAACCTGCTGCGGGTCTGCACCGATCCGAACAACTTCCCCTTCTCCAACCGCGCCCACGCGGGCTTCGAAGACAAAATCGCCTGCCTGATTGCCGGGGACCTCGGATTGGTGCTGCAATTTGATTTCCTGCCACAGCGGTTGGGCTTCTATCGAACGGCGTTCAAGACGTTCAACTCCAACATCGCGATGGCCGCCCCCGCCGGATTCGATAAGGCGCTGATCACCCGGCCGTACTATCGATCGACGTACGTTTTCGTGCACCGCTCGGACAAAGCTGCGCCGACCAGCCTGGACGACGCCGCGCTGCGGTCGATGAAGATCGGCGTGCAACTGGCCGGCAGCGACACGCCGGTGACGCACGCGATGGCCCGGCGGAAGCTCATCGACAACCTTGTCGGCTTCCCCGTGTTCGACGAAACCGCCGGGAA
>Ga0070658_10002315_pt1 | contig 15991 bp, 15 predicted proteins | sample KBSC13metaG_FD_64664 | JGI IMG/M metagenome (GOLD analysis project Ga0070658, IMG submission 64664) | Corn rhizosphere microbial communities from Kellogg Biological Station, Michigan, USA - KBS C1-3 metaG | ecosystem: Host-associated > Plants > Roots > Rhizosphere > Soil ...
CAAGTGCAATCAGATGCTATCAGGGTAGATTTGAATGCCCAGGATGCCCTGATTGGGCCTGATAAGCTGAAATGAAGCCGCCGCTCAATGCCCACAGGTGTGACTGCGTCGCGTAACAGCTGCAGCTATCTCCGGGCTGTCGAATGGAGTACGGCGGAGTCCTCTTAACTACTGCTCGTACGAGACGGTGTCAGGCGTGCGATATTGCGATACTCTTACTCGCGTCGAGGATCGGAGAGACCGGGGTCACGCCTGCGTTTCTGCGATGCTCGCCGAGACTCATCCCGTTCTGCGCCTGCTACGGCTGACAACTCTTTGCCGACCTTCTGCATTGTGAATGGGCACGGCCGGAGATGCGGATCTTTTTGAGGTCGAGGACCATCGTTCCGCCTTCGATTACCTTGATATCTTCGAACTGCACCGTGTCGGGAGTCTGTATCCCAAATTTTGTGACAAGGCGTCGCACCGTCAGCCGTTTGGCTCCGCTGGATCCGGTCACTCTTGCGGGGTAGGCGTTCTTTGTTTCCAGTGTCGCGGGCTCGAGTGCCAGGCGCTGTGTGTACCGGTCAAGGTGGACCAGGTACGCCTCAGGCGAGCCGAGCTCCCGGTGCGTGATGCTCCCGATCACGATCTCGCCCTTCCGGTTGAGCGAGACATATGAACGCTGCCAGGGGCCCGGCACATCCCTGCGCGGTACCGTCACCCATCTCTCGTCGAAGAAATTTCCGTTTCTCATACTCGAACGAATGTAGCACGAATGAAACATCGTTGCAAGGCTTATTTCTTCCGCCGGACAAACCCTCTCGCTGCCCTTCTCCCACACGTTGTCAGCCGCCTCTCATATCGTTCTCAGCCTTCTGTTCAATTCGCCTTTGGCACGAAAAAGACGGCTCTGGCTGAGCACGCTTCGGGGGCACCGGGACACGGGAATGTGCGATCTGGAGGCCGGATCTGCCGCCGGTGACAAAGCCGCGGATAAGGAAACAGGTATTTTGTTGCTGCCTTTGAAAAGGGATCAACCGGCGGCGGACTCTTCCCTCAGTGCCCGCTTAAAGATCTTGCCGGTGCCGCCGATCGGGAGTGAATCGCGGAATTCCACATGGCGTGGGTACTTGTTTGCGGCGAACTGGGTCTTGCACCAGGCGGTGAATTCGTCGGCCGAGAGCGTGCAGCCTTGCTTGAGGACGACAAACGCTTTGACCTCCTCGCCGAGCTTCTCGTCCGGGACCCCGATCACGGCGCACAGCGAAACGGACGGGTGCGTGATGATGACCTCTTCCAGTTCGCGGGGATACACGTTGTACCCGCCGCGGAGGATCATGTCCTTCTTTCGATCGACGATCCGCAAATATCCGTCCTCGTCCATGATCCCGACATCGCCCGTGTGGAACCACCCACTGCGGAATGCCTCAGCCGTAGCCTCGGGCCGTTTATAGTACCCCTTCATCACATTGTGGCCGCGGATCACGACCTCGCCCCTGGTGCCGCGGGAAACCTCATTGTCGTGGTCGTCAAAGCATTTCACCTCAACTCCCGACAGCGGGAGGCCTACGGTGCCGGGCTTTGCCGGCCGGCCAAACTGGTTAAAGCATGCTATCGGCGACGTCTCGGTGAGGCCGTATCCCTCGAGCACCGGCAGGCCAAACAGCTCACGAAACCGGTCGATCAGCTCGACCGGCATCGGGGCGCCGCCCGAGGTCGGGACCTTGAGGTGCTCCACAACGGGAGCGACATCAAAGCCGCTCTCTTCCACAAACTTGATGATCGACCAGTACATCGTCGGGACGCCGATCCAAAAATGGACCTTCTCGCGTGCCATGGTCGTGAGCGCAGCCTCCGCATCGAATCGCGGAAGCAGCACGCAGCGGTTGCCCCCGTAGAGATTTGAGTTCATCTGCACGGTCTGCCCGGTCGTGTGAAAAAGCGGCAGCGTGATCAGGCACGTCAACTGTTCGCCCTTGGTGAAATCGATCATCGGCAGGTGCATGTTATATGCGAGTACCGAATTCATGTAGATATTAAAGTGCGTGAGCTCGGCCCCTTTCGGCTGCCCGGTCGTTCCCGATGTGTAGAGTATCGAGCACGTGTCGTCGGGCCGCGTCGGGTACATCTCAAATTCCTCTGAGCGGTCGAGCGTCAATGCGGCCAACGTTTGGTGCTCCGCGAATGGGGAGGCGGCCGACTCGTCCTTCATCATCACCACGAGATGCTCGCACCCCGGGACCCTGTCAAAGGCTTCCTTGACCGTGGCGGCAAGCGGCAGCTCCGCTGTCCCCACGAAAACGAAGACCGCCTTAGCATCCGAGTCGCTCAGGTGGTACTCGACCTCCCGTGGCTTGAACAAGACGTTTAGCGGGACCACCACCGCTCCGGCCTTCATAATGCCGTAGTAAACGATGGGGAACAGCGGCAGGTTTGGGCAGCTCAACGCCACTTTGTCACCATGCCCGATGCCCAGGTCGGCGAGGGCATTCGCCACCTGGTTGGAATGCCTGTCTAGTTCCGCGAACGTCAGCCGCACAGAGTCCCACACGATCGCCTCGTTGTGAGGTGTTAGCCGTGCGTGGTGGCTGATAAAACCGGCCAGGTTGAGGCTGGTTGCGCCGAATTGCATCTCTTATCCTACGGGACCTGCGCTGCGCAAAATGCGACGATTATACACCAATATCGGCAGGTGTCTTGATCACGGGAGCCGTAGACAACGGACTGCCAAGCTGCTGTATAGAATGCAGCCGGTATGACTCGTTTCTCGCGGGGTGATCTGTCCGGAAGTGTCCGCCGCGCGATTCCTCACGCCACAGGGCGGCGGTCGCGACAAGCTTTGCCAGGGTGACGAAATTCCGGGAGGAGGTGCTGAGTCGTCCTTTTGAGATCTGATCGAGTTCCCCGAGGGCACGCTCAAGGCCCGGCCGCTCCCGGAGGATTCCGACCCGCTCCCACATGATGCGTTTCACGCGTTTGCGGACCGCGGTGGATATAGTTCCCGGGTCGTTTCCGGCAGCTGCATCGTGCGGCGGCACGGCCTCGCGGTCCTGTACGGCAACTTGCGAGCTCTCCCTCAGAGCGGCCTGCCCCGCCCGAGCCCCGAATACCAGCCCCTCGAGCAGGGAATTCGAAGCCAGGCGATTCGCTCCATGCACACCCGTGCACGTTACCTCGCCCGCGGCGTATAGACCGGGAACCGAGCTGCGGCCCCATAGGTCGGTCCTGATCCCGCCCATCGAGTAGTGCGAGGCAGGAGAAACGGGGATCGGGTCCCTGGCGATGTCGATCCCAAAGGACATGCACGTCTCGTGGATCTTTGGAAACCGGTGCCTAAGGAAATCAGCATCAAGGGCCGTCATATCCAGGAGCACAAAGCGTGTTCCGGTACGCCGCATCTCCGCGACGATCGACCGCGAGACGATGTCCCGCGGAGCGAGCTCGGCACGCTCGTCGTAATTCGGCATGAACCTCTCGCCCGCCTTGTTTCGCAGGATCCCCCCTTCGCCACGCATCGCTTCCGAAAGCAGAAATCTCGGGGCCCCCTCAACGCTCAGCGCCGTTGGGTGAAACTGGACGAACTCCATGTCTGCCATCTTCGCCCCGGCAAAATATGCCATGGCCATACCGTCTCCGGTCGCCACAGGCGGATTCGTGGTGTGCTGATACAGCTGTCCGGCACCACCGGTACACATGATCACCGCTTTTCCATAGATCTGCCGCGGAGCACGCAGGATCGGATCGAGAAACTCCACGCCTACGCAGCGGCCTTCGTTAACCAGCAACCGCTCGGTATTGGCAAACGGAACGAGATTGATCGACCGCTCCGCTCCAGCCCTTGCCGTCAGGGAGCGAACAAATTCGGCTCCGGTCGAGTCCCCGTGAGCATGCAGTATCCGCCGCCTGGAGTGGGCCGCCTCCTGCGTAAATATCAGGTCCCCGCCTTCGCGGTCGAATTCCGTGCCCCAGTCAATGAGCTGCTTTACGTATTTAGTGCCCTCAGTGACGAGCGTCTCCACAGCGGCCTCGTCGCACAGCCCAGCACCCGCGACGAGCGTATCTCCCTCGTGGAGTTCAGCATTATCGTCCTCCGATAGAACGACGGCGACGCCCCCCTGGGCATACTCTGTGTTTGACTCGCTCGCCCTGTCCTTGGTGAGCACGGTAACGTCCGCTCCCCCCGACGCCAACTCGATGGCCGAGCGCAGACCGGCAACCCCGCTGCCGATGATCACAAAGTCCGTCTTGAGAGGCATTCCAAATGAAAAGTAACAAAAAAGCCCGTCCGAGTGTATTCGGACGGGCTCATACCATGCTCTCCGGCAAGGGCTATGCGGTCGGGATCTTCAGCTCCTGGCCCGGATGGATCATGTCCGGATCAGAGATAATATCCTTATTCGCTTCAAAGATCTGTTGCCAAGACAGGCCGTACTTCTCGCCGATCTTACTGAGGTTATCCCCGTGCTCGACCACATAAGTATTGGCACCGCCGCCAGCCGCTTCGCTGCCGGTCACGTTGGCATTTAGTACGAGGTCGCCCCCGGCCATCCCGGGATCTATCTCATTGTATTTGTCCCAAACCTGTTGTTTTGCATTCTCGTCCGGTACATTTACGTCCACATGCAGGACACCGTCATCGCCACCCGAGAGGTTGTACTGCCAGCCATTCTGGTTTGCAAGGTCCAGGAGGGATTGGTACTTGGTCTGTAACTCTTCGTTCGTCATGATTAGCCTCCTACTTAGTCTTCAGCTGGTTATTGACCTTCTTCGGATTAGCAGAGCTCGCAGCCTGCATTGCCTTCGCGAGATCAGCCTTGGGGACTTCACCGGTGAGGGTCACCTCACCGTTGGTGACAGTTGCGGTGACACCTGTGACGTTGGCTTTCTTCAGGTTCTCGTTAATCGTCCCCTCCATCATTTTGTCGTCACCCATTGGTGTCGGTGCCGGAGCCAACGGTTTGAGGGTTAACTGGTTAGTGACGCCCTTGATCCCTTCGACACTCTTGACGGAGGCCTCCGCCTTCGTCTTCACGGTTATGTCTGCTACTTCGCCCGTTAGGGTCGCATTACCATCCTTAACGGCAACGGTCACACCGCTGACATTATCCGCGGCGAGCTTATCACTAGCCGACTTTTGCAGGTCAGAATCTTTCTTGCCGCATGCAGCAAGCAATAATGCAGCTGCGATGGCAAGGATGTATAGATATTTGATTTTCATGCATCCTCCAATTTGACTAAAGGTAATAGAGCTCTCGTGAGCAATACATTGTGGCGCCCCGCTCCCGAGGACAGTCTACGATCCGAAAACGACCTATAGCTGGATTATGCGTATGCCGTTGAGGTTTGGCAAATGTTTCTTACAGGAGGTCCGCCGCTATTTGACGGGCGACATCGTAGCTCGTGTAACCCGGCAGTACGATGAAATGCCAGTCGGCCAAGCAGTAGACGTTTTGCCGCTCCTGGAATAGCTTCTCAGCCGCCGCCCGATCCTTCGCGAGTGGCCGTTCCTTATGGGAGAACGAGATGTTTAGCCAACAGTGTTCGAATGTAGATTCCAACCAGATAGTTGTGTAGCCGTGCTGTTTGAGCAACTCACGGTTTTGGGGAGTCGTCCAGGCTCCGCCTCCCAGGGAAAGTATCCCAATATCGCTTCTCTCCAGGGCGGACCTGAGATTCGCGGTCTCGATCTCCCGGTATCTCTCAAGACCTTCTTTGTCGATGATCTGAGGCACGGTGCGCCTTTCAGACTCCTCGATCAACGCGTCGAGGTCCAGGCGCTTCACTCTTAGGAGATGGGCGAGGTGTCGGGCAACGCTGGACTTGCCCACCCCCATGAAGCCCGTTAGCGCAAGCTTTATAGCGCTCACACGCTCACCTCACCCAACACGTCGAAGAAGCCGGGAAATGAGACAGCTGTACATTCGGGATCGTTGATCTGTGATTCGCCATCGGCAAGCAATGCCGCGATGCCAAATGCCATTGCGATCCGGTGATCGCCATGAGGGTCTATCTCCGCCCCCTGAAGCTGTGACGGGCCTACGCGAAAACCGTCCTCGTACTCTTCAACATCGGCTCGCATTCGGCGTAGGTTCTCGACGACGGTGGCGATCCGGTCACTCTCTTTAACTCGCAGTTCAGCGGCATCCCGGACCTCCAGCCCATGCTCCAACTGCGTCCCAAGAACGGCAAGGATTGGGATCTCGTCCACCAGGCGAGCTGTCTTCTCACCGCGTATCAAGACCGTCCGGCCCACACCACGAATTCCGCCGGCTACCCGCAAGGTCCCTGAAGGCTCGTTGCACTGGTCCTGCTCGTCGGATACGAAGATACCTACGCCCAGGCCGATGAGCAGGTCAACGATCGCACGGCGCGTGGGGTTTAGCCCGACGTTAGGCAGTGATAGATCTGATCCGGGCAGACAAGCGGCCGCGACAAGCATAAAGGCGGCCGCGGAAATGTCATTCGGAATGACAAGGTCTCTCGCTCGTAGGCGGGCCGGGCCATTCAGGCTGATATTCAGGCCCCCGTTTTCCAGATTTCGTTCAAGGACAGGAACACGAAACCACGCAAGCATACGCTCCGTGTGATCACGCGTCGCGACATATTCGATAACGCTCGTTTCGCCATTCGCGTAGAGACCCGCCAAAAGAACGCAGGACTTCACCTGAGCCGAGGAGATCGGCATACCATATTGGATAGCATGCAACGGGCTCCGTCCATGGATGGTCAGCGGTGCTCGACCGTCGTTCGATCCTACCGCTACGCCCATCTCCCCCAGGGGCTCGAGAATGCGCCGCATCGGCCGGCTTTGGAGAGATCTGTCGCCTACCAGCGTGGAGATGAACGGCTGTCCGGCGAGGATCCCGCTGATCAGCCTCATCGTGGTTCCGCTGTTGCCGCAATCGAGTGGGCCGGCCGGAGCGGTAAGGCCCCGTGTGCCACATCCCGTGACGGTTACCGAAGTCGCTTCTTTATGAATTCGGGCACCGAGCTGCTCGATGCATCGGAGTGTCGCCATACAATCCTCGCTGCCGGCGTAATTGTGGATCACGGTGGTCCCGTCGGCGATAGCTGCGAGCATGGCGGCCCGGTGCGAGATCGATTTATCGGCCGGCAAGTTTACCCTGCCGTTGAGTGCTTTCGCAGAACGGACGATCATAGTTGACAGCGTGAAGCTGTTCCCTTTAACTTACAGGACATATACCCGTGCACGAAATACGTGAGATAAGCCTTGCGAGCCGGCTGGAGTCGGTGGATGAGGCCGCGATCGCGGCCGATGAATTCGGAAAGAAGGTAGGCCTTCCGGACGAGTTTATTTACGCTGTTGACCTTGCCGTCCGCGAGTCGGTCGCAAACGCGGTGAAGCACGGTAATAAGTTTGACGAAGCTAAGCCCGTCGAGGTGACGTTCGCTGACACTGGAGAGGTGTTTGAGGTCACCGTGCGGGATTACGGCAGCGGGTTTAATCCCGACGATGTGCCCGACCCGACGGACCCGGAGAACCTGCTCAAGGCGAACGGGCGCGGGATCCTATTCATGAACTCTTTTATGGACAGCATCGAATGGGGGAATGCCGATGATGGCGGCCTCATAGTGAAGATGACAAAAAAGAGGCTTTAGTCTAGAATTTGCATTCACATCCAAACTAAACAGCATTTCAGGAGAAGAAAATGTCGGATCTAAATATCAGCGAACGCCAGGCCGGTGATGTCACCGTTCTCGATCTCAACGGCAAGGTCACCATCGGTGAGGGCAGCGTCGCCCTGCGCAACGCAATTCGCCGCTTGCTGGGTGAGGGCAAGAACAAGATACTGCTCAACCTCGCGAGTGTCGGTTATATCGACTCCAGCGGTATCGGTGAGCTCGTATCCAGCTTTACGGCCGTCAAGAAAGAGGGCGGTACTCTGAAGCTCCTTAGCCTGACGCAGAAGATCCAGGACCTGCTCGCCATTACAAAGCTTCTGACCGTCTTCGATACATTCGATGATGAGGCTTCGGCACTGAGCAGCTTCAACTAAACAGAGGTTCTTTCGAATTAGCGGGGGACAGGAGGATCTATCGACGGTTCTCCTGTCCCTCGTCGTTCGTCTTGATATACATCTATTCTCGAGAGCGTCTCATCTGTAAAAGGGTGCGCGTGACCGACAATTTCTTGATGCAAAAGATCGCGATCATTCTTGTCTCATTAGCTGCGGCCCTCGGAGTAAGTGCACAGAGGGCCCCGGCCGGTTTCGACCTGTCGAATTATGGCGTCCGGATCGAGCCGGATAAGCGGGTCTTGGCGGTGTTGGCAACGCTCGAAATGGCGCGCGGTGTGGACCCGAGAGATAGCGGCGTTAAGCTCATCGATACACCGCTCTCCGAGGCCGGCAACGGCTTTCGGAAGGAGCTTGCCAATGATACGGCGGCCCTACCTAGCGATCTCAGGACCAAGATCTCAGTCTTCGTTGCGGCGTACAAGAGAAATCATCCCAAGGCCGCAGATGCGGATCTGGTCGCGCCTTTCATCTCGATGGCGTACACGCTGCAGCCTGCTCCGGATCTTAGTGACCCTGCCGTGACATCGGATCTGCCAGGCGAGTTGCTTGACGTTCTCGACTTTGCTCCTCTTGTGCGGGAGTTCTACAGGCGTTCTTTAGCCGCCCACATCGATGACTACGTCAAGGAATATCGGTCGCGAGCAGACGAAACGCTAAGGCCGTCGGCTCGTGTGATGGTCAGCGAGCTCCTTGATTACCTGCACACGAAGCCGCGGCTTGAGTTTATCGAAAAGGTGAAGACCACTCTCAAGAAGCCCGGCTCGAAAGAAACTGTCCAGTCTATAGAGTCACGGGTTCATGACCGCCATTTCACGATCGTCCCGGAGCTGCTCGCGCCAAAAGGAAACATTGACTTCCTGAACATCCGTGACGATTACTACGTTATCGTCCCACCCGAAACTGACCTCAGCGTCTCAGAGGCACGCCGTGCATTCCTGCGCTTTGTTGTCGATCCGCTTGTGCTCGAGCACTCCAAGGACGCTGAGGTGATGCGGGACTGGGGGAAGCAAGCTCTCGCCGAGGTGCAGAAGGGTAACCCGCGCGTCTCGCCGGACGTGTTTCTAGCCATCTCACGGTCGATGGTGGCGGCAATAGACGTTCGTGAGACACAGTTTCAGGCGGAGCGTGCGGCGACCGATCAGGCACGCCAGCGGATCGCCACCATGGAGACGGACGACCAGAAGCGTGCCGTCTCAGCACAGCTCGATCATTACAAACAAGAGATCTCAGACCAGGCCGCACTTACGCTTTACGAAGACTATCAACGCGGCGCCATTTTTTCGTTTTACTTTGCGGATGAGCTGAGGGGAGTTGAGGAATCAGGTTTCGACATTGCTGGTAGCATGCAGGAGATCATCGCTGGTTTCGACGGCATAAAAGCGACGCAACGGGTCGCCGGGACCGCGGAGGCCCGGAAACGGGCCCTGGCTGCACGTCAGGAACGAAGAAAGGACCCGATGGTGGGTACGACGATGGCTTCTAACCCGGTTACAGCTCGGCTACTGGAGATACAGAAGACGATCGACGCAAAGAACTATGTGAAAGCAGGAGTTGAGCTAAAAGGTCTCCTTGAGCAGTATCCCGGCGAACCGCGGATCTACTACACGATAGGCCGCGTGGCCGGACTCTCCGCAACTGACATAAAGGATCCGGATCTCCAGAAGGCGAAGCTTCTCGAGGCCAAAACCGCATACACCAATGTGATCAATACCGCCACGCCCTCTACAGACACCGCTCTCTTATCACTGACGTATCTCGCGCTCGGCAGGATCTATGAGTTTGCCGATGAAACAGAGATGGCGATCAAGCTCTATGACAAAGTTGTGAGCTTTGGAGATATACGAGGCGGCGGATACAAGGACGCCCTGGACGCGAAACAACGACTTTTGAAACAGTGATCTCAGGCCGTGATGATCACGGCCTTCGTGCCCGTCAGCTCGGAGAAATCCTTCGTGTATATCGTCTCGACTCGCCTAAGATCCGAGACCACATCGACAATGTCCTGAGTTGAAATGAAGCCTGTCTCAACGTGGGCAATGCCCCACGTGCGTATGTGAGTCGCACGGCTCAGGGTCTCCGAAACATGGTCCAGGTACTGAGACTTGGTGTCCGTGGAGCCGCCGAGCTTTCCGGTAAAGCCCTCCTCAACTTTGCTCCAATCATTACTTCCGCGGACCCACTCCTCACGCCATGCACGGTCTCCCGCATAGGCGCGTTGAGTGCCGGCGTGCGCTCGTGGCAATCGTAGGAATAAGAGCTCGCCCGGGTTCTCAGCTATGAACTCGACAGCATGTGTATTGCCACACCTGTTGGCCTGACCGTTGTCGAAGGCCTGGGGCTGAGAAGCCGCGACCCGTCTGAATACCTTTGATAACGGCTGCCTCAACTCACGAACATCACCCTTAAACGACATAGCATAATCGCCCACCGCGAAAACGATCGAGGATGCCATCGCCTGCTTCGCAGGCGATCCGAGCCCTGTGATATTCCGCTTTACGTTATCGAACCACCATGCATCCGTCTCGGAGAACCAATCGGTGAGGGAGGCGTTATCGTGCCGATAGCCGGGCACATACACGTCGTCGAGGACGACATCGAGGTCTTTGCTAGTCAGATGTTCTCCGCTATTCCCCACGGTAGCCTCGAGCCATGTCGACGCCGAGCGGAGCGGGTCGTTTGCGGCTACTCTTATGTTGAGTCTCTTGAGATAGTCGGCGAGGGCAGGGGTTCCGCAAAAAGGGAGTGTGACGGACGCGAATTTGAGCCTGCCGAGGACGTTCAGATCAAAGGCAAGCCAACTCCGCGGTGAATTTTTTACCGAACTCATCATCGTCCAAAACTCGAGAAGATCTCGGCACTTGGTCCAGCGGTTTTCACCTCCGCTGACACTGGCAGATGGATGTTCTGGAAGGCGTGCACTATAGCGGGGTCAAACTCATGACCCGCGCCGAGTACAAGCTCCGCCCTGGCTTCGGCCTCGGGCACTGCCCGTCGCCACGGTCGAGCAGATGTCAGTGAGCAATACGCGTCGGCAACTCTTAGGATCCTTGCCGAGAGAGGGATCTCGTCGGCTTGTAGCCGGTCCGGGTAGCCGCTCCCATTCCACCATTCGTGGTGCCAGCGGATCAGCAGCTGGACGCTCTTTGGCAGATCGAGCTTAGCGGCCTCTTGCTCGCCGATGATCGGATGCCGCTCGAGATCCAGCCGCTCAGACAAGGAGAGAGCGCGGTCTGCGCGCAAGTAGTCGCGGTCCATTCGGACCTCACCAAGGTCGTGAAGCAGAGCCGCGTGCTGCAGCAGCTCACGGTCACGCTGTGCTACGCCAAACCTCTCCGCAAGAGCGTCGGCAGCCCAAGCAACGCGGTTCGCCTGACCGGCCGCATAGCCTTCGAATTGGTCCATCGACGCAGAGAGCCGCAAAAGCTTCTCATCGAGACCCGGATCGTTGCCAAGAGAACTCACGTGACGTAGTTTCTCGCTTTTTGGCTGTTCGGTTCAAGTTAGGCCTTCTTTAGGGACGCCAGGAGCTCTTTCGCGTCGCGATTAGCCGGGAAGATCGCCAACAGGCGGTTCAACTCGCCCTCAGCACGCTTCTTCAGTCCCATGTCGATGAAAAACTCGATGAGCATGAGCCGGAACGTCGCGTTTTGGGGATCTATTCTGAGAGCTGCCTGCATCTCGCCCTCTGCCTTGTGGCGTTTGGCTGGATCGTATGCGAGAGCCTTGCCATAGTACGCGTGATAGCGAGCATTCTTCGGTGCGTAGTGCACCGCCCGCGCAAGCAAAGGCAGAGCTTCGTCTGTTTCACCATTCATGAGGAGGGTAAAGCCTCGGTCGAACGCTTCTGCAGCTTGCAGTAACTGAACACTTGTGGAGACGCTATCGCCGGAGTTCTCCGAATTCTTGCGAGCCGTGATCTCGGTCCGCATGCGATAGTCATAGAGCTCGCGGGCGCGGGAGTCTTTTAATGTCTCGTGTGCTTGCGAGATCTCCGTAAACGCGTTTTGCACCCGCTTGCGAAGTTCGGGCCCGGAGCTGTGGTACTTGTCCGGGTGGAATTTTTTAGCCAAGGCGAAGTACATTCGGCGAATATCCGCCGCATCCGCCTCGGTTGCGACCCCGAGCATGTCGTAGTATGTTGCCCCGTTCTCAACTCTGTCGACAAATTCCTCAACGTCGAGCGTGATCTCAATGGCTGCCGGGGTGTCCGGGACGGATGCGGGCTCGGGCAGTGCAGCCGTCTCTACTTGAGCGGTGGTCGGCGCGGTAAGTTCGAATTCGAATATCTTCGCCTCCTTTTTCAACTCGAGCTTTGCATAGCGCATCGCCTCGATCGTCGCCTCATTAAATGCGGGCTGCCAATCGGTACGGTCCAGGTACCCCGCGAGCCACATGGTGTATAGGATCTGTAGTGCGGCCGCCTCCGGCATCGCGGCGACTCTGGCGATGTCACTCGCTGTCAGCCAACCATGATCTGCGCGCGATACCACGAAAGCCTCGGTTTGGCTGAGTGCGAGGCCGTTCATCGGCAGCTCCGATCGGCCAAATCTCTCACCAAGACTGCGAAACCGCTTAAGCACCTGGTCTTGGGAGAGAGCACGGGCATAATCGACCAGCACCTCGTTAAGGTTCAATTGAAAATCCAGGCCGTCCCGGGCCCTTGCCAAGTGACTAAAGCTCCAATCACCCTCGTGCCATCCGAGGATGTCGACCACGATCATCATGATCTGTTCGGCAAAGAGAGCCGTATGCTCGTCGGCGGTGATGATGCCCTTTTCCGTTAAATGGGCGGAGAGCTCAAAATCCTGGTTTGGGTCGGGAACATGCCTTAGGTCGTCCATGCTGACTTTCCCTTTTGACAGCAGCAGATGGCACAGCCGCGATTCCCGGGCGTTAGAAACACCGAACACAAGCCGACCGTCCCTAAAGTAGAGAACCCGCTTTTTTTCTTTTGCGGATAGGCGCAGTGAACCGCTGAGCCGTGCTTGCGCTATCTCTGCGAGCACCTCCGCAAAGGGGTGCATGAGGAAGTTACCTCTTATGGCGGGATCGTTTTTTGAGGACATTACCGGGAGATCGGTTAAAGAAGCCGCGTATGACTAGCGGCACAAACATGATAGCAAATAACAACAGTGTTTGCTCAGTTTTTTGCTCTTCGTCGAGCTGCCTGCGTAGGTGCAAACTTTTTAGTATTATTTCCGCAGAGTGATCCAGAGCCGTATAGACATTCGCGAGTGCACGACCATTGACGAGTTCGAGCAGTGCGTGCAGGTTCAAAGGGAAGTATTCGCTCTTCCTGAGCGGGAACTGTCGCCCGTGCGTCATCTGGTAGTGACCCGGAATGCAGGTGGCCACGCGCTCGGCGCCTGGGATAATGATAGGCTCGCGGGCTTCAGCCTGAGCGTCCCCGCATATATCAACGGCCGTCGGGCGATCTACTCGCACATGACGGCGATCTGTAAGGAATACCAAAGCCTAGGCCTCGGCGCACGTCTGAAGTGGGAGCAGCGAGAACGCGCTCTCGGTGACGGCATAGACTACATTCGCTGGACGTTTGAGCCGCTGAAGGCAAAGAACGCTTATTTCAATCTTGAGAAGCTTGGAGCAACCGTAAGCGACTACCGGGTCAACTTCTACGGTACTGATTACGGAACCACGCCTGAGGTCGCGGGTAAGGCTTTCGGCATCGACAGCGATCGCGTGATGGCCGATTGGGAGCTCCGCGACCCTAGAGTAGAGGCCCTCGCCGCCGGCGAAACTCCGCTCGTGAGTGCGATAGTACCCGCGGCCGAGGTTCACGTGCCGGCGGACTGGCTGGGGCTCGTCGCTTCAGATCTGGATGGGGCCCGCAACGAGCTGCTCCGGGTCCGAGGCGAGTTGCAGTCTGCATTTGAGCGCGGACTCGTGGCGAGGAGCTTCAAGCGTGACGGCCCAAGCCCCGCGTATCTCCTGTTTTGATGTCCATCTTCCACATAGATCCCGACATCCGCCGCGCCAGCACCCTGCACTCGGACTTCTACACCGATCAGCATTGGTTCGATGAGTCCAAAGAGAAGATCTTTGCGCGCTCGTGGCAGTTCCTTGGACGAGGATCTGACCTAAAGGAGACATTGACCCCGCTGACGCTACTGCCGAGCGTGCTTGACGAGCCTCTGTTGATCGTTCGCACATCGGAATATATCTCCTGCCTCTCCAACGTTTGCACTCACCGGGGCAAGATCCTTGTGGAAGCTGCGTGCGGGGGCGATCTGATCCGCTGTCCGTACCACGGAAGAAGGTTCCTTCTCGACGGCAAGTGCGCATCAATGCCCGAATTTGACGACGTCGTCGGCTTCCCGGCCGAGAGCGACGATCTCCAGAGCCTTCCGCTTGCGGAGCGTTCGGGATTTCTCTTCTGCTCGCTAGATCCCGTTGTTAGTTTTGACGATCTGGTTTGTGATGTTGCAGCCCATCTTCCGGGGGACCGCACTGGGTTGAGCCTTGCCGAAACACGAGAATACGATGTCAATGCTCACTGGGCTCTCTATTGCGAGAACTACCTCGAGGGATTTCACATCCCTTATGTGCATCCTTCTCTCAATAAAGTGGTGGATTACGGCACCTATACTACGGAGACCTTCCGGTACTCGAGCTTGCAGACGGGCCACTCCGCCGGAGGAGAGATTGAGGCAAGATATCTGTTCCTGTTCCCCAACATGATGTTCAATTTCTATCCATGGGGAATTTCCGTCAATATTGTACGTCCCGTCACCAAGGACAGGACCGTTGTCGAGTTCCTGACATATATCGCTGACGAATTGCTCTACCATAAGGGTGCCGGGGCCGACCTTCATTGCGTTGAGCTTGAGGACGAGGCCGTGGTCGAGAGCGTGCAAAAAGGCGTCCGTTCGCGTCTTTACACTCACGGCCGATATTCACCGACACGCGAGCAGGGGACGCATCATTTCCACACACTTATAGCCGAGTTTATGAACGCCTGAGGATATGGCAACCCACGTCAATAAAGAAGTGATCGAGCTTCGCAACGAGATCGACCATCATAACGATCTCTACTATCAGAAGAACGCTCCGGAGATCTCCGATTACGAATTCGATCAGCTTCTGGAGAGGCTAAAACGCCTTGAGGCGGAGCATCCGGAACTGATCACGCCCGACAGCCCCACGCAGCGTGTGGGCGGCAAAGCAGACAGCCTCCGCCCCTTCACCCACACGGTGCCGCTGATGTCACTCGACAACAGTTATAGCCTCGATGACCTCAAGGCGTTTACCGAGCGGTGCGAACGCCTGGCCGAGGGCCGCAAGCTCGAGTATGTCGCCGAATTAAAGATCGACGGTCTGAGCGTCTCACTGCACTACGACGATGGAATTCTCAAGACAGGTGCGACCCGCGGTGATGGCCGCACTGGTGATGAGATAACGCAGAACGCAAAGACGATCCGGACCATACCACTCCGGCTTAGGCAAGATGCTCCGGCACACGCGGAGGTTCGCGGTGAGGTATTCCTGTCCCGTTCGCAATTCGCTCGCATCAATTCCGAGTTGGAGATGCAGGGCGAAAAGACCTTCGCTAATCCGAGGAATGCAGCCTCGGGAACACTCCGCATGCTTGACTCAACGGTAGTTGCCTCGCGGCGGCTGGACATGTTCCCGTACGACGCATTCACGGGCAATCAGAAGATGTTTGCGACGCACTGGGAGATATTCGACTGGTGTGAGCGTAACGGTTTTCATGTAAATCCCAACCGGCGGCTCTGCAAGAACTTCAAGGACCTGTCGGACTTCATCAGCGAGATGGAGAAGGTGCGGGATTCACTTGACTACGAGATCGACGGGGTCGTGGTAAAAGTTAATTCCACCGCACTCCAGGATGAATTCGGTACCACCAGCAAGGCCCCTCGCTGGGCCATCGCCTACAAGTATCCGGCGCGGCAAGCGACCACGAGGTTACTAGGAATAGGCATCCAGGTAGG
>Ga0070658_10002316_pt1 | contig 15986 bp, 3 predicted proteins | sample KBSC13metaG_FD_64664 | JGI IMG/M metagenome (GOLD analysis project Ga0070658, IMG submission 64664) | Corn rhizosphere microbial communities from Kellogg Biological Station, Michigan, USA - KBS C1-3 metaG | ecosystem: Host-associated > Plants > Roots > Rhizosphere > Soil ...
CCCAGACCAAGCCGGAAGCCGCGGAAAAGCTCCAAACGGCGGCATCCAAGGACGGGAACTGCCGTATAGGCTCCTCGAACGTCCAGGGGAGATCATACGGCGCCAGCTCGCGGCTGGCGCACGGGTGCGCGGGCGGGTCCTGTGTCTGCGTGAGCGGGAGGGCCTGGATGAAGGGCAGTCTCGGGTGCCGGCGCCAGACGAGCGGCGCGAGAAACTCCTCCTTTTTCCGCTGCTCTTCCGGGGTCTCACCGAACCACGCCGGCACGAGTTGCACCGCCAGATTGCGCGCGACGGAAAACGTCCAAATCCCGAGACGCCCCGCGACGTCGTCACCGACCGGCTCAGCGGTGAGCTTTACGTCGCCAAACGAGAGGATGACCGGACACGGTCGGCCGGTCGTCACAGCCTCGGTCGAAAGCGAGATCGCCTCGAGCCCGCCGAGGAAGTCCTCCAGGTCCGGCAGCGCATCTTCGACCGTCGGCGGGGCGAGCGCGAGCCAGAGAAAACCGTCGAGCACAAGGTCGGGTTGCTCGATCGTCAGGGCGATGCTGCTCGTCTGCAGGAGATCGCCGGCCCACTCCAGCGCCCATGTGCCCGAGATCGCGCCGGCATCGAGCAGCGTGACGGCCCATGGCGTCTCGAAACCGGTCTCCCCGCCGTTGCCATTCGAAAAGATCGCGGAACCCGAGACACTGACCTCGCCGGCCGCCGTTCCCCGCGGGGCGAGGGTGGGCTGGTAGTGTTCGTCGACCAGATTGAACACCGGCCACTGCGCCCAGCCGCCCTCGAGCGGCATCGCCGTCCAGAGCACGGCGGGCGTCGCGTGGAGCAGCGGCCGGGCGATTTTCTGCGCCTCGCGCGCGCGCCGGGCGAGGGCCAGTGGGTTGTAGCCGGCCTGCACGCCCGCGAGGGTGATCGTCTCCGCCGGCGGCTGGGTCGTGTGCCACGCGTAGCTCACTGTTCCCTGCCCCGTTCCCGTGTGCTGCGCTGAGACAGAGAAATTGAGCGCTCCCCCAGAGGCGCTCGGAATGCGGGCGCCGGCGTCGATGATGAACATCCGCCGCTGCCGCTTCTGACTGACCGCCGGCGGACCATCGGCGAGGATCAACTGGGCGGAACCGCTTTCGAGGACGAGCGACGACTCGAAGTGACCGCCGAGGCGTGTGATCTCCCAGTGGAAGGCCGGAATCGCATCTTCGCTCAAGACGAGCTCGCTCCACTGCGCCCGCAGGCCGGCGCCGAAGCGGCCGAAGCCTTCGCGCAACCGGGCGAACTGCGCGGCGAATGCGGCCAGCACGTCCTCGCTCCGGCCGGGCACTCCGCCGGGGCCGGCCGCGGCAGGCCGGTCCCGGTCGAGCTCTACGCGGACCACCGGATGAGGGTCCGCTTGGGTCTGGAAGGGAATGCGCAACCGGAAGCGTGCCCGGAGCGGTGGATCCTCAGGCTTCTGCCAGGGGAGCAGGATGTCGGCGGCGAAGGTGAGGCCGTCGGCCCCGACCGCGCATTCCCCGAAGTGGCGGAACGGAGGAAGCATCCGGGTCAGGTAGGCCTCGAGTTCCGGCAGAGTCGTCTGGTCCGGATTGGGATGGACGAGCGACTCGACAGGGATTTCGCCGTGGCGAATGAGGAGCTTCGCTGGCTGGTCAGGACCGAGCGGCTGGAGATCCAGCCGGGCGTAGGGCCGGCGGTCGCCATCGATCTCCGCGACAAACTCCAGCGCCGGGAAGCCCGGGAAAATCTGCAGCCAGAGCTTGCTGACGAGGATCCCGACCCCCGTACCACGCGCATCGTGCCGATTGGGACTTGACTCGTCTTCGATGAAGTACTGGCGAGCCTGGATTTTGCCGCCGAGCCCGGGTGCGGGGTCGTTGGCGTAGTCGCCCAGAACGACCCAGACGGGCTGATGGCCGCCGGATTGTTGCGGCCCTTGCAGGGCGAGTTGACCGGTGAATGCTTCGAGAGACATGGCTACAGCGGGGCGGTGGTGATGTTGTCGAGCACGGGCGCCGTCACGCGGGCGGTGCTGCGGCGGGTGCGCAGGCGGAGGCTGCCGCCCGCGAGCGCCGCGGTGAGGGAATCCCGGTACAGACGCCGGATGACGTCCTGCGCCGGCTGCCCATGCAGGCGGAGGCGCTGGAGAAGCTCAGCGGCGCGGGTGCGGGAGAGGAGGTCGGAGGAGGTAATGCGCCCGCGCCCGAGCAGAAGCTTCGCGGCGAGCCCGCCGGCCGTGAGTTGCGCCTCGTCGGGACGGAGTTGCCAATCCGGCTCGAGAATGTCGACCGTCACCTGCGCGAGGTCGCCGCGCAGAAGATCGATGGCGGCTTTCAGTTCGGCCGGCCAGGCGTTACTGGGATTTTGCACGGCTTGCCAGGCCGCGGCGGTTAAGAGCCCGGCCGCCTGGTCGAGGCGGTATCGTCGTTCGCCGGCTTGCGCGCTGGCTCCCAGATCCGCGAGGGCCAGGCCGGGCGGGAGATCGGCAGGTGGCTGGAATTGCGGGGCGGTGAATTCGAAGTTTCGCGCTTGGGCCGCCGCCGCCAAGAGCGCATCGATGGTGCCGAAGAACGGGGTCGACGTTTTCCAGGCGTTGATCGGAACCGCGTCCTCGGCGGTCAAGCCTCCGCACCACGAAAGCGTGCGCGCCGGCCCGTCGAGGGCCAGCCGTCCGGTGAATGCGCGCTGCACTTCCTCGAGTTGCTCGAGCCCCGGCGAGGCGACCGCCGTCGTGACGGGATCCGGTTCGCCCGGCGCGGTGGGCCCGGTGGGCGCCTGGGCCGCGAGGCTCCGCAGCGCGGCGGCGAGCGACGGATCCGCGGTGTCAGAGAGCTGTCGCAGTTGCGCCGATTCCTCCTCCGACAAAGGTCCGGTGAGCACGAGGGAGAAGTGAGCCGGCGGCACGCAGAGCAGCGGCTGCGGAAAGGGAGGCGCGGTTTCGTCGAAATCCGCACGCTTCCGAATCGGCGCGTCCAGCCGTGCGCTCGCGAACTTCGGGCGAATGCGGACGCCGAGCAGGTAGCGATGGGGCGAGGGCTGCTCGGCGAGGGAGCCCGGCGCCTCGAGCCCGGCGAGTTGCGCGTCGAACCGCGCGCTCGTCGCCCGCAATCCCCACTGGTACGCGTCGCCTTGCACGGTGCGCTCGAAGGCTACCACCGCCGCCGTTTCCTCCACCGCCGCCAAGGCATTGCCCCGGTGGATGATCTCGTACGCGACCCCGGTATCGGGCAGCGCGGCCGGCTTGAATCGGTACCGGGTCTCTTCCCCATTCACCGTCGCCGGGTCTTCGATGCGCCACTCATCCCGCGCGTCGTCCGGCAAGCTCTCCCAGTAGTTGTTGAGGCGGATTTTTACGGAAAGCGCCAGGGATTCATCCACCTCGGCGTCCTCGATCGCCACCGGCTCCGGCGAATGGAAGGAGAACTCCCGGTGGCTGACGCCGATCGCCGGCGAGGAGACGGCGGCCGCCTCCGCCTTGAAGAGGACCCGGTGCTCATAGAAGAATGGGAGATTCCGCCACTGGAAGGCGATCGCCTCCTGCGCGAACGAGTCGTGGCGGTCGGCCAGGAGCAAGGTACGCTGATCGTCGCTGACGTGGGCCGGATCCGCCGGCAGCGGGATGTAATCCGGCCGTGTGACGGCCCCGGGGAGCACAATCCCCGGCTCCCCATAAGTATCCTCGACCGCTTGCACCTGCGTCCAGGCATCCGCCTGGTTGGCTTGCGTAAACAGCGAATCGTTTTCCGCCAGGAAACCAAACCGCCGGAACATGGCGTACGCGACATGCCGGAACTCGAGGCGCTGAAGCAAAGTGCGATTGCGCTCGATCAGGCTCTGTTCGGGGTGCTTCGCGAGAATGACTTCCCAGGTAGCCGCCGGCTCCGTCGCTCCCTCGGCCGAGGGCCGGTCGAGGCGTTTGGAGGAGAGCACGAGCGGCGGCGCCACGCGGCGCAGCCGGGGGATGGCGATATCGAGCCCGCCGTCCTGCGGCAGCGCCAACGTCGCGTCGAGGTCGAGCAATTTCGCAACGCAGCGCGCGCGCGCCGCCGCAAAGGGGAAGAGCGTCTCGGACTGCGCGAGGGCGAGCCACAACTGATCGTAGCGCAGCAACGGCTGGATGAAGTAGCGGAAGGCGTGCGCCCACCCGTCATCGATGAGATGATAGATTTCCGCACGGCCCCGGCGCGGCGCCACGAACTGCAGCGCATTGGCCTGGAGATAGGCGGTGGCGATCCACGGCCCGGCGGCGGCCGGCCGGTGGGGATCGTCGTCCACGAGCCATTGGCCGTTCTCTTCCTTAAAATTGAAGTCGTTGCTGAAATTGAAGAATCGCCGCAGCCACTCGACGGTTTCCGGAGAGTTGAGCTGGTCGACCCACGGTTTTCCTTGGGGATCCTTGCAACCCGCGAGCCTGGCGTAGCGATCCAGCCGCCACCAACTGACGTGAGCCTCCTCGCCCGGCCCGTGCGGCTCGTCTTCTCCCAACTCCGCGCCCGCCGGAAATTCCGGATCCGGCCCCGCCATCCATCGCTCGGCCGCATCGGCGAAGAGGCAGCGGCGCAAATCCGCGACGCCGAGTTCCCTGGATGAAGGCGCAAAGTCTGCCGCCGCAGCCGTGACCGCGCAGCCGATCGTCCGGGCGAGAATGGTAATGCTGCCGTCCGCCAAGGGCGAAAGCTCCGCCGTATAGCCAGGTTGTTGATCCGTGAGGACCACCCCGGCTCCTCCCATCCCCGGCAACAACAAGTCCGCCTGGAAGCCGTCGGCGCCCGCCGCCGTGATTTGCACCATCTTGGTCGGGATGCTCGCGTGCGACGCCGTTTTCAGGGTGATCTCGTAAAACTCGAAGGCAGGCCGCACCACGGGGCGGAGGCTGAACTGGATGAGCGCCAGGAGATCCTGCTCGTTGGGCGTGGCGTCCGGATCGAGATCGAGGCGGACGCTGCGGGCTGGCTGAAAGAGCAACTCGACGTGCAGATGCGGGAGGAAGGCCTGCAGCTCCGCATCACTCCCGTACCGCTGCAGTTGCGCCTGGATGAGCGGCCAGACTTCCTCCGCGAGGAGCGCCCGTCCGAGGCGGATATTGCGGAAGGTGACGGCCGCGGCGAGCCCGAACCGCTTGAGCACGTTCCATCCGTACGGATCGGTGCCGGTCGGGGTTTCCAGGCGGAAACCCTCCAGGTCGGTGGCGCGCCCGGGCGGGAGGAGCGGCGGGTCGGCGGCCACGCCGTAGAGGCGCGCGGTCTCCGCAGACAGACCCGTGGAGGCGGCACTCGCGATGTCGCCGATGAGTTGTTCCAGGAACCAGTGCAGATGGGCGCGCGGTTGCGCGAGGACGACGTCCCAATCGCCCGCCGGCACCGGGTCGAACCATTCTTGGCGGAAGGTGAAGGAATCGGCATCCGAAGCCTGGAGGCGTTTGAGGCCGTTGGAGGCCGGCGTGGCGAAGCCGACGAGTTCGACGAACTCCATGCGTGCGATCCTTTGCAGCCGGACGCCGCGCTCCTGTAGTTGCTGATCCGTCCAGCCGGCGGTGTCGGTGATCAGTTGGAGCGTCACCAACCCGTTGGCCGTGCTGATCCTCACCCTCTCCGGGCTGCTGACCGGCTCGCCCCCGGCCTGCCGCACCTCGGCCCAGCCGCCGGGCAGGCGGGGCCACTCGAGCCGCGCATCGCGCCACGAAAACCAATTGGAGAGCCAACGATCAACCCCGCGTCCGGTTGAGGCAGACGCGCCGGCCTTTTCATGCAGCCAGAGCCGGCGGGCGCTGCTCGCGTGCCAGGCCTCCCACTGGTCGGGGGCGAGATTTTCGGACGGGGTCAGCGGAACCTGACCCGCCGGCAGGAGCCGGGTTTCGCGCACTTGGCGGGCGTGATCGAGGAAGCCGCGCAGGGTCAGCGCGGGATCCTCCAGCACCTCCGCGGTCTCGGGATCGACATCGAACTCGAAAACACGGAACGCCGAGAGCAGGCCGGTCCTCCAGGCCGGGGCCTGCGAGCCGGTGACGTTCCAGCGAAGACAGGCCGCGCGCCAGAGCTTGGGATGCGGAAGGAAGCTCAGCGGCTGCTCTTTGAGCGCGAGCTTGAGCGGATCGAGCAGGACGGCCGCGCCATCCTCGCCCGCCACGGGCCGCGGCACGTCGGCCGGGTCTGCCGCCGCCTGGCCCTCGAGGGGATCGAGGATCTCGGGGCGCAACGGCCGCAGGATCCACTCGAGCGTCTCGGGACGGCGCTCCTCCCGCGCAGCCGGGCTGTTTCGCACATGAAAGAGCAGGCGAAGCTGGATAGGCGACAGGGCCGACGGCACACCGGTCGACGAGACGGCTTGCAGGAAAGCGCGCCAGGCCGCCGGCTGCCACACGTGGCCGGAACCGTCGGCCAGGGGCAGCACCGCGCGCCCGCGCAGCGCGGCGAGCAGCGTTTGGCCTGCTTCGTCGAGGGTCCATTCCTTCAGCCGCTCCTTGATCTCCGCGTCGAGCTCGGCGGGGGCGAGCGCCGGGTCTTGCAGATCGCCTGGATTCGTTTGCAGTTCGATGACGATGTCTCCCGGCAATACGCGGGCGTTGCTGGCCGGGGCGGATTGTCGCGGGTTTTCCGTCGCGGAATCCGCCGGGTAACTACCGATGGGCAGCGTCTGTTCCCGGCGCAGCACGAGCCGCCAGCGGACGGCCGCCGGCTCGAGGTCGTCGTCAGTCAGCAGCGGAGCGGCGGAACGGAGGGAAACGGCTTGGGGAGTGAGCAGCAATCCGTCCGTCGTCTCCTCGCCGACAGGGGCGAAGCTCTCCTCGTCGATTTCGTAGATCACCGCGAGGTCGTTATGCAGCGGCGTAGAGGGCGGTTGGTTGGGCCGGCGGATGGCGACGATCGAAAGCGGGCGCGGACTGCTCGTGCCGGCGAGGTCGACCGGAGTGATCGTGTAAAGATAGCGGCGACCCTCCGGCGGCAGCGCGGCCACGTCTCCCGCGGTCTCTTCGCGGAAATGGTCCACAAAACGAAACCGGGCCGGCAAGGTGATGATCTTGTTCCGAACGTTTCCGTGGTCATCCAAAACCGGCTGACCTTCGCTGTCGCGCATGACGACTCGGTGCTGGATGGAGCACGGCTTGACCTGGAATTCCTGCTCCGGACCCTGTGCGCCGAGCGGCCGCCGGAGGACGCGGTAGAAACGCAGGTGATCCTCCGCTTCGTCCCGGCCATTCGCTGATGCCTCCGGCCAGCGCAGGTCCCAAGTGAGACCAACCGTCGCCGCCGCCGCCACTTGGCGGACTGCGGTGAAGGTGGGAGGAGACTCGGAAAAGGTGGTGTCGTGAGTATTGTAAGCACGCACGTTTCGCCGGCCCTCCGCGTCGGCCGGGAGATCCACGCCGGTCCCGAGCCGCTGCCAGATCTGCCCCACATCGACCGTTGGCGACGGCGACATCCAGGGCGGCGTCGCTCCGCGAAAGCGGAAGACCAGGCCGCAGGTAAAGGCGACGGACTTCTTCGCGAAAGCCTGCGCGGCGGCAGGCGGCGGCGCATCCTGAGCGGCCGCGTTTGCGGCGAGGAGCTCGGCGAACGCCTTCACGTCTTCGACCAGCCCGGAGACGATGGTACTGCGCAACTCGTGCGGCTCACGGTTGGGGTCTTCCTTCGCCGAGCCCTGAGGTTCGTCTGCCGGACTGTACAGCGACGTTGTTTCAGCGAAGGCCTCCTTGAGCAGCCGCTCGTACTCGACGTCGGGATCGTGCCTCAGGTACGGCGATCCCTCGAATTGCTCCATCGTGCCGCGCACGGCCGTCTCGTAACAGGCGTCGGACGGATCGCCGACGCGCTGGTCCTGCGTCGTCCCGCCGGCGGCGGCCAGCGCATCGAGGTCCTCCGGATCGGCGGTTGGCACAAACGGATGCTCCGTGTCGCGTTTGAATGCGCGAACCATGATCTCCGCGAAAATCGGCGGCGCGTGCTGGAGATCCGGCGCCTCCGGCTGGTCCGCGGCGGCGGTCGGCGCGATCTCTGAGCCGGAACCGACTTCTTGATTCCAATGGATCTGCCACGCGAACTCACTATTCGCCGGATCCTCCCAGTGATCGTGATCGGCGCCTTCGATTTCACCTTTGATGTAGCGCTGCATGTTGGCGGCGGCCGCACCTGGCGCCCACCGAAAGTCCGGCCGCCCGGAGAGACCGCGCTCGGGAGGATCCTGGCAGTACTCGGTGGGCGGGGCCGGCAGGAAGCCGCCGCCCGGTCCATCAGCCTTGGGCGGCTTGACGGAGGGGACGAGCACGAAGAGCCACTCCGGCTCGCGGCCGGCCGGGTACGGGATCGGCACCGTGAGAATTTCGTAGTCGGGTGCGACGAATACGTTCGGCGCGAGCGGAGCGCCGTCCGTAACAACACCGTCAACACCATCGACGCCATCCGCCATTTCCGGCGCCGCCGCCGGTGCGGCCGCGGCGAGCGGCTGGAGATTGTTCCCGTTTCGCTTGGCCGCTGACTCTCCGGGAAGCGGCTGCACCTCGGTCGCTTCCAAGCCGATATTGAGGAAAGAACTGGTGATCTCGACCGCACGGTTGACCGTCCCTTCCCCGATTCCGACATGCACGCCGAACCGTAGGCCGTGTCCCATCAAACTGACGCAGATGGTCGCGGTGCCGCGGCATCCCGGCAGCGCGGTCAGCGTAGCGCCCACCTCCAGCAGCGCGGTAAAACCGATCTCGAAGCTGAAGCCAAAATTCAGCTCGAGCGTCCAGAAACGGAAGTAGAACCGCAGAACGAGGTGGATCGCGACTTTGACGTAAATCTCCAGGCCGACCGCGCCGTAAAACGCGGAGCGATCGATGCGATCCAAGCCAATGACGATGATGTAGCGCGCACCGAAGGCCACCCGCGCCTCCGCGGAGAGGCTCGCGCCGACGAAGCCAAAATCGAAGCCGGCACTGATGCTGAGATGCCCGCGGGCCTCGAAACTCAAGCCCTGCACCATCTCGTGCCGGCTGATCCGGAAAATGGTACCGCCGCGGCACTCCGCGTCGAACGGCCCGGCCTTCATCCCCCAGCGGAGCACATTCGGCCAACCGAGCTCCATGTGGAAGAGGCCCGGTTCGATAAGCAGCGTGGCGGAGAAATAGCTCGATTTGAACGCCTCCTCCAGGAAGGGCCAGAGCGGCGGATTCCCGCCGAACGCCGGGTTCCGATTGGAGGCGGCATGCGCAAGCAGCCGCTTCTTGCGCGGCTGGAACATCGCGTACCCAAACAGCAGCGGCCGGGCGCGGACGTCGTTGTGGTCGGTGTCGAAGTCGTAGTAATTCGTGAATATCCAGAGCCGCGCGTTGAGGAAGAAGGTGAAGTCGCTGCGCAGCGCCATCACCGCATCCATCAGGACGATATTGGGCAGATACTTCTCCGAGTCTGGGTGCCAGTCCGTGACGCCCGAGGAAGAGCTCGAGGTGGCGATCATGGCCCGCAGGACCACCGTCCACCGGGGCGTCTCATCCGGCTCCTCCATGTCGATCCGCCAAGCTGCGACGCTCGAGAGATTGCCCTGGCTCAGCGCGAGCCGGTCGAGCTCTTTCATCAAGAGGCGCACGTCGTCCGTCTCGTCCGCCTTCTTGATCATCGCCAGCGTGTAGCGGTAGCCAAACCCGAGCCCGACTTCCCGGATAAAGATCGGAATGGGCGTCGGGATGCGGATGCTGAGGTGCCCGACTTCCGCGTAGAGAAACCACGCGCGCTCCCAGCGGGACGGCTGCTCGCGCAGCACGCGCAGGAAGGCGAAGGTGGCGGTGATCTTCGGCAGCCCCATCAGCGTGACCGATCCGTGGCCCCGGAAGCCGCGTGCTTTCCAGCCGGGCTCGATCTCTTCGCCGTTGAGGAAATCGACTTCGCCATCGAGCTCGAACGCTTCGCCCACGCGCAGCTTGATCCCGAGGCCGGCACAGTGGAGGCGCGGAAAGGAATCGCCCGGCGCCGGCAGGGCGATGAACAGATTGTGGAAATCGAATCGCGCATCGACCACGTCGCCGCCATCGATGGCAAACTTGATCTGGCCGCCGAGCTGCATCGCCGCCGGATGGTCCTCCCAAAAGTCGACGCCAGGATCGAATCCGATGCCCCGCAACTCGAATTCGAAACAACCGAGAAAGCTGAATTTGACCTTCTTCGGCAGCTCGATGTGAAAGCGAATGTGATCCCGCAGCACACGCGCGTCCCCACATAGCGGGCAGTCGACGAACTGAATTTCGATCTTCGGGAGCCAGGAGAGCGGCCCCTCCGAGTCATCACCGGGCAACGGCCGGAAGCGGGCCGTGCCGGTAAGGGTAAAGTAAAGATGGTAGTCGCCATGATCGTTGACGAAGCGGAGCCCGAGGCCGTCGATCGTCAGCTCGAAGCGGGTGCTTTCGCAGCGCAGCAAGTTGCGCCCACGGAGCTCCGCGTGCGCGCACAGCAGCTCGAGGCCGCCCGAGTCGCCTTGCCCGAACTGGAGCGCGATGGCGGCGGTCGCTTCGCCCACGAGCGCGGGGGGCAGCGGCCCAGAGCCGGTGACCGTGAAGCCGGTGATCCGGTTGTCGCGGACCTGGAAGGAGGCCTCGTCGAACTCGAACCGCGTCGCCACGCCGTTGATCATGGCGTGGCACTTGCGCATCGTCGCCTCCAGGCTCACCCCGGCGGGGCCGATCGTGAAGCCGCGGATATCGAAGATGAGCGGCTCGGCCGGCGAGGTCAGCTTCGTGAAGCGCGCCTCGATCTTCGCACCGTTGGATTGCTTGATCAGGAAATTCTCATCCGCGAGGACGAAGTCGAACAGGGCGTTGCTCGCGCCACCCGCGAAGGTCCAGTCCATCCCAAGGAAATGCGTCTCGCAAGCGTGTGCCAGGGTGAGCGAGACCGTATTCAAACCCTCCGCCGAAAAGGCAAAGCGCTCCCAATCGAAGTTCAGCTTGGCGGCGGTCGCGAGATCGAACGGGTTTTGGTCGTTGAGCAGAGCGCCGAGGTGCAAGCGGAGAGTGAGGCCGACACGGAAGACGGGCGGAGCCACCAGCTCGGGAGCACCGACGGTCACTTCGAGAAACTGCTGCCATGGCTCGAAGCCGTCCCGCTTCAGGAACGGAAGCTGCGCCGCGTTGATCGTGAGCGCGAAATCCGCGTCGTCCAGGCTGAGGCGCGCTAGGCTTGCGAGGCCGGGTGGCTCCAGCGTCGCGACATCCGCAAAGTCTAGGGGGAGCAGCGCGCGGACGGCTTTTTCGATAAACCGCGGCTTGCCGTCGGCCAGGCTCAGCGAGACGAGGGCAAGCGAGGTCCACGCTTCCTCGGGCCGTGCCTCGGGGGACTCGAGGACACCGTCTTCATCATCGACCCCGTCACCATTGTCCACCGGGTCCAGTGGCGCTCTGAAGGTCGCCGTCAGCTTGACCAGGGGATCGTTGCCGGGCGCTTGGTTCTCCTCGTCGTCATGCAGCCGGCGCCCTTCGTCCTCGTGCGCAAAGCCAAAGGTCGTAAATGCGGAAAGGCGATCGCCCCCGGCGAAGGTGGAGAGGAGGGTGGCCCGCCACTCCTCGTCCTCGCGCGCGACCACGGCGGAGTAGTATTTCGGCTGGGGCACCTCCACAGCGAAACCGGGCAGTTTGAGCTGCCAGGCGGGGTCGGTGGCCGCCGGTGCGAAATCGAGGCGCACTTCCCCGACTCCGTCCGTGTCGTGCAGCACCCGCAGAGTGAAACCGGCCGCCGCCGGCAGCGGTGGCGCAAGCACCTCCGGCAGGATCAACCGCAGCCACGCCTCGAGCTGGTTCCCCGTCCAGCCGATGGCGAGACTCTCCGCCGAAGAATACCAGCCACTGATTTGGAGCCGGATGACCGGATCGGCCCGGAGGTCGAAGTAGGTGCCGGTCGTGACCCGCCCCTCGGCGATTTCCAGATGCAGGTCGCCCTCGAGGGCCGAGCCCGTCGGCCCGGCCAGGCGCAGGCCGATGACTTCGACCACGATCGTGTGGTCGTCGTGCGCCGGGTCCTTTTCAAACACCGCGATCCGCCGCCAGGTAAGCTTAAGAAACAACGACGGAAACTCGAAGGCCGGCCAACTGAAGTTCCAGGGCCACCACGGCAGATCCGGCAGACCTCCACCGGGCGGCCAAGGCAAATCGAAATCCGGTAACTGCCGGATGAAATCGGGAAGCCGAACGCGCAGGCGGGGCAGCAGGGAAGGGATGACCTTCAAATCGAGCTCGAGTTGGAAGCAAACGCGCGTGCCGGCGAGAAGATCGACGCCGTGCTGGTCCGTCCTCACCTTCAACTGCCCGCAAACTTCGAGAAAGGCCTGCGCCTGAAAATGCGCCTGATCTTGCGCCAAAATCACGATCCGCAGCTCGGCTGTGTATCCCACCCCAAAGTCGAACGTGCGGCCAAGGAAGGGAAGCGGCCCCGCCGCCGCGTCGCGGAAAAACGCGCTCGCCATGAAGGTCCCCGCCGTCGAGGGCTGAAAGACGAAGTCGTTCCCGCTCGCGACGGTCAAATCCTTCGGCAGCGTGAGCACCGGGTCGAGCGGATAGGTCGTAAGCGCGCCCGCGCGCTCGATCTGTAGCGTGCCGGCCTGCCACTCTTGGCCGCCGTCCACGGCGTCGAGTCGGATGATCGCGTCGTCTTTCTGGAAGAGAAGTATGCGGGCCATGGAGGGAGGTGGCTAGAGCCGCGGGTCGTAAACGTCCGGGCCGAGATACCACGTATCGAGGTAGAACTGGCGCCGTGCTCGATCGCCGTCCCGCTGCGATTCCTTGGCTTTTACCTGCTCCGGCTTGGTGGCCAGCGGCTTCAGCTTCATCCAGAATTCACCGCCCCGATCCTGCAGCTCGTGCAGGATTTCTCCCTCGCCTGCGTTGGGATGGGCCGTCACGAAACGCCGATACCAGGTCTTCACGTCCTTCCCGTGCTGGTTGACCATGTCCAGGGTGAAGATCACACCTCTTTCAGTGGTGAGCTTCGGCGCCCATTGCTTCACCCCTTCGCCCGGAATGGGCCGGTAGTCCTCCGGGTAACCCTCGTAGGTGTCGTCATACATGCGCTGAATCGTGGCGAGGCCGAACTCCAGCATCAGCTTTTGGAAACGAACGGTCGACAGCATCTCGGTGAAGCAGTTCAGCCAGTTCGGCTGGCCGGGATCGGGGTTGGCAAATTCGAGGCTGCGGTCGATGCTGTCGCCCGCCTTCCGCTTCCGTTCGTTGGGAAAGTCGGTGTTGTGCTGGGCCGCCGACGCCCGGGTGTAGAGCGCAACGTTCTTCAGCTCGAGCTGGTCGAGCACGCGCTTGATGCGGAAATACGGACCAATCGGGCCGAGCGTATTCGGCTTGTCGCCAAAGATCGCCGACAACGCATCCGGCGCCTTCTCGAAGAAATAGTCGATCAACTCAAAGAGCCGTCCGGTCTTCTGCGACCAGTGAAACAATCCGCACGAGAGGCCGGCGCCGAGCCCCGGACCGTCGTTATTGCGATTCGGCGTCGTGAAGTCGCAGAGGCACTCACGAGCGGCAATCATCGTCAACGCCTTCAGCGTGTGGGTAAGCTTCAGCTCGTGGGCGAAGATGAAATACCCCGGGGTCGCGTAGGGCTGGTGCGCCGTCCCGATCGGCAGCATGCTCAGGGTTAGCCTGTCGATTTCCCCGGTCTCGGGCAGGTCGAAAGGTTTGCCCTCGAGGCGATTCCACTTTTGTTGAACCGCCAGCACAAGGTTGTGCATGCGCTGATCGTAAACGCCGTAGTGCGCCGAGGCGCTCCCCTGAGCGAAAAACAGCGGCGCCGCCCACTTCCGGCCCGCGACCTTCGGCCAGTAGTCGGTGAGCGGAAGCGTGTCCGGAAACCAGCATTTAAGAAGATCCTGCACTGCTCCGACGGCGAAGGAAGGCGCCGGCTCGTTCAGGCCAATCGGTGCCCCCACGCCCGCCAGCAGGTCGTCCAACCGAGTAATCCCCGTGGTGGCCATATTTCTGCGAGGTTCTCAGTATGCGGTTCGCGGTAAATCTGCCGGCGATGCGACCGAACCGGAGCAATCCCATTCCGCGACCACGATCCTCGTCTCAACGCAAGGCAATCTCGTCATGCCCTGAAGTCTGCGAGTGTGGCTCGGCAGGATCAATCATAAATATGTCACAACTTGAAAGTAATCCCCGCCATGAGGGCCTGACAACTTGCAATCAGTAGGTAACTGGCAAAAAAAAAGGTGTTCAATGAGGTCGGCAGACGTCCAAAGTGTGGCCTGTGATCTGTATTCGTGGGAGCGCAGGTCTACCTAGCGAAGTTGGCACAGTCCCTTGTGTGAACTAAGCCCGACTCCGTTTGAGCGCCGAAACTACGACGATCTTCGTTCGCGACGGTTGGCTCATCGTTGATGTTGCCGAACCCGACGTGCTCCGACCGGAGTTACCGGTGCCTCTGGAGATCGGCTGCTGACGGAGGTCAGCATTCAGACCGGGTTTACGGTCGGAACCGTGAGAGATTGGATCAAGCGGTCGGTGCTCACCGCCGTGCGAGTCGGGAGGGAGTATCGAGTGCGCGAAGCCAATCTCGCGGAGCTGCTCGCCGGGAAGTCCCATGAAACCATCCCCCTCTCGAAGCGGATCGAGCGGAGACGAAAACCCGTAATTGTGCGAGGCGGGTTAGAAGCGAGTCAATCACATCGCAGCGGCGACCCAGCGGAGGAAAGGGCTGCTTGCACGCTCTTTGGTCGGTAGTGGCCAGGTGATGCCGAACCAGCGCAGTCCTTCCTCGAAGGTCTTCGCTTCCAAATAGTGGCGTTTCACCATGTGGACTGAATTGCCCATTTCCAGCGCGACCTGAGGAACATTCTGCGTCAGCGCCGTACGATAGCTGCCATAGGCGTGACGGAGCGCATTATGCTTCCACCGAAAATTTGGGTGATTTCTTTTCATCTTCGCCATGATCTGCTCGATTTCGCGCTGGGGAACCTTGTCCTCGCACACCGGACCGGTCGCCTCCCTCCACGGCGTCAGCGCTTCAATCAACGCATCGCACATCGGGATAATCCTCCGCTCGTTGACCTTCGTGACTTCCGGCGGGAGATCGATCAACTTTTGCTCCCAGCGAATCATCGCCCAATCCATTCGCAGCACCTCGAAAGTGCGGACCCCAGCGTAAGCGCTGATGAGCACCCACGGCAGCCATACCTGACGGGTATTTTCGATGATGATTTGAAGTTCCCCGGGCGTGAACATGTCCACCGTCTTGCGCGCCACTTTCATCTTCGACACGTCCTCAGCTTCCGTGGTGCGGTCTTTCGGAAGGTAACGCTCCGAACGCGCGAACCTGAAAAGCGTGACGACCTGATCACGCAGGTTGTTCCAGCGTCTCGGGCCGACTTCGCAGCCGTTCAGGAAGGCTTTGATGTGCGGAGCATGCACTTTCTCGATCTCCTCGGGGACCGAGGCTGCAAACGATTTCAAGTCGTCTTCGAGGCGGTCCACGTATTGAACCGAGAGTTGCTCCCGCCGCTTTGCGGCGATCAACTCCGCGATCACGTCCCTAGTTTTCTTTCCGCGATACGGAGCCTTGGTCTTCTCCCATTCCCTCACCGCCTGGAGGACGGTGCAGCCGAACCGTTCCACGATTTCGCGAGCGAGGTTGTAGGATTGGCGATCATCCAGCGTCATTGCGCCGTTTACCTTCTCCTTGAGAGCCGCTGAGACTTCCGCAACGAGTTCGTCTGCCTCCTTCAAAGTCGCGCGAGAGCGCCGCTGCCGACTGCCCTGAGAATCATACCAGACGACCATGCACCTGCCCGAAGAAAGGCGATAGGTGGAAATCTCGATACCTTTGACAGCGACGACGCGAAGGGGCTTTTTCAAGAACCCACTTTGTCACAAACTGTCACAAACTCAATTTCAATCCAGTTCACAGAGTGAAATTAGTGGAGGCGAGGGGAGTTGAACCCCTGTCCTGATGTTTCTCAACTCAAGTTTCTACATGCTTAGCCCGTCCTTGGATTTAGGGAGAAGAGCGATTGGCGGGCAAACTGCC
>Ga0070658_10002318_pt1 | contig 15979 bp, 20 predicted proteins | sample KBSC13metaG_FD_64664 | JGI IMG/M metagenome (GOLD analysis project Ga0070658, IMG submission 64664) | Corn rhizosphere microbial communities from Kellogg Biological Station, Michigan, USA - KBS C1-3 metaG | ecosystem: Host-associated > Plants > Roots > Rhizosphere > Soil ...
CGCGGCTCGCGCTTCGCCATCTTCGTCGTGGGCTGGCGAATTTCGATCCGCCCATGGCTGGTACGGCGTTGCGCGAGATTCGGCGCGACGAGGTTCTCGAACTTTTGGACCGTTGCCAGGAACTCGTTCGCGAGCTGCTCCGCAGCTGGGGCGAGCCGACGCTTAAGGTCGCAGACCTGCATCGGAATTTTTCGCTTGCGACGGTCCTCGTCGAAATGATCTGCACGATTGTGGAACGCTAGGATCTCGGACCAAACCCCAACGAAACCGTTATCGACACCCTGTCCTGGATGATCGACTCCGCGTCCTCGATCTGTGGCAGTGGCGAGATGCGCGAGCGCGATGATGACGTCTCGATGAGCGTGCGGATTGCCAACGTCGAACTTGAGGAGCTGGCCATGCGATTGTGCTGCGCCTGAGCCAAATCCACGCTCTTTTGGAACGTCATCGAGTGGCTTCGCCGACTCCGCTTATTTGCGAAACTTAAATCCAGCTCGATGAAATCACCGATCTGGCCCTCCGTCTTGGTACGGAGGGTCATTTCTTATGCGGGCCCGAACAAAGCGGACTGCTATTTGACGACGCGGGACTAGTATGCGCCACACAGGTCCATGAAAACTATTCAGCCGCGCACCAGCCTCGCTCATCCGTTGCAAATCGCCGAGGTTGTTCCCAATCTCGGCATGGGCAAGATCGGGCTTACCTTGTGTCCGGGGAAGGTCCAGAGCACGGGTCTGACGGGCTCCTGGGCGCGCGACCTATCCCTCGACGTCGAGGCCATCTCAGAATGGAACGCGTCGGTCGTGCTCACGCTCGTCGAGGCTGAAGAACTTGCACGTCTGCAGGTCCCGAACTTGGGCAAAGCGGTGCGAGATCGCCACATGGAGTGGCTTCACCTGCCGATTCGGGACCGAGATGTGCCCGACGCGGCTTTCGAAGCAGCGTGGATTGAGACCGGCGAGCAGCTTCGGGCGCGGCTTCGGCTCGGGTTCAACGTGTTGATCCACTGTATGGGCGGGCTTGGGCGCGCTGGCACCATAGCCTCGCGGCTGCTGGTCGAACTTGGTTGGCGGCCTCGCGATTCCATTCGGGAGGTGCGCCGAGTCCGGCCAGGCGCGCTCGAGACTCGCGGCCAAGAAGATTTCGTGCACAGCTGCTCGGCCGTGGCGGAGGCCAAGCCTGGCCGGACCATAGGGGCGGTACGGGATCGCGCAATCGGATCGCTGCTTGGCCTTGCCGTTGGCGACGCGCTCGGCACCACGCTGGAATTCACAGCACGGGATAATCGACCGCGCGTTACGGGAATCGAAGGTGGGGGCCCGTTTCAACTGAAGCCGGGCCAGTGGACCGACGACACCAGCATGGCGCTCGCGCTTGCCGATAGTCTTCTCCGTTGCGACGGTCTCGATGAGCATGATCTGATGACCAGGTTTGTCAGCTGGTGGAAGCACGGATCCTACTCCTCAACCGGCCAGTGCTTTGATATTGGGACGACGGTCCGGGGAGCGCTTTTGCGGCTCCAGGAGCAAGGAAATCCCGTCGCCGGTTCAATCGATCCAATGAGCGCTGGCAATGGCAGCCTCATGCGCCTGTCGCCGGTCTCAATCCGCTACTGGGATGACGGCGAGCGTCGCCGTGATGCAGCGGCACGGCAGAGCCGCACGACCCATGGTGCTCCGGAAGCGGTCGATGCGTGTGTCAGCTTTGGTGACATGCTTGCGGAGGCAATCGCTGGAGAGCCCAAAGGCGAGGTGCTGCGTGCCCGAAGCGGCTGCTGGAGCGGGGCGATCCGCCCAATCCTTGCTGGCTCCTGGCGTGGAAAACCGCGCAGCATGATAGCCTCATCAGGCTATGTTGCTCACTCGCTTGAGGCGGCGGTGTGCAGCGTCGGTCGGACTTCATCTTTTGTCGACGCGGTGCTTTTGGCTGCGAACCTGGGCGGCGATGCTGACACTGTTGCTGCCATCACTGGTCAGCTGGCAGGAGCGATCTACGGAGCCAGCGGTATTCCGGGGGAGTGGCTGGATACGGTCTACAGCCGCGACGATATCCAGAGTTTAGCAGCAGGGCTTTTCGATAGCGCCGCTCGGAAGAGCGTCGGCGGTTGATGTAAGCTGCTGGCCGGCTTGGTCTGGTCTCATCTTTCGCGAAGCGCAGCGGGTCGAGCGGTGAAGTCCTCGAGAATGCTGCGCTCGACCAGCTTAGGCTTGCGGCCTTCATTCATCAGCGCAAACTGCAGTAGAACTCGTGGGTGACGAGATCGCCGAAGCGCCGCCGGTCCGAAAATCAGTCCCGCTGTTGAACGTTGTCTGACGGCCGAGTTCAGGATGTCCTCACTGCCTTCCACGCACAACAGTGCATCAATTCCTCAGGCGAGCCATTATGCGCAAGATTGTGACTTCTCTAATGCGCGGACCTGGGTCCGGCATAGGAATTTCGCGATCGATCTAGCAATCGTCGACCTCCTCGAGAGCCAAGCGCGCAAGTTCATCAATCGACATGTCGTGGCCAGACCCGTCGTTCACCCAAGCGCGCTCATGTCGCTCGAGCGCATCCAAGAACTTCACTATGGCCTGTCTGGCCGTATCGACCGTCGCAATGTCAATGGCGGCTCCTTTGTCGACTGCTCTGATGACATAGATGCCCATTCAAGAACAGTCGTCAGATCCGAAGCCGTTTTGTCACAGCTCTCCAACGCCCCCCGAAGTTTCAGGTTGCAAGCCGAGTTCGTGGCCTCACAGCGAAAAGGCGGTGGAGGGCGGTGCGGGGCGCGGAAGGGCCCAGGCGTAGACTGGAGGGTTCCTGCAGGTGGGCGAGAGAGCCGGTTTTTGAAGGCTTGGCCTGAGCCCGCCAAGACTGCTCCTTGAGGCCCGGATCGTTGGTCGCCGCTTCGCTATGGGAAACCGACAAGCGCGGTAACTGCTACTGCGCAGACGACCTTGAGAACACAGCCGGCTGCAGCCCACTCCTTTTTGGCAACTCAGTGGATTGCCTTGTTGGGTCTCTTCAGTAGAGTTCCCGCGAGGCTCGTCGCTCCTATTGCCGGCAGCTTGGGAAAGGCGAGTCTCACCGGCATCTGCCTAGTAACTCGCCGACGCACGTTGCAGCCGTTGCGGCTGGACCTAGCCGATGAAAGTGGAGACGGGGGGCCTCATCGATCGACCGGTTCTTGAGCAGAACCCGCCGCGGGCGAGGGTGAAGGCCGCGTTCGATGATTCTGCGCTTTCTGAAGCAATCAATGACCGGATCATCGACAGGTGCCTCGACGACATGAGCTCCTAGATCGACACTGGAATCGACTTCGGCCATGTCGCGATCAACTGCTCCGCCGCGGCCTTCCGCTCGCGCAGGCTGGCCGACGAGCTCCTCGAGAAACTTTCCTGCCGGCGAAATTCCACTCCACCGGCTCCAGCTCGAAGTCACCGAGACGGTATTCCTCGGGCGGGGCTCCGATCACGTCAAAGACGCGCTGGGAAGGCTTCATCGCGCGGGAGTCCGGATCGCCCTCGACGATTTCGGAACCGGACATGCCGCGCTCCTGCACCTGATGCAATTCCCGGTGGACGTCCTCAAGATCGACCGTTCGTTCATAGCCGGACTGGGCCGAAGCGGCGAGGCGGAAGCCATTACGAAGGCGATCGTCGGGCTGGGGGAGTGAGTCTTGGAATCGAGGTGATCGCAGAGGGCGTCGAAACGCTCGAGCAGCAGCTGGCCCTGATCGGCCTCGGCCGTCGGACCGGCCAAGGCTATCTCTATTCGAAAGCCGTGCCGTGCGAAATGGTGCCGGCAATGATGGCCCAACCAATCGCTCGACGTGCGTAGCTTGAGCGGAAAGTGAGGGGTGCGGTGACCGGCCTGCGTTTCTTCAGTAGGGCCTAGCAAGGCTCGCCGCGCTGCGTTGCAGGCAACTTGGGAACGAGTCTAACCGGCATTACCCGGCAACTCCCCACGCGCCCCGGATTAGAAACAGCGCTGCCGATTGAGCTAAAGGCGCTGGCAAAGACCCCTCGGATTTCTGCTTTCGATGCCTTGGCGTCGCGGGCCGCATCCAGTTGGTCGGTCCCTTTTCACCCATAGCTGCCGTGGCCGATTTCGATTCGCTCTGGACGGCCCGCGCAGGCGCCACACGACAAGCGAATCCGGCTTTTCGAATTTAGTTTAGCGGATGGATCAGGGCCATCCGATAGTATGCTGGGTTCTGACCCTTGCCTGCGTCAGCAGGAGTAGCTCCTGGGCCGGGGAGGATGGCGGAAGCTACTCCTGCTGCAACGTGGATCCTGCTTTCCGACCGGAAGATACCAGGTCAGAGGACCCAATCTGATCGAATGCTGCCGCGACACGTAGTAGGAAAGGCATCTCTGGCTTGCCCACATAGGCCACGGCCTGGCGGCGGCAGTTCTCAGCCTCTTCTCGCGGCGAGAGCACAGTAGGAGGGATCCGCATAACGACTCGCTTTCCCAAGTATCTTCAATGACTTCAGAATGAACTCAGTTTGACTGGAGTCAATCAAATCGTCCTTATCCGGCGCACATAACGCCACCATTTCGCTGGTATGGGAAACGCGGCATTAACGTTGAGGCCTTACAAAGCCGTCCATTCGGAGGTGGCCTTAAATTGACTGTAGACGCCGTCTCGAATCAGCGAGCTGAGTCAAGGACGAACCTCTACGTCATGGCTGTCCTGTCGGGGCCGACTGTTTCAGGACCAGTCAAGGTACGCAACTTGTCACCCGGCGGTGCTCTCGTGGAAGGCGCGGTTCTGCCGGCAGCCAACGAGCGTGTATGTCTTCGCCGCGGCGCGCTGGTTGTCTCAGCCCAGGTGGTGTGGTGTCGCGGCGACAAGGCCGGATTGCGCTTCGATTCGCACGTATTCATTGAAGATTGGCTGCCGCAGGGCGCGAACCGCTCTGGTCAGGGGCGCGTAGACGAAATCGTTCAGCATCTCAAAACGGGCGCAGCCGCGCAAATACTCGCGGCGACAAAGGAATCAGGCAAAGACGATTTAAGCACGTCGATCGATCTCACGAAGCTCGCCGAGGAGCTAGATGCTCTCGCCGAAGATTTGGCGTGTGATAAAATCATGGTCCAGCGCCACCTTTCCAGGTTGCAGACACTCGACATCGCAGCGCAAACATTGCGGAAACTGGCGCGCGGACGCTGAAGCTGTCTAAGAGCAGTCGATCAAGTGCTCTGCTCAGATCGGTCGTGGACGGCAGTTGTACATCGACAACGGACTTGGCTCTCGGCCGTGTCCTACTTTCATAGCCCATTCCGATCTAGCTCATCGAGCGCAGCCGAGCAGCGAGATCGGGACCAGCCAATTCAAATCGGTTCGAGTGAGTAGCCGATGCGCGAGCCGCTCGTTGCCCAAACCGGCCTTTCCGTGCCATGCGACGTCGTAACAAATCGTCGGTGCCGTTCTGAAAACAGTTTACCTTCACTCCGTCGCGAGCACTAACTTCCGATAGGTCGTCGAGCCGAAAGGTCATGCTATTTGAGTATTTTGCGGTCAAACACCTGGGACAGCGGCGTATGGAAGGCGATACTGAGTACTTCAGACGACGAGCCTCAGAAGAGCGGATGGCGGCATCGCGGGCACGCGATGCGCGAGCGCGGAATTCGCATGTCCAAATGGCCGAACGCTACGAGGATCTCGTTCGCGGTATCGCGAAACATGAACAGGTTCTAGGATTCCGCGCGATCTGTTGCCGCGGAACTGGCGACCTCCGGCATTCCCAAATGCCACCGGAGCGAAGAAGGCGACTATGCTTATCGCGGCATCGAGGATGTTCTTGCTGCGCTGGCGCCGCTGCTGGCTCAGCACAAGCTATGCGTGCTGCCACGGGTTCTTGAGCGGGAAGCGAGTCGAGCTGACAGCCGATGCGCCGATCAGCTGGTGGTCGTTCGTGTCGCGTTCGACCTCGTAAGCGCCATAGATGGCTCAACGCATGTCATTGAAAGTTTTGGCGAAGCGATCGACGACAGCGGCAAGGGCACCGCCAAGGCAATGTCGACGGCCTACAAGGCAGCGATGCTACAGGCCTTTTGCATCCCGGTTCCGCAGGAGCATGGCGACGCACGCTCGCCGAAACTCAACGGCCACGGTGCCAGCCACAGCCCAGTCAGCGTCACCGAGCCACCTGAAGGATGGGATAGCTGGTCTGCCGAAGTCATCGACATTGCCAGGAGCTGCGAGAGCTCCGAGGCTCTCGACCGCTTGCTATCCAGGCGACGCAGACAGCTGACCGCCCTCCAGCGTGCTCGGCCGGAGCTCTATATCAGAGTTGGCGACCGCATCGCTTCGAGGCTGACGGACATTCAGAGGCCCTCCGCCGCAGCGACTCAGGGAGCTCGGAAACCCCGTCGCACCAAGCACCTGAAGCAAGATGCAGCCGATGACCAGCGTGCGCCTGCCGAAGCGGCTTGAACGCCCCGCGCGCCGCCGCGACGGGCGCTGCTGTCCGGCACACCGTGCGTGGGTGCGGCGGCACAAGTGTTGCGTTTCGGGGTGCCGGCAATTGCCAATTGAATGCGCTCACGTGCGCATTGGCACAGATGGCGGCGTCGCTCTGAAACCTTCGGATCGCTGGGTGGTCAGCCTCTGTCGAGATCATCACGCTGAGCAGCATAGGGTTGGCGAAGCTCGGTTTCAAAAACGGTATCGATTGGATCTCTATGCACTGGCGCTCGAATTTGCGCGGCGATCACCATATCGCTCGAATCTCGGCAGCTCATGAAGATCCGGAAGAAAGTCAGAGTAATCCGTCTCGGCGCGGCTCGACATTCGAGAAGGTAAGAGATTCGCCACGCAATTCCGGCAACCATCAGTTTTCAACCAAACGCGAACGTTACGTTAACTGGTTGGCGGCGATCATGTAGGCAGGGAGAAGGTCTTTGCTGCTGCATGCTTCGGTTGAGGTCAGTCCGTCGGAAAGGCGCGGATCTGCCCGTCGCACGGTCCGATTGCAGAGCATCGCGGCCAGCCACGAGACGGCTGCCAAATGGAATGTCCAGATCCACGATCTCTCGACGACCGGCTTCCTGATGGAAGCAGATGCTTCTTTCGTGCTTGGCGAGGGTATCAATCTTCAAGTCGCCGAGACCATAGCAGACGCGCAAGTGGTTTGGACTTCCGGGCGCTTCGTCGGATGCCGCTTCATCAGTAATCTGTCGAAGTCGCAGTTGAGCGCGGCATTCCTCAAAAGTGAGCCTAATAACCAGTCTAAAACGAATCTGGAGGATCGGCTCCGCGACACCCGCGAGCGTGTGGCTCAAGCTGCTCGTGATATCGAGGCAATCGGGCGGGAACTCACTGTGGTCGCCACAACTCAAGACGCGGCTTCGCAAGCTGCGGTTGATGTCGCGAAAGACAGCGAGCGGAGTCTGGCACAAAACGAAGAAAAGCGGTTCCCTCTCTATATCCGCGGGTGGTTCATTTTTGTAATTTCCATTATCCTTTGGGCTCTGGTGCTAGCCGGGCTCCGATTGTTGTAGTCTGCGAGTCCTATCGCGCACTGAGATCCTCCTTCTTGGAAAGAAAGTGGCCGATCTGATCTCCTTCTTGCAGACTACGTGTGCGAGTTCTTTGTCTACCTACAGCAATTTCCTACACCGCAATTGCAGGTTTCATGGACCCAGAACGGCGCCGATCCGGGGTAGGTCAACGGCGAAAGGTTGATTATTCCGCCAGCTCTGGTCATGTGAGCATGTGCTGGAGGTACCTCCCGACGCCGAAAAGGTAGCGGAACTGATCCATGCTCTCGAGGATCGGTGTGGAGGTAATATCGCCCTTCGGCGAGAAGAGCTTTGCGCTCTCCGCTCAGAGTACATGATCGTGAAAGTTGCAGCTAGGCTCGCAGGCCAGGCCAAGTATACGGGTTCATCAGAGCTCGACTTAAGGTCGGCTGCAGCCAGGATCCTCACTAAGGCGGGGTCGAGGACGGCAACTCAATCTTCCGAAAATCGCCGGTCCGCAGACGAAGACCGCTACGTTATTTCCGCAAGAGTAGGCTGGCACAAGATCCTCAGAGCGGAGGGTTTGGCCCCCGCACAACCTTGGACGCGTGCGGCTTCGACGAACGCGAAGCGCAACAAACGGCTAGCGGCTGTGACGATCAAAGATGACGATCCGGAAGTGCGGCTGCTAATTCACCAATATGTTGCGAAGCACGCGCTTCAATTACTGAACACCTGCCAAGAGGCGAGGGAACTCCATCGCGACGCCGTCGCTCCGCAAATCGAGCAAGCCCTAGCAAACCTCTACGCTGTTTGCATGAAGCACATGGATGGCTCACAGCAGCATGCGAGTAAAAAGCCTCTGACGATGACGGCGTTGCGCGCAGAAGCTGCTCCACGCGCCGAAACTTGCCTTCCGGCATTCGGCATGCGCCGGGCGACCGTCAGCGCAAACCAAGATAAAGTGTAGTTGGTAAGGGAAAGTGGTGTCGGCGCCCAAGCCGGGAATATGGCGGCGGCTGGATTGGCCGCGCACCGCAAAAAGCTGCGCCCAGCAGAGCGGTATCCGACGCGGCTTTCAACGGATAAAAGCCGTTGGTCGTTCGAGCGTGCATTCTCGCCGCTTTTGAAATGACTTCCCTGCGTTACTGATGGTAGCGGGGAACCGTGCCGAAGAGGATCGTCCGGAGAAGCGAAAATGTCGAAGCATTTCAAAGATCAAAGCGGCCAGGATTTGGCGCGCCTGAGCGCCGAAGTTAACAGAATAGCTGACAAATTAGCGAGAATTTCGAATGACCCGTTAGTAGTCGAAGAAGCTGATAGGCCCAAGAGTTCCGCATCGAAAACATCGGTTTCCGCGGTAAATTCAGTCATTCGAGCACGACGTTTGCGGGATCGCTACTTCACGTTCGGCCTATTCGCTGATCCGGCATGGGACATTCTCCTGGATCTACTCGAATCTGAACTGTCTCAGCGTCGGACATCCGTCTCGAGCGTTTGTGGCGCAGCGGCTGTTCCTGCGACAACTGCACTTCGCTGGTTGAAGGCTATGGAAGAAAAAGGCTTGGTGACGCGCGTCGCCGACCCGCTTGATGGCCGCCGGGTTTTTGTTGAACTCGCTCCGGTCACGAGCGAAGCCATGCATGCTTACTTTGCGGCATTGCGCGAGTTGCCGCTGCAGTGATGCAGCCGGGGTGAACGGGCTTATAGCGTACCGCAGCTGGTTGCTCACGGAAGAACCGCGTCAATTTGAATTTGGGCGTCTGCTGGAAGCGGCGATTACGGACGCGCTTCAACCAACTGAGGTGGGTGAGGTGCGCCAAACTCACGCAGGCATATGGGAGTGTGATCTGTCTGATTGTTCGCTGACGTGGTCAGGGGGCGTTTACGACTTGTTTGGATTTCCCCGCGGCGAACACGTGAGCCGCAGAGATGCGCTGGGCCGGTACACCGAAAGCTCGCGTTGTGTCCTCGAGCGGCTCCGCTCCTGTTCAGTGAAATACGGGCGCGGCTTCACGCTTGATGCAGAGATTACTACGACGCAGTCCACGCTCCGCTGGGTGCGAGTGATTTGTGCCCCGGTAGTAAACGGTGAGGTCGCAACGCATCTGCATGGCCTTAAAATTCTAATCTAGAGTTCGTCCCGGCGGTATCGGAACAGTCTGTGAGATTGCACAGGCAAAACTCGCGAGATCCAATCTTCCCCGAAACGTCTCGGCAAGAACAATCCAACTACGGACTAGCTAGATTCAGAGGAGATCGGCCATCCGCAAGTGCCGATAGGACAGAAGCAGCAAATCGCCCGACGTGACCTAGCGGAGGACAGCTCACGAGCGTTGATGTTCTCACAGCTTTCCGTCCGTGGCCTAGCGGCTCGGAATGCGCCGTAAGCCTTGCTGCATCGGGTGTGCGAGTGGTCGCACCTCTAAATTCAAATTTAACCGTTGGTCCTTAGATGTTTCCGGTCAGGCTCGGGGGCATCGGTTTCATGGATCAGTCGCACACAGGATTCGGGTTGCGGGCCCAATTGCATCCGCTCGCGCGCCGAGGGAAGATTGCTGTAGCCGGCTGGGCAGTCCTCACATTGCTGTACCTCTATGTTCGGCTCCCGCTTTGGAATCCGGAAGCACCAACGCTCTCGACGCTATTGCTGGCGGCAGAGCTGTTTGGGATTTTCAGCCTTGCGCTCCACATCTTTTCGACATGGACCTTGGTCGACCGGCACGCTCCGCCTCCGTCGCGGGGAGCCTCTGCGGACCTGTTCGTCACGACTTGGAATGAGCCTGTCGAGATGCTTCGAAATACGCTTCTCGCAGCAAAGTCCGTCCGCCATTCTGGGAGAATTTGGCTTCTCGACGACGGCGCCAGGGAGGAGATGAAGCGGCTCGCAGCAGAACTCGGAGTTTCCTATCTCGCGCGGACCGATCGAGCCCATGCAAAGGCTGGCAACCTGAATAATGCGCTCTCCCATTCGACCAGCGAATATGTTGCCATCTTTGATTGCGACCACGCGCCGTCTCCGGACTTTCTGGAACGCACCCTCGGCTATTTTGACGATCCCAAAATCGCCTTTGTCCAGACGCCGCAGGACTTTTACAACGTCGACTCCTTCCAGCACCGCGGCAAACGCTCGAACCAGGAGGTATGGCACGAGCAGACGCTCTTCTATCGGGTTATTCAGCCGGGGAAAGACAGGTGGAACGCCGCTTTCTTCTGCGGAAGCTGCGCAATCGTTCGTCGAACGGCTCTCAGCGACATCGGCGGGTTCGCAACTGGGACCATCACCGAGGACCTTCACACTTCTCTCAAACTGCACAAGAAGGGCTGGTCGTCGGCGTACCATGCGGAGGCGCTCGCTTTCGGCCTCTCGCCTTCCGATTTTGATCAGTACCAGACCCAGCGGCTGCGCTGGGCGAAGGGCGCGATGCAGGTCTGGCGAAAGGAGGGATTCCTCTTCTGCAGGGGCCTCACGCTCGGGCAGAGGCTATCCTATCTGGCGTCAACATCTACATATTTCGAAGGCTGGCAGAAGGGCATCGTCTACTTCCTCCCGATCATCGTCATTCTCACCGGTTGGATGCCGATCACAAATGCCGGTCCTCTATTCCTTACACTATTCGCGTTCTGGCTTCTGAGTGGAATGGCGCTGAACGAGGCAGTCAGCCGTGGCTACGCGAAGACAGTGTGGATGGAGGAATATAATTTCTTCCGATATTTCACGTTCATGCGCGCGACCACAGCGCTGATCCTTCCTACAGACTGGCGGTTCAGAGTGACGCCGAAAGGCCGCGCCCATGACCGCTCCTGGTTTATGAAGCTGCTTCCCCAGATCAGCCTTGTACTTTCCGCGTCCGTGGCGGCCGTGATCGGAACGTGGATCTATCTGACCCATCACCACCTTACTCCAAGCGCTTTTGGAGTGACCCTCCTGTTTCTGACTTTCGATCTCATTCTCGGAGTTCGGGCCCTTTGGTTCGCAAGCAACCACGCGCGTCAGCGCCGTGGAAGCCATCGATTCCCGGTTCCGCTTCCCGTTTGGATCGAGAGCGACGGATGGACCGGGCCCTCTGTCGCTGAGGAGGTTTCATCGGACGGCATGTCGCTGCAGTGCGCCCAACTGGGCGCAAGCAAGAGTGTGCGGGGCATCCTGCATCTCCCAAATGGCGATCTGCCGTTTTCGGCGATTGTCCGGCGCCGGCTTGGTGATCGGCGGGTGGGACTTGAGTTCCGCTGGCCCTCTCCAAAAGATTCCGATGCTCTCAACGCCTGCCTGTATGGGAACACGCTTCAGTGGGATATTAACAGCTGGACGGAGACGAGGCGCAATGGAGCGCGTTTCCCTGGACTTCGGAAGGGCAGGGGGCAGGGGGGACCGCTGGGGCCATGGAAGATGGGGACATTGCGGTGCGCCGGTAGCAAGGCAATTTCCTGCGTTGCAAGGCCCGAAAAATCGAACGGCGAACTTTGGAGAGTGGTCTCCTACCGCCGTCCGCCGACGGCTGACCAGCTCGAGCTTCTGGTTGACGGAAAAATCGCTGACGGACTTCAGCTCGCGTCGTGCGAAACCTTGACCACCGGCGGCGGAGCTCTTCACGTATCGATGATTGCCACGGAATCGTGCTTGGCACTGACCAGCTCCCACCGGCGGCCGCAATGGAGCAGTGCCTTGCCAGGGACGCTCTTCGAACCCGGTCCTTCGGAGATTCAGAATGTACGGTAGAATGAGCCTCGCCGCGGCCGCTGCCCTCCTGTGCGGATCAGTGGCTTCTGCCGAGCCTTACTCGGGTGTTGCTTTCGCCGGCGCTGCTGCGAGCGACGGGGTTTCGGGCTATGCGGGTGTCGTGAATGCCTTGCCCGGGGGTCGAATCGGAAAGGGTCTAGCTCTTCGGTTGTCGGCAAGCGGCGGTACCTACCGCTATGAGTCGAATGGAATTGAGATTCACGGCAGATTCGCAACCGGGGAAGGGGCACTGGTTTACCAGCTCTCAGGAAATTGGGGCTGGGCTAATTTCTCGGGTGGTCCACGCCTCACCGACGTCAGGCTGTCTCCTCAGGATCTTGCGAACGATCGTCGGGGAACCCGGCTGGATCTCGCGATTCAGTCGGACGGAGCCCTGCAGATGTCACAATCCTGGCGACTAGGCTGGCTAGGCGCTCTCGGGGTTCGCGACGGTACCTATTTCAGCAGGGCGGATCTCGGAACGCTCGTCGAGCCGCGGTCGCAGACCCGAGCGGGATTCGAGGCAGGGCTGCAAGGCGACCCCACCTACCACGCGGTGAACCTCGGGCTGTTTGCGGCGACCCACCTCGGTCGCACGCTGGAGGGCCGAGTCTCCGCGGGCGCAAGCGACCAAGACCATCGCAAAGCGCGCCCCTACGGGACCGTTGGCATCAGCTTCCTTTTCTGAAGGCTGCCGCTCGGCGGACCCCCGTCGACGCTAGCCCCGGAAAAGACGTGGAGGATTCGTCGATCGATGGCGCAACCTCCCAAATACCAAAGGATGCACGGCGCTAATCGAACAGCTCGCTGGGTCAGAGCGGCGCGCTTTTCGATTGGTGTTCATATGCCGTCTCTGGTTTTCACTTTCTTATCGGCATTTGGGAATGGCGACTCCTTTTCTTCAGGAGCGGCATGGGAGGCGAAGTCGCGGTTTTCTGCAGCATCCTTCCGTTCAACCGGAGATCACTCGTGTTCGATAACGTGAACCAGAATAACGTTACCGGCTTCGTCGCGAATGAGGAGCTTGCTCTGGGATTTCTTGGCGGTACGCAGCCACTCTTCCTCGTTGGCTACGGCGCCCCGCTCAATTCGAACTGTAGCCGTGGGTTGGGCGGAAGCCCTCGCAGGCATGGGTGTCGGCGCGATTTCGCTGGCAAGCAACACAAGCATCGATCACTATTGACTGCATAGAGCTTACCGAGGACTAATGTATTCGTCCGCAATGGGATAATCTATCAAGCCAAGCGGGTGGATTGGACTTCAGTTCAACTTGAACGGACCTCGGTCTGACGGTCGATCTCCGTCGTTTCAAGGAGATCCCGGGTCTCGTCGGGCAGTGCGAAAGCTGTTCTCTCAAACGACCGCTTGCGACGTAGGATGTCTTCTGGATTTCCTCACCTGCCGCTGTCAAAGGACGTGGCACCTAGCGGCATCCCTTGCCTTGCTAATCTGTTCGCTCGCGAACTGTGCGGCTGGCAAATCGAGCGACGGGTTGCCGTGAGTTCCGAATAGCGTCCTTGGTCTGGGGCTGCAATCTTACCCTCGAGCGCCTTGAGACCACATGGCGGCACTTCCCGGCATGATATTCAGGCTTTGCCCGGCTCGCCTAAGTCGGAGGTGAGCTCATCGGCGAGCCGGGCGAGTAGCGCCTCCGCTTCAGCTCGGTCTTTCGTTGGTCTGCACAGAACGCTATCCTCTCCGGGCAGGAAAACGACCGCTAACACCGGTAAGTCGTCGCTCGGCGGGTCGTAAACGGCAGCTGTAAACGGACCCATGTATCCTCCATCATTGGCGTGAAGATTGCTTCGGCTACTTGTTGCGAAGGTCAATCCCGGCTTGGCTTTTCGGTTTCGCCGGGACATCACTCATTGCTGGGTCTTCCAAGAGCTGCGTTTCGACGGTGCGGAGAACGATCTCGCCATAGCGCCAATTCGCATGGGCTGTGTCCCCGGCATAGAACTCCCGACGCAGGAATCCGTCCCGCATGGTTTCAGGAGGGGGCATCAACACGCCAATGCCACGTGTCCGGCAGAACTTCCGCAGTACACGCGCGTGAAGGAGCCACGATTTGAGGCGCAGCTCTGGCTCCGAAACCTCCAGCGCATCAATTCTTTGCTGGGTAAACAGCATTTTCTGATATTGCGCGATGTGTTTCCTGTTCCGTTTCGGAGGCGGAGGTATGAGATGCAGCAGACGGGCGTCTGTTGCGCGGCGAAGGGCTTCAAGTTTTCTCCCAACCCCTTTTGAAATCCTCTTCGAAAAGTATGCCCGCAGAGCTTGATACGGCACGATCTCAATTCCATCGCACGGCACTGCTGGATGATCTGGCATAAAGAAATCGAATGGTTGCGGGTGCTGACTTGTGCTAAAGGTGGCGTGCAGACCCCCGCCCATCGCGGACAGCACGATGTCTCTGCGCCCTAACTGAGTTGCGCGCTGCAAGAATGCATCGAAGCTGATGTTGCCAACGCGTCGGCCGTTCTTTTTCTTGAGCTGCCGGAACACGTCGAGCGGCACGGGGCGACCGTTACTGAGGCGGTTCTTTACTGCGAGATGGACGGCGTGGCTGTGGCTGTCACCGAACAGCAAGATCGTGGGCTGCTCTCCTCCCTCCATTCGTTCTGGCGGGAGTGGCATTTCGATGGGCATTGTTGATAGATCGACGGGAACCTCCCTTCTTGTTTCGCCCCGCTTTGCTATTTGCAGGGGCGCACCCGTTTGTCACCCGGCGGACGGATTCTGCAAGCCCACGGACGCTGATTCGATCTTCCGCCAAGTCGCTTTTGCCGTGAGTCGACCAACTCAGAGCACCTAGAATGTGGGTTTTGCAGTGAGTCGACCAACTCAGAGCACCTAGAATGTGGGTTCGAAAATAACCTACTTTCACGTTCGCTTTCGGCAGCCGCCAGCAGAATTCGCGATAAGCGGGCGGCGCACAGGAGGGAAGGTTGGCAAGTTTCGCAATCGGCGCAGTTAACCAGCGCGGCCTTATTGTGAACGTCGCCACCGTTGGCAGCGCGAAGCTCGCTATACTGAGGTTCCTGGACGCGCGCGAGGAATATGAACGCGTTTGGATCAGCGATGAATTCGGCCGTGTCGTCACTTTCGACGAATTGGTCTGCTGTGCGCAAAGGGAAGAACGGAGTTCCTAACGCGGAGCTAAATAACGCTAGGCACGCGTTCGCACCGGCTTTGCCTAATCTTTAGTAGCGTGTTGTTTGGCATCAACTCCGGCTGCCAGCCCCACTTCCTCGGGATCGCGAAGTACGTAGCCGCGGCCCCAAACGGTTTCGATATAATTGGTGCCGCCGCAGGCGAGGCTGAGTTTCTTGCGGAGCTTGCAGATGAAGACGTCGATGATCTTCAACTCCGGCTCGTCCATCCCGCCATAGAGATGGTTGAGGAACATTTCCTTGGTCAGCGTGGTGCCCTTGCGGAGCGACAGCAACTCCAGGATCGCATATTCCTTGCCGGTCAGGTGCACCCGGGCGCCATCGACTTCGGCCGCCTTCGCGTCGAGGTTCACGGCGAGCTTGCCGGTGCGGATGACCGATTGCGAATGGCCCTTGGAACGGCGCACGATCGCGTGGATGCGCGCCACGAGCTCGTCGCGGTGGAAGGGCTTGGTCACATAATCGTCGGCACCGAAGCCGAGCGCTCGGACCTTGCTGTCCATCTCGCCGATTCCGGAAAGGATCAGGACGGGAGTGCCGACCTTCGCGGTGCGAAGCTTCTTGAGCACGTCGTAGCCGTGCATGTCGGGCAAGTTCAGGTCGAGAAGAATGATGTCGTAGTCATACAGCTT
>Ga0070658_10002320_pt1 | contig 15978 bp, 11 predicted proteins | sample KBSC13metaG_FD_64664 | JGI IMG/M metagenome (GOLD analysis project Ga0070658, IMG submission 64664) | Corn rhizosphere microbial communities from Kellogg Biological Station, Michigan, USA - KBS C1-3 metaG | ecosystem: Host-associated > Plants > Roots > Rhizosphere > Soil ...
ACTCCTACGAGCAGCCAGGCCGTCGAACAGATCTTTCCCTTCGAACTCCTGTGGACCGATGCCGAAGGGGTGCCTACCGATGTGGTTCAGATGGCCTGCTTCCGCTATGCGACCGAGACAGAGACCAGGGCGGTTCCTGCCGACACCGCACTCCGAGGCCGAGCCGCGGAAATCCGCGCAGCCGTAGCCGAGCGCACTGCCCTGCGTCTCGTCGAGGAGGGCAAAACCGACGAAGCAGTGCGCACGCTCGAAGGGTTCGTGGGCAAATACAGAGATCTCCTGGGTCTGGACAAAGTTGCGGATCTCAACCGACTCCGCATCTCCATACAGATGCGTACCCTCTCCCCGGGCGCCGCCAAGGCATCGCACAATATGTCTTACGCGAAGCGCAACAGCCGCTGATAGAATAACATCGCGCCGGGCGTGCGCCAAGCTCTAGCCCGGCGGCTACCTTAAATCTGACTTCAATACTTCTTCGTTTTTGCGAATTTAGGAAACTCGCAGGAGTCCGAGCGAGAGCTGTCGAACACCGGCCCATCTTGCTCTGTACCGGCCAGCCTCTTTTCGGAGGGGCTGCGCGGTTCGCTCTGGATAGGAGAAGTCCTCATGTTTTCGCGAAAGCGTGCCTTCACTCTGATCGAGCTTCTCGTTGTCATCGCCATTATTGCGATTCTTGCCGCCATTCTCTTCCCTGTTTTTTCGGAGGCGCGCGAGAGTGCGCGCGAGACGGTGTGCGCCAGCAATATGCGTCAACTTGGCATGGCGAGTCGGATGTATGTCACCGACTACGACGATGTCTGGTATCCGGCCAATACTCTCGGCCGACCGGACGCCTCTTATAGCATGGCCATGCCCTGGATCGGATACGATAACAACAATGCGGCTCCCATCGGAGATATGACAAAACCGGCGACCCATCCCGAACACCCCGGCCTCATCGACCCTTATATCAAGAGTTCCGCCATGAAGCGGTGCCCGAGTATGCCTTCCAGTTGGCAGACCGCTTTTGCCCTCAACGAGTTCAATATCTACATTCCTTCCGCCTACTTTACCACCAATCCGGCGGCGATGGGCAACGAGTACAGCCCCAGTCAGAAGTCGAAAACAACCGATCCCGGCACGGGCCTCGAAGTCGATACGGCCGCTTCCGACGCGGAGCTGGAGCAGCCCAGCGAAACCCTGTTGTGCTGGGAGCATGAAAACCCGCAGCCGCTCTGCGACTTCCTTCAGGTGCCCGACTGGTTCACCACGCCGCCCGGCGGCGCCTACCGGGACCATTTTCATCTGCTGCATCGCAACGGCTCTACCACCCTGTGGGCGGATGGACACGTGAAGCACCAGCTCTATGAGAGATTGAAACGCCCCTGGTTCTCCGTGCTCAAGTCGATCTACCCTGCCTACTGATCTCACTGTCGGCCGGGTTCCGATCTCGCCGCCCGAGTGTGATATAATGGAAGACTACCGACGGCGAGATCGGATTGGGGAGTAAGACCGGCATGGAAACCACGGTACTGGAGATGGCGCAGCGTGCAAAGCGGGCCTCGCGGGAGTTAGGCGCACTCAACACAGCGACGAAGAATGCGGCGCTGTTGGCGATGGCAGAGGCCCTGGCAGCGAATCGGGCGCAGATAGAGGATGCGAATGCGGTGGATCTGGCAGCAGGGCGTGAGAGCGGCATATCGGAGACGCTCCTCGACAGGCTTACGCTCAATGAGGCGCGCATGCGAGGCATGGCGGACGGCCTGCAGCAGGTCGCCGCTCTGCCGGACCCGGTCGGGCAGGTGCTGAGCGGCGGACGCCTGGCGAACGGCCTGGAGATGCAGAAGGTGCGTGTGCCGCTCGGCGTCGTCGGGATCATCTACGAGAGTCGGCCCAATGTGACGGCGGATGCGGCCAGTCTGTGCCTGAAGGCAGGCAACGCCGTCATCCTGCGCGGAGGGTCCGAGGCGATCCGGTCGAACACGTTTCTGGCGCGCCTGCTGGCGACAGCGGGCGAACGCGCCGGGCTTCCTCCTTACTCGCTCCAGTTCATCGAGACCACCGACCGTGAGGCCGCCGTGGCGCTTATGCGCGCAGCGGGACTGGTCGATCTGTTGATCCCGCGTGGCGGGGAGCGCCTGAAGAAGAGCATTATGGCCAATGCGACCGTCCCGGTCCTGGCCTCTCTCGGCGGCAACTGCCACACCTATGTCGATGCGAGCGCCGATCTGGCCATGGCGGCGGAGATCGCGTTCAATGCTAAAGTCTCCCGTCCCTCGGTCTGCAATGCGATGGAGACACTGTTGGTGCACTCCTCGGTTGCCGACTCCCTGCTCCCCGCCCTCTGCGCCCGCTTTGCCGTCGCCAACGTCGAGTTGCGCGGTGATGAGCGGGTACGCGCCCTCTTCCCCGCAGCCCTCGCCGCCGACGATTCCGACTGGGCGACCGAATTCCTCGCGCCGATCCTGGCGATTCATGTCGTCGATTCTTTGGAGGAGGCGATCGACCATATCGCGTGCTACGGCACGGGTCACTCGGAAGCGATCGTCACGCAGAACTACACCGCCTCCGAGCGCTTTGTGCGCGAGGTCGATGCCGCCTGCGTCTATGTCAACGCCTCTACCCGATTCACCGACGGCTATGAGTTCGGTATGGGCGCGGAAGTCGGGATCAGCACCGCCAAACTCCACGCGCGCGGCCCCGTCGGCCTCTCGGAACTCACCACCTACAAAACGATTTTGCGCGGCAGCGGCCAGATTCGAGACTGATCCACCGGCCGGTTTGCAGGTAGAATAGAGAGCAGAAGAGGGCTGCATCGATGCGGCCCTTTCAACCCCATCGGATTCAAGGAGAACTCACGTCATGGCAAAGTTGCAGGCAGCGATTATCGGCTGTGGAGGTCGCGGAAACGAACATGCGAAGGGCTATGCCGCTTCGGACGCGGTCGAGGTCATTGCGGTCGTGGATCCCCTCAAGAACGCGGCCGACAGTCTGGCCGCAAAGTATCAGGTACCGCATACCTATCCCTCCTATGCCGAGATGTTCGCGGCCCATAAGCCCGAAATCGTCAGCATCTGCACCTGGACCGGACTGCACGCCGAAATGATCGAGGCCGCCGCCGGAGCAGGAGTGCGCGCGATCCACGCCGAGAAGCCGATGGCTCCGACCTGGGGCGAGGCGAAGGCGGAGCACGAGGCGTGCGTCGCAGCGGGAGTGCAGTTGACCTTCTGCCATCAGCGGCGCTTCGGCGCGGAGTATGTGAAGGCGAAGCAGTTGGCGCAGAGCGGTGCGATCGGTAAGATCCTGCGTCTGGAAGGCGCCTGCGACAACCTGTTCGACTGGGGCACGCACTGGTTCGACATGTTCTTCTTCTACAACAATGAAGTTCCTGCCGAGTGGGTGATGGGCCAGATCGAGATCGAAGGCCACAAGTCGGTATTCGGCGTTCCGGTGGAAGGCAGCGGCCTGGCGTATATCCAGTATGCGAACGGCGTGCAGGGCCTTCTGATGACGGGCGGCGCGAACGGAGGCGGGTGCGATAATCGCATCGTCGGCACGGATGGCATCATCGAGGTGAACGTCTGGAAAGGCCCGCGCCTGCGGATGCTCAACTCGACGACCGCCGGATGGGAGATCCCGGATCTCAAGGATGTCGTTCCGCCGAAAGGCGACACCGTGCTCTCGGTCCTCGACGCCATCGAGTGCCTTCAGACCGGCAACCGCCCCACCCTGAGTAGTTACCATGCGATGCAGGCGACGGAACTGATCTTCGCGACCTACGAATCCTCCCGCATCGGCGGCCGCGTCAACCTTCCGCTCACCATCACCGACTCTCCACTCATCGCCCGCCTCGGCGACACCGTCAGCCCACCTCGTTGATCACTGTGGTGCGGGGTACCTTCCTTCTGGGCAGCAGATTGGCCTTACTTCTTCGCTCCTGCCTGTCTCAAGAGGGTTACGAGGTCGGGACTTCCGAATTGTTGTGCTAGCTGGAGCGCAGTCATGCTGCCATTCGGTGTGAGATCCGGGATGGCTCCATGAGCGAGGAGTTGAGAGAGAATCTCTTTGACCAGGAGATTCTCTTTGGTGGTGTCCTTTTTCGAATCCCCATTCGGGGGAGCGGTTTGCATCGTATGGTATAAAGCCGTCGAACCGTCGCTATCCAGGGCGTTGACATCCGCTCCATGAGCCAACAGCAACGGTATGGCGTCGGAGGCCAGAAAGTAGCAGGCTATCATCAGCGGTGTCCATCCCTGGGGAGATCGCGCATTGACGTCTGCCCCGGCATCGATCAGCACACCCACCGTTCCTGCGTTATCACGGCTGGCAGCCCAATACAAGGGTGTACGACCAGCCTTGTCCCGATCACGGACATTCGCGCCATGGCGAAGCATCGCCCTCACCAGTTCGGGAGCGTCAACACGGTCTTGCCCTTCAGGAAAATTGCTATCCTCTTCATCGTTGCCGCACGCGATGAGAAATGCCGTGGGACTGTCGTTCTTCGGCAGGGTGGATCGATGCCACATGTAGCTCCAGAACTGTTTGAAGGAAGGCGCCGGCAGAGGAATGACATGCGTGTTGGGATCGGCTCCATCTTTGATAAGCGACCCCGCTTGGTGATAATCGTATTTAGCCAACGCTACGATTAACCGGTGATCGAGGGCATTTTGATGTTGTTGCGACCGAACCCATATGCCGCAGACGCCTGCGATCAGAAGGCCCACCAATCCCGTAAGGAGCGCAGCACGTTTGAGGCGACGTTTGTTCATGTAGTCTAGTTCTTCATCAGACGTCCAAATCCTCCAAGAAGACAGCATGAGCCCCAGTGGAGATGTCACGCCGTACCCGCAAAGCTCGAATGATCGCCGTGTCCCTCGGTGCCCAGTGCCATATAGCCGCCATCGACGGGAAGTTCCGCGCCGGTGATAAAGCTCGCGTCATCACTGCATAGAAACAGGATGGCGCGGGCGACTTCACGGGCCTCACCCAGGCGGCGCAAGATAGAGAAGCGCGCCCAGATCGGCTCCCACTTTTCGCGATTTCCTTCGGCGGCTTTGGCCACCTCCGGTGTCCAGGTCCAGCCGGGGCTGACGACATTGACCCGTATCTTCGCCGGAGCCATATCGAGCGCCTGGCATCGGGTGAGGGAGAGAATGGCCCCTTTGCTCGCGTTATAGGTCCACCGATCCGGCTGCGCGATATGCCCGGAGATACTGCTGATATTGACGATCGCTCCGCCTCCGCTCGCCTGCATCACCGGGTAGCAAGCTTTCGCCATATTTGCACAGCCGCGCACGTTGACGCCGAGCGAACGCTCCCAGTCTTCCGTCGTACTGGTCAATCCCTTCCCGATGAAACTGACGGCGCTGTTGACCAGGCAGTCCAATCGTCCCTGCCTGCCGGCAAACTCCTGCACCGCCTGCAAACAAGCCTCCGCATCCGACACATCGACCCGGAAGAATTCGACGTTATGTCCTCCCTCGCGCAGCGCTTCCGTTAACTCGGTCCCCAGTCCCGCATTGATGTCAAAGATCGCGACCGCCGCCCCACCCTCCGCAAACTCCTGCACCGTCGCCGCGCCGATACCACTTGCACCACCCGTGACGATGGCTGCCTTACCTGTCCAGTTCATCTTCTCTCCTTCAACTACTCTTCCGGTTGTGGCCTCCATCGAATCTCCATGCCGAAGGATGGAGGCAGAATGTCTACGAATGCATGACCTGTCCGCCATCTACGTTGAGGGTCTGGCCGGTGATATTGCGGGCGTGAGGCGAGGCCAGATAGACAGCCATCGCGGCCATCTCCTCGGGTTCCTGCCACTGCCCCATCGGGGCGACCTGCCGAACCTTTGCTTTGCCCCAGGCTTCGTAGTCCAGGCGGTCTTCTTCCGGCTGACGGTCGTGCCATGCCTGCCACACGGAGCGGTTGAGAGTGGTCTGCACCATTCCAGGGCAGAGCGAGTTCACGCGCACGCCATATGGAGCCAGATCTTTGGCCGCGCACTTTGCAAAGTTGATCACCGCCGCTTTGGCGGCGCTGTAGGGCGGATCCGTCTGTGAGCCGATCTGCCCGGCGATAGAGGCGATGAACAGCATCGTTCCATGGCGCGCCTCCGCCAGGCCGGGCGCAAACGTGTGTGCGATATGCACCGCCCCTTGCAAGTTGACCTTCCATACCCGCTCCCAATCCGAAGGATCGAGGTTCCAGAACGGAAAGCCGAACTTACCGGATCCCATTCCCGCCGCGTAGACCACATGCGCAGCCGTTCCCATCTCCGCGCCGATCTGTCTTGCCGCTCCTAAAACCGCCTCGTACTGCGTCGCGTCCGTCTGAATCCCCAGCGCCTCGACGTTGTGCGCACAGGCCATATCGGCGGCAACCGTGGTAATACTCGGCGCGATGTCCAGGAGCACGATCCGCGCCCCCTCGCGCGCAAAGGCGGTCGCGATCGCATGCCCGATTCCCTGTGCCGCGCCTGCCACCACCACGATCTCCCCACTCAGTTGCATATCCATTCTGCCCGTTCTTCCTCTCCTGTCCTCTCGCCCTTGTCGAATCGTAACACACCCGCTACGGCGATCAGGGTGCGATCTCCGCAACCACCATACTGTGAATAGCCAGGAGCGGCACCACCACTTGTACCCCAACCTTCGTGCGTTTGAAGGGCAGCGGTTGGCCTTCCGGCTCCAGGTGGACTTTTGTGATATTGTAACCCGTGAAGTTCACCTTGATGTCATGGATCGGCACGACCTCTTCCCGCAGCGGGACATCGTCGTCCGGTTTGGAGTGCCCACCGGTGCTGTTCAGGTCGTTGTAGAGATGCACGACCAGACGCGTGCGCGAAGTCGGATTGGGTTTGTCCTGACGGAAGTAGGTGGCATGAACACACATCGGCGCTTCCACATGGATTCCGAAGGGAGTCGCAGCCACCTGCCGAATCGCCTGTCCGAGGAGCAGGCGGTGATAGGGATAGGCATAGAGATAGTAGGCGGCATCGAATCCGGTGGCCATATAGACCACATGCCCCTTGCCATAGGCGTGCGTGACGATGGCAGGCAGCGGCGGTGTGCCGGGAGCGGAGCGGACGCCGAGGAGGCCCATCGTATGTGCATCCGCACTCACACCGCCGACCGCAACCGCCTGTCCCTTGAACGTCACCGTCTCTTCCCCGATGTAGGCGCGCAGACGCGGATCGGCCCAGGCCGGATCTTTCAGCGAGTTGGGGGCCATCCGGAAATCGTAGATATTCTTGCGCTTCTCCCAGTAACTCGCGTCCAGTCCTTTGAGAAAGTTGATGTCGAGGGCGTCCGTTTTGCCACCCTCCCCCTGAGGAACGCCCTTATAGTGGACGCCGAAGACCTCTGCCAGCGCGAAATCTTTGCGCGGGTTGCCCATCTCGTCACAGAGCGAGGCGTCCAGGGTCGCGACCAGACCGCCGCCGTTCTTCACGAACTCCGCGATGACATGCGCCTGGCTCTCACTGAGGCACGCTGTATTGGGGAGGATCAGGACTTTATAGCGCGCGAGATCGGCGGCGTTGAGGTTCCAGTCGTTGATGATGGTGACCGGCAGGTGCTCTTCGACCCCGGTGCGAAAGGCGCCGAGCACATTCGCCAGATAGCGCTCCTCCACCCGCCCCGGTTCCCTGCCATAAAACACCCGCGTCGTGTCGCTCATCAGCAGCGCCGCCCAGGGTTCCGGCTGCACATGTGTGATCCAGGGTTCGCGTCGGGCGATCTCTTGCAGGCTCTGGTAGGTCGCCTCCTGAAGCAGCTTCGGCTGTGCGAGCGCCATGCTCGGGCGCGCCCCATACGTCATCGCGAGCAGCATCCGCCGCAGCACCTCCTGGGGAGGAAAGCTGTCGGGACCATACGGGTTTCCGTGTGAAAACAGATAGGGCGAACTGAACGCGACCCGATGATTGCTCATCGCCCAGATCACGGCATTCGCGAAAGCCGGGACCAGAGTATTGCCCCGGTTGCTCTCGTCCATCCAGAACTCCTGGTCCGGTGCGTCGAGCAGCAGATTCATCCGGGCCGACATGTTCCGCGGGATGTCCGTGAAATGCCCGAAACGTCCTGCATTGGTCGTCCAGGTGAGAAGCGCCACCGTCGGCTTGATGGTTTTCAGACGGGTCTGCATCCGCTCAATGAGCGCTTCGAGCCGTCGATCCTCCCAGAGCAGATAGCGCCGAAAGGCCGCATCGTTCATATTGACGGCAGGGATCTCCTGACCGGTCTCCTTGCGGTAGTTCTCGCGACAGTGTTCGCAGTAGCAGTAGCCGGAGTGGTGCAGGCCATCAAAACTGAAGGCGTCCACATCCGGGTATTTCGTCAGGATCTCCGCGAGTATGTCGATCAGTCTATCGCCCCAGGGACCGAGCAGGCAGAGCGGCCCGCCATAGGGACTGACCTTCGTATCCACCTGCGGGATCGTACGGGTATCGGTGGTGATCCGCCGCCAGTCGGGATGGCTCTCGTAGATCTCGCCCTGCAGCCCCGGAGGCGCTACGGCAAGGATGCGGACATGTCGGCGTTTGTAGTCGGCGATCTCTTTGTCGATGTAGTCTGGAGGCAGATTAGGGTCGTGTTTCTTGAGGATGGCACTGGGATAGTTGACGAAGAACGGGCTGACAAATCCCATCTCGCTCACCTGACTTCCGGCCTGTGTCGCCCGATCTCGCATCTCCGCGCTCATCACCGAGAAGCAGTAGGTCACCCGCGTCGTCTCTTCCAGCCAGTCCGGCAGTGCAACTTCCCGAAACGGCTGCGTATCGAACGGCTGCGCTGCAATCGATGGTCCCCATATCGGCGGTTTTGCCTTCTCCACCCGTGCCTGCCCCAACACTGCGGTCGCCAGGACACACCAAGCGAAGGTGAAAGAGACCAGGGTGTGATACTTCTTCATTGAGATTGCTCCTGCCAGACACGGGAGATTGCATGGTCCTCTATTCGCCGGACAGGCCGTCTTGTCCTTGCGAGGCTCTGAACTTGCTTCCTTGTTTCCGGCACGGATCGGCAACGTTGGGATGAAACATGCCGATACGGGTACACTGTTGACAACAGATCATTCAGCACAACCTCTCGGAGAGTTCAGGAGTATACGCCGCGATGACAACCTCCAACCGACGTCAGTTTATCACCGGGATTGCGGGGTGTGGTCTCGCGTCTTCCTCGTTAGCGGCGTTGGCACAGCCGCAGACGCCGGGCACGTCGATACTGACCCCGCCGCCGCATGGCTATGGTGCGGAGGCAGAACGGCTGACGAAGGTGGTACAGCGAACCTTCTGGGATAAGGGGCACGGCCAGTACCGCGCTCCTGTCAGAAGCGCAGAGACCGTCGATAGTGACCGGGACCACAACAACGCGTATGTTCTGTGGCCGACCCTCCTCGGATTCTATGCGCTTGTGGAAGGGGAGAAGACGAATCCCGGACAGTACCAAGCCCAGATGCGGGCGGTCTTCGATGGGATGGAGGCCTATTTCGATCCAGCCGCAAGCGCCTACAATGCGTGGAGACGGTTTCCCGGCAACAACGACAAGTACTTCGACGACAACGCCTGGCTGACGGCTGCGCTCGCCGAGGCCTTTGAAGTGACGCGGGAAGTGGTTTATCAAGAACGCGCCGCAGAGATCGGGAGGAACTTTCTGCCACTCGGCTGGGACAAATCCGGCAATCCGGGAGGGCAGCGTTGGGGAACCGATCCGACCAAACCCGGAACCGGCGATCGCAACGCCTGCTCTACGGTGAGCCTCGCCCTGGCCGCCATCAGCCTCACCCGCCTCGGAGTCGATCGCGCACGCAATCTGTCGATGTGCCGTGCCGCCCTGAGCTGGACCTCCACCTACCTCCGCGATACAGACGACCTGATCCAGGACGGCCTGCACTCCCCGGACTGGACCATGATGACGACGAAATGGACCTACAACACAGGCGCCCTCATCCGCGCCTATGTGGATCTCTATCGCTTCACCGGCGATAGAACCTACCTCAACGAGGCGAAACGCCTTGCCAAAGCAGCGACGGATCGCTCCAGACGGCTCTACGACGGCCTCGTGCAGAACCCCGAACATCGCTTTTGGTACGACTCCAGCTTCTTCATGCCGCATCTCGCAGAGGGCCTCCTGGAGCTCTATCGGGAGACACGAGACGAGACGCTCCGTGAGGAGGTGCGCCGCAATGCGAACTACGCCTACAACTATCTCCGCGATCCTGCCGACGGTCTCTACTGGCGCAACTGGCGGCTCTGGCGCATCGGCACGCCGCAACTGGAGACGTGGCGTAAGCTGACTGGGCAGGATCATCCTCTGGAACCGGACGATTCCGAGCGCTCCAAGGAGCCGCGTTTCGACAAGGTCGCTGTCGCCGACCGCCCCCTGGTGAAGACGCTGCTCGCGAACGCAGGCATGGCACGCCTCTTCTGGCTGCTCGCGCAGACCTGATCACCACAAACTCATCGCCACGATCATGCGGTATAATTCCCGTGTGAACTGTTCCTGCTCGACCGCTCTTTCAAAGGAAAATACGAGATGCTACTTCCGAAGATGGCCCACTTCTCTGCTGCAATCTTTCCTCCCTCGCGCCTCTTCTCCTCCGCCCTATTCGGGCTTGTCGCAGCGCTGTTTCTCGCCGTAACAGGCGCGCTACCGGCTTCTGCAGCCGGCGCAGGTCCGTCCAAAGCGGTCGAGGAGGCGCTGACAAGGGCCGGAGCCAATAGGGCAGAGTTGCAGTTGGCGCTCAAAAGTGTCCCTGCGGCACAGCGTGAAGGACTGCAGTTCCTGATCGCCAATATGCCGGTCGCCGACCTGCAGACGCTCTCCTCCAGGTACCTTTTAGAGAATGTCTCGATTGCCTACGAAGCGTACGAGAAGGCGCCGTGGAAAGGCAGTATCGCGAAAGATCTGTTCCTGAACGACATTCTGCCCTACTCCTGCCTGAACGAGCAGCGCGACGACTCGCGGAAAATGCTGCGTGAAAAATCGCTGCCGCTGATCGCCGATTGTAAGACGGCGGGCGAGGCTGCCCAGCGCCTGAATCAGAAGTTGTTTCCTCTGCTGAACGCACGCTACTCCACCGAACGCAAACGCCCTGACCAGAACCCGACCGAAACCATTGCAAGCGGTAAGGCAACCTGCTCCGGACTCTCGATTCTACTGGTGGACGCCTGCCGAGCCGTTGGGATCCCGGCCCGCGTGGCCGGAACTCCGCTCTGGACCAACCTGCGCGGCAACCATACCTGGGTCGAAGTCTGGGATGGGGAGTGGCACTTCACCGGGGCCGCCGAACCGGACCCGGCAGGGCTGGATCGCGGCTGGTTCGTTGGGGATGCCTCTAAAGCGAGGAAGGATCTCCCGCAGCACGCGATCTACGCCAGCAGCTTCAAACAGACCGGCATCGCGTTTCCGCTGGTCTGGGCGCCGGAAATCGGATGGATCCCCGCGGTCAACGTCACCGACCGGTATACCCCCAAGACGGCCGCGGTGGACAAGCCGCAGATGCTCGTCAAGGTGCTCAACAGAGCGGGCAAACGCGTCGCCGCACAGGTGGCCCTACGGGAACTCACCAAGAGCGCGGTCACTACGACTCTCGAAGGAACCAGCAAGGACGAATCTGCGGACCTGAACGACATGCTCACCTTCGATCTGTTGTTGTCCTGTCCACCCCCCACCTATCGACTGACGGTCACGTATGCGGGCCACACCGTCCACCAGGATGTCAAATCGGATATGAGTTCCCAACAGGTCTTGGTCGTCACCCTGCCGTAGTCCTGGAAGAGGAGAGATTTCGTGCGTAAATATATTCTGTCCGGCGTTGGATTCGGCGTAGTCGTCTCTGCGCTGCTCTGCCCGAGCGTGATGGGCCGCGCCCATGCCACCCCTACCCCTCGCTCGCCTCGCCTAATGACCGCCGTGAAGGCGGATGCAAAATTGGAAGGGCTGCTGGCGGATCGTTTCGGCGGTGACCCCGCCAAACAGGAGCAGGCGCGCAAACAACTCGCAGGCAGACCCGCCGATGCCAAAATGCGGGACCTGGCGTGGCAGGCATACAAGGCTGCTCCTGCGCAGGCCGCTCTACGCGACGAGTGGGAGAAGAAGACGGTCTCCACTGCCGACCGCACCAGTCCCTACTTGTGGCGCTGCGTCGGCACGAAACCTGCGAAAGGCTGGGGCCTCGTGATCGCCATGCACGGCGGCGGAGGCGCTCCCAAACAGGTCAACGACAACGAGTGGAAATACATGTTCTCCACCTACTATCGGGAGCACCCGGAACATGGCGGCTATATCTACCTCGCGTTGCGCGCTCCCAACGATACCTGGAACGGTTTCTACGACGACGCGATCTGTCCGCTCGTAGAAAAACTGATCAAGGAGTTCGTCCTGTTCGGAGAGGTCGATCCGGATCGCGTCTTCACCATGGGCGCCTCCCACGGCGGCTATGGCGCGTTCGTCATCGGCCCCAAAATCCCGGACCGTTTCGCGGCGATCCACGCGGCCGCCTCGGCGCCTTCCGACGGAGAGACCATGGGGGAGAATCTGCGGGATACGCGCTTCACTTTTATCGTCGGCGAAAAAGACACGGCGTATGGCCGCGCGGATCGGTGTCATAAGTTCCAGGAGCAGGTCGAGAAGTGGCGCGCGCAGTACGGAGGATTTCCGGGCCGCTTCGAATGCCCGACCGGTGTCGGGCACCTGGTCCCGGATCACGACGAACTCGCCTCGATGCTCACCGACATTCGCGAACCCCACCCTGATTTCGTCGTCTGGACCCAGTCCGACAACGTCCTGAAACGCTCCTACTGGGTGGAAGCCCCTGCCCCCTTGGATCAAGGCCATATCGAAGCGAAAATCGTCGGCAACACGATCTCTCTCAAAGCCCAGAAGCAGACCAGAGTCGCCCTCTGGCTCGACGAAAAATTGGTCAATTTGAAGAAGCCGGTAACGGTCGAAGTGGAAGGCGGCAAACCGCAGACCTTCCACGTGAAACCCAACCTGGAGACCTACTGCGAAGGTCTGGAAACAACCGCTGATCCCCACCTTGCTGCGCCTGTGCGCATCGAAATAAGCCTGCCGCAGTAGCTCGCTTCGCTCGCGAACCTAACCCCCGTCCCCTTCCCTACTTCGTTCGCTTCGCTCACAGGGAAGGGGTGCCCCAACAAGTACCCGACATACAGCGCCAAACTCGTTGCAATCCCATATTTGATCTAAGCGAGCATAATCCCTACGGACTCGCTTTGATGATGCCGAGGTCGATGTACTGGCCGCCGATGGTCTGGTGGCAGTGTACAGCGATCAGGTTTTTGCCCGGTTTGAGTGCGGCGCGGCCCGCGGCGTTCATCGGGAGTTCGACATAGTCAGTCACATAGCCTTTGGCGGTGGCAGCCAGGACGCCGTTGATGTAGATCTCGACATCTTCGTCGTGGAAGCAGAGGAAGGAGAGTTTAGGCGGCAGGTTCGATCCCAGTGTGATTTCGCGGCGGAGCCAGATGTCGGAGGTCGTCCAGGGGGTGTGGGCGTTGCCGATTCCCTGCCCGAAGCCTGCGGGGGCGGATCTCCAGTCGGCAGCGCTGAAACCGGACTGCATCCAATCGTCGGAGGGTTTGACGGTCGTGTAGCCCCAGGCGGCAGGATCGTCGGCGGAGGTCGGGAGGATGTCGGGGTTGGGATTCGGCGGCAGAGGCGGGAAGCGGCCCTCGTTGGCGGCGGTCACGATCCCGGCATCGGCTTTGATGACGGCGCGATCGTAGGCCAGCAGGCCGTTGCTCTCCTGCTCCACATCCGTCAACTGGGTGTAGACGACCGCACTGGTTCCCTGGTCGCGCAGTTGATAGGCGCGTTGGAGCAGTTGTTGGTAGCGCTTGGTTACGAGTCGGGAATCGCGTAATGTGGTTCCGTAGCCGAACACATCCGAGGTCCACATGTGGCCGGGCACTCGCATGGTCACGCCCCCGAATTCGCCGTTGACGGCGGCACGGTTCGGTTCCGGCTGCGTGGATCCTGGACCGGGATAGGCGTGGGTATCCCTCATATCCCCCACTCCGGCGTCGTTCCAGCCGCTGGCGTTGTTCACCAGACGACTCGGATCGAGCTGCTTGACGAGGCTGACGATCTGTGGGGTGTCGTGCTGGCCCCACCCTTCGTTGAAGGTGGTCCAGACGACGATGCTCGGGTGATTGTAGAGACCGGCGACCAGTCGGCGCAGTTCTGTCTCGAACTGCTGCTTCCCCTCCGGAGAGATCTCGCCCCTCCGTCCGCTGAACCCCTGCGGCATGTCCTGCCAGACCAGCATTCCCAGCTTATCGGTCCAGTAGTACCAGCGATCCGGCTCGACTTTGGCGTGCTTACGCAGGAGATTGAGACCGAACTTTTTGGCGGCCTGGATATCGTAGCGCAACGCGGCGTCGGTGGGAGCGGTATAGATGCCGTCCGGCCAGTAGCCCTGATCCAGCGCGCCGACCTGAAAGACGAATCTGTTATTCAGGAGAATGCGCGTCTGGCCCTGATCGTCCTTTCCCAGGCTGATTTTACGCATGGCAGCGTAGCTCTCCAGCCGATCCATGATCTTTCCATCTTTGATAAGAGAGATACGCAGAGTGTAGAGATGCGGGTCGCCGGGCGTCCAGAGATGCGCTGAGGGCAGAGAGAGTTTCACCTCCTCACCGGTTTTACCGCTCATCGTGGAGGCGGTATTGCCGTCCGTCGCGGTGATCTGAACCGTCGTATCCGAGGAGGACTCCGTTGCATCCACGATCAGATGCAGCAGCCCGCCATCGACATCCGGGGTGATCTTGAGTCCGGAGATATGGGTCGCTGGAACCGGCTCCAGCCAGACCGTCTGCCAGATCCCTGTCGCGGCGGTGTAGAAGATACCGCCGGGACGGAGGCGCTGCTTACCGAGCACCTGATCCGCTGGATTGTCCGAGAGGAGCGGGTTCCAGGCGGAGACCGTCAGTACGTTCGCGCCCGGTGTAAGAGACGAGGTAATGTCGAAGTCGAAACCATCGTAACCGCCCCGGTGTGCGCCGATCTGCTTGCCGTTCACCTGCACCGTCGAATCCCAGTTGACGGCCCCGAAATGCAGCAGCACATGCTGCCCCTTCCAGGCCGTCGGAACCGTAAACGTGCGGCGATACCAGAGCCTCTGGCCGGGAACGCTCGCCTTCTGCACGCCCGAAAGGGCCGACTCCATCGGATAGGGCACGAGGATCCGCCCTTCGAATGTCGTCGGCGCTTCGGTCGCTGCTTTGTCGGTCAGCGCATACTCCCAGGAACCGTTAAGGCTCTGCCACGCTCTACGTACCATCTGTGGGCGCGGATAGTCCGGTAGAGGGTTGGTCGCGGAGACATCCTTGTCCCAGCGTGTCGGCAGTTTCCCGCCCGAAGGCTTCTGCGCTGTCGCGGGAATCGCCGCAATCAGTGCCAGCAGTACGATCGGAACCAGTCGGTTCAGGGTCCGCATTGTCTCTCCTTGACAGGGAAAGGGGAGCTGATATAGTCCCCTTTCCCCTGTATCGTGATCTCAGAACTACTTACCACGACGCCCTGCCCGAGTCCTACGGTTGTGAAGCGTCAGGTTATAAGAGCTTGATATCGGTGATCCAGCCGTCGAAAGTCGCGTTGAATTTCAGGCTCGGATCGTCCTGACCTTCCATCGCCGCCGTGGCGCGGAAACGGATCGTTCCTATCGCTGGAACTCCTACCTGACTCGCGCTGAGCACCGTAAATGTCCCAGAGGTGGCGATAAAGCGCACCGCCGCTCCCCCGGTGGTAGGGCCTGCGAGGCGCATCGACAACTTCTCGTCACCGGTGAAGGCCAGAGGAATATCGCCGTTCTGTATCCGGCTCCCGAAGTTCAAGGAGAGGAAGAGTTGCGTGTTTAGCGGCCCGAATCCTGCCACGAGTTCATGCACCGATTCGATGATAATCGGAATGGTCGCTCCCTGGGTGGGCGGAAACTGCTGCGCCCGCACGGCACCCAGTTGTCTGACGAGAGTCGGATCGA
>Ga0070658_10002321_pt1 | contig 15976 bp, 14 predicted proteins | sample KBSC13metaG_FD_64664 | JGI IMG/M metagenome (GOLD analysis project Ga0070658, IMG submission 64664) | Corn rhizosphere microbial communities from Kellogg Biological Station, Michigan, USA - KBS C1-3 metaG | ecosystem: Host-associated > Plants > Roots > Rhizosphere > Soil ...
CGTGGTCGACGCCTACGCCGGCATCGGCGGCATCGCGCTGGGCCTGGCACCGCGCGTGTCGCGCGTGGTTGGCATCGAGGAGCACCCCGCCGCGGTGGCCGACGCGGGCCTGTCGGCCGCCTGGAACGGTGTCACGAACGCGACGTTCGTGGCGGGCGACGTGGTCGAGAAGCTGGCCGCCGTGGGCCGCGCCGACCTGGTGGTGCTGAATCCACCCCGCAAGGGCTGCGCGCCGTCGGTGCTGGACCAGGCCGCCGCGCTGGGCCCGCGCGCCATCGCCTACCTCAGCTGCAACCCCGAGACGCTGCTGCGCGATCTGGCGCTGCTGCACCAGCGCGGCTACCGCACGCGCCACATCACCCCGTTCGACATGCTGCCGCACACGCCCCATCTGGAGGCGCTGGCGCTGCTGGAACGCGCGCCACCGCCGGCGCCGCCCCTCGGGTGATCAGACGCCGGCGGCGCCGCCGCCACCGGCGTAATGGCGGCGCGTCCACTCGGCCATGGCGATGCCGGCCGCCACCGTGACGGGGAACGAGTGGTTGATGCCGTACATGGGGATGGCGATGACCTGATCGGCCGCGGCGACGATGGAAGCGGGCACACCCTCGGCCTCGCTGCCGAACACCATCACGCACTCGTCGGGCAGCGGCGCGTGCCACAGATCGGCGGTGGCCACCTCCTTCTCGAACACGGTCAGCTTCCAGCCCTCGCGGCGGGCCCGCTCGAGGAACGCCTCTTCGTCGGGCAGCTCGACGATGTTCTCGTAGCGCGACATGCCCATCGCCGCGCGCTCGTAGTATCGCTCGTTGCCGATGAGCAGGATCTCGCGCACCAGGAACGAGTGCGCCACGCGGATGATGGCGCCGATGTTGAACGGGTTGCGCGATCGCAGCAGGGCGATCCGCAACGGCCGTCGGACGGCGTCCAGGCTACGGCGGATCTCCTCCAGAGGCATGTCGAACGCCGGGACCTTCATCGGCTCCCCTTCCCTGTCGACCACGTGAGTGCCAGCGGATCTCGGCCGGCGGCGCTCGCCCGCGGCGCGCTTGCCGCGCCCTGACACGGTCCTTTGCCCAGCAGCCCGATCAGGGCGCCCAGCAGCGCCCCCGCCGCCACCACGCCCAGGAACAGGGGCGACCGGGTAAACGGCCGCGCCGGCCGGGCCTGCGGCCGCAGCGCCTGCTGCGTGGCCAGGAACGTGATCCGCGCCAGCATCCTGGGCGCGATCGCGTCGTCCGGCTGCGCCTGGGCGTGCGCGCGGTAGCGGGCGGCCGCCGCCGGCAAGGCGCCGGTGGCGTGGGCGTGCTGCACGAAGCGATCGTGGCCCGCCTGCTGGTCCCAGGCCTGCTCGACGGCGCGCCACAGGGCGGCGGCGGTCTGGTCCAGCTCGACGGGTCCCGGCACGTCGCCCCTAGCGCGCAGGCGCCGACAGCGTGGCCGGCGGCGGTGGGATGTCGATGCCCGCCAGGGACTTGCGCATCGGCACCGGCATCACCAGCGCCACGAACACCACCACCATGAGCCAGAACAGGGCCCGTCGCGTGCGCACCAGCGGCCGCGGCTCGACCAGCGGGTGATCGAACGAGCCGGCGCCCCGCTGCACCAGCTTCACCATCCCCCACCACAGCAGCCACGGCATGGCGCCTTCCATGGCGATGCCCAGCACGTCGTCCAGGGAGGCGCGCGCCGTGCCCTGCACCTCGTGCCGCACCACCACCACGATCCAGGCGAAGACCAGCATCGCCACCAGCGGCAGCGCCCGATGCAGACCGCGCGCGAAGCGGCTGTACCCGTTGCCGAAGTAGGCCGTGGCGATGTGCCCGCCGTCGAGCTGCCCGATGGGCAACAGGTTGATCATGGTGATCAGCAAGCCCGTCCAGCCAGCGAACGCCGTCGGGTGCAGCACCACGTCCTGCGTGGACGTGGGCAGGAAGGCCCCCTTCGACAGCCACTTCAGCGCCAGATACAGCAGCGAGTTCCCTTCCTGCATTCCACCCGGGTGCAGGGTCCCCACCGGCGACAGCGACAGGCCGTACAGGATCACCGGCACGGCCACCAGCAGGCCGGCCAGCGGCCCCGCCGCGCCGATGTCGATCAGCTTGCGCCGATCCGTGGTCACCTGGCGCATGCCGATCACGGCGCCCATCGTCCCCAGCCCGAACAGCGGCGGCAGCGGGATGAAGTGCGGCAGCGACGCCGACACGCCGTGCGCCTTCGCCGCGAAGTAGTGGCCCAGCTCGTGGCACAGCAGGATCGCCATCAGCGGCACCGAATACGACAACCCGTCGGAGATGGGGCGAATGGCGTCGATGGGAAACAGCAGCTGCCAGAACGGGATGTCGACGCCGGGGTGCTGCCGGATCGCGCCCGACGCGGTCGTGGTCAGGAACGTCAGCAGGAACAGCGCCGCCGGCAACAGGCCGGTCGGGGAACGGCGGGACAGCGCTGTGGGACGGGACGCGTCGACCGACCGCGACTCGTCCGAGGGGAGCTGCCGGGGCAATGCGGGGGGCCCCTGCGCGCGCTCGCCACCAGGATTTTTCGGCGACCGCGGCATGATTACCCGCGCGAGCCTCGCGCGGCGGTCGCGCGCGCCGCATCCTCGGCGGCCTCACGAATCTCCGCCGCCGCCAGCCGCGCCTCGACCAGCCGGCGCAGCGCGCGCCGCCGCGGCATCGCCGCCTCGTCCAGCGTGGTGGCCAGCCGGCTCAGCAGCTCGCGCGCCTCGGCGCCAACCGCCTCCGGGATCTCGATGACGGTGCGCACGTGGATGTCCCCGCGCGCGCCGCCCGGCCGGGGGATGCCCTTGCCCCGCAGCCGGAACACCGAGCCGGACTGCGTTCCGGGGGGCAGCTTCATGCGCACGGTGCCGTCCAGCACCGGCACGTCGATCTCGCCGCCCAGCGCCGCCTCGCTGACGGTCAGCGGCATCTCGATCGACAGCACGTCGCCCTCGCGGGTGAAGAACGGATGCGCCTTGACCCGCACCACCACGTGCAGGTCACCGGCCGGCCCCCCGCGCCGCCCCGGCGAGCCCTCGCCCGCCAGCCGCTGCGTCGAGCCTGACGCCGTCCCGGGCGGGATCGACACGTCGAACTCGCGCCGCCGGTCCACCAGCCCCGCCCCCTCGCAGGTCTTGCAGCGCACGCGCGGGACCTCGCCGGTGCCACCACAGACCAGACAGTCCTTGCGGCCGCCCAGCAGCCCCTTCTGCTTCAGCTTGCCCTCGCCGTGACAGTGGCCGCAGGGCGCCAGCCCGGCCGCCCCGCCCTCGGCGCCGGTGCCGCGACAGGCGCTGCAGTCCTCGGCCCGCTCGAAGGCGATGGTCTTCTTGCTGCCCAGCATCGCCTCCTCGAACTCGATCTCCAGCGTGTAGCGCAGATCGCGTCCGGCGGCGCCGCGCTTGCGGCCCAGCCCCAGCAGGTCGCCGAACATGGCGTCGAAGAAGTCGGTGGCGCTGGCGACGTTGGCGCCCGAGAACGGGTTCGCGTCGCCCATGAAGCCGAAGCGATCGAACTGGGCGCGCTTGTCCACGTCGGCCAGCACCGCGTAGGCCGTGGAGACCTCCTTGAAGCGCTCCTCGGCGATGGCGTCACCGGGGTTGCGATCGGGGTGGTACTGCAGCGCCAGCTTGCGGTACGCGATCTTGATGTCCGCGTCCGACGCGCCCCGGGTGACCCCCAGCGTATCGTAGTAATCCCGCGGCAGGACTCAGCCCCTTTGCAGGCCGCGCGGCGCGCCCGGATCGTGTCGCGGTGTCTCGTGTCGAGCGTCGGGTGGCTCGAGCTGCGGCGCCTCGCCGGTCAGCGACACGGCGTCCGTGGTGGCGCCGTCGTCCATGGCCACCGGGATGGCCCCGCTGCCCAGCGCGCCATCCACGGCCGGCGCGACGACGGTGCCGCCGGCGTGCAGCGCCGTCAGGGTGGCGATCTCGGCCTCCGTCAGGCCGCCGCTCGGGCGAACGCGCACCGGGATCGGGTCGTCCGTGATCATGTCGCGCGCGCTGGCCCGCGGAATGCCCGACCCGTCGGTGGTGATGACGATCTCGATCTGCGGCGTGCCGCGCGGCGCTGGCGGCAGCGGGCCCATCTGCAAGCGGGCGATGCTGTCGTTGTCGGCGGCCATCTCGCGATCGCCCTGCAGCAGGTGAACGGTGACGTGCGCCTGCCCGTCGGCAGACGTCGACAGCACCTGCGCCTGCGCCGCCGGCAGCGGCGTCCCTTTCGGGATCAGGCGCGTCACCACGCCCCCGGCGTTCTCGACGCCCAGGGACAGGCAGGTGGTCTCGGTGATGGCGATCTGCCCCTTCTTGGGGCGCTTGCGCCCGGCGGCCAGGGCCACCCCCTGCCGTACGGCCCCGATCGCGATCAGCGCCTCGGGCGCGGCCACGTCGATGGGGGCCTTGCCCAGCCAGTCGGTGATGTGCGCGCGCACGCGCGGCATGCGCGTCTGGCCCCCCACCATCACCAGCACGTCGACGTCCTCCACGGACCACTTGGCGTGGTTCAGCACCGTCTCGCACGGCCACACCGTGCGGTCGACCAGATCCTGGGTCAGGCCCTCCAGCCTGGGCCGGTCCAGCTCCATGCCGTCCGGGAAGCGACTGGCCAGCTCGGGCAACTGGATGGATACGCGCTCGTGAAACGACAGCTCGCGCTTGGCGCGCTCCGCGGCGTCGCGCAGCCGCGGCATGACCAGCCGTTCGCGCCGCAGATCGACGCCGCCGGCCCGCATGAAGTCCTCGCACACCTCGGAGACGATGCGCTGATCGAAGTCCTCGCCCCCGAGAAAAGCGTCGCCGCCGCTGGCCAGCACCTCGACGCCGTCCTCGGTGACCGCCAGCGCCGCCACGCTGAACGAGCCGCCGCCCAGGTCGTAGACCAGCACCTTGCGGTCCTTCTTCTCGTACCCGCGCGGCAACGGGAAGATACCGGCCGCCAGCGCCACCGCCGCCGGCTCGGTCATCACCGCCACCACGTTCAGCCCCGCGATGCGGGCCGAATCGACGATGGCCTGGCGCTGCAGATCATTGAAATCGGCGGGCACCGCCACCACCGCGTCGGTCACCGACTCGCGCGCCATCCCCTCGGCCGCGTCCTTCAGGGCGCCGAACACGTAGGCCGCCACGTCGGGCGGCGCGTGATGGCGCCGGCCCACGCGGATGCGCGCGTCGCCGTTCTTCGCCATCACCAGCTCGTAGGGGACCTCTTGCCGCTGATGGCGCGCCTCGGGCGCCTCCAGCTTGCGCCCCAGCAGCCGCTTCACCGACGTGATCACCCGCTCGGGGTGGCGGACGGCCAGGGCCTGGGCCTCGCGACCCACCAGCGGTCGACCGCCGGACGCCACGGGGGGAAACGCCACCACCGCCGGAAGGGTGACCAACCCGTCCGCGTGCGGAACGACCTTCACGTCCTTGCCCGAGACCAGGGCGGCGGCGGCGTTCGTCGTCCCGAAGTCGATCCCCAGGAGGGGACTCAAGCGCCGCCACCCTCCGGGGCTTTCGCCGGCGCGGACGCCACGCTCACCATCGCCGGGCGCAGCAGGCGGTCACCGATGCGGTATCCGCGCTGCAGCTCGACCGCGACCGCTCCCGGCGGCACCTCGGCCGTCTCCACGCGCGAGATGGCCTCGTGCACCTTGGGATCGAACGGCTCGCCGCGCGCCGCGATCGGCTTCACGTTGTAGCGCTCCAGCTTCGACTGGAACAGGCGCAGCACCAGGTTCACGCCTTTCAGCACGGCAGCGCCGTCCGGCGCCGCTGCCGGCGCGCCCTTGCCCGCGGCGTTGCCTTCGAACGCGCCCACGGCCCGCTCCAGGTTGTCGATCACGTCCAGCATGTCGCGCAGGACGCCTTCGCGCGCCTTCGCCTCGGCGTCGTCCTGCTCCTTGCGCGCGCGGCGCTTCCAGTTCTCGAACTCCGCGGCGATGCGGAGCATGCGGTCCTTGACCTCGTCGCGCTCCGCGGTCAGGGCCTCGACGCTGTTCGGGGCGGCGGTGCCCGGCCCGCTGGCTCCATTCGAGGCCCCGGCGCCAGGCGCGCCGTCCTCTTGCTGCTCGTCAATCACGTGTGCTCTCCTCGTCGGTTTCCAGCTCAGGGTGCTGCTCAGCTCTTGCTCAGCGAAAGTGTGACCACCTCGGCCGTGAAATCCACCAGCGAGATGACCCGGGAGTAGTTCATGCGGGAGGGCCCGATGACGCCGATGGTCCCCAGGGGGCGGTCGTCGGCGCCGTAGGGGGCGGCCACCACGGACACGTCCGTCAGGTCCGCCAGGTTCGCCTCGGACCCGATGAACACGCAGATGCCGGGCGCCGACAGCGTGCGGTCCAGCAGCCGTTCCAGCATGTCCTTCTCTTCCAGCGTGCGCAGCAGCGCCCGGGCCCGCTCGACGTCGATCTCGTTCGACAGCAGGTTCGACTGGCCGTCCACGAACACGTGGGGCTCCCCCTGCGGCACCGCCGCCGCGGCCAACGTCAGCGCCCGGGCCACCAGCTGGTCGTGCTCCGTCCGCACCTGGCCGATCTCCTCGGCCAGCCTCGCCTTCAGCGTCTCCAGCGTCAGGCCGCCCACCAGCTCGTTCAGATAGTTGTTGATCCGATCCAGCTCCGAGGGGGACAGCACGAAATCGATGGCGACCAGCTTGTTCTCGATGTGTCCGGTCGTCGTCGACAGCACCGCCAGCAGCTGCCCCTCGCGCAGGCGGACGAACTCCATGTGCTCGATCACGTCCGAGGCCGGACGGGGGGTCTGCACCACCACCGCCAGATGGGACAGCTCGCGCAGCAGCTTGGTCGTTCGATGCAGCAGCTCGGGCCGCTCTCCCGCGCCGCTCAGACGCTCCCGGATCTCGTCCTGCTCGGTGGAGGACAGGCTGCGGATGCGGAGCAGCGTGTCGACGTAGTAGCGCAGGCCCCGATCGGTGGGGATGCGCCCGGCGGAGGTGTGGGTGTGCTTCAGCAGGCCCAGATCCTCGAGATCGCCCATGACGTTGCGAACGGTGGCCGCCGAGACGTCCAGACCGTAACGCCTGGTGATCGTTTGCGATCCGACCGCATCACCCGTCGCCAGGTACTCGGAGACGACAGCGTGCAGGATCTTCTTGGCGCGCGCGCCGATCTCGTTCACCACCAGGATTTAACCCAAAATGCCGGTCGCGGCCAGCTTGGCCCCGTACGGCCGACCAGGCGGCTCCGGGGCCCGTCGCGGGTATGCTGGGGGCCGCTGCGGATGGAAAACCCGTTCATCTATCTGGACAACGCCGCCTCGACCCGGCCCTCCCCCGAGGTGGAGGCGGTCGTGGCCGCGGTGGCGCGGGCGCGCTTCGGCAACCCCTCGTCCGCCCATGCCCAGGGCAGCGCCGCGGCCCGGGTCCTGGAGGAGGCCCGGGCCGACCTGCTGGCGGCCCTGGGGACGGAGGAAGGCCAGCTGGTGTTCACCAGCGGTGGGACAGAAGCGAACGCGCTGGGTGTCATCGGCGCCGCCCGGCTGGCCCGGGGTCGACACCTGGTCGCCACGGCCCTGGAGCACCCGGCGGTCCTGCGGAACGTCGAGCTGGTCGCGGTCGAGCGGTCCTGCGAGGTGACCGCCGTGGCGCCCGCACCGGCGACCGGCGCCGTCACGGTCGAGAGCGTGCTGGCGGCGGTGCGGAGGGACACCGCCGTCGTCGCCGTCATGCTGGTCAACAACGAGCTGGGAACGGTGCAGCCCGTCGCGGAGCTGGGGCGCGCCCTGGACGCCTTCGCCCGGCGCGAAGGCATCCGCCGGCCCCACCTGCACGTCGACGCGGTGCAGGCGTTTGGCGTCCTGCCGCTGGGTCCCGCCGTGCGGGCGGCCGACTCGGTGGCGCTGTCGGCACACAAGCTTCACGGCCCCCGCGGCGCGGGCGCGCTGTGGGTGCGCCCCGGCGCCCGCGTCGCCCCCCTGTGGGATGGGGGCCGCCAGGAACGAGGCCTGCGATCGGGCACCGAGAACGTCCCCTCCATCGCCGGCTTCGCCCAGGCGGCCGCGCTGGCCAGGGCGGCCCTGAAGGCGGGCGCCGCCGAGACCCTGGCGCGCCTGCGTGACGTGCTGGAAGCCGGCATCTGCGGGCGCGTCCCGGGAGCGCGGCCCACGCTGGCGGCGCCGGCGCCCCGCGCCCCGCACATCGCCTCGCTGGCGTTCCCGGACCTGCCGGCCGAACCGCTGCTGCACGCCCTGGAGGCGCGGGGGGTCTACGTCTCGGCCGGGTCGGCCTGCGCGGCGAAGGACCGCCGTCACAGCCCCGTCCTGCAGGCCATCGGCGTGGATCAGGACACGGCGGTCCTGCGCTTCTCGCTGTCGCGCGAGACGACCGAGGCCGAGATCGACGCGGCGATCGCCGCGGTGGACGCCGCGGTCGCCGAGCTGACGGCGGCCTACGCCCGTCGCCCGGCGAAAAAGCGCCTGCCCGGCTGACGATCGGCGCCGGCGCCCCGTTCCGCGCGGGGTGAAACATGCTAAGAAGCTGCCCCCCATGAGCCGGGTCATCCTTTGCCGATTCGGCGAGCTGTTCCTGAAGAGCGGCAACCGCAAGCGCTTCGAGGGCACGCTGCACCGGAACATGAGCAGCGCCCTGGCGGGCCTGGAGGGCGCGCGCGTCGAGCCCGTGCACGGGCGGGTGCTGGTGCACCTGCCGGACGAGGAGACGGCGCGCGAGGCGGCGGCGCGGCTGCGGCGGGTGTTCGGTCTGGTGTCGGTGTCGGTGGCGACCGTCGTGCCGGCCGAGCTGGAGGCCATGGCGCGCGCCGCCGTCGACGTCGCCACGCGCGAGCGGGACGAGGCGGGCGTGACCACGTTCAAGATCGAGGCGCGTCGCTCGGAGAAGCGCTTCCCGCTGACGTCCGTCGACCTGGCCCGCGAGCTGGGCGGCCGGGTCATCCAGGCCACCGGCCTGCGCGTCGACGTGCACAAGCCGCAGCTGTCGGTGGGCGTCGAGGTGCTGACGATGGACCGCGCGTTCGTGTACGGCACCGAGCTGGCGGCCCCCGGCGGCCTGCCCGTGGGCGTGTCGGGGCGCGCCCTGCTGCTGCTGTCGGGCGGCATCGATTCGCCCGTGGCGGGCTGGCTGGCGGCGAAGCGCGGCCTGGCGCTGGAGGGCGTCTACTTCCACTCGCCGCCGTTCATCGGCGAGAAGAGCCGCGACAAGGTGATGTCGCTGGCCCGCATCCTGCGGCGCTGGCAGGTGCTGGACGCGGTGACGGTCGTGCCGTTCACCGAGATCCAGCAGCGCCTGCGCGACGCCGGGCCGGCCGAGCTGGCCGTGGTGCTGTACCGGCGCATGATGATGCGCATCGCCGACGCCCTCGCCGACCAGGGCCGGATCGACGCGCTGGTGACCGGCGAGAACCTGGGCCAGGTGGCCAGCCAGACCATCCAGAACCTGACCGCCATCGAGGCGGCCGCTCGCCGCCTGGTGCTGCGCCCGCTGGCCACCTACGACAAGGTCGAGACGATGGCGCTGGCGCGTCACATCGGCACGTTCGAGACCTCGATCCTCCCCTTCGACGACTGCTGCTCGCTGTTCTTGCCCCGCCATCCGGCCACGGCGGCGCGCGCCAAGGACGCCGAGAGCGCGGAGTCCCGGCTGGACATCGCCGCCGAGGTGGCGGCGGCCGTCAGCCGCGCCGAGCGGGTACCGCTATCCTGACCGGCGCCGGCTGTGTTGGATGCCCGAGGGCTTGTGGGATGCTAACGTTCGCGCCGTCATGACCGCCGTCGCGGCCCCCGCGCTGGATCCGGCGCTCGCCCAGAAGCACGAACGCCTGCGCGCCGTGCTGCGCGACTGCCAGTCGGCGCTGGTGTGCTTCTCGGGCGGCGTCGACTCGACGCTGCTGCTGCGCGTGGCGCATGACGTGCTGGGCCAGCGGGCGCTGGCGCTGACGACGGTGTCGGAGACCATGGCGCAGAGCGAGCGCGCCAGCGCCGTCGAGCTGGCCAGAGGAATCGGGGCCGCCCACGAGGTGATCGAGTCGCACGAGCTGGCCCGGGCCGGCTTCGCCGAGAACCCCGTGAACCGCTGCTACCACTGCAAGGCCGAGCTGCTGGAGCTGGCCCTCCCGCGCGCCCAGGCGCTGGGGCTGGCCACGGTCCTGCTGGGAACGAACGTCGACGATCTGGGCGACCACCGCCCGGGGCTGGTGGCCGCGAACGAGCACGGGGCCCGACACCCCCTGGTCGAGGCAGGGCTGAACAAGGCCGAGGTGCGGGCGCTCTCGCGCGCGCTGGGGCTGCCCACCTGGGACAAGCCCCAGCTGGCCTGCCTGTCCTCTCGCTTTCCCTACGGCACCGAGATCACCCCCGCCCGGCTGCGGCAGGTGGACGGCTTCGAGGACGGGCTGCGGGCGCTGGGCTTCCGGCAGCTGCGGGTCCGTTTTCATGACACGATCGCCCGTCTGGAATTGCCGGCCGACAGCATGCCGCGTGCGCTGGAGCCCGGTGTCCGGGAACAGATCGTGACGCTGGGGCGCAGCGCCGGCTTCACGTTCGTGGCGCTGGACCTGGCCGGGTTCGCGTCGGGATCGCTGAACCAGCTGGTCGGCCTGCGGCCGCGCGCCAAAGACCAGACCTGAGGACCGTCCCCTGCCCCGGGGTTTCCGGAGTCCCGTTTACCGCATGAAAATCGTCGGTGACGATGCAGTCTCAATGCCCGCACTAACTTGACCGATAGCTATAATCATCATGGTGATCCCGTTGCTGGCCGTGCTCGCTACCGTCGCGGGCCCCGTGGGGGCTTCGCCGGAGGCGCCCGTGCCGATGGACCGGGTCTTCGACCCGATCGCGGCGCGCGGGCTGCACGAGATGCCGGGCGAGCCGCGCGAGCTGTCCAAGCGCGAGGAGTGGTTCCGCGACAAGGAGATGCGGCCGGACCTGCACCTGTCCGACGCCGCGCTGGCCGATGCGCAGCGTGAGTACGCCGCGGCCGAGAAGAAGGCCACGCTGGCCCGCCGGCGTGGCAACGCCGCCACCGCGGTGATAGCCAGCGTCCCACCCGATTATCCCGGCGTGCGCATCCAGCCGGTCACCACGCTGTTCAACGTCTGGACGCACGAGGCGTTTCCGATCCTGCCCGGCGATCCGATGGAGCCGCAGTTCCACGTCTTCCTGCGCGACCACTACACCAACCAGGCCACGCAGATGGACACGCGGCTGGTCGACGTGCTGGCGCGCGCGGCGCGGCGGTTCAACGCCGCGCGCATCGAGATCGTGTCGGGATATCGCTCGCCGAAGTACAACCTGATGCTGCGCAAGAAGGGGCACGCCGTGGCCCGCATGAGCCAGCACGTCGAGGGGCACGCGGTCGACTTCCGCATCCGCGGCGTCCCCACGCAGACGCTGCAGACCTTCGTGAAGTCGCTGCGCATCGGCGGCGTCGGTTTCTATCCGCACTCCGAGTTCGTACACAGCGACACCGGCCGCGTCCGCTACTGGAAAGGCAGCTGAGCGGGTCGCCGCCGGCGCGGCGGGTTTGCAACCGGCGCTGGGCGGCGCCACGATCTGCCGACGATGCCGGTGCCTGAACCCGTTCGTCCGGTGGGCGTTCCCGAGGGAGCCGTCTGGAACGAGGAAGAGCGTGTCTGGGAGGTCGTGAGCCTGGAAGAAGGCCACAGGCAGGGGGAGTCACGCACCTACCGCGCAGACGGGACGCTGGCGCAGATACGACGGTTCGCGGGGGGCAGGCTGGAGGGCGCGTTCACCTCGTATCACCCCGGCGGTGACGTGTCCCGCCAGGGGACGTTCGCGAACGGCGAGCTGGCCGGCGCCTTCGTGGCGCTGGCCTGCGACGGGCGCATGAGCGAGCCGTTGCGCGTCTGCTGTGTCCCCGAGAACGCCTGGGAGCTGCGCGCCCAGTACCTGCGCGGCCGACCCATCTACGAGCGCTTCTTCGATCGCCGGGGGCAGCCGCTGCTGGACAGCGGCGCGCCCCGGCCCGCGACGCCGTCGGGAGTGCCCGCGGACGCTGACTTCGACGAGTTCTCCGGACGGTGGATGGCGGGGCGGTTCAACGAGGTGGGCCATCCCCAGGGGACGTTCCGGTTCTGGTCGGCCGCGGGCGCGCTGGTGGAAGAGCGCGACTTCCGCGACGGCCTGGCCGTCGAGGAACGCCGCTACGCCGCCGACGGCACGGTGATCGAATCGCACGGCTGGATGGAGCGCGACGGTCGGGGCGCGCGCCACGGCGCCTACTTCCGGCGCTTCGACGCCGGCGCGAACCCCTACGCCGACGCGCGCGTGCGCGAGGAGCGCGGCGCCTACGACCAGGGACGCCCGTGCGGCCTGTGGACGCTGCACGACGCACAGGGAGCCGTGCTTCACCAGCGCGAGCTCGGTCGCGTGGTAGAGCCGGCCGACCTGCCACGTTCCCCGGCGCTGCAGGACGACCCCGGCGCGGGCGAGCCGGCCGCGGCCTGGGACGCCCAGGCACGGGCGCTGGCCGGGGAGCACCGCGTGCGCGAGGCGCTGGCCGCGGCTGCGCGCGCGGCCGCCGCCCGACGAGACGGCGCCGCGCTGCAGGCGCTGCTGGATCGGTCGACGCTGCCGCTCGGTCGGGCCGCGCGCGCCGAGCGGGCGCAGCCGCTGGCGGGCGCCGGGACGACGGCGACGGCGGCGCTGGATGCGCTGGCCGGCGGCGCGGACGCGGCGGCCGCGTTTCGCGCGCTGGCGGGCGTGCTGGACCCTGGTACCCGTGCGGCCTTGGACTTCGCCGACGTGTCGGTGCTGCTTGCGCCCGGCGACGCGAAGGCGCACCTGACGCGCGCCCTCGTCCGCATCGAGCACGGCGACGATCGCGGCGCGCGCGCCGACGCCGACGTGGTGGCCGCCGCCGATCCGGCGGCGGCGCGGTCGCTGCGCGTGCAGCTGGCGCAGCGGTTCCCGGTGTTCGACTTCTGGCCGGCGCGCGAGCCCCTGCGGGACGACCCCGAGGTGCCGGCCCAGCAACCGGAGCAGTCACTGGAGGCGATCCGCCATGTCGTCCAGGTCTACGCGACCCGGCTGCACCGCCGGCGCGCCGAGATCCAGGCGCGCCTGGCCACGGCCGGACGAGACGGGGAGACGCCCCCCTGGCTACCGCCGGAGCTGCGCTCGACGCTGCTGTTGCGCGGACCGATCCCGCTGCGCCGCTTCGACGTCACCGTGCCGATGGAGTCCGAGACCGGCGAGACCGAGATGATCGAGGTTCACGTGGACGAGGACCTGCCCCCCGAGAAGCTGGCCGGCGCCACCGTCGCCGAGCTGCTGGAGCAGGCGCGGGGCGAGTGGTCGGCGCTGACGTGGCTGTGCTGGTCGTGCGGTCTGACGCGCGTCGAGCTGCCGGACAGGCTCGCGCCGCCGCCCTCGTTCACGGCGGCGGTGGCCCGGGCCGTCGGCCGCTGCTTCGCCGCGCACGACAAGGTGCTGACCGGCGGCGTGCGCGCCCGCATGCAAGGCATCCCCAGCTTCACCTGGGAGGGCATCGACCTGGACCAGCTGCCGAACCATCTGGCCGCCGTGGCCGCCGCCGAATACCTCGAGCTGCGCTCGATGTTCCTGTGGCTGGCCCTGGACGACAGCGTCTCCCCCTTCCAGGACGACCTGCGCGAGGCCTGAGATACGGGGCAGCGAGCATGGAGAAGGACGATAGACTGTTGGCAGCGGTAGCCCGTATCTGCGATCGGTTCGGCGATTCGGTCGAACTCGTGGACCACTGGGACGCAGATCTCCTCGCCCTCGGCATCTCGCGTCGGGACGAGCCGAAGCGACTCGTGTACATCAGCATGCTCCCCGACCAGGACGGTCGCTTCGACGTCTCGTTGGAGTTGCCACCCAGGGCAGGCTCTGAGCTTCCGTACGAGGACGCCGGGTGGCACCACGGTCTCGATCTGGGCGAGGTCTCCGAGCTCGTTGCCTCGCATCTCGGACTCTCGTAGCGCCGGGGCGCTGTCGAACATGGGCCTTGCAGCGGGCAGGCGCACCCGCCGATGAACGCCACCGTCGTTGGCCAGAGCCTGACGAATACCGTCAGTTGACGGGGCACGGCGAGCGGGTCGGGGATACGACGATGTCGTCGTACCAGATCTTTCGCTCGGGGCCGTGGAACTGCATGAAGCCGAACTTGAACTCCTTGAACGCGGCCGTGCCCGTCGGGTAGCTGGTCGCGTTGATCAGCTGCGTCCCCTCGACGAAAAGCTGCTGCACCTTGCCCGTGCCGTCGTACGAGATCTCGATGCAGTGCCAGGCGTTCTTGGGCAGCGAGTACGGCATGGTGCCACCGCTCATCGTTCGCCCGTAGCCGGTCGGCCAGCGCACGTCGTCCTTGGTGTTGAAGGCGATGCCGACGTCCTCGGCGAACTCGCAGGACAGCCCGTCGTTCGGGTCGTCGCTGCCGGACGCGGCCGCGAACGCGTTGTGGTCGACGCCGCCGATGTCCAGGTCGCTCTGCATGTAGAAGCGGGCCCAGAAGGTCGCGGCCGCGGGCACCGCCAGCATCTTGTACGAGCTGCCGGACGTCCCGCTCTCGCTGGCGGCCTTCACGCGCAGCGACTGCTTGCCGCCGTGCTTCACGGTCGTATCCAGCGCAAAGTCACGCGACCAGTCGCCGGGCGCCGCGTTGACCTTGTAGACCAGCGCGCTGGGCAGCGTGGCGTCCTCGAACCCCGAACAGAAGAAGGCGCCCGCGGGACAACCAGCCGGGCTATTTCCGCCGCCGCCGGTGGTTCCACCGGTCGCGCTGGCGCCGCCGGCGGCACCACCGCTGCCGCTCGCCGCCCCGCCCGCACCACCGCTGGCGCTGCCGCCCGAACCGACGCTGCCGCCCGAGCTGGCTCCCCCCGAGGCGCTTCCGCCCGAGGCGCTGCCCCCCGTCGCGCTGCCACCCGAGCCGACACTGCCGCCCGAGCCGACACTGCCGCCCGAGCCCGAACCTCCGGAACCGACGTGGCCGCCCGAGGCGGACCCGCCCGAGCCGGAGCCGCCGGTGCCAACCTGGCCGCCCGAAGCGGAACCGCCCGAGCCGGTGCTGCCGCCCGAGCCAGTCTTCCCCCCGGAGCCGCTACCACCGCTACCCTGTGCGCCGCCGGAGCCGTTGCTCGAGGAGCCACCCGAGCACGCCCCACCCAGCATCAGCGCGGCCGCCAGCAAGGCGGGCGTGGCCAGGGAAGCGCGGAGATCACGTCTACGGACCGAAAACGGAATGTTCATCTTCACCTCGAGGATACGGTCCCCCGCCGCGCCATCCGTTCCCCGCAGGACCGAAGGAAACAAGCTTCCTAACAGATTCGCCAGCCTGGCGTATGCCTTCTCGGGTTACGTCCGGCGGGAACGATCTGGGAACCGCCGGGCTTGCTCGGCTCCCGCGTCAATTGCACGACAGCTCGGGGGCGCCGGGGGCATGGCACTTCAGACAGGCGCGGGCGTTCCGAGACGCCATGGCCCGGCAGGCGGCCGACGCGCCGAAGCCTGGCCAGTGCGGGTTGGCGCCCATGGAGCGCGTCGGGTCCGCCGAATGGCAGTTGAGGCAGCTCTCCTCGCGGTGGCATGACACGCAGGCGCGGATGTTGCGGCGGGCCTGGAAGCTGTGGCTGGCCGGCGTCGGGGTCTGCAGCACCATTCCCGTGTCGTCGCGCACCCAGCCGGGCGGATGGAAGCGCTTCACCGCGGTCCCCGTGCCGAACGGGTTGTTCGCCTGCCGTCCCAGCTGGCCACCCTCGGGGTCGGCGGCCACGCCCAGTCGCTGATGACAGCCCAGGCAGAAGGTCTGGTTGCGGTGGCACGAGGCGCAGCTGGGGTTGTTCCGCTTGGCGTCGACGGCGTGCAACGTCGCGTAGTCGCCCGGATGAAAGTCCGGCGGCTTCACCACCCCGGCGCCGTGACAGTCGGTGCACTCGCTCTGCTTGTGGCAGGTGGCGCAGTAGCGTTCGTCGCGGCCTGCCACCTTGTGCTCGGTCCGGAAGCTGGCGGTGTGCGCGTCGTTGCCGCGCAGGG
>Ga0070658_10002323_pt1 | contig 15964 bp, 20 predicted proteins | sample KBSC13metaG_FD_64664 | JGI IMG/M metagenome (GOLD analysis project Ga0070658, IMG submission 64664) | Corn rhizosphere microbial communities from Kellogg Biological Station, Michigan, USA - KBS C1-3 metaG | ecosystem: Host-associated > Plants > Roots > Rhizosphere > Soil ...
TGATCTCGCAAGGCTCCGCCTTTCTACCCTCACTGAATGACCGATGCAACTCGCGCTCTCCGACCTGGACCACCACTGGCCGTGTCTCTTCCTTGAAGAACTGGTCGGCGGTGATGTCGATGAGCAACCCATCCTCGCCCAGGAGCCAGCAATGGTTGTCCGCGGCCCAGCCCTCGTAGAGATCGCATCTGCGATTCCCGTTAGCAAGCTGGAGCGGGCCGAACCCGCGGGATTGGAGCCACACTCCAAGAATCGTCGACGCCTGACGGCACCCATCGCGCGGGAAGTCGCTCTGAAACCACACATTCGTCATCGACCAATGATCGGTCGTGCGGTAGTCGACAATCGCCGCGCGAAATTGGGTGCAGAGGCGGGTGAGTTCTTCGATCTTGTCAGCGGTCATTTAATGCTCTTCATTGCCTCAAGGTGGTTGACGGCGATGGCGTAGACCTCCGCTTTGTACTGCGGTCCTTTCGGGCAGTGAAGCACGAGCACCACCTTGTACCAGTACGGCGTGTCGTCGCCGAGAGTGATATGTTCTCCGAGCGCTGGTAGTCTCGTAAGAATAAGCCCGACATTCTTCCACTTCGCTTGTGGATCGTCGGATTTTGTGTGCAAGAACACTTCGATTTCAGACATAGTCCCTCCGATTAAGATTATGACACGCCTGCTTCAAATGCCGTCTTAATGCGCTAAAATGTAGTCAAGCACTCATTTCAGGAGGTCACGATGAAGAAGGCTCTCTTAATCGCTCTAGCAGCCCTCATGCTGGCAGTCCCAGGCCAGGCCCGCAGCCATAGATCTTATCGCTCGCATTCATCCTCAAGCGGCATTGTTCATGTTCACGGCTACTGGCGACACAATCACAACGGGGGCATGACCTACGTGCACGCCTACGACCGAACCCGAGCCAACGGTACCGAGCGCGACAACTGGTCGACGAAGGGTAACCGCAATCCCGAAACAGGCAAGTGGGGCACGAAGCGAGCGACGCATTAGGGGGAAATATGCTCAACCAAGTACCACTCGTGAAGTGTGATCCACCGATTGCCACACGACGCGAAGGAGATGTGTTCGAAGTTCAATGGCACCACAATGGTCAGCTTGTCACAGAGTTCATTGTCGAGCTTGCAAAGGACAGCAACACGCCGAAGATTTCGAATGGCAGAATAGACCATGCCTTACGAATTCCAGGCAGTTCCGACGATCCTCATGACAAAAAGCGAATGATCGAGGCAATCAGAGCCGTACAGGGTTCAGCTTAACCTCTCCACCCTACTCACCGCCTCGGCCAGCAACGCATCCGCGCCCTCGACTTGGCCGAGGTCCCACAGGCCGTCAAATACCAGCTTCGCCCAATGGTAATCGCCTTCGTGCTTAAACCCGCTCGGCTGTCTGACCCAATCACTGAAGGTCGACATGCCCTTACGTCGACACTCTTCGGCATAGGTGCCCATTTTGTAACCGCGGGCATTGATCGCGGCTCGAAGGTAGTTCGCGGCCTGTTTCGTTGGGTGAAGTCCTGTGGTTTTCGTCTGGTTGATGAGCGCCGCTTCCAGTTCGTTCGCACGCTTCATCAGCTTGACGAGCCCTTGCCACATCAACTCTTCATCTGAACTGATCTGCTTCCACCCTTCGCGCACCTCACGCCCTGCCGCCTTCAACTCCCGATCGTCGAACTGTGTCGACACCAGTGCGCCAAGCTTCTCCATCCCTTCGATGAAAACACGGTGCCCTTCTCCTTTTGCGACCTCAGACCGCCAGGCTATGACCAGCTCGTTGACCGCTTCCCACAATGGCGTTCGAACACGGTTCGCGAACTCCGCTGGTGCGCTCGGCAAGCCATCGTAGCCACGTTTTCGGTATCCTCCCATGCTCGGGATTCTAACACGAACAACAGTTCGATGTCAATCGGTTAGTTGGTCGTCGGGGGCGGGGAGGAGCTTGATACCGTTAGAGGCGGTGAAGCCGAGGAGATTGCTAAGCTCTAGCTCGACGCTAGCAACTACTGGGTCCACTAGCTCGTCTGGCAAAGCCTTGGTCTTCACGATTTCTTGTCGGAACTTGACCAGCTCACGTGAGGTCTTGATCTGTTCGCGAATCTCTTGCTGGCGTAGGATCATTGCGGCCTTGTCATTGGCGATTTGTTGCTTGCGAACTTCCTCGATGCGCCTCTGCCGCTCAATCGGGTCCAACACCTTGTACAGGATATCAAGCGCTTTGCCCGTTGGATTCTTGAACTTCAATTGCAGAGGCGAAGCCATTTTGAGGGTGTCGATCTTCAGTGGAAACATTGCCTGCATGGTTTGGTAAACGACCACAGTGTCATCGATGACTGTGGGCTCGGCAAGCTGTGCTTCCGACCTGTAAATGGCGTTATAGGGTCCTTGATCGACGCTTGCTTTCAGCGTCCCAACGAAGGCCAGCAGATCGTAATTCTCGCGCACATCCCCATCGGCAAGGAGCACGTCGGGGTATGTCACCCAACACAACGCGGCAAGCCAACTGTAGCTCCGCTGCAATTGAATGAGGAGATTTGCAAGTAGCCGAGCGCTTGGCTCCCGATCGAACTCCACCACCATGTCATAGTCACTCACGTATGCTCTCCCACAAACAAACTGCCCCCATTCTACCGACCTAACCACCTCATGTCAACTCGCTAAAGGTCCCCCCGCTGCCTCCCTCGTAAACGACCAATAGCGAGCGTGCGCGAAGTCCTCTCCGTGACCCACAGACAATGGAGTACTAGTGGATCAGATTGCGGATAGGCAGTGATTGATTCGCACGCCTACCCCCTATGACAACAATTTCCCCTCAGCAAGAGACGCATTACCGCGCCATCGATGGCTGGGATCAACTCATTCATCTCACGCCCGAGGACGCCGCATCTGTGATGTCGGTGATCCGCGGCACTCCTGTGTTGGCTCGCGAAGCCGAGTATGAGCTTCGTCGCGCCAAGCGCCAGGCCCGTAGTCTGTCCGAGGTCGAGGACACTGTGGCCGATTTCCAGCGCGACTCTCTCGGCAAGGCACACGCCGCGCAATATGGCGGCTCGGTCTCCACCACTCGGCTGTACAAGCTGATTTCAAACAAACCTGGTTAATCGAATGGCGAAACTCACTCACGAACAAAAGGTCTTTGTAGTACGCTCCTACGCCTGCTTCAGAACAGAGGGGCAGATAGAGCGCGAAATGAAAGAGCTTTGGCCTGGGCTCGTGCTCGCCCATTGCCAGGTCCAGGCTTACAACCCCGAGTGCGCTAAAGGCCGAGCGACTTCAAAAGATGAGTTCATGATGGCGCAGTTCAACGAGGCGCGCAAGCAGTATCTCTCCGACATTGGCTCGGTGAAGTTCGCAAACCAGCGGTGTCGACTTGAGGAACTCAGCAATTCCGTTGAAAAGTCGAGCATCCAAGACAAGCTCGCGATCTTCCGCCACATCGCCCGTGAAACTGGCGGGATGTACGAAAAAGAGCGCGGCTCCTCCCTGACCATCTCTCATGAGAACCTCGATCCATCGGTGAAGGACAACATCGTGAAAGCGATCATGGTTGCATCCTTGAACATCGGCAAGACCGAAGAGGAGAAGGCTGAGGAAACCGACGAAGTCGACGATCAGGATGATCAGGACGATTCTGACGATGACACCGAAGGCGACGCCGAATGATCCAGCTCGATGCCGCCAAGCTCGCTGCGTTGCCGATCGAAGAACTGATCTCGTATGCGACCCAGCTCGGTTTGGAGCCCAAGCTTTACCCGAAGCTCAAGCATCGCCCCACGCTTCATGCGGGCCAGCTTGAGATCAAGGTCAACGCGAAGAGGTTCAATTGCATCAACTGTGGCCGTCGATTTGGCAAAACGATCCTTGGTGAAGAGTTAGTGATTGAGAAGGCCCTTGAGGGCTTCCCAGTTGCGTGGTTTGCCCCGAACTTCAAGACAATGACTGAGGTCTGGCGGGATCTTCTCAAGATCCTCCAACCCGTGATTGTTCGTAAAAGCGTGCAGGACCGACGAATCGACCTCTCCACAGGCGGCTACATCGAACTTTGGGCGCTCGACAAAGATCCTGAGTGCGCAAGAGGCCGAAAATACGCCCGTGTTGTCATCGACGAAGGCGCTAAGATCCGACATCTTCTGCATGCATGGACCTCAACGATCCGTGCTACCCTCACGGACTTCAAAGGCGACGCGTTCTTCCTTTCCACGCCCAAAGGTCGCAATGATTGGTACTACCTTTGCGAGCGCGGATGGTCGACAGATCAGAAGTTCAGGAATTGGTACTTCAAGTCGAGCCCAACTGAGGCGAATCCTCACCTTGATCCTCAAGAGATCGTTGATCTGCGCGAAGAAGTCGGCCCAAATATGGCCCACCAAGAGGTCGACGCCATGTTCCTCGAAGAGGGCGGGCGCTTCTTTGATGAGTGGATCGAAACCAAGGACATCAAGAAGGACAGTCTCCACGAGATCAGCTCTTCCACCATCGACATCCTTCCTCATTGGGACTGTTGGGGTGCGTTCGACTGGGGTAAGTCGGCAGAGTTCTGCTTCCTGCTGTGCGTAACCGACGACAACGGCAACGTGATCGTGATCGATGAGGAATACGAAGCTGGATGCTCCGATTTGCAGATCATTGAGAAGACCACTGAGTGTATCAGAAGGAACTACAAGCTCTACGGCCTTGATGCGCTGGCAAGCCTCCCGCAAGTTAGAATCTACGCTGATGACTCGATTTTTCCACCGCGCAATCCGAAGGAGCGCATCGGTGAATACACGGTCGAGAAATATTGGCATCGCGGACTTAATGGCATGATCCCAGCCAACAAGGGGCGCAGAGTCCCTGGCTGGAACCGTGTCAAGGAATGGATGCGCTTCCGCGACGCGGATGGCACCCCTGGCCTTCGCGTGTTCCGCGACAAGTGCCCGAACCTTTGCCGAACGATCCCGCTCATGGTTCGCAAAGCAAAAGACCCCGAGGACTGCGAGAGCGGTGGCGAGGATCACGCTTGCGACACCCTTCGCTACGCAATCCAGCGCCCTCGCCCGTCGATCCTGACCGAGAAGCGTATTGTCGAGCCAATCCAGAAATTCCTAATCGGCTGGAAAGAGCCTGAGAAGAAGCACTACGCATGACAATTCTAATAGCAACTTTTGCAATTCTACTGATCGCATCGGTCCTCTTGTTGTCCTTCGTTGCTTGGCAGCAGCATCGGATCATGAAGAAGATCTCCGCAAGCTACACCGATCAGCAGCTCTTTATCCAGCGACGATCTCGCCAGCAGGTTAACCACTACGCCTGATGCCTAACCCACTCTCAAAACTCAACACGGGGAAGTCTTGGAAGGAGCTGTTCGGCTTCAAGCTCCGAGATCCCGACAACGTCGACAGTGACATCCGTCCCCAAGATCTGGAAATGCCAGACGAGCCAGAGGACGAACACGAAGAGGCCCTGGTCGACCTGGTCATGGACCGCTTCAAGTCGGCATCGAGCGTGAAGGAACTGCACCAGCGTGAGTGGCTTGTGTGCCAGGCATTCCGTATGGGGAATCAGTGGGTCCAGTGGCGCAATGATGAGCTTGAAGACCTCCGAGATCCCGACGATCCAAAGCGCGCATACACTACCAACGACCAGATCGATCGACTGATGAAGAAGCTTAAAGCGCGGGCTACTCAATCGAAGCCCGACGCCTCAGTTAAGCCGCTTTCATCCAATCCGCTCGACATCGCAGCAGCCGCAGAAGCGCGAGATCTGATCGCCCACTACGACGCGAAGTACAACCGCCAAGAGCAGACCCTTCAATGGGTCGACAGTGTTTTGTCGACTTCGACAACATGTCTTAAGGTCGTGTGGAATCCATCGGCACGGGTACTTGCGCCGACGAAGAGCGGTATTGCCAAGTACCAGGTGCTCGGAGAGATTGAAGAAGAGCTGGTTCCACCTGACGAACTCTATCCAAATCCAAGCGCCCGCGATTGGCCTGACATCGATTGGCTGATTCATCGCTATGTGATGACACTCTCCCGTATCCAGTCGCACTTCGGCGAGCGGGGAATGCGAGTGAAGGGGCAGAAAGCTCGCGGCACCGACAGCGCCTACAGTTGGACAGAAACTCGTTTGGACGCGATATCGGGCGAGGGAGCCCCAACGATCACCAGCAATGAAGAGACCGCAACGGTCTACGAGTGTTGGGAAAAGCCAAGCTTGCGATATCCCAAGGGGCGATTACTCATCGTTGCGGACGGCATTCTCCTCACTGATCCTGACCAAGTTGATTGGCCCTACGAGAAAGACGACGATTTTCCGTTCATCCCACTGCGCTATGAGATGCGATCACGCGGGTTGTGGTCTCTCAATGCGGTGAGCCGATTGGTTCCAATTCAGCGCCAGTTGAACGTGGTAACCTCTCGAATGCAGGATCGGATGCAGAACGACAAGGTCATTGTCGCTGTACCGACAGGTGGCGGCTTCGGGCTTGACGACTTTTCGAGCCCCAGCAGCGCCTACGAGATCCGTTACAACCAAGGGTTCGAGCCGCAGATCTTCCAACCTTCGCCGCTCAACGAAAGTCATCTCGCCCTCGCCAACTGGCTAATTGCTCAGATGGAAAACATTTCGGGTGTGCACGAGATCTCGAATGGAATAACACCGCCTGGCGTCGAGGCAGGCAATGCGATCGAACTACTCCAGAATGCCGACCAGACACAGATGGCCGAGTTCATTACCCTAATTGAGGTAGCGCAAAAGCGCCGCGCCGAATGGGAGATTGCACTTGCTAGCCAGTTCATTGCTGAGCCGCGATTGATTGCGGTCTCAACATTGCCAAGTCAGGTACCGCAAGCTCAGACACCGAACCAGCTTCCGCCAGATGCCGCAGGCGGCATGGTCTCCGCGGCACCACCCACGCCTACTGGCCCCACCCCAGCGATGGCGGTCAGGGCCTTCGAAGGACTTACGAAGGGCGGTCAGGTTCACATCGAAGTCGTTCCTGGATCGGCGACACCGAAGTCACCCGCGGCACGCTTGCAGCAGTACCTCGATCTCGCCAAATACGGCTTCTTTGATCCGCAGAAACTTCCAGTGCTCAAGGTCGTTGCAGACCTCATGGGCATCGAACGCTCCGACGTTTTCACGGATCGGATTGACCAAGCATTTGCCGCGGTTCAGGCACAGCAACCACCGCCACAGGTGCTCCAACAGATGCAGGCTGAGCAAGACCAACAGAAGCTCCAGATGCAGCTTGAGGCCCAGGCCCAAATGGAGGCGATCAAGGTCCACGGAATGGTTGAGGTCGAGCAGATCAAGGCCCAGCTTGTTTCACAACTGCAAGCACAGAAGGCTCAGGCCCAGGCCGACGCCCAGCTCAACGATCACCACCACGACGCCGCGATGCACGGGTTGGAAGCCATCACCCCGAATGTCTCGATTGGCTTCACTGGCAAGCTTGGAACAACCGCGCTGCCAAGCGCTGAGCGGATGATCGGCCTGGACGCCGACAGCCCTGCTGAGGTTGAGAAGCTCAACGCGCCACCGCAAAAACCGAACCAGGACAAGACTGGCAGATAAGACTAATTGCGAGAATTGCTATTCTCGCAGAAGGATAGACCATGACATCCAAACAATTGGCGGCTAAAGCCGCACGTGCGAAGGCAGAGGCTGAGGCTGCTGCTAAGGCCGAGCAAAGCGCGATTCGCGAGTTGATGACCCCCGAACAGCAGGAGCAGTGGGACCACATTCAATCAGACTGCTCGGCACCAACAGCCGAGGAACCTGAACAAACTGAGGGTGTCTCGCTCATCCCAGACTTTCCAACTCTCTTCCTCAACGATGCACCAGAGGACGAAGATCCTAATGCGGGCACCGACTTCTTTGTCGAAGACAAGCCAGCGCCCAAACCGCACAAAGTGCCAGCCGCCGTAGCCACAGGCTGGATCGCTGATGTCGACGACCTCTGGCATCCGATCGAACGCATTGGGTCGATCTCAGTGCAGAGCGGTGGGCATGTGACTGGATTCGTTGACGGCAAGTCGTACCAGTTCGCCAGCTTCCCTGGCGATAGCGTTGCGGCACAGCAATTCCGCCTTCACTTGGCGGAACAGATCGCTAGGGCCAAAGGCCACAAAACACCTGAAAAGGACTAATTGCAATTCATGCCAGATTTCGAAGAAGGGGCGGAAAACATTCTCGCTGACGCGCCGCCCGCGGACAGCACTGACACCAACATCGACGCCAATGAGCTTGATACTGATCAGGAACTCGTAAGTCCTGAGCCAGAGCACCTCGACACGGAAACAGAGGATGCGGATCAGCCAGAAGCGACTCCTGAACGTGAGGGATATATTCCCCGCGCCAGATTCGATGAGGTCAACACCGAGCGCAAGCTTGAAGCAGAAGCCCGAGCACGACTTGAGGCTGAACTACAGCAAGCACGCGCCGAAAAAGAGCTTTTGACCAAAGCCCATGCCGCTGGATACGCCGACATCAACGAGTACCAGCGCTGGGACAACTGGGCAAAGGCCAACAATTACGGCTCAATCGAGGCGTACAACGAGCTGTCCGCCTACAGCAACACGCTCAATCAGCGTGTCCTCGACGGCGACCTCTCCGAGGAATCTCGCCTGGAACTCTACCAGGCTCGCCAGGAGCGCTTGCAGCTCAAGTCCGAGGTCGAACAGGCGCGGCAACTTCTCAAAACGGTTCAGACTAACACCTTGGACCAGACCATCGCTTCAGCGAAGGCACAGTTCGAGGTCAGCGAGGAACAGTGGAAGCCAATTGAAGACCTGATGCGCAAGATCGGCAATCCTGCTGGCGTGCAAGAGGTCATCAAGACCTTCGCTCCTGTGCTGAGGACTTCTACCAAGAAGGCTGCCACCGACGCCGTGATTGAGCACAACGAGAAGAAGAGCGCCGAGCGCAACTCTCCAGTTCCTATGAGCCGAGGAAAGGCATCCCCTGTCTCCTCCGCCAAGGACGATATGAGTTGGAAGAACAAGTCGTTCACCCAACTCGCTCGTGAAGCTGGATGGTTCAAGCAAAAGCACTCGGCTTAACCAAATCGAAACCACCGCCGCCTACCAGGGCGGCTTTTTTCATGACCGAAATTTCAAAGGAAAACTAAGATGGGAAATCTAGACACCAATGCACTGACATTGGCGGAATATGCCCTCCAGAGCAACTCGCCGATGGTCAAGCAAGTGACCTACAGCCTGCTCGAAAACGGAAACGTGTTGCAGGATATTCCCCTGCTCACTCAGGCCACGCTTGTTCAGCAGGGCGTCGTGTTCGTTGGCAACCTGCCGACCGTTCACTTCCGCAACATCAACGAAACACCGCAGGTAACCAAGGGCCAGCCCACTCCGTACCAGGAGCAGGCTTACATCATGAGCGACCGCTTTTCGATTGACAAGCGCCTCGCCAACGAAGAGAATGCGATCCAGGACCCGATGAGCGTCCAGGTCGATGCATACCTCCGCAACGTGACGTACAAGTTCAACGATGTCTTCATCAACAATGACCCTGTCACTGGTGACGCGAAGGCTCCTGTTGGGCTCAAGTACCGCATCTCGAACCCGACCAAGTACCACGTCGACAGTGACATGTCGATCAACGGCATCAACGGTTCCACAATCACCGCGACCTCGGCCATGAACGAGGCCAATGCTCTCGACCTGTTCGAGGCAATGGACACCGCACTCTCGTACATGGGCAACGACAGCGGAAACGGCGTTGTGTTCTACTGCAACGATGCGCTCCTCCGCAAGCTCAGCCGCGCCGCCAAGCAGGCTGGCCCTGCGGCTGGCTTCACAACCCAGACTGACGCCTTCGATCGCCAGGTCCTCAGGTACCGCGGTGCAACGATCCGCGACCTTGGTCGCAAGGGTGGTGCTGGCTCGACCCGCATCATCTCGAACACCGAGAACAATGATGGTACCGATCCAGGCAACGGCAATTACACCTCGATGTACGCAGTCAACTACGGCGTGAAGACGTTCTGTGGATGGCAGTGGGAAAAGCTTGCTCCGCGCAACATGGGTCTCGACCCTGTCTCGGGGACCAGCTTCAACACCGTCATCGACTGGGCCGTTGGCCTGTGGTGCCCGCACACTCGATCGATCGCACGCATCTACAACATCAAGACTTCCTAAGTCTTATTGCTAGATTTGCAGTTCAGAAGGTCCGCGAAAGCGGGCCTTCTTCAATTTCAAGGATAAACCACAATGGCATACGATGCAAACATCACGCTCCAGGCGCTTACCACGGCTACCACAGCAAACGTGACTGGCTCGGTCCTGGACACCAAAACGGGCACACCCCGCGCTGGCGTTATTCCGAAGGCACGCTGGATCTACAGCGGCGCGAGCGCCGCAACTGTCGGCGCAGTCTGGACTCCCGTGATCCAGCGCTCCAAGGACAACTCTACTTGGGTCGACTACATCACGGGCGACACCATCACGGCAACGACCGCGGCGCAGTCGGGCGTGTTCTTCCTTCCGTTGGTCACCGACGAGAATCACGAGTACCTTCGCACCGTTCTCAAGGTCTCTCCGACCACGGGATCTCCGACTTTCGCCTTCCAGGTGGACTTCGGCATTTCCCAGCCTTAGGCGATCAGCCAGGCGGCTCCCAAGCCGCCTGGCTTTTTCACTGTATAAGCCCCTGCGAGGTGATCCCCTATTGGCACGAGATTTAAGTTTCCGAGAACGCGAGTTGGTTCGCGATAGCATCGCTGGTGTGACGTTCATGTTCTTCGACTGCGAGAAAACATTTAAGCACGCAGACTACTCCACGAGGCAGCGAGTCATCCTGGAATCCCTTCGCCCAGTGTGCGATGGACTTGCAGATGATCACATGTTCAAAGATGTGATGACTATGCTCGCCGACAAGATCAACATGCTCAAGGGAGGCAATTAATGCCCCTTGAAGTCGAGACAGTCAGCACTCCAGCCGACGCTCTCACACTCTCCCGCGAAGCCACAAAGCTCCACCACGAGAAGAAGTTCGAAGAGGCGGAAGTCAAGTATCTCGAAGCTCTCGCAATCTCAGATGAGGAGCCTTACATCCTTCGCGACTACGGCACGCTCCTCGGACAGACATGCCGTTACGAGCAGGCAGTTGCAGCTTTGAAGAAAGCTCTCGCAATCGAGCCAAACGATCCTATCATTAACGCTCAGCTCGCGATCGGTCTCGGTAAGATCGGCGACTTCGACGGCCAGCGCCTTCACTACGAGCGCGCCCTCGACATCTCCCCGAATGCGCCCAATACCATGTGGAATTTTTCACTCCACAAGCTCCTGATGCGCGAATACCAGGAGGGATGGGAGATGTACCAGTGGGGTGTGGTCAGCGGTGGCCGCACTCGACGAACATATAAGCCTGAGTGGGATGGACGCCCTCTTCCGAAGGGCGCGAATCTATTCGTGTGGGCCGAACAAGGCTTCGGCGACACCATTCAGTTCATCAGATTTTTCAAGCAACTTCGAGAGCATGTCGGTCCCAAGGTCCGCATCACATTCGAAGTGCAGCCGCAACTTTTCTGTCTCTTCCAGTCGCTTCCTGGCGTAGATGCCGTGGTGACCCAACAGGCTACTGGATCGATCCCTTACCGTGTGTTCGAACATGTTAGCCTGATGTCACTCCCGCGGGTGCTCGGGATTGTGGATGAGAAGGATTTCTGGTTCGGGGCGTACTGCAAGGCCAACGGCCTGGAAAACGCCGGCAGGGGCGGAGCCCCTGCCGCACTCAAGGTCGGCGCGTGTTGGAAGGGCAACCCCCAGCACAATGACGACGCAAATCGAAGCATCAACAAAGACGAGTTCCTGACCGCGCTCTCCCACCCGAATGTCGAGCTGATCAAGCTGGTTCCTGGTGAAAACGAAGAGTTGAAGACCTGGCGCGACACAGCCCGCATTATCTCACAGCTCGACCTCATCGTGACCGTCGACACAGCCGTGGCTCATCTCGCAGGAGCGATGGGTAAGCGCGTGTGGCTCCTGCTGCCGTTCATTCCCGACTGGCGCTGGAGTTTGGACCGCGACCACACGCCTTGGTATCCCAACACTCGCCTCATTCGACAGCCGAAGCTTGGTGATTGGGCGACAGCTCTCGACGAACTTGCGATTTCACTGTCGGAGGCTGCCAGTGGCTAATGTGATCACCCATGCTCGCTACGGGCAGATGATCTACGATCCAGATGACTTCTGGCTCGGCAGATCATTCCGCCTCTACGGTGAGTTCTCAGAGTGCGAGACCGACGTTTTCAAGTCAGCCATCAAGCCTGGCGATGTCGTGGTGGATGCGGGTGCGAACATCGGGGCGCACACGCTTCTGTTTGCGAAGCTCGCGGAATCTGTGCTCGCATTCGAGCCTCAGCGCCTCATCTTTCAAACGCTGTGTGGAAATCTCGCCATCAACAATGTGACCAACGTGTATGCGTTTCAGGTCGGATTGAGCAATGGCGCAGGGAATATGTTCCTCACAGTTCCGCAAGACAATTGCGGAGGCGGCGCACTGGTCGACCACGGCACCGAGGGTGAGCCTGTCGATGTGCGGGCGCTCGATGACTACCGACTGACGCGCGTGGACTTCATCAAGGCTGACGTGGAAGGTCATGAGGCGAAACTCCTCGCAGGCGCAGCCGACACCATCAAGCGTTGTCGACCCTTGCTTTACCTCGAAAACGACCGTGGCGACAAGCAGGCACTGATCGATCAAGTCAAAGCGCTTGACTATGACCTCTGGTGGCACAAACCTCCGCTCTTCAACCCCGACAACTACGCTGGCAATCCCATCAACGTGTTCGTGTTTCCCACCAAGGAGCCGAACAACTACGGGATCATCGTCAGCGACAACATGCTCTGTGCTCCAAAGGAGCGAAACTTTCAGGCGGAGATCGACACCTGGTCCGACGCCGAACACTACGAATCAATCAAAGGATAAGGACCAATGGCTTCCCCTACTCTCTCTTCATCCCATAACGTGATCGCCGAGGGCGATGTCGCCGCGGGCTCAGCCCCAGCAGCGAATCCCATCAGCATTGCAGGTTTTGACGGCACCAATGTTCAGCGCATCCGAACCGACACAAACGGCAACATCGTGACGGTTCACAAGACGCCAATCACGCTGACCTCGACCCCGCTTACAGCCAACAGTGTCTACACTCAGCCTGCCTGGAACGACTCATCGCTTGATGGCTCCGTGTACATCACTGTGTTGGCGTACGCCGACCAGGCTTCGGCCACCAATGGCCTGATCATCCAGGAAACCGACGACACTGGAAACAGCAACATGTTCCGCACAGTCAACACCATGACAGTTGCGGCCTCCACTTTGGTTTCGTTCACCGCCGCGGTTCGCTCGCGCTACTGGAGAGTGCAGTACACGAATGGGGGCACCAACCAGACAAGCTTCGAGCTGACATGCACCGCGGCCAACATAGAGCCATTTGCGGTCAACACTGGCGGCACTCTACAAGCGGCCCAATCAGGTACCTGGAGCATGACGCAGATTCCAGCCACTTCGGGTGGCGCGACGCTTGCTAAAGTGCTGAGTGCTGGCTCAACCAATGCGACCTCCGTGAAAGCATCCGCGGGTCAGGTCTATTCCTATGCCCTTGCGAATGCAAATGCCGCTTTCCGTTACGTCCACTTTTACAACAAAGCATCGGCCCCGACCGTTGGCACTGATGTCCCTGTTTTCACAGTGGGCGTCCCGCCTAACTTTGTCGCCAACTGCGACTTCAACAGCGGCACACCCTTTACAACTGGCATCGCCTATTCGATCACTACGGGCGCTGCGGACAACGACTCTGGAGCCGTCAGCGCCAACGACGTGACAGGCTTCATCCTCTACAAGTAATCAGTCGCAATTTTTGCAACTCAAAGCCCCCGCGATCGACAACGCGGGGGCTTTTCGCATGTCCGAGGGCCAGGCCACCTGGCTGGTTCTACAGAAGCAAACACCATGGGTTTCCTGAAAAGACAAGAGATGAAAGGGCGCGCCAAGAGCCGCATTGGAGAAGTCCGAGGGCAACTCTCCTACGGCGATCCTGACAGTTGGAATGACGACCTCAATGAGGCCACGGATGAGACTGCCCGACGCACTTGGTGCTACTACGTCGCGGAAAACGCGGATCTCACGAGCGGCACCGCTGATTACCCCTTACCCGCACAGATCTTCCGCATCAAGGAAGTAATTGTGAAGGATGCGGCGGGGAATATATTCCACTGCTCTGGGCGAACTCGACGCGACATGGACGCTCTTTATGGCGCATCCTGGCGCGAGAATCCAGCCACAGGAACCCCAACCTACTACATCCTTGGTGGCGGGTCAGGGACCGAGCAAATTAGCTTCTATCCAGTCCCCGACTACACCACCACGAGCAACACGGGATTCACAGTCGAAGGTTACGCCGTGCCCGCGAACTCCTGGTCCAATGAGACCGACGTTTGTCCCCTTCCCGATCGAGCCGAACAGGTTGTGATCTCCCTTGCCGCACTCAAGCGGGCGTGTCGCTTTCCGAACGACTACAAGGAACACATTCCGATCCTTTCCGCGGAAGTCACACAAAAAATGGGGCTTCTCGAAGCGGAGACGCTGAGCCTGTCCGAAGCGACCCAGGCCACGGGACGAATCACACGACGTTTTAGTGGGGGTTGGTTCTAATGCAACTCAGTGACATACGAAATCGGTCCCTCAGTCTGCTCCACGAACCGAGTGATTCAACCCTCGCCGATCTTCCAACTGGCGTAGGAGGCACCTCGACGATCGTCACGACAGCGCAGCTTAACGGCCACATTAATGACGGTGCTGCTGACATGTGCCGACGTGGTTTCCGCCTTGACGAAACAGGCACAGCCACGATCGCCACTGGCACGCAGTACGTTGCGTTCAGCAGCCTCACCACCACTGGCGGTCACACGATCCGCGGCGCTCGAACCGTGCAGTACAACGGCACCCAGCTCACCTACTACGGCCTTCCATTCTTGGAGAACCGCTACCCGACTTACCAGACCGACGCCAATGCCACTCCACTCTTCTGGTACCTCGACGGCGAGCGCGGTATCGGACTGTACCCCACTCCATCAAGCAACTCGGGCGTGGTGAAGATTGTAGGCGTAGTTGGTCAGCCCGTGCTTCTGTCAGCGGATGGCGACACTCCATCCTGGCTTCCCACCGATCGACACAACATGCTCTCGCTGTATGCGGCCTACATGGTTGCCAAGAGCGCCATCGAAGATGCTTCTATTCGGCCTCGTTCGCAGGCATGGGAAGACGAGTACGAGCAAGGCATCAGCCAGATGCTTGAGCGCTTGTGGGAGAGCGATCCTCTCACCACTGCCGTGTTCTTCCCACGACTTCCGCAGCCACCGACTTCAACGAATCCACCGACCCAATAATGCCAGCAATCCCACCACAACCGACACCAGCGGCCTATCGCCAGCAGGCGCACTTCACAGGCATCAACCTGGCAATGCCTTCGCAGGACATCGCCCCGTTTGAGGTAACCGAAGCGGTCAACGTGTTCAACGACGGCGGAGAGTATGTGACGCGTCCAGGACTCCAGGGAATGTTTTCCTCGAAGTATCCGAATCCGCTGTACTCCCCTTCTGCCTTCATCAAAGCTGACGGTACCACGTCGATTCTGTTCACCACTGGTGGAAAGCTCTACCAGGCTGCGAAGGGCGCGACTTCGGGCACTGAAGTCACACTTTCAGGCGGTGTCAGCTACAACCTCAACTCAGCTCAGGTCTTCATTCACCGCGAAGGCAAGTACGCCTACGTGATCGACGGATCGCTTAGCCTTACGGACCTGGCAATCGACGCTTCGGATTCTACGAAAGTCACGAGCGCCACCCATCCATTCCAGCCAGGCGATGTTCAGAAGAATGTCTTGGTGAGCGCAGGCACCAACTTCAACCTTGGCACCTACCGCATCACTGATGTCGACCCCGTGACTCACAAGGCGACAC
>Ga0070658_10002324_pt1 | contig 15962 bp, 23 predicted proteins | sample KBSC13metaG_FD_64664 | JGI IMG/M metagenome (GOLD analysis project Ga0070658, IMG submission 64664) | Corn rhizosphere microbial communities from Kellogg Biological Station, Michigan, USA - KBS C1-3 metaG | ecosystem: Host-associated > Plants > Roots > Rhizosphere > Soil ...
ATAACGCGCAGATTATTGTTAGCAACTTCTATAACACCGCCATGAGTAGCAAAGTGTTCCATGCTACTATCTGGGTCTTTGGCATCTCGGCGAATACTTATAACACCGTTAGTAGCGGCGCTTATGAGTGGCATGTGGTCTTGCAGTACACCAATTTCACCATCCAGTGTAGGTAAGACGACTTCGTACACATCGTCGTCAAACTTAGTACCTGTTAGTGTAACTAACTGCAAATGAATCACTGCGATTCTTCCTTGCCAATCGTCTCGAGTTTAGGTAAAGCTTGTACTGGCACTTTTATTTGTTGCTCAGGCTCAAAAACAGGGCCCTCAATAATCTCCGTCATTTGCGACCATGTGATAGTGTCTATATCGCGAAACATTACTTTTTAGCTTCCTTAACTTCGCTTATATCGCCCTTCATATAGAAGGCTTGCTCACTCTTTTCATCATGTTTACCGTCGAGAATTTCACGGAAACCGGCAATAGTATCGGTGAGCTTAACGTACTTACCAGCGGAACCGGTGAATGCCTCGGCCACAAAGAACGGCTGGGTTAGGAAGCGCTGAATTTTACGTGCACGGGCAACAGTTAGCTTGTCTTCCTCGCTTAGTTCTTCCATGCCAAGAATGGCAATTATGTCTTGTAGGTCCTTGTAACGCTGCAATACGCGCTGTACTTCGCGGGCTACATTGTAGTGGTCTTCGCCAACAATTTCAGGGTCGAGGATAGTAGAGCTACTGTCGAGCGGGTCAACAGCAGGATAGAGCCCCAGCTCGGTCAGCGCACGGTTCAAAACAATTGTAGAGTCCAAGTGCGCAAAGGTCGTGGCCGGAGCAGGGTCGGTAAGGTCATCGGCCGGCACGTACACGGCTTGTACAGATGTAATGGAACCTTCGCGAGTGCTGGTAATACGCTCCTGCAAGCTACCCATTTCTTGCTGCAAGTTCGGTTGATACCCCACAGCAGACGGCAAGCGGCCGAGCAGGGCAGACACTTCAGACCCGGCCTGTGTGAAGCGGAAAATGTTGTCGATAAACAGTAGCACATCTGAGCCTTTGTCGCGGAAGCCTTCAGCGATGGTCAGGCCAGAAAGGGCAACGCGCAAACGGGCCCCTGGCGGTTCATTCATCTGTCCGAAGACGAGGGACGTATTCTTTATAACGCCGGACTCTTCCATCTCGTGGTACAGGTCGTTACCCTCACGGGTACGCTCACCCACACCTGCAAACACAGAGTAGCCAGAGTGGAATTTGGCAATGTTATTTATGAGCTCCTGAATGAGCACCGTCTTGCCCACACCAGCACCACCAAATAGTCCAGCTTTACCACCTTTAACCATCGGACATATAAGGTCAATGACTTTAATGCCGGTCTCCAAGATTTCTACCTTGCCGCTTTGGTCAATCAGCGGTGGTGGCGTCCGGTGAATCGGTGCCTTTTCTTTAAAATCACCACCCATGTCATCAATAGGGTGGCCAGTAACGTTAAACATACGGCCAAGCGTAGCATCACCAACAGGAACCGAGATTGGTGCACCCGTATCGATGACTTCAGCACCACGCTCCAAGCCATCGGTACCACCTAGGGCAATTGCTCGCACGCTGGATTCTGATAAATGCTGTGCTACCTCTAACACCAGCTTTTCGCCATCTCGCTGCACTTCAAGCGCGTTAAATATCGCTGGCAGTGTTTCGGCACTAAACTGCACGTCTACCACCACACCCACTACCTGGGTAATTGTTCCTTTATTTGTTGCTACTGCTGTCGCCACTATTCGCCCCCCTCAACATCTTTAATTTCAGTTGTATCAACTTCTCTGCTTAATAAATGGGCGGCGCTCCGCTTCGTCTCTTCAACGAACTCGGGTGTATTCAAAGCACGACGGAGAGCTTGGTTTTCTACATTTGCTGTCTCGGATGTGTTCTCATTCATAATTATTCTCCTTTAATCTTCTAGTAAGTGCTGTTCAGTTGCTGCAGAGCGAGGTGATGGCAATTCTATAGGTTTCATTTCGTTCAAAATGGCCATGGCTGCCGTCGCATTCTGGCCTAAATGGATAACGCCGTTTTCTATGTAGCAAGGAATGCCACTTTCAGTGAGCGCAGCAGCGTGCGCTCTTACTATCTGCTTATGTAAGTCGTGTTCTGCACTCATAGCTAGTCCTTCAGGGCCTCCACGCCGCCGCTTATTTCCGCAAGTTCCTGGGTAATTGCCGCCTGGCGGGCAGTGTTGTACTCCAAGGTATAGTCGGCAATAAGTTCATTGGCATTGTCGGTTGCATTCTTCATAGCCAGCATGCGCATGCTGTGCTCGCTAGCCAAGCTTTCTAGCAATCCTTGCCATATTTGCACTTCAATAAGCCGAGTTGCGACTTGGCTTATAACAGTTTCTACATCTGGCTCAAAGTTAAATACTGGGCTGGTATCAGTAGCGGCATCAGCTGTCTCAAAATGAGCGGGTAAAAGCGAAAGATCGGTCGCAATCTGTGAAATGTTACTGCGGAACATCGTGTACAGCAGGTGCACTTCGTCCACACGGCCATCGGTGTGCATCTTAACTAAGGTATTCAGAATAGGCCGAATGTCGTTTTCGGTCGGCTTATCGCCAAAAGCAGGGTAGGCTGCCACAAGCTCTACGCCAGCCAAACGGCGAGCAAATTGCGCACCTTTGTTGCCAATGGTTATAACATGACTTTTAGCTTTATTTTCTTGGTCGGCGCGCACCGCTTGCGTAAGCTGCTTGAGAATATTTGAGTTATAGGCACCAGCTAAACCGCTGTTGCTCGTAATAACGACGTACAGTTTGTTCCTAACAGGGCGAGGTGCAAACAATGGGTGGCGCTCAACTTCTTTAACCAAATTCAGGCGAGCAAGCAGGGCATAGGCCGCAGCACGATAGTCGCGGCTGAGTTTGGCAGCTTCCTGCGCACGGCGCATTTTAGAAGCAGAAACAAGCTCCATAGCTTTGGTAATCTGCCGCGTATTGCGGATGGAATTAATCCTGCGCCGTAAAGTAATCGTACTAGCCACTTGCTAAACCTACTTCTTTTCTTCCTTCTTAGTCTTGTCAACGGATTCGTAGCTTTTAGCTACATCTTTAGCAACCTTCAGGATAGTTTCATTCTGCTCATCGGTTGGCTTGTCGCCGGAGTTAACAGCGTCAATTAGCTTAGTATGCTTGCTTTTAAGCTCTCGGAATAAGGCTTCTTCGGCAGCTTTAATCTTTTCCAGCGGTACAGCGTCGAAGGCACCATTAGTCGCTGCATAAAGTGCGCTGTACATTTGCCAGATAGCATATGGAGCAAACTGTGGCTGCTTGAGTAGCTCCGTTAAACGTTGGCCGCGTTCGATAGTGTGACGGGTTTGTTCGTCCATGTCGGTGCTAAACTGCGCAAAGGCAGCCAGCTCGCGGAATTGGGCCAGGCTAAGCTTGAGACCGCCACCGACAGCTTTAATAGCCTTAGTTTGGGCTGCGCCACCTACACGAGAGACCGAAAGACCAACCGAGATAGCTGGGCGAATACCCTGGTAGAACAAGTTTGTTTCCAGGAATATCTGACCATCGGTGATGGAAATAACGTTGGTTGGAATGTAAGCAGATATGTCGCCAGCTTGGGTTTCGATGATAGGCAGCGCAGTGAGCGAACCGCCGCCAAGTTTGTCGTTCAGTTTAGCAGCCCGCTCGAGCAGACGTGAGTGCAAGTAAAACACATCACCAGGGTAGGCTTCGCGGCCTGGTGGGCGCCGGAGTAGCAAACTCATTTGGCGGTAGGCAACAGCGTGCTTACTTAGGTCATCGTAGATAATGAGAGCGTGCTGGCCATTGTCGCGGAAGTACTCACCCATAGCAGCACCAGCGTAGGGAGCCAAAAAGAGCATAGCGGCCGGGTCTGCAGGGCCGGTAGCAACAATTATAGTTTGGTCCATTACGCCTTCGCGCTTCAAGCGCTCTTGGAGAGCAGCAATCTTAGAAAGCTTCTGACCAATAGCAACGTAGACGTTTATAACACCGGTTTTTTGGCGAGACTGGTTAATCATAGTGTCAACGGCGATGGCTGTCTTACCAGTTTGGCGGTCACCTATCAGCAACTCACGCTGACCACGGCCAATTGGCACCATGGCATCTATAGCCATAATACCGGTCATAAGGGGCTCGTGAACGCTTTTGCGGGCCAGCACACCTGGCGCTTGCTTTTCAACTCGGCTGGCTTGCTTGGCCTTTATGGGTTCACCTCCATCGAGTGGATTACCGAGCGGGTCAACCACCCGACCAACAAGCTCCGGACCAACTGGCACTTCGAGCACCTTACCACTAAGCCGTGCCTTAGCACCGGCCTTAACCTCAACATCTTCACCTAGTAGCACAGCACCGATCTCGTCTTCACCGAGATTGAAAGCAAAAGCGGTGATGGCTTGACCGTTTATACCTTCAATTTCTAGCATTTCGTTATAACCAGCACGGCGCAGGCCGTAAATCCAGGCAATACCGTCACCTACGCGGGTAACCACACCGACTTCCTCTATTTCCGGGCGAGTCTTGAGCTCAGCTATAGCTTTACGGATATCACTACTGAGTTCTGCTATCGATAGTTCTGCCATCTAGTCTCCTACTGCGGTTAATTGTTTAAAGCGATTTAATTTACTGCGAATACTGAGGTCCAACTGCTGGTTGGCAAGCTCAATCTTCACCCCGCCAATCACGCTCTGGTCCAGTTGCTCACTGATGATAATTTGCTTAGCAGCAGGGTAGAGTTCACGTATTTGAGCTTCTACTTCACGACGCGTACCATCAGTCAATGCATGGGCGCTCACCGCCATTACCTCTACCACACCGTGGTCAGCCCGATACTGCATGATGTCGCGAAGGAGCGAATCGAGTTCGCCAGTGCGGTTTTCGGCCAGCAAGTAGGCCGCGACTTCCTCTGCCAGGTTGGCTGCAGACATACTGAGAGCTTTTTCGGCTAAAATTGCTGCCAGTTCATGGCGTGGGAGCTTACTCATGCTGCACCTCGCAGTGCTTTGTCTATTAGCTCAGCATCTTTCTTGCTATCTACCTTTTCGTCAATAATTGCTTCGGTAGCTTCACTTATGAGTCCCACGAGCTCCTTTTCCAGTTTTTGACGAGCCCGAGCGGTGTCTTGAGCAATCCGGCCTTCAGCTTCCGCTAGTATTCCCTCGGCTTTAGCACGGGCTTTGTCTTCGGCTTCACGAACCGTAGCTTTCGCTTCTTCGTTCGCGCCTGACAATACTTGGTCCGCTTGGGCACGGGCATCGGCTAAAGTTTTTTGCACTTTAGCATCAAGCTCTGCCTGCTGCTTCTGCATCTTTTCGCCGAGTTCCACACCTTTTTCTATGGTTTCGCGACGCTCCTGCATGACTCGCATAATTGGGCCGAAAGCATACCTTCGTAACACCCAGAAGGCTAGTGCGAAGGTGATTATCTGAATAACCAACGCTTTAGCATCAACACCAAGGGCACCAATACCCGAACTAGACGACTCAGCTCCAAATTGTGTGAATAAAGTAGTCAACTGTTTGTAAACCCTTATTTGACGAAGAACGTTGCTGCGAATGCGAGCAATCCGTACACCTCAATCAGACCGATGAATACGAATGCTTGACCGATGAACTTAGAAGCCTCTGGGTTGCGACCAACGGCCGACAAAAAGTTACCGCCTACGATACCCATACCGATGGTCGGGCCAATGAACCCGAGACCAATCATAAGGCCTTTACCAATGATTGCTGTGTTTACAGCGTCTGCCAAAACTACCATTACTGTTTCTCCTTATTTACCTTTATTACTATGTCGTAACCAACTACACAAAAGCCCATTTTATACTGTTGCCTCGACTTTCTTCGCGCCTATTGTCTCTTGTACCAGCTCTTCGGTCAAGTCGTGGTCTTCCTTATGGGCGTTTACTGCCATTGCTAGGTACATTACCGACAACACAACGAAAATATATGCCTGCAGGGCACCCACCCCAAACTCAAGAAGCGTAAAGGGTAGGGCAGTTATGGGTGCTGCAATGTGGCCCAAGTAGGCAAATACAGCTATGACAATGTCACCAATGGTCACGTTTAGGAAAAGTCGAAGACTAAGTGAAAGCACCCTAGTTAGGTCAGTCAGCATTTCTATAAAGCCGATGAGCAGGTACATCGGGTTTAAAGGGCTGCCGACGAAGAAGTGCCGGATGTATTTCAGGAAACCACCGCTTTCTTTAATGGAAGCACTGTACACGAGCCCCATGGTTATAATGCCCATAGCCAGCGTACCGTTCAGGTCGCCCGTAAAAGGACGAAATAGGGGCGTACCATGCGCCTGGAAGCCTTCACCAACTATCGGCAATAACCCGAGCCAGTTATTAAGCAAGATAAAGAAAAATAGTACCACGAAGAACGGTACGTACTTGCGGCCTTTGCGCTTATCATCAAATGCACTTTCCACGAGATTGCTTACGAACTCCACACCGTATTCAAAGAACTGCACGATACCACCTACGGGCTTTATCTTTACTCGGCGAGCAACCCAAATCAGGACAGAACAGATAAAGATGGTGCAAATCCAGCCATAAAATACCGAATTAGTAATTGGCCAGCCGCCAATAGTGAATAAAGTGTGCGGTGCAACATGGACAATAGGCCCGGCTTCGCCGATTGCAAAAAGGCTAATCATCGTCGTCATCCTCCACTTTCTTCATGCCTTTGGTAATTTCGGCAAATGGCAGTTTATTCGCTAACTTGAGGGTGCGGCGAATGGTCGTAATAGCCAGCGCTATAGCCAGCACAAAACCAGCTACAAGAAAGACAGTTTCGTGATGAAAGTGACGGCCAAGGTATACACCGCCGATTATTGGCACCAGCACACTCAGTGCCAAGCGCCAACTCATATCTAGCCCCATGCTAAAAAAAAGCGAGGTAATTGATACCTGTTTCGTTGGCTCCACTGAGTCTTTTGCCATTCCGTCATAGTATAACAGAGGTCAAATTAGCACGCAAATTACTACACTTTACAAAGTATAGTAAGCTCGTTAAACTAGTTGTATGAATCAAAACGCAGTAACTATATATAGCGCTACATGGTGCGCCTTTTGCCACGCGGCAAAGCAATATTTAGACAAGCTCGGTGTAAAGTACGCCGATAAAGATGTCGAAGCAGACATGCAAGCCGGCGTTGAAGCCGTAACCAAAAGTGGCCAGCGCGGCATACCAGTTCTCGACATTGGCGGCGACATAATCATTGGCTTTGACCGCCCGCGCATTGATGCAGCTTTAAAATCCCACAATCTTCTGTAAGAATTCTTACAATTACTTTTAACCTCTTACGCCTACAATACTCCCTAGGAGATTTACCATGGCTACAGAAGCTTTACGTCACGAGATACCTCATCCCTCCGAAGGGACAGATGCTGCGGTAATTACCATAGAAGCCCTACAGGCATCTAAATTGGTTACCGCACAAGAGAAAGCCCGAAACGTCGATTTAACATTTTTAGAATCGGAAGACTTTGATGTTCGGTGGAACCCGCTTTCGAAAGAAGCAATTACAGTTTTAAAAACATATTGGGCTACCGATGGTGTAGATTTGGCTCGTCACTGGTTTCCTCGTACCTGGAGTCGTCAAGCCGAGGATGTACTTTCAAGCTTTTCACTGGGTTATAAGCCAGAAACCGAAAAGCTTTTTAGCAAAGATACCGTATATAACGCACTTGAAGCTGAATTAGGAAGAGTCAGTAAAAATGTCCCGGATGAGCAGGCAGCATTTCAATGGCGCCCAATAGTAAAGGCAGCTTTGCGATTACGTGGCGACGAAATCGAACAATACGGGGCCGAGCGCGTGGTTATGGATGATAAACAATTACTAGAAAGAGACCCGGCCTGGGCAGTTATAATCTTAAAACTGAGTGACGAACGACCTAAGTAATCAACTCCCGAAAATTAAACATCCGTATGCCTGCTAGACTATAAGCATGGCATTTGAGGACTACAAGACCAAGCAGTCGGTGATTATTGTGTACACCGGTGACAGCAAAGGAAAGACCAGCGCAAGCTTAGGGCTTATGGTTCGAGCCCTTGGTAACCGCTGGAAAGTAGCCTACTTGCAGTTTATAAAGCACTGGGGTGTGGGTGAACACGTCTTCATCCGCGACATCCTACCGCTGTACAAAGACCAGCTGTACTTCTACAGGGGCGGCAAAGGTTTTTACAATGCAGGCGATATGAGCGAAGAGTTTGTGAGCGAAGAACAACATAAGCAAGCAGCGCAGGACACGTACGCCACAACACTTAAAGCCGCTACCAGCGGTGAATATGACCTCGTTATATGCGATGAAATTAATAATGCCGTTCATGATGGTTTACTGACTGAAAAACAGCTGGAAGACCTAATGACCAAGCGTAACGCTAAAACTAGCCTATGTTTTACTGGTCGTAACTTCCCCGAGCAACTTCTAAAACATGTCGACATCGCTACCGACATGAAAAAGATTAAACATCATTTTGACGATAAGTTCTTAGCCAATAAAGGTATCGACTTTTAGTCTGTTGCGCATTCAGATATAATGTAGTCTAATTTATGAGCTCACCAGCAGAATTTATCGCCCCGGGCGAACAACCTTGGAGTATTGAGCATCCGTTTACTGAAATAGAGCGTCTTTTTATATTTAGACGCCCTTTTGACAGTCTTAACCGCAGTGCAGTACGTGCCCATAGTACAGTCCAACAAGTACAGAAAGAAAGACGACATTTTGATGCCCTGAATCTGCCGGCTGAAGTTATCGAACTTAATACAAGTGTAGACATTCAAGATACCGTACACGAATTTAATCGGTACGGAATTTCAAAACATGACGCGGTGATGGCAATCGGCGGTGATGGCATTGCGAGTAATACCAATGCGGCAGCCCAGCGCGCCGGCTTTGATGGCCCTATTGTGCATGTCGGGCGTGGTAATGCCTGCGATATGGCACACATGCTCTTCAGGGGTCGTGATATTCGACAACCAGTTGGCTCAATGCTGCGCAGCCGGCTCGTAGACATTTATACACTCGACATCACTACTGACAAACCCGAAATCGGCACAGGAGCTGTAGCTATAAACGCCAGTGGCTACTTGTCATTTGGAAGGTTTATACACGACGTAACTCAAGAGGTCGGTAGCAGAACGTTTAGAGCAAAAACCGAAAATATGGGTGAGCTAGCCAAATTACAGGCAGAAACGGCTATGATGCTCGGAAAATTGGGCTGTTCTGCACAAGTTATACTTAAAGATGACTGCGGTAGCAAACGAGAAGTCAGCGATGTTGTATTCCCAAACGGCCAGCGTATGGCCAAAAAGGTACGTTTTGGAGGGGTTAATCTGCTGCGTCCGGGCTTTGGACGTTTGGAATTATCTCGCTCCACCGCACCTGCAGTACTATGGGGCCTGGGCAAGGCAACAGTGGGCGCTTTTAAACATTTCAAGCCAGAAGAAACCTATGCTTTCAGCCTTTCAAATGAAGATGAATCTCCAGTAGTCGGCCAACGTGACGGTGAGCTGGTGTCATACCCAAGTGGCACTGAATTCACCATTTCTTTAAGCGATCGAACAGTGTCACTCGCCACAACCCGTTAGAAATTAGCTAGTTTGCTACAATACGACTCATGAGTAAACCGAAGTTATACCTTTTTGTGGGGTATCCAGGAGCAGGGAAGACGACTGTTGCTAGGATAGTTCATGAAGTAACCGGGGCGACCCACCTATGGGCAGATAAAATACGCCGTGAGCGTTTAGGCCCACCAAATTACACGCATGAAGAGAATATGCAGCTGTACTCCCACTTGAACGAAATGACCGCCGAGCTACTTCGGGCAGGGAACAGCGTTATATTCGACACCAACTTCAAATACCGCAAAGACCGCGACCACTTGCGGCAGATAGCCGCCGATCACAACGCCGATACCGTCGTTATATGGCTGGTCACACCCAAGGACGAAGCGCGCCACCGGGCCACGGAACCACACCATCAGGACGATAACCGTATACACGGCGAAATGTCCACCGAAGACTTCGAACGACTGAGTAGCGATACTGAGTGGCCCGATGAGGGTGAACAAGCTATACAAATAAATGGCGTGGGCGTTACCCCTGAAATAGTTAAGCAGTTATTAGGGTTGTAAATTGGCGCGACGTGTGCGACAAAAACATCTGCTGGCAAGCCTTATAGTCGCTTTGTTGTCATGGCTGGTGTACGTCGGGCAGCAGCACGGCTGGTTCGCTCAAGCCGGCCAAACCGTAGTTGCTAATCAGCCAGGTCTGTACACAGTAAGCCGGTTTGTAGATGGCGACACCATTGTCGTGAACATGAACGGCAAGGACGAAACGTTACGCTTCATAGGAGTTGATACGCCCGAAACGCATAAGCCTAACACACCGGTACAGTGCTACGGGCCAGCTGCCGCTGCCTACACCAAAAACCTAATAAGTGCCACTGGTAGTAAGGTCCGGCTGGCGAGCGACCCCGAAAGCACCAATCGTGACCGCTATGACCGGCTGCTACGTTATGTGTACTTGCCCGACGGAAGGCTAGTGAATGAAGAGCTTATAAGGAACGGCTACGGTTTTTACTACCCCTACTTTCCGTTCACTAAAGCCAAGCAATTTGAAGCCGATGAAAAGCAAGCCCAAACCGCCATGAAAGGCCTTTGGGGCAATTGCCACCCAACTCCCACAGACAAGGGTGGCTACAAAATGGACGAGACCCAGGCACAGGCAAGTGGCGCCTAAGCACTAGTCGACAAAAGTAGCCGGGTTTACCCGCTGCGTTACTGGAGCAAAAAGCTTTTGCCAGGAGAATGAACGATTTTCCGCATTATAGCCCTTGTGCAAAAACTTTATAGGCCAATAAAACAGCGTCGCCAGGGCAGCCACACAAGCAATACGCCACTGGCTATAGATACCATGTTGCGTATAGGTGCGCGGTGTCAGCCAAGCCCACTGTAAAAAATCATAAAATGTCGTGTCAAAACGCCGAAGATGTACCGCCACATGCAAGTCTTTATCGAAAACCACTCGCTGCGCGGCAGCCGAAGCATGAATGCCTAAGTCTATGTCTTCGTGTAAACCGCGTGAGTTGCAGGTAGATTCCCGGGCAGCCTGCCAAGCAGAGCGGCGCATTGCCATATTGCTACCGTAGAGAAATCCATCCTTTTTCAGCCCATTCGCCACCCATTGTCGAAAAAACAGCTCTGCACGGCGGAAGAACTCAGTGAACATAATGTCGCGGTAAGTTATGGAGCCCGATACGGCATCCACAGTAGGGTCATCAAAAATTCGTTGTACAGCCTCTACCCATGTGGGCGCAAGCAGTGTATCTGCATCAATCCTACCTATAATACCCCCCTTTGTCTGGTCGAACCCGGCATCACGTGCATAAACTACTCCCTGGCTTTTCTCGTAAATGATGCGCACAAAAGGGTATCTCGTAGCTACGGCAACACTGTTGTCCGTCGAATTATTGTCGACCACTATGACCTCATATGGACGAACTGTCTGGCCAGCAATAGCATCAAGACAGGCACTTAAGTACTCCTCCTCGTTGTATACTGGGATTACAATACTAACGCGCTTATTTTTATTCATAAATCGACTTCTCATTATATGCCAAAACAAAACTCAGTCTACCCACGCAAACTGGTAAAAACCTTAAGAGATTACTGGGGTAGTAGCCTGTGGCATCGTATAAAAATCGTGGTAGTTTTAACGGTGGTTATATTTATAACGTTCATGTACTCGCTCGCCCAGTGGTATATACATAGTGAACAGGGTAAGCCACTCGTGTACGGCGTTAGCTTTATTCCAGATTACGCGCAGAGCTTAGGCGTCGACCCACAGCAAACAATGGATGGATTACTTGGAATAGGCGTAAAGCATTTTCGCTTGGTTAGCTACTGGAGCGACAGTGAGACAGTACCGGGCACATACGACTTTAGCCAGTTGGATTGGCAATTTAAAAAAGCCGAGGCTGCCCATGCTAAAGTCAGCTTAGCCATAGGCTTGCGGCAACCGCGTTGGCCGGAGTGCCACATGCCGGATTGGGCAAGAACAGAGAATGAAAGCCAATGGCAGCCCCAGTTGGAGCAATACATAGCAGCAGTTGTAAATCGCTACAAAACATCACCTGCTCTCGACAGCTATCAGGTAGAAAACGAGTTTTTCCTGACCGGTTTTGGCAGGTGCGAACAGATACCGGGAGCGCTGGACCGTAATCGGCTTGTAGCTGAATACAGCCTCGTGAAACGCCTCGACCCAAACCACACAGCTATTGTGAATCGCAGCAATAATGCGCTTGGTTGGCCTCTCGGCAAGCCGGCTCCCGATGAATATGGCATATCAGTATACAAACGCGTATGGTCACCAGTAATTGGGCGTTACATGGAGTACCCTATACCAGCCTGGTACTACGGGTTTCTCGCTGGCTTCCAAAAACTGTTTTTACACAGAGATATGATTATCCACGAACTCCAAGCCGAGGCTTGGGCACCTCGTGGCAAATCGCTCACGGAAGTAAGCTTAGACGAGCAAAACAAATCGCTCGATGCCGCTCGTTTGAAAGGCCGTTTCGAATACGGTAAAGATACTGGTATGCGAGAAATGTACATGTGGGGCGCCGAATATTGGTACTATCGTCTGCAAACTCTCCATGATCCCAGTTTATGGAATGTCGCCCAGCAAGAGTTCAAGGGGTAGGAGTATTGACTTTTTATTGTTCTTATGCTAATATAGCGTAGTTTTGGTGAGGTTTACTCCCAAAGCACCTTGACAGAGTAGAGAACTGGGAAGGCAACGAGATTACGAAACTCGCAGTTTCATTGCCTTTCCAGAAAGTCTGGATAGCGAAAGAGAGGAGCCTACCATGAAGAAGAGGACTATTCTTCTGATTGGCAGCGTAACCGCCAAGCAGTACAGGGATCTGCGTCATGAGCTGCGTGCTCGTAACGTAAAGCCCCTAGTGACCCGAGCCACACTCTGGTCTACGTCTGTCACCGTCGGCAACGAGATATTCAGCCTCACAGGCGATCTCGACCCCGAGAACGTCCTGCCAACGGTCGACGAGATGCTTTCAGCAGTCGAAGCTGAGGCCCGCGATATCACGCACGACATCGTCAAGGTACTCAGCAAGCTTCCACCCATCAGCATGGTCGTCATGGACGAGCCCACGTGGCAAGTCTGGGGCAGCCAGATGGGCGCTGTAGGCCACATGCTCGAACGGTCGCTTGTGTCCATGTTCCCCTGCGCCGAGTACTTTGTCGCACACAACAACCGGCTTCCTGAGCTGGTCTGACCCAAGAAGGGAAAGCTGTGCACACTCGTCTTGGCAACTTCATTGTTGCGGGACTTCTGACTGCAGCTGGCATCGCGCTCATCAAGCACGCGCCGCTGCACGCCGGACAGTCCTACTTGGCCCTGGTCTGCGTTCTCGGCGGTCCCGTACTTGCCATCAAGGCACACTTCGGGCCGGCACGTTCGGTTAGCCGTCGTCGTTAGACGTACACATGGCGGGGAGGTCCCTGATTAGTAGCTTCGGCTGCTTTCATACCTCCCCGCTACCATCTCGCAATCTACTCTGTCATTAACCTAAGTTTTCAAAGCTTTGAAGATTTAGGTTAAGCTACACAACTCGGTAACATTCCGCCATACTTAGTAGCCCATGGCAGAAGTAATAGACCCTAAAGAATTCGGCGTGAGCTTTTCTGTTAAACAGTGCCGAAACTTCGGCTTGGACCCGCAGGAAACCTTGGATTGGCTGCTGCAGCAAGGCTTTCGGCGTTTTCGGCTCATGAGCTATTGGAACGAGCACGAAAAAGAATCTGGGCTTTATGACTTTATAGACCTAGACTGGCAAATAAAGCGGGTCCAGGATGCCGGCGGCATAATAACACTGTGTCTTGGCGCCAGGCAGCCGCGTTGGCCGGAAAACCATTGGCCAGCGTGGGCCTGGCAAGCAGACAGAGATGTACGCACAACGGCGCTACTAAGATATGTTCAAGAAGTGGTGAAGCGCTACGACAAAGAGCCGAGCATTACGAGCTACCAGCTCGAGAATGAAGCACTCCTAAAGCGTTGGGGAGACAAGCCAGAAGTGGACAGGGCACGGCTGCGGGCAGAATTTACCCTTGTAAAGAGCCTGAGCACGAAACCCATAATTATGACTACCAGTACATCTTGGGGCATCCCTATCCGTAAACCGCAACCAGATGTAGTTGGTTTTTCGTACTACAACGTCATTTACCGAGACGGCGATTACCATACGTCGCTATTTTACCCATGGGTGCACCGCTTGCGAAAATGGCAAGTTATAACATTGCGAAATCGGCCCGTGTTTATCCACGAATTACAGCTCGAACCGTGGGGCCCAACAGCTATATGGAAAATGTCGATAGAAGAGCAAGACAAATCCATGAACTCTGAGCAGATTACATCAAATATTAAGGCTGCCAGACAAATACATGCCTATCCAGTTGATTTATGGGGTGGTGAATGGTGGTACTGGCGCTTTAGGCAAGGTGACAAGCACATTTGGCACACGGTTAAAGCTGCTCTTACTCACGACCAGCAATAGTAAACTGCACCTCTGTAAGTTACAATAAAGCAGTTATGGCTAAGAAGAAGCAGCATACCACTAAACAGATAGTAAACCGCCGGGCTCGGCATGATTACCAGCTCGACGATTCTTTAGTGGTGGGTTTGCAGCTTACGGGTGCCGAAACCAAGGCACTACGGATGGGTCACGGCCAACTGCGAGGTGCTTACGTAACCATCAAGAACGATGAATTGCTACTTATAAACGCCACTATCAGTCCTTCAGCCGGCATACCCATTACCGAACAAGACCAAACACGTTCCCGCAAGTTGCTCGCCAAGCGGCGCGAAATAGATGCACTCATAGAAGCTAAACAGCAGGGCAGAACAATAGTGCCGCTAGAAATGCTCACGCAGGGCCGCTACATAAAGCTACGCATAGCAGTTGGCAAAGGCAAAAAAACTTACGATAAGAGGCAAACTATCAAAAAGCGCGAAGAAGATCGCAGGATTAACGCCGCTCTAAAACAACGCTAGCTACCAATTGCGGTTGTTGAGCCAGACAACAACGACAGCAAGCATAACTGCAACGACCGCTATAAACCAGTCGTTGTTTTCTACTTGTACCGTCGCTGTCGTATTCGCGAACAAGCTTACCATAGCCTTATGGTAGCACGACTATGCAATAACAACTGCAAAAAAGCTATTGGCGGGAAGGTGGAGGTAATTGCTGCCCTTGTGGCGTACCTGATTGGGTAGAGCTCATCAGTCCAGGAGGACTAATCGGTTTTGCTCTAAAGCAGCTCACGCTATACGGAAAGTCCTGGGTCATGACGTAGTGATATAAAGTTACAACCCGGTGATCGAGTGTAATACTACTGGTAATGCCGTGGCATTCATCGAGGTCGCTAGTTGTGAGTATATTATCCGGCCCTAGCCGTGGCCCGGTTATCGGGAAGCCATCGAGCGCAAAGCCTATGACCGTATGCACGCTTATATCTTTTATGCAGTTGCTAAGCGTGTGGTAGTGGTACGTACCACTCTTTTCTGGATGCCCACTACAGCTATCTTGTACTTCCCAAGCGCCAGCATCACGGCCGCCAGCATCAAAACCGCTAAAGAGTGCTACGCCTGTAAGCATCACTCCGACCTGGCCGCCCATACACTGTGGGCTGCCGTAGGTAGGCGTAACCGGCAATGTGTAGGTAAAACTTTGCGCGCTAATCTTGTTTGGGTTGCGGTCATAGGCGTAGGCAGGGTCACTTGATGCTATTGGGAATACACCGGTCGTGTGGTTAGGCAGGTCGTTAGTAACTATAGTCCGCGTGCTGCCGCTTATGGTGTTGCTAAAGCTAGTAGGCCAGTTAACACTACCAGCAACATGGGTCTTTTTATTCACAT
>Ga0070658_10002326_pt1 | contig 15950 bp, 14 predicted proteins | sample KBSC13metaG_FD_64664 | JGI IMG/M metagenome (GOLD analysis project Ga0070658, IMG submission 64664) | Corn rhizosphere microbial communities from Kellogg Biological Station, Michigan, USA - KBS C1-3 metaG | ecosystem: Host-associated > Plants > Roots > Rhizosphere > Soil ...
TACCCATCGCGTTGACCTGGTCGATGAGGTGCTGTTTGTGGCCACCACCGACGATGATCAACTTTGCGTCGTTGTAGCCCCACCGGATCTTCGGCAACGCGTCGATCAGGATCTGGACGCCTTTCTCGCGGACCATGCGACCCACGAAAAAGATCAACTTCTCATTCGGCAGGGCGTAGCGTGCTCGGAACTCGGCGCGTTCCCCCTCGGAAGCAAACTGCGGCACCGCGAACTTCTCCGGCTCTACCCCGTTGTAGATAACGTCCATCTTATACCAGGGGGTGCCGAACGCGGACTCGCATTCGCGTCGCATGTAGTCAGTACAAACGATCACCCGCCACGATTCGTGCTGCAACTCCCATTCCACCGAGTTGATGTACTTCTGGAGGTCAGTATAGATGCCGTCGTTCCGCCCCCGCTCAGTCGCATGGATGGTCGATACCATCGGAAGCTTGAATCGATACTTTAGCCGGGCGGCGCTGAAATGCGCCAGCCAATCGTGCGCGTGGAGGATGATCGGCTTCTTGGGGTTGACCTTCTTCAGCGATCCATCCTTGTTCTGCCCAATCAGCTCGGTAATCAACTGCTCGGCGCGAATATACATGGCGTCGTTGAGCAACTGCACCCAGTGAACAAAGTTCTCACCCGACCAGGACGGAGTAACGCGGTAGATGTAAATGCCGTCCTCGACCTCTTCGGCCGCGGCGCCCTTATGCTCGCAGGTGACGACGTGTACCTCGACACCCTGCTTCTGCAGCGCGTGGGCCAGATCGTAGAGATGACGGGAGATTCCACCGACGATTCTGGGCGGATATTCCCAGCTAAGCATGATAACGCGCATGTCTCGAAGCTGCTCCTTCAACAATTTCCGTAACTCCCTCTCCTTTCTAGGGAGAGGGCTGGGGTGAGGTCTCTATTTTCTCCCTCTCCCTTTCCAAGGAGAGGGGCGGGATGAGGTTATCTACTGTTCTTTGTTCGCACCGGGCCGGAGGCCGATGTCCGTGCGGAAATGCATGTGTTCGAAATTGATGTTCTTGACGGCCGCATAGGCCCGGGCGCGCGCCTGCGAAAAGTCCGTCCCGATACCGGTGACACTCAGGACACGGCCGCCGTCGGTCAGAACCGTCCCATCGTCCCCAGACTTGGTACCTGCGTGGAAGACAACCACGTCCGAAAGATGGCTAACCTGCTCCAATCCGTCAATCTGAATGCCGCGGACGTAGGGACCGGGATAGCCACCCGACGTCAATGCGACACACACAGAGTTGCTTGCCTTCCAACTCACCGATACCTCTTCCAGATGTGCATCGGTGACGCCAAGCAGAATATCCATCAGATCGGTTTCAAGGAGCGGAAGAATGGTCTGCGTCTCGGGATCGCCAAATCGGCAGTTGAATTCGAGGGTTTTGAGCTGGCCGGAGTTCGTGATCATGATGCCCGCGTAGAGGACACCTTTGTACGGGATGCCGGTGTCGCGGATCGCGTCGACCGCCGGCCGCAGGATCTGGTCGACCGCCTGCGCGTAGAGTGCGGGAGTGACGAACCCGACGGGAGCATAGCACCCCATGCCGCCGGTATTCGGCCCTTCATCGCCATCGAGTGCCTGTTTATGATCCTGAACCGGGATCATCGGGACGATCGTGGTGCCATCGGTAAAGGCCATCAACGACGCTTCCTGGCCTTCGAGGAACTCCTCGACCACCAGGCGGTTGCCGCTCGCGCCGAAGACTTTCTCGATCATGACCTTGTTGACGGCATCGTCGACATCGGCCTGGGTCCGGCAAATATAAACGCCCTTACCCGCCGCTTCTCCGTCCGCTTTGATGACCACGGTGCCGTGAGCCTCAAGCTGTTCCGACGCGTACGTCCGTGCCGGCTCAGGTTCGCTGAAAACTTGATAGTCCGCCGTCGGGATACCGTACCGGGCCATGAGATCCTTCGAGTACGCCTTCGACCCCTCGATCATCGCGGGCTCACGCGCCGGTCCGAAGATGCGCAGTCCCTGGCGCTCGAAGACATCGACGATGCCCGCAATCAATGGGACTTCCGGCCCCACGACCGTCAGGTCGATGCCATTCTCCGCGGCAAACGCGGCAAGGCCCTCGACATCGCTCGCGGCAATCGGAATGTTTTCTGCATGGTGCAGCGTCCCGGCATTTCCCGGAGCCACATAAATCCGGCTCACCTGCGGACTTTGCGCTAGCTTCCAAACGAGAGCATGCTCCCTGCCGCCGCCACCTACTACTAAGACTTTAAGCATAATGGTAAGAAATATCGAACGCGCGGAATGGCAACTTAAATAGTGCCTATCCCCGCGTTCTGTTTGAGCGTCTCAGCCAGCATCACGTCAATTTGGCCGACTTCGTCCAGCAACCCATCGAGACTGGCCTCGCGGAGGATATCGGCTTCCACCGCCAGTCGAAGCCAGTACCGCGTTTCTCGCGCCAAACGCCCCGCCGACGCGATACCCGCAACATACTCCACGCGGGATGCCGCCGAGGCGCTTTCGGTAACCGTGATGCCGATGGATGTGCCGACCCTCAACAGCTGCGCCGCCAACATTCGGCCAGTAGCGCCACCGCTTCCTTCGAGCACATGGCAAAGCTTGACGACTCGGCTCGCGAACGCAAAGGTTCGCTCCTCAAGATACGGCGTCGCGGGATAACCGCTGTCATTGCCCTGTTCGACATTCATTTCGAAGCCAATCCGGCCGGGCGTCCGGCCAAGCGCGAGCGAGTTAGAATCCCGTCGGCTCGTCGTCGCGAGCCATTTCGAGCTCGACGAACTTTGCGAACTCCGGGATGAAGCCCACCTTGACCATACCCGTCGGTCCGTTTCGATGCTTGCCGACGATGATCTCAGCCTCTTCTACAGGCGACACCGCCGCGACTTCCTGGGTAATACCCTCGACTTGTGAGTCAAAGGCCTCTTTCAGCTTATAGTAGGTTTCGCGGTAGATGAAGCAGACCATGTCCGCCTCCGCCTCGATGGAACCCGATTCGCGAAGGTCCGACAGCATCGGGCGCTTATTCTCGCGCTGCTCGACAGCACGCGAAAGCTGCGACAGGGCAATAACCGGCACGTTCATCTCACGCGCGAGCGACTTAAGGCCGCGTGCAATCTCGCCGATTTCCTGGGTGCGGTTGTCCGTTTTCCGGTGCGACCGCATAAGCTGCAAGTAGTCGACAACAATCAGCCCAAGGTCGTGCTCAGCAGCCAGGCGTCGACACTTGGCCCGCATCGTCAAAGCCGTCGTCTCGGTCTGATCGTCGATAAAGATCGGCGCCTCGTACATATCGTCGACAACCTGCGCCAAACTCGTCCAGTCGTCCTCACTCAGCGCGCCGACGCGCAACCTGTGTGCGTTAATCCTCGCCTGAGAGCACAGCATACGCAATGCCAACTGCAAGGCCGACATTTCCAGAGAGAAGATCGCAACCGCCCTCTTCTCTTTCAAAGCTACATGCTCGGCGATCGACAGACAAAGCGACGTCTTTCCCATGGCAGGCCGAGCAGCCACAATGATCAGGTCGGTGTTTTGCAGCCCCGACGTAATCATGTCGAAGTCGCTGATGCCGGTCGACAGGCCGGAAATCCGCTTCTTAAGCTCGCCCAGTTCCTCCGCTTTTTCCCACACACTGACAAGGAGGGTCCGGAGCTGAGTGAAGTACTGCGATGTGCGCTGCTGGGCGACGCTGAAAACCGCACGTTCGGCCTGATCGATGACCTCGTTGATGTCCTCGATCTCACCGCGTGCGATGCCAATGATCTCAAGGGCCGCGCCGATCAGTCGACGTAGGATCGACTTTTCCTGAACGATCTTAGCGTAGTACTCGACATTCGCGGCCGTCGGAACAGTTTCGAAGAGCGACGTGAGGTAGGAGATGCCGCCGATCGAGTCGAGCTTGTCGCGGTTTTTCAGCTCTTCCTGAACGGTAATGAGGTCGACGGGTTGATCACGCTCGGAGAGGGTCTGGATGACATCGAAAAGAGTTTGATGGGTCTCGCGATAGAAGTCATCTTTGTCGATGATCTCCGACGCCTTCTCGATAGCCGCCCGCTCGATGAGCATTGCGCCCAGAGTCGACTGCTCAGCCTCGATACTATTCGGCGGAACATAGGCCCCGAGAGCGCTTGACGGCGAATTGTCACCTTGAGCGTTGTCTCGATAACCTCGACCACCGCCGGAATTTTGACTCCATCCACCGCGCTCCGCCATGAAACTCCTTAGCTTGAGGCCCGGCCGCGGAAGCGGCCGGGGCAGCAGACGTACAGTGCGGCATTGCCGCGAGGTTTCTTGGGCGGAGCCGTCCGGGGCTCACAACCCCAGATCAGAGGGGGTTACGCTTCGGCGACGACGGCGACCTTGAGGTCGACGCTCACATCGCGGTGCAGCTTGATCGGAACAGCGTACTCGCCCACGGACTTAATGGGATCGAGCAGGCCGACTTTGCGCTTGTCGAGCTTGACTTTGAGGTCCTTCTCGATCGCGGCGGCAATATCGGCGGAGGTGACGCGGCCGTAAAGGCGGCTGTTCTCGCCCGCCTTCACACGCAGGGTGACGGTCTTCTCGGTGAGCTGCTCTTTGGTGGCATTGGCCGACTGAAGAAGCTTGTCCGCGCGGCGATCCTCAAGAGCGTTCTTGATCTGGAGGTTCTTGAGCGGGCCGCCGGCGGCCTCGACCGCAAGCTTGCGGGGGTATAGGTAATTGCGCGCGTATCCATCGGCGACGGTAATAACGTCCCCCTGCTTACCCTGATTGGCGATATCCTTGAGCAGAATAACTTTCATTTCGATTTCCTCATCGCCGGGCCGATCCCGTCGGGCGAGCCTCACTCCTGAATCAGGACTGCCGGCGCGCACGCGATCGACTGGCTACTTTCGTATTTCCAGGCCGACGACGGCACTGGAGCGTTTTGTTAGGTCATCGCCCCCGACGAGGAGGCCGACATTTTGGTTCAACATCAGCGTACCGTGTACGTCCAGATGACCGTGGTTAGGGTCGTACAAATCCGCTGAAATCGACTGACTGTGCCCAAGCCCCCAGTCGAGACCGAGGCCAAGCTTGGAGGCGTGAAAACCCATACGGTAGTCGAATAGTGAACCGGCAGGAGCCAGTGTACCATATTCGAGGTTCAGCCTGTTCGCATCGCCGAGATCAAAAATTCCCGCCTGGCCGAAATTTCCGCCCCTGCCGAACGGCACGGTGGCATTGAGATCGGCCCGAAATCGGTGGCTGCGAGTGTTTTGAATCAAGTCGACCGTTGGGATCAGCGGCGCCTGACCGGCCGGTGGCGTGGTAGATGGAGTCGTCGACGGCGTCGATGTCGACGTAGCCGGGTCCGTCCCTCCGATGGCATGGTTCTTCACGCCAATCAAGTGATTCACCCTCTCGATCATGTAACTCGTCTGCTCAGTAGTCTGCCGAAGATTATGCACAGTCGCCTTGAGGTCGCCCTGCATCGCCGGATCGGCGGAGAGCTTTTCCAAGTTGCCCGCGATGGCGTCCAGCTTCTCCGTGGTCGCCTTCATGTTCGCCATGATGGCCGGAATATTCTTCGACATGCCGCCTTCCTTGAGCATGTCGTTCGTCTGCGACGTAATCCCCTGAATTGCGGCCGTGGTGTCGCGCATATTCTCGACGATCTCGTTGAGATTGCCGCGGTTCTCATGGGTCATCGCGCGAACATCGGCCGTCGTCGCATCGATATTGTTCAGCGCGATCTTCGTGCCGGTTCGGCTGTCGGAAAGCATCCCCTGAACCTGGTTATTGTCCGCAACCAGGATGCGATTCATCTGTGCCGTCAGTTGAACGCCGTTCTTAGAAGCCGCCTCCAGATTGACGAGCGACTCGTGCAGACCCTTCTGCAGCACCGGGTCCGCCATGATACTCGACGTCTGGTCGAGGATCTTATTGAGCTTGCCGACAGTGCCGTGGAACTCGTTCATGAGTTGGTTGGCGTTCTGCATCGTGCTGTTCATATCGGCGACTGTCGAGCCCTGGACCGTCTCCCCGGGTTGCAAGGACGCCCGCCCCTCTTGAGCGCCAGGAGGCGGTATGACAGCAAGCGTGCCGACGTCGGCAAGGGGCGACAGAGACACGATAAACCGCGAACCGGCCGGAATAGTGTTCTTCTTCTTGATCGTCAACGTCAAATATGCGTCGACATTCGGTGACAGCTCAATGTCGTCGACCTTGCCGATTGCCACTCCGGCCATAGTGACGTCGACGCCCTTTGCGAGGCCGGAGGCATCCTTGAAGATCACATGGATTTTGTAGCTATTATTTTGGGTGAGGCCGTTGCGCAGGAAAACGAAGAGTCCGTAAAAGACAGCCGTCGCTATCAGTACGACTAAACCGACCCTGGCTGAATATCCAAATGTTGCCATGTAGTATTTCCGTGCGCGGCCGCCTCGCGCAACGCTAAAGATGTGCGACGTCTATCGGACCGGATGAGCTGCCTTCGAGAAACTGACGAACAATCGGGTTCGTCGTCGACTGCACCTCACTCGGCGTGCCTTGTATCAAAACTTCGCCCTGATGAATCATGGCGATCTTGTCGGAGATCCGCATAACGCTCGACATATTGTGCGAAACGACGATGCTGGTAACCCCAAGCTCATCGCGCATCCGCATGATCAACTCGTCGACAACGCTCGCCACCACCGGGTCGAGGCCACTCGTCGGTTCGTCGTAAAGCAGAATCTCCGGAGTGAGCGCGATCGCCCGAGCAAGCCCCACGCGCTTCGCCATTCCGCCCGAAAGTTGAGAAGGGAATAGATTCTCGATACCCGAGAGGCCTACCGTGGCCAGCTTCTCGTGAACGATAGCTTTCATATCATTGAGCGCCATCTTGCGTCGACGGCGGAGAGCAAACGAGACGTTGTCAAATACGCTAAGCGAGTCGAAGAGCGCGGCGTATTGAAAAACCATCCCCATCCGCTCGCGAACGTGATTGAGCTCGTCTTCGCTCATGCCGACGATCTGGTCGTTGCCGATCCAAATCTCCCCGCCTGTCGGACTGGTCAAGCCGCCGATGCAGTGCAACAGGGTGGTCTTGCCCGACCCGGACATACCCATCACGCAGAGGATCTCGCCGGGCAGGGCTTCGAGGTCCACCCCCTTCAAGATCTCTTTACGCTCTACCCGGAAGCGCAAGTCGCGAACGACGATGTGCGATGCTCCCCGATCCGCGCCGGCTTGAGTCCCACCGCCATCGGCGGCCTGCGACGTAGTCGTTTGCGACAAGTCTAGTTCATTCCTAATATTAATAAGGCGATTTTTGAGAAGCTTGTCCAAAAGCCGGCAAGCGCTACGCCCGTGGATGTCAAATGGGTAGTGCTCTTGTCGCCCTGGACGCCCCAATGCTAATTGGCCAATACTGATTGGTCAGTTCGATCCCCCGTTCGTAAACAGAACGTTCGCAAGAAAAAAGTCTGAAATATAGATCAGGACAATTGAGAGCACGACTGCATTGGTCGTCGCCTTTCCAACTTCGGTGGCGCCGCCCTTAGTCTTAAATCCCTGATGACACCCCACGATCGCGATGATAAGGCCAAAGACAACCGTCTTGAACATCCCCAGGTAGAAATCCGACGGAACCAGAAACTGCCGGATACCGTCCGGATACGTCGCCGAAGGAATATGATGAATAATTACCGCGATAACGTAGCCGCCGAAAATGCCGGACATATCCGCCATCAGACAGACCACTGGCAACATGACCAACGCCGCTATCAATCGCGGAGGCACGAGATAGCGTACGGGATTGACAGCCAGCGCGCGGAGTGCGTCAATCTGCTCCGTCACCTTCATCGTGCCGATTTCCGCCGCAATTGCCGATCCGGCGCGAGCGGCGACCACTACGCCGGTTAGAACGGGACCAAGCTCGCGCGCCATCGACATTCCGACTACAGCGCCGACCAAACCGGTCACACCGTACTTAGCCAGAAAGTCCGAAAAATACAACGCAATCACCGCACCGGAAGCGAAACTCGTAATGATGGCGATAACGAGGGAGTTGACGCCAATAAACGCCATTTGCTGAACGAGATCGCGAAGATCGATTCGCCCGCGAACGATCTCCTTGATTGCCTGACCCAGAAGAAGGGAAACCTCACCGACGTAGGTGAGCACGCTCGCGATAACACCGGGACCAACAGGTCGCTCGGCGGCCGCGTCCGGTTGTTCCAGCCGTGCGGCAGGTTCGGAGGGAGTTGTTGAAGCGGATTGTACGTCGGCCATAACCGTGTTGAAACCCGGTACAGTATACTTGTATGGGGAATCCGTGTCAATGCCGCCGGAAAGTGGCATACTTCATGCAAGCGAAGACATACCGCCCAAATGAGCTAACACTTTCCGCTCAAACAGTTACATGATTTTCTTAACGCCCGAGGAAGTCGGGGAAGAAACTTTATCGTCAAGCGCCTGGCCCCAAGGTTCACGCCTCAAGTCATCCAGCCCCATTAATTGGAAATGGAAGCCAGAGCGAACAAGGGCCGGCAACCAAAGAAAACTCAACGCAGTACCGCCTTCGTCACCCCGATCCACAGGGATTATCCCCGTGCGGGGCGCACCACGGCAGGAATCCAAAAGGGGAGAACAGAACTTACCAAGCCGATGATTACGCAAAATGAAGTGCTCGAGATATTCCGGTCTTCGGGCGCACTGTTAGACGGACACTTCCTACTCGCATCAGGGTATCATAGCGCCTCATACCTTGAGAAGTTTTTGGTGCTGCAGTACCCACACCACGTGGAGCGCCTCTGCAAAGAGCTAGCCGAGCCCTTTGCAAGCCAGAACATAGACGTTGTTCTGGGGCCCACCACCGGCGGAATGCTGATGGCCTACGAAATTGGGAAATATATCGGCAAGCGCGCGCTGTACGCCGAGCGGGCGGAGGACGGCAAGGGACGCGAACTACGCCGCGGCTTCCGAATCGACAAAGGCGAACGCGTCCTGGTTGTCGACGACATCCTGACCACCGGCGGCAGCGTCAACGAGACGATTAAGCTCGTGACCGACGCCGAAGCCGAGCTCGTCGGAGTCGCCGTTCTAGCCGACCGCAGCGGCGGATCAGTCGACTTCGGCGTTCCGCTGCACGCCCTGGTCTCGATAGCGCTCGAGAAATTCCCGCCGCACGCCATCCCAGATTGGCTCGCGGCGATCCCGCTCACCGAGCGCGGCAGCAGCCACAACCTGAAGTCGCCCGCCCGCGTCTAGATCGACTGTGATATCCATGGGCGAATGTTTACGGGTGCCATGCCTACAGCTCTGGGTAGGCATGTCTTTGCCCATGGTTGCGGGCGCTTGAGACGACTGGCCAAGGCGCCTTACAGGCAATCAGCGGTGGGTATACTCTCGCGCGACAACACCCACCGCTGCCGGCGCAATGCCCCTCACCAAAAACGTGGCAGGTAAGGTGGCGGGTTTTATGTGACTCTCGGATGAAACTGGTGTATCATTCAATCGTATTCGAGCAACCATTGTGATCACCATTGACAGCACGTACGGGGTTCATAGCGACCTCGCACCCTGGATGAAAGACTTGACGATATGAGCGCGACAGCCACAGAACCTTCTACCAGGCCGGAGATGGCGAACGAGGCATTTCGACAGGCCACCGACGGACGGATCAGCGAAGCCTATGAATGGCAAGCCTCGGTCTACTCCCGGCTGTCGAACCCGGAGCATGACGCCGGCTTCCTGCTGCTCACGCCCACCGCGAGCGGGAAAATGGAAGCCGTCCTGGTTCCCGCGGTAGGGCTACAGCGCGGCGGCGGCCCCCGGCACGTCTTCATCATCGGCGCCGACGGATCGCCTCTCGACGACGTCGTACTGCGCGTTACCCCCTATCTCAAGGCGTGGGCCACGGCCGACCAGGTCTCCCGCACCATCTACATCGACACCGAGGACTCCGGCCAGGACGGCAACGCCGTCCGCTTCGACCCGGATGGCAGCGTCGACAGCGATATCGCCATCAGCCCGCTCGAATCCGATGTCGACGTCGTCGTGACCACCTTCGGCCGGTTTCTGGACCTCTTCTTCGGCAGCGGCGGCGTGCACGGCCTACCGTCGTCCCTCCCCCTTCCGAACGAAACAGAGATCCGCCGCGACCTCTTCTTCTTCGACGAGGCCCACTCCTACGGTTCCGTACAGTTCTCGCAGTTCCTGCGGCTCGTCGAATATCTCTTCGCGGAAGATACGGACATCGTCGTCTCGTCGAGCACCATGTCGCCGGGTTTCGAGGAAGAGCTTAGCTTCCTTGAGAAGATAATCGTTCCCGCCGCCGCCCTGCCGGTTCGGTTAACGTACCAGGCTTCGGAAGACGCCCTCGGCGCGCTCGTCGAAGCAGCAGTCTCCCGAACCGCATCGAGCGGGCGAACCGCCATCGTCGTCGAAACGGCGGCACAGGCGGACATCGTCATCGCCGCGCTTCCTAGCCCCCTCCAGCAGTCAGCACTACGTTACCTGCCGGGATCCAAACCCGACCAGCGCCGCAAGGAATATGCGGCCCTGCTCACAAAGACGGAACCCTACCTCCTGATCACCACGGGCGGTTACCTGGAATCGTCGAATCTCGACTTCGACACCGTGCTGAGCACGCTTTGCCTTCCCGAGAGCCTGATCCTCCGCGCAGGCCGCTGCAACCGATTTTGCCGCCCCACCCAAGGCGAATTGTTGGTCTACGGACAATTGCTTGAAGGAACCCGGCGTGACCTGAATAAAGCGCAGCAATCGGGGTATCTTGAGGCATTGGCCACTTGCGATGGAACCGTGTTTGAACCCTCCACCTGGAAGGCATTTATCTAGGATATTAACCGGAGGTAAGTGCCTTTAGTCCGCGGGGCATTTATTCGTAGCCATGAGCTCAGCCCGTGGAACGGTGAGCATTTGTTTTTTGCGCAACTCGGCAGCGAACCATCCTGTCGAAAACGTTGTTACAACCGATAATGATGACGGTGTGACAGTGCGGGTCAATGCGGTATAAAGTTAGTATCTACCGAGCGGCCGACTATGGGCAAGACCACGATCTGTCGTGTCTAATACAGAAAAAAGCCTAGTCGAACGTTGAACCTCGTCAGTATGCGGTTATCGCGAGAAAGGGGAGATACCAGGTAAATTGACACTCCGAGCGGGCATTATCGGGCGTATTAAGCAGACCGACATGAAGTATTTTGCCTTGATTGCAGTCTGCGGCACTTTCAACCGATAATATGCTATAATGAGGGTAGTATGGTGTACCAGCGCAGGGATATTATCTCATCCTTAACCCCGTACTCTCTTCCTCACCTGCCCATCGGCACGTTAATAGTCAGGGTACTCTCGAAACCTAACCGGGAGGTGGATACACATGAGCAATATGCGAACCTCGATTAAGTGCAACTGCGGACAACGCATCATCGCGAAAGACGTAGTGCAGCACGGTTATTATCTGCGCCTCTTCGGTCCAAGCTTCGTATACGTTAAATTCCGCTGCTCGCGGTGCAAGAAGTTGGGCGAACAGTTCATCAAGCAAGAAGAGTGGGAAGACGGTATCCTCAAAGAGGTTGCCACCGAAATGGGGACCGACGAACGCGAGGTCTTCGCGACCCAAGGTCCGATCGATATCAACGAAGTCATTGATTTTCATTTTGCCCTGGAAAACCTCGCCGACCTCAAAACACTTGACGCGGTTGTTTCCCAGAAGAAGAGCAAGACCCGCTCCACTCCTCAAGCATAAATTGGTTCTATAACATAACCGTAACGCGCCTCCGAGACATTCTCGCAGGCGCGTTTTTCATTGACAGCTTCTATCGTACGATGGTCCACCTTCGGGTGCCATGCCCAGAGCTCTGGATGGGCATGCGACGCCAGACCGGCTGCGTGAAGCGCGGTATCGATTGACGCAACCGGTCTGGCATGATACAATAGAGAGAGAACATCCGATTGTATAAGATACTGTGATTCGAAATAAAACTCTGTAACTCAGCCTGTAAACTTGAATAATAGCAGATAAAAATATACATTAATCAAGCTATACCATCTAAACAAAGATAAGAAATCAAGTTTTCAAGTTGACAGGCATTTGTGAAATCGACTTTGAACAGGTAATCTGAGAAGGATTTCACCCGGCACCCGCCGAACACGATACGCGGATTTTTCACAAAGGGTTACTATGTCTGCTCAATTGACGATCGACGAAGTGTCACGCGTCGCGCACCTGGCGCGCCTGGAATTAACCGCTGACGAAAAGCAGCGGCTAACAGGCGAGCTCAACGATATTCTCCACCAATTCGAGAGACTGCAAGAGCTCGACACCACCGGCGTGCTGCCGACCTCGCACTCGATTCCGCTGCAAAACGTCTTCCGAGACGACGTCGCCCGCCCGTCGATCTCGCGCGAGAAGGCCACCCAGAACGCGCCCGAAAAACGCGACGGCAGCTTTATCGTCCCGCAGATCATCGAATAGCCATTATCAGATCCTCCCGTCCGGAGGACGATCTCCAGGCAGCCCATGACTTCAGTCGTGGGTCGCGAAATTGAACTGTTTACTCTAACGATTGGACTGACCGTTTGGAACTCTACGAATTGACGGCCGCGCAGCTCGCGGCCAAGCTGCAGTCGCGCGAGGTATCCGCGCGAGAGGTGACGGAGTCGGTACTGGGCCGCGTCGACAAGGTCGAGAGCGAAGTCAAGGCCTACGTCACGGTCACCAAGGAACTTGCACTCGCGCAGGCCGACGAGATCGACAAGAAGCGCGCGGCCGGTGAGACGCTCTCAAGCATCGCCGGTATCCCGATCGCCCTCAAGGACAACCTCTGCACCGACGGCGTCGAGACCACCTGCTCGTCGAAGATCCTGCGCGGTTTCATCCCGCCCTACGACGCCACCGTCATCGAGAAGCTGCGGGCACAGTCGAGCGTCTTCGTCGGCAAGGCGAACCTCGACGAGTTCGCCATGGGCAGCAGCACCGAGAATTCGGGCATCCACACATCGCGCAACCCGTGGGACATCAATACAGTCCCCGGTGGATCGAGCGGCGGATCGACCGCAGCCGTCGCCGCGAGCGAAGCGATCTGGGCACTCGGCTCCGACACCGGGGGCTCCATCCGTCAGCCGGCCAGCTTCTGCGGCGTAGTGGGCGTCAAGCCGACTTACGGCCGTGTCAGCCGCTACGGCCTCATCGCCTTCGCAAGCTCGCTTGACCAGATCGGCCCGATCACCAAGGACGTCACCGACGCCGCAATGCTTCTGAACGCCATCTCCGGACACGACCCGATGGACAGCACGAGCGTCCCCATCGACGTCCCAGACTACACCAAGGCGCTCGTCGCCGACGTCAAGGGACTCAAGATCGGCGTGCCCAAGGAGTACTTTGCCCAGGGCGTCGAAGGCGCCATCTCCAACGCCGTTCGCGCCGCCATCGACAAGTTCGTTGAACTGGGCGCCATCGCCGAAGAGATCAGCATGCCGCACTCCGAGTACGCGCTGCCGGCCTACTACATCATCGCGCCCGCCGAGGCATCGTCGAATCTCGCCCGTTACGACGGCGTCCGCTTCGGTCACCGCACAGCGCGAGCAACGAACTATGTCGACCTTTTCGAGAAGACCCGTGACGAAGGCTTCGGCCCCGAAGTCAAGCAGCGCATCATGATCGGCACCTACGCCCTCTCGGCCGGTTACTACGATGCGTTCTATCTCAAGGCCCAGCAAGTCCGCACCCTGATCAAGCGCGACTTCGACAGGGCGTTCGAGAAGTACGACGTCATCATCTCGCCCACGGCCCCCACGGTCGCATTCAAGATCGGCGATAAGAGCGGCGACCCACTGGCGATGAAGCTGAGCGACGTCCTCACGATCCCCGCGAACATGGCGGGCGTACCCGCGTTGTCAATGCCTTGCGGCTTTTCGGACGGGCTACCGATCGGCCTACAGATTATGTCGCCGGCGTTCCAGGAAGAGAAGATGTTGCAGGCGGCGTTCGCCTACGAGCAGGCCACGGAGTGGCACAAGGAAAAACCGAAGCTTTAGATGAGTGGATCGAATAAGGCGACAGCCGTAATCGCGCCCCTTGGGCGCTTGGCCGAAGGCCTGTCAGCCACGTTTTTTATAAGCGCGGAACGGATGCGTCACGATTATCTTTCAGAAGGTCGATAAGAACTACCACGGTCATGCCAGCAGTTTCCGGCAGCCAGGAAGATGATGCGACCGCTCCAAGCCCTGCTTCTCAAGAGGAGGGGGGACAGGGAGCGGTTTCAGGGTGGTCAGCGCTCTGGCGTTTTCCACTGACGAGGATCGCGACCTTCGCCGTTGTGCTCCTCGGATTTTATGCCGCGTTCGCCCTCGCCATCGAGCGCATTGACCGTTTCGATTACCAGTACTGGGCCGCTCCGCTCGCCGCCCTCGCCGCTCTGGCGGTCATGGGCAGACTCGAACGGTTGACGTTGTCGGCGTACGGTTTCAGCAAGCCATCGAAGGCGCTGCGGGAGTTGCTGATTGGCTTCCTGGTTGGTGGGGCGACCATGTCGCTCATCGTCGGCATCATGGCGGCCAAGGGATGGTATCACGGTCGACTGATGCCGGTGACGGATACTCTGCTGGGGTCGCTCGGCAACACACTGGCCATCTTTTTCGGACTGGCGATCTTCGAAGAAGCGGTCTATCGCGGCTACTTCTTCCAGACGCTTGAGCGCCGCTGGGGCGCCGACATCGCATTCGCCGCCACTATGGTCACATTTGGCCTGATGCACCTCACGATCAACGTGCCGGGAGCGAGCGTCAGTCTCAAGATAATCGGTGCATTGTCGATCGCCGTCGAGGCGGGCATCCTGTTCGCCGCGGCCTATCTGTTGACCCGCCGGCTATGGATGCCCATCGGGATACACTGCGCCTGGAATTTCTTCGAAGGCCCGGTGTACGGGACGCCGGTCACCGGCAGCAACATCGGCGAGACGTTGTTCACCGGCCACGTCAGCGGTCCCGCCTGGGCCACCGGAGGCGGCTTTGGCCCCGAGGCCAGCATCCCGGCCCTGCTCGTAGGCACCGGTCTTGGCCTGGTCTTGTTGTGGATGGCCCAACGTCGCAGGCTAAAATTATCCGACCGGTCGGTCCGATCCGACTGATCCGTCCGATTCCGAATTTCTAGGAGCTATCGAGTTAATGAGTCAGTATGAGCCGGTAATCGGCATGGAGTGTCACGCGGAACTGCTCACGGAGAGCAAGATGTTCTGCGGCTGCGCAAACGAGTTCGGGGGAGCGCCTAACACGCGCACCTGCCCCGTGTGCTTGGGCCTGCCCGGATCACTGCCGGTGATGAACGGACTGGCGGTCCAACTCGTCGTCCGCACAGCCCTCGCCCTCAACTGCGAGATCTCCCGCGACTGCCTTTTCGCACGCAAGAACTACTTCTATCCCGACATTCCCAAGGGCTACCAGATCTCACAGTACGCGGACCCCATCGGCAAGAACGGCTACCTCGACATCACCGTCGACGGGTCGACCAAGCGCGTCCACATCCTACGCGTGCATCTCGAAGAAGATACCGGCAAGCTCACCCACGCCGGTGCAAACGAGAGCGAGGTTGACTACAACCGCAGCGGCGTCCCCTTGATGGAAATCGTAACCAAGTTTCCTCCGGACATGCACTCCGCCCACGAGGCCAAAGCCTATCTCGAAAAACTCCGCTCGACCCTGGTATACCTGGGCGTTTCCGACGGCAAAATGGAAGAAGGCCACCTTCGCGCCGAACCCAACCTCAGCATCCGCCCGGTGGGATCGGACACATTCGGCACCAAGACCGAGATCAAGAACCTGAACTCCTTCCGAGCCGTCTACCGCGGCATCGAGTTCGAGGTCGAACGTCAGTCCGACCTGCTCGACACTGGCGGTGTGGTACGTCAGGAGACCCGCGGCTGGAACGACACGCGCGGTGAGACCTACCACATGCGCTTCAAGGAGGAAGAGCAGG